>Ga0137397_10004009_pt1 | contig 10237 bp, 7 predicted proteins | sample czorhiz116metaG_FD_106658 | JGI IMG/M metagenome (GOLD analysis project Ga0137397, IMG submission 106658) | Vadose zone soil microbial communities from Angelo Coast Range Reserve, California, USA - czorhiz1.16 metaG | ecosystem: Environmental > Terrestrial > Soil > Vadose zone | place: USA...
ACGGGACACTTGAGACAGGTCGTGTCGCGGTCGTGATGGTGGGCGTGCATCTCTTCCCCGGAGGCGCAGGCCATCTCCGGGGAAGAGATGCACGCCCACCATCACGACCGCGACACGACGTGTCTCAAGTGTCCCGTCGCCTGCGGCAAGCAGTACGAGATCCGCGACGGCGAACTCCAGGGCCTCAAGGCCAAGATGCCGGAGTACGAGACCATCTTCGCCTTCGGCTCCATGCTGGGCAACGCGCACGCGGGCTCGCTCGCCAAGGCCAACGACCTCTGCGACCTCCTGGGGCTCGATACCATCTCGATGGGCGTGACGCTGGCCTTCGCGGCCGAGGCGCTCGAGCGCGGCTGGCTCACCCAGGCCGAGGTCGGGCTGCCCTTCGGCTGGGGCGACTGGCGCGGCATGCTGCGGCTCGTGGAGATGACGGCGGCGCGCGAGGGATTCGGCGACAAGCTCGCGGAGGGCGCCTGGCGCCTCGCCGAATCGCTGGGGACGGAAGCGACGCGGGCCGTCTACGCCGTGAAGCGCCTGGAGCTGCCCGCGCATTCCGCGCGCGCCCTCAAGGGCATGTCCATCGGCTATGCCACGGCCACGCGCGGAGGGAGCCATCACGATACGCGCCCCACGCCCCAGTACGCGCAGGGCTATGACCGCCGCGGCACCGACGGCAAGCCGGAGTTCGCCGTGCGCAGCCAGCACTTCACGGCGGTGGACGATTCGCTCGTGCTCTGCCGCTTCACCTCGGAGCGCGGCTTCGGCCTCTTCGTGGACGAGCCCTACGCGCGCATGGTCCGGGCCGTCACCGGCTGGGACATGACGGTGGAGGAGCTGGAGCGGGTGGGCGAGCGCGTGATCAATCTCGAGCGCCTCTTCAACGTGCGCGAGGGCGTCCGGCGCAAGGACGACGTGCTGCCCTGGCGCGTGATGCACGAGCCCATTCCCGACGGGCCCTCGGCGGGCATGCACTGTCCGCCGGAGGAGCTGGCGATGATGGTCGGTCGCTACTACGCCCTGCGGGGCTGGGATGAAGACGGCGTGCCGACCCGGGCGCGCCTGACTGCTCTCGGCATCTGACGCCTCCGTCACGCGACAGGGAAGTCCTCCTGGCATGGGCCTTGCTCGATTCACGAGCATGACCCTCGGCCTGCGCGCGCTCCTCCTTCTCCTGACCGCCTCGTGGACGGCGCTCGCGCCGTCGGCCACGCAGGCGGCCGGGGTGGCCGTGCACTTCACGGAAGGGCTCACGCGCGGATTTCTTCTCGTGCGCGCTCCCGATGGGCGGCTGCTCGGACAAGGAGATCTGATCCAGGTCGCCCGCGGGCATCGCGTGGAGAGCCAGATGATCCTTCGCCTCGCCGATGGCTCGATCTACGACGAGCGGGTCGTCTTCACCCAGGACGGTGTGTTCGCTCTCCTGAGCTATCACCTGGTCCAGCATGGGCCCGCCTTTCCCGAGCGTCTCGACGCGGTATTCGATGTGCGTGACGGCCGTTATTCAGTCACCTCTGGCTCCGGCAGGTCCGAGAAGGCCGTGACCGGGCAGATGACCATGCCCGCCGATGTCTCGAACGGGATGGCCATCACGCTGTTGAAGAACCTGCCTCGCGGCCCGAGCCAGACCGTTCACGTGGTGGCGTTCACGCCGAAGCCGAGGCTGATCGAGCTCGAGCTGGTGCCGGCGGGGCAGCAGCAGGCGCAGGTGGGCGAGCTGCGAAGAGCGGTCGAGCGGTATGTCCTCAAACCCCGGCTGAGTCCGATCATGGCCTTGATGGCCAAGCTTCTTGGCCGAAAGCCCACTGACCTCGAATGTCTGATCTTCAAGGCGGACGTGCCCGCCTTCGTGCGGTGCGACGGCGCGCTGTCGCCCGGCGGCCCTGTCTGGCGTATCGAGGTCACCAGCCCCGTCGATCGCAGGACGTCGATCGGGTCTGGGCGCCCGCCCCGGCCGGGTTGACTCGGTAAAAGACGCCGCCCGCGAATCCTCGCCCGTCCGAAGGGCCCGAATAGACGTCCTTCGAATCCGGCACGGCGGTTGCCTCAGGCTTTCCCATGGCTTCGGGCAACGACGCTGTCCGCCCACTGACACTGCCGGAGAGCAAGGGTCAGCGCGCTCGGCAGGCCCGCGCGCTCCTCGCTCAGCTCCGGCCTCATCTGATCGGCGCCTTTGCCATCCCGATCGTCGCAGCGCTCTACTGGGCGCAGACTGTTCTCATTCCCGTCGCGGTGGCCCTGCTCCTGAGCTTCTTGCTCGGTCCGCCGGTGCGCGCGCTCCAGCGGACGGGTCTCGGGAACACGCGCGCGGGTCGGGTCGGGTCCGTGATTCTCGTGGTCGTGCTCGTGTCCCTGGTCCTGGGAGGGATCAGCTACGTCGTGGCCCAGCAGATCGTCCTGATCAGCCACGACCTGCCGCAGTATCGAGGAAACCTCAGGCAGAAGATCGCCGATCTGCGCGGGGTGAGAAAGCCGGGGGCCCTGAAGGAGGTCGAGTCCACGGCCAACGAGGTCATCAGTGAGCTCCAGAGACCGGCGCTGCCGCCGAAGCAGGAGCCCGTGCCCGTTCCCGTCACCGTCAGGACCGAGCGCATAGCCTTCGTGCACGTGCCCAGGCTGCTCGACGCCTTGACGAGCGCGGGCTTCGTGATCGTCCTCGTCATCTTCATGCTCATCGAGCAGCGGGACCTGCGCAACCGGCTTCTCCGGCTGATCGGGCACGGCCGGCTCGTCACCACCACCCGGGCCCTGGCAGACGCGAACAATCGCATCACTCGCTATGTGCTCGTTCAGACGATGATCAACCTGGGCTATGGCATGGCCATCGGGCTCGGGCTCTATGTGATCGGCATTCCCTACGTCGTGCTGTGGGGCTTCCTCGCCTTCGCCCTTCGCTTCGTGCCCTACATCGGAACCCTGATGGGCGCGCTGGCGCCCGTGGTCGTGAGCCTCGCGATCTTCCCCGGCTGGCCGCGCCCCCTGCTCACGGTCGGTCTCTTCCTCGTCGTCGAGGCCCTCACCTACGTGGTGGTCGAGCCGCTGCTCTACCGACAGGCGCTCGGCCTCTCACAGACGGCGCTTCTCGTCGCCATCGCTTTCTGGACCTGGCTCTGGGGCCCCATCGGCCTCCTCCTGGGCACGCCCCTGACCGTGTGTCTGGTCGTCCTGGGCAAGCACGTGCCCGCCCTCGAATTTTTCACGATCCTCATGGCAGACGACGAGCCGGTGCTGCGGGGCGACGTCAGCTACTACCAGCGATTGCTCGCGAGAGACGAAGCAGAGGCGAACGACATCGTCCGCGCCTACCTCGAAAGGCATCCGCCGGAAGACGTGTGTGACGACATCCTCCTTCCCGCCCTGAGCCATGCCAAGCGGGACCATGACATGCAGCGGCTCACCGACGAGGAGGCCCAGACCATCTACCAGGCGGTCGCGCAGACCGTGGGGGATCTGGCCGCCACGCGGCTTTCATCGCCTGCGGAAACGGAGGGCGAGGGTCGTGCCTCCGACGCTTCGGAGAGCGCGGCCTCCAACCCGCCACGCGTGCAGGGATGCGTGGCGGGGGACGAGGCGGGTGAGGTGGCGCTCGGGATGCTCGAGCATCTCCTGCGGCCACACGCCATCGTCCTCGAGGTCGACTCGGCGCATACCCTGCCGGGCGAGGTCCTCTCCCTCGTGGCCGCGAAGAATCCGACCATCGTCTGTGTCGCCTCGATCCGGCCGGGCGATCTCGCCCACACGCGTTACCTGTGCATGCGCCTCCGCGCTCGATTCCCCCACGTCAAGATCGTCGTCGGACGGTGGGGTGGGAAGGACCGGGGTGAGCAGGACCAGCTTCTCGCCGCCGGAGCGGACGCGGTGAGCGCAACGCTTCGGGAGTCGCGCGATCAGATCCGGGAATACGCGCGCCTCGCTTCCGCGGCTCCCGCTGCGGTCCTCGCAGGCGCGTGACGGTGGCAGAAAAGCTCGATCGACTGGCCATCGCGCGAGCGCTCCGGGAGATGAGCAGCCTGCTCGGTCTGGCGGGCAGGGAGCCATTCAAGGCCCGCGCGTACGAGCGAGGCGCCCGCGTGCTCGAGCGCGCCGATGTCGATATCGGCCGCCTGATCACGGAGGGCCGGCTCACCGCCCTGCAGGGTGTCGGGCCCGGCCTGGCCAGGACGATCGCCGATCTTCATCTCACCGGACGCTCCCCGGCCCTCGAGGAGCTGCGCCGGCGCTTTCCGCCGGGCGCGTCCGAGCTCGTCCGTGTACCCGGCTTGGGCATCAAGCAGATCGCCGCTCTGAATGCCCATCTCGGCATAGAGACTATCGCGCAGCTCGAAGCCGCGTGCGAGGCCGGGAAGGTTCGCGCCGTCAAGGGCTTTGGCGAGGCGAGGGAGCGCCGCCTCCTCGCCGTGTCGCGAAAGCTCGCGTCGCCCCGCCCGCCGAAGGTTCTCCTGCCTGCCGCTCTCGAGGTGGCGGAGGAGGTCCAGGAATACCTCCGGCGTGGCCCCGACGTCCACGCCGTGGAGGTGGCGGGCGACCTGCGCCGGTGGACGGAGACGGTGGATGGCCTCGTCGTCGTGCTCGGATCGACGCAGCATCGAGCGGCGCTCGAGCACGCCCTCGCCCTGCCCCTCGTGGCCGCGGTGAGCGGGCAGGACGAGGCGGGCTGCCGGGTCGTGCTCACCACCGGCCTGCCCCTCGAGGTCAAGGTCGTCGCGCCGGAGGCGTTCGCGTCCGAGCTCTTCCATGCCACGGGCGCAGTCGCGCACGTGGAGCATGTGCAGCGTCTCGCGCGCGACCGGGGGCTTCGCCTGGAGGCTTCCGGGCTGTCGCGGGCGCGGGGAGGGCGGCGCGTACCCATCGGCTCGGAGGCCGAGCTCTATCGCCAGCTCGGACTTCAGTACGTGCCTCCAGAGCTCAGGGAGGACGAAGGCGAGATCGAAGCGGCCCTGGCGGGGAGCCTCCCCGATCTCGTGGAGGGTGACGAGATCCGGGGCTTCGTGCACTGCCACACGGACTATTCCGATGGCCGCCACACCGTGGAGCAGATGGCCCGCGCCGCGGAGTCGCTCGGGCTGCAGTACCTGACCATCACGGACCATTCTCCCGAGGCCTCCTACGCGGGCGGCCTCAGCATCGAGCGGCTCAAGGCCCAGTGGGACGAGATCGCCAGGGTGCAGGAGATGGTCTCGGTCAAGCTCCTGCGCGGCACCGAGTCCGACATTCTCGCCGACGGATCTCTCGACTATCCCGATGCGATCCTCGAGCAGCTCGACGTCGTGATCGCCAGCATTCATCGCCGCCATCGCATGAGCGCCGAGGAGATGACCCGCCGGATCGCTCGGGCCATGGAGCATCCGTGCTTCAAGATCTGGGGACATGCCCTCGGCCGCCTCATCGAATCCCGTCCGCCCGTGGAATGCCACATGGAAGAGATCCTCGATGTCATCGCGCGCTCTCGCGCCGCGATCGAGATCAACGGCGATCCCCATCGCCTCGACATGGAGCCACGCTGGGTGCGCGCGGCCCGCCGGCGCGGGATCCGCTTCGTGATCTCCACGGATGCTCACTCCGTCAGCGAGCTCGCGAACCTGCGATACGGCGTGGCCATGGCTCGACGAGGCGGAGTCCCCGCCCGTGAGGTGCTCAACACCCTCGACGCGGACGGTTTCGCGCGCACGGTGGCGCCCGCCGCCGCACGGCCCCGCATCGGGGGCGACGGATAGGCATTCTTACCGCGCGCAACATTTTTTCCCGGTAAGGCCGAGGGCCCTGCCCGACATCCACGCGTCATGTCCGCGTAGACGCGCGGACAGGAGCGCGCCCCGCAGGGCATGGTCCTTGCTCCCCCCAAGGTCACGTTCTGCCAATATCTCGGCCAATTCACCCGGAGGAGGCCCAGATGACTGACAAGATCAGCGCGCGGCGTGGTCCCGCGGAGACGCCGACGAAGTCTGAGCTGGGCATCAAGGCGGCCGAGGGCGCAGGGATCGGCGGAACCATCGGCGGCGCGCTGGGCGCGGTGCTGGCGGCGCTCGCCACGTCGACCGCCATCGCCATTCCTGGCGTGGGAATCATGGCGGCGGGCCCGATCGCGGCCGGCCTCGCGGGAGCCGGCGCGGGCGGACTCGCGGGCACCATCGTGGGGGCCCTGGTCGGCGCGGGCATTCCCGAGGAGCGCGCGCGGCTCCGCGACGAGAGACGGATGCGAAGCGGCATCGTCCGGAGCGCGAATCCGCGATCCAAGGACGTCGCGGTACGGTTCGGGCGCGAATGGAAGAGCCACCGGCACATCTCCCCGTAACCCGGCTGTCCGGGCAGCCGCGCAGAGGGCAACGTCGCCGCGTGCCCGGCCGCCCCGGTCCCGTGTCGCATCGACAGACGGCGTTCCGGGCGGCGACGAAGGATCGCGTCATCCCCCTCGGCGTGAACGTGGCCGAGCTGGAGCTGGCCGACCAGACCGTCACCCTGACCAATCTCCTCAAGCCATTCTGGCCTCGACTGGGGCTGACCAAGGGTGATCTGCTCCAGTACTACGTCGAGGTGGCCCCGGTCCTGCTCCCCCATCTCCGGGATCGCGCCATGGTGATGAAGCGGTATCCCAACGGCGTGGCCGGCCCCTTTTTCTTCATGAAACGGGCGCCGGCGCCGCGCCCCAGCTGGATCGAGACCTGCTCCATCGAGCACGCCTCGGGCAGCGTGATCGACTTTCCCATCGTGCAGGATCTGCCGTCGCTCCTGTGGGTGGTCAACCTCGGCTGCATCGATCTGAACCAATGGTACGCGCGCTGCGACGACGTCGACCGCCCCGACTATCTGCACTTCGATCTGGATCCCGTGCCCGGCGCCACCTTCGACACAGTGAGGGAGGCGGCCCTCCTGCTGCGCGATACGCTCGAGGACCTGGGCGCGCCCAGCTACGCGAAGACATCCGGCTCCAAGGGCATCCACGTCTACGTGCCGATCGTTCGGGGCCCGAGCCAGAAGAGCGTGTGGCAGATCGCGAAGACCGTCGCGCAGACCCTGGCCGCCGCGCGCCCAGCTCTCCTCACCGCCGAGTATCAGGTGGCGAAGCGGCCGGCCGGCCGCGTGCTCGTCGACTACAACCAGAATGCGTGGGGGCGCACCCTGGCCTCCGTCTACTCGGTACGGCCCACCCCGGCGGCGACGGTGTCGACCCCGCTCGACTGGGCCGAGGTCGAGCGCGGAATCAAGATCGAGGACTTCCGCATCGACAATGTTCCCGCGCGCGTGAAGCGGGAGGGCGATCTCTGGGCGCCGCTCCTCGCCACCCGGGGACGATTCCGGCTCGCCCGCCTGACATGACCCTGCCCCTGTCGCCGCCGTATCCGCCCATGGAGGCGCGACTCGTCGAGGACATCCCGACCGGAGCGGAGTGGCAGTACGAGCCGAAGTGGGACGGCTTCCGCTGTCTCGTTTTCAAGGACGGCAGCGCCGTCGAGCTTCAGTCCAAATCGGGTCAGCCCCTGGCGCGCTACTTCCCGGAAGTCGTGGAGCACGTGCGGTCCGTGCCCGCGCGCGTCTTCGTGCTCGACGGGGAGATCGTGGTCCCCGTGGACGGCCAGCTCTCGTTCGACGATCTGCTCCAGCGGATCCATCCGGCGGAGCGCCGCATCCGGAAGCTGGCCCAGGAGCGGCCGGCGGTCTTGATCGTCTTCGACCTGCTCGTGGATCCGAACGGCCGCTCCCTCGTGAACCGTCCCCTCCGCGAGCGGCGCCAGGCGCTCGAGGCTTTCGCGCGAGAGAAACTGGCGGCAGTCAAGAACGTGCAGGTGTCTCCCGAGACGACGGACGTCAAGGTGGCAAGGGGATGGCTGCGCATGGCCGGCGGCTCGCTCGACGGGATCGTGGCCAAGCGCGTGGACCTCGAGTACCGCTCCGGCGATCGGACGGGCATGCAGAAGGTGAAGCGCCAGCGCACGGCGGACTGCGTGGTGGGCGGCTTCCGCTACGCTTCCAAGGCGCGCGTCATCGGATCCTTGCTCCTCGGGCTCTACGATAGGGACGGTCTCCTCCATCACGTCGGCTTCGCCGCGGGGTTTCCGGCCAGCACGCGCAAGGCCCTGCTCGCAAAAGTGCGGCCGCTCATCGAGCCGCCCGGCTTCACCGGCCAGGCCCCGGGCGGGCCCAGCCGATGGAGCACGGCGCGGTCGACGGAGTGGGAGCCACTCGCGCCGAAGCTCGTGGTCGAGGTCGGCTACGATCACTTCACGGGGGGACGTTTTCGTCACGGGACGCGTTTTCTGCGCTGGCGGCCCGACAAGGCGCCGCGTCAGTGCACGTTCGATCAGGTCAAGGTGGCGACCCGGTCCGCGTCCTTGCTCCCGCCCCGCATGATGGCCGGCTCCCAGACGACCTGAGTCTCCCGCGGCTGGTCCTGCCCCTGGATCCCGCTCCGGGAACAGCCCGTGGGTTTCACCCTCGCTTGAGTTAAACTCGCCGGAAGGCGTAGGCCCGGACACCCCCGGCTCTACGCGGCTGGGTGCTCGCAAATGATGCGGTAAGGAGCTATGGATGGGAGCGGGCGGGACATACGGAATCTCGTCTATGGCGGCCCGGCTCGGGCGAGAGCGGGCCGTCCCGGGGCCCAGACCCCCCCTCCTCGTCTTCGGCGTCCTGAGCTTTCTCACTCTCGCGGCGCTGCCCGCGGCCGGCGCGGAGCTCGCGCAGGAGTGGCGCCGGTGCCGGGGGGACGAGGTGAGGTCCTCCGAGGTGGCGATCCAGAGCTGTACCGCCATCATCAGGTCGGGCCGCGAGAAGGGAGCCAAGCTCGCCGCCGCGTACTACAGCCGGGCCACCGCCCACCGAGTCGAGGGCTGGTACGATCGCGCCATCGAGGACTACGACCAGGCGATCCGGCTCGATCCCAGGAACGCGATCGCCTACAACGACCGCGGCACCGCCTTCAGCCACAAGGCGCAGCCGAACCGGGCCATCCGGGACTTCGACCAGGCGATCCGGCTCGACCCGAAGCTTGCTTCTGCTTTCAACAATCGCGGCAATGCCTACAGCAGTCGAGGCGAGCTGGACCGGGCCATCCGGGACTACGATCACGCCGTCAAGCTCGAGCCCAAGTACGCTTTCGCTTTCAACAACCGGGGGAATGCCTACCGCGTCAAGGGTGAGCTGGACCGGGCCATCAGGGACTTCGACCAGGCCATCCGCGTGCAGCCGACCTACGCCCTGGCCTTCAACAACCGCGGGAATACCTACAGCAGCAAGGGCGAGCTGGACCGTGCCATCCAGGACTACGATCAGGCGATCCGCCTCGACCCCAGGGATGCCTCCGCCTTGAACAACCGAGGGCTCGTCTACAGCCGGAAAGAGCAGCCGAGCCGCGCCATCCAGGATTTCGACCAGGCCATCCGGCTGGATCGCACCCTGGCGTCCGCGTACAACAATCGAGGCAATGCCTATAGCAGCCGCGGGGAGACGGAGCGCGCCGTCCTGGACTACAACGAGGCGATCCGTCTCGATGCGAACTACGCCTTTGCCTTCAACAACCGGGGGAATGCCTATAGCAATCTCGGGGAGGTGGGCCGGGCCATCCAGGACTTCGACCAGGCCATCCGGCTCGAGCCGAACTACGCGCTGGCCTACAACAACCGGGGGAATGCCTTTAGCAGGCTGGGCGAGATGGCCCGGGCCGTCCAGGACTACGATCAGGCGATCGCCATCGAGCCCCAATACGGGTTTGCCTTCAACAACCGGGGCTATGCCTACCGCGCCCTCGGAGAGCTGGACCGGGCCATCCAGGACTTCGATCAGGCCATCCGGCTCAATCCGCGAGACGTGCTGGCCTTCGAGAACCGGGGACTCGCCTACAGCCTGAAGGGCGAGCTGGAGCGCGGCATCCAGGACTTCGATCAGGCGATCCGGCTGAATCCGAACTACGCGACGGCCTTCCACCACCGCGGTTCCGTGTACAGCCGCAAGGGGCAGCACGACCGGGCGATCCAGGACTTCGATCAGGCCATCCGGCTCAATCCGATGGACGCGACGGCGTGGAACAGCCGGTGCTTCGCGCGCGCGATCACGAACAGGCTCGAGCTTGCCCTCGCGGACTGCAGCCAGGCCCTGCGGATGCGCCCCGAGTACGCCAATGCCCTCGACAGTCGCGCCCTCATCTATCTGAAGCTCGACGAGACCGCCCGGGCCATCGCCGATTACGACGCGGCCCTGCGCCTGGACCCGGGCAAGGCCCATTCCCTTTACGGCCGCGGCCTCGCCA
>Ga0137397_10004010_pt1 | contig 10236 bp, 10 predicted proteins | sample czorhiz116metaG_FD_106658 | JGI IMG/M metagenome (GOLD analysis project Ga0137397, IMG submission 106658) | Vadose zone soil microbial communities from Angelo Coast Range Reserve, California, USA - czorhiz1.16 metaG | ecosystem: Environmental > Terrestrial > Soil > Vadose zone | place: USA...
CGGATTTTAGCCTTGCAAGCGGTCCAGAATGAATTAGCGTCCTGGAATCATCATACAGATCTAAGTCCTGGAGGGAACATGAGCTTAGTATTATCGACTACCTTGAACTTACGGTGATGTCGCCTTGTAGGTCAATCAAGCTCTTATGAAGTGCTCCAAACTTCACTTTGTCTTCTGCAGCTGCAATTCCAGGCTCTGAGCTTTTAATGAAATCTCGCAGAACCGTCAGTACTAAAGGGATGGTCTCAAGATCGGGGTGGTCCGCAGCGGTCACTTTCTGAATCCGTTCTAAAATCAATTGGAGTCTTGGCAATCGCGTGATCGGGCGAGAAATCAGTGTCTTGAAATCCCGCTTCCTGAGACGAGGATCTTCAGAGCATGTTTGGATAAACTGTTTGTAGTGGGAGTTCCGGTCAAATTCTTTCCCGTGATGCTCCAACGATAAAGGCGAGTGTTTGATGTAAGACTCATACTCCGGTGTGAACAACAGTGCATCTAATATATGATGAGTCAGAGAAAATTACATATCCCGGAAAGACGACCTACTATCTAGGATGATATCTGCGACACTCTGGATAAGGGGATGCTGATCACGCTGGCGGGCAAAAAGAGACCTAAGCATGTGTTGATGGTGCGCCAATATCTCATCCAGATTCCAGAAAACTTCAGAGACAAAGTCGACGGTCTTCTCTTCGGGCATTATCTCGTATGCGGCGCTCAGTAATGGCGCAATATAGATCTAAGGGCAAACTCAGTCGTAATAATGCCAGCGATTAGATGGCCCGTACATCTTTGATGAGCTGCAAGTCATTAACGTAGTCTAGTTCCGACTTGAAGATCTCGAACAAGACAGACTGCCGCTCAACCTCTTTCTTCCCGAGAGCCTCAAGTGCTTGAGGTGGGACGAACCGATCCCATTCTTGTTCAGATTCGGGGATTTTACCAGACTGAAATAATTCCAGTAGGGCTGCTGAGTCAAGGCTATGCATACTTTGTTAACGCGATGCACACCCAATATCAGATTTGGGCCTCATACCTGGGCTCACTGCGATCCTGCTGTACGCGAACTCCTGGTTTCTACACGAGACAATACGTGAGAAACATGCTTCAAGATAGAGAGTCCCTTGAATGCTACCTCTGTGCTATGGGTTTTGGGACCAGTGGCAGAATTGCGGGGCGGCAGGGGGGGAGTTGGTAGGGGGGACCGATCCAAATCATGTCGTGAGGTCCTGGGAGGGGGAGAGGGAGCCCTGGTTGACGTCGAGCGATAAAGCTGAGGCTCAGGAAATGCTAGCGTCGTTGACTCCGATGCATACGAGCTAGTAGCTCTCGGACGTTGCCAGTTTGGAGGTAAGAGATTAGGCGGGTCCGGGGGACGGTCGTACTGCGGGGTTGGGAAGGAGGGGAAGGGGAAGGCCTGAGGGATACTCGAAGGACTCTGAAGGAAAGCAGGAGAAACAATAGGCTGTGGAAAGACGTGCGAAGAGACGCTGTCAAGTTGAGGCCGCCTTGAGCGTGAGGATGAGCCTCGACTAGTACTATTCGATGAGGACATTCGGTAAGGACAGGCAACCGAGTCACACATGTGTCAAACACCCTTTTTTTTAGTACTCCCATCCATCAAGCTGGCGCTGACAGCTTAAAGGTGCTCATCCTTGCTTTCTCTCGCCCCACTGTCTAAAAAACATCTAATTTTTTCAGTGCATGCAAATCGACGGTGTATTCTCCTTACCCGCCGGAGATGAAGATGATGGTTCGTTGTTTGGATCCCCTCCGCCTTCTCCGGCCAGAGGTAGGTCACCTCAACTAGCCCTCCCCGCGGGCCCAGGGTCTGCAGAAAACGTGGGGACCATTGCACTTCCTGGTTCCCATCCTTGTTCTGAACTTGCCATCGATCCGGCAGTTTTACTTTTGAACCGTCCTTTGCCGACGAGAAAACCAGACACGCCCACACCCACGCCCCTGACTACGACAACACCAATACCCACATCTACAACCAACCCTCTTCGCCCTCTATCCACCTCAAGTTCTTCTTCCCAAACGCACTCGATATCTCGCAGACCATCTAGGGCTCCCAGGAACTCGAAGAACGGCAAGGAGCGATCCACAACACCACATCCTCCTCCCCCAATTCACTTCCCCGATCCCAATGACCCACTGCCCTCCAACTTTCTGCGAAGCCAACAAGCACTTCTGGGGCATGCAGGTTTAATCGGAGGATTGGACCCGTCTGCTCTTTCCACGAGGTATCACAAAGGGGCGACGTCACGAAACCCAATCGTTGTCGAGGATGAGCTCGATCCGCCACCGTTGGGAAAGAAAGGCACTTATTCCCTTGATTCCTCATCGCTTCCTTCCCCGTCAAGCCAAGAGGTCGTTTCATCTCTTGTAAAGCAGAAAAATATATTTCCTGTCCTGGAGTCTTTGGTGCGACTACTCTCAGGTACAGGTACAGGAGTCCCTAGTGCTTCCCCTGCTGCGATGCAGTCCCGCTCTCCCCTTCCTTCGAGCTCTACTGGACCAAGCAATGAGCGCAGCACCGCACCGAAGCGCCGGAGACTCAACACAGTCCCTGCGGGTGCCGCTGACTGGGATGTGCCGTATCCATTCCAACAAGGAGAAGGGCCAAGCCAATATCGTGTTCGTTGGGAGAAGGAGCGCCTCAAGCAAATTCTTTCCCAGCTTGCGGTGCTAATAAAAGGTGCCAGGCGGTCTGCCGCGGCGAGGACATACTTCCGGCAACATACAGACTCGTGTTCCTCCATGAACCCGCCGAGGCCTCCAGACCAAACGCCCTTTCAAGAACAACCCACCGCCGATATTTCACTTTCTGAGCAGCCAGACACGCTAGCCTTTACTTGTGGAACCGAAGATATGGCCTCCATGCCTACAACACCTCCCCCTCCACCTTCACAAACCCTCGGAGCTGCACAGACTGCGTCTTTAGACAATCTCATAGCTTCTCTCTATAATTCTATACCTCCCATATCGTCTCCATCAAATCCAATGTCATTTTCGCCGACCTCTACCGTTTCCCGGCATCCTCATCCCCCTGCTGGCGTTCATGCCGATGCCTTAGATGCCGACCTCGAGCAGTTGTTGGCCATGCTTCATCATAGTCCGTCGTCGTGTGTTGGAATAAACACTGATCCCCCTGGAGTAGAGGCTTCACCCGCGTCCTCCGCAAATCCTGCCGATCAGCCTCCACCGCATGGAACCCCCGTCGTCGCCGGCGGTATCCCAGACTCCATGATCGACCCAATGCTTTTAGGAAGACTATTCAACAGTGGTTCGGACTTGGTCGAACCTTCACAAAATCGTACTGATGGCCAAGGGCCCTCGACGCCGACACTCTTGCATTCCCCTATTGCCTCGACTAGCTCCTTGTTCGATCCTTTGACCCCGACGGAGGACTTTTTGGCGGAACCCGATATCTACCGACCCGAGCAAGGTAGGTCTCAGTTGCCGTCCTATCGTTCCTGTGTTCCTCAAGATCTGGTCAATGCTATAGCCGAAGATCCAATTAACGCAGCGGCCTTGCTGTTGCAGATCGCAACGTCTGCGCCATCGCTAACCACTGCTCAACCAAAGTCACAACTACTACCCCTTCCTGCTTCTCGATCCTTAAGCGTGGAACCTCAATCCCCGGTACCTGCCTTATCTTCGCAGCAGTTCGCGACGTTGACGGCTACAATGACACCTATATCGTCCAGAGCGTCTTCAACAGTGCCAATACAAGGGCCTACTGCATCCGCGATTGCCCCGGCAGCGCAAATCCTTTCTCTGTTGGATCAACGACGACTTAGCCAAGGCTCCTCCGGTATGAAATCACTGAACAAGCAGGAAGTCATTCAGCGTGCCAAGGATCGAAGACAGCACGTCGTGACAGAACTAGAAAAGGCGAAGGTGGAGCTTTGGGAAGCAACGATCGAACAGGGTGTGTTAAGTCATCTGATGAAGGACTATAGCACTCCGTAAACGTTGATTGATACATCTGCCGGTTCGATTAGCACCTTTACTTGCCTGTTCTGTATAGCCGAATAACAGCATGCTTCATCTTGCTAGTGAATCAAGCACTACGTGCTCAAATGACTACAGTATTTCCGATCACACCCCGGCGCTTGCTAGGGGTATTTAAAGGTCCCGGAACCAGTATGATGGATGGTAGTTTGCCACCAACACCTGTTCGCTGTCAAGAATGTCCACAAAACGTTACACGCGAATTGTGCTGAACGAGCGACCCGTCACTTCCGTATCGAGGAAGTAGCCTTTGACCTTCGCCCTGGACAGGATGAAGTCCTCGTCCAAGTCAACTGGCACTAGATCCTGGTATGCGGGTAATGCTGAAGGATATCCGGAGTTACGTCCCTCCTGTCCAAATAGGCGACGTTATGCGGGCAGGTGGGTTGGCCACTGTCGTAGAAGCGGGAGAAGGTTGTAAGTTACAACCTGGGGACGTTGTCAGTTGCTTCCCTGGTAAGTGACCTTGCATTCAATATCTTTGGAGGGCGCTGTGCTTATAGCCAGGTTGGACGGAGTACAGTATACCGTGTTGAAAGAGGACACCGCTCAAAGAGTCGAGTAAGAACCACCGAGCTATGCGCCCAGTTGACATACAGTCTGAGAAATATGCGCCAGCGTCCCTCCAGGAGCCGAATTACTCGACGTTTTAGGAACTTTGAGCATTTTTGGTGTGTACCTCGACCTAGCGTTTCCCGCGAACATCGACTGATCCGACCAATCTAGGGGGTGTAACCGCCTACTTTGTATGTGGTCTAACTTGACGAACCACCTATCCGCTGCCATATAGCTGCAACATAGGGTGTTAGAAGTCGCGAAGATCAAGGCTGGTGAGACCCTCGTGGTCTCGGGCGCCGCTGGCTCTGTGGGCTCGACGGCGTGTCAGATCGGAAAGCTGAAGGGAGCGAAGGTCATTGGAATTGCTGGAACGGACGAAAAATGCTGATGGCTCAAAGAGGATGTCAAGGTTGACGCAGCCCTGAACTATAAAAGCCCCAAGTTCCACGACGAGTTCAAGGACGCCGTCGGATACCTTGATGTGTTTTACGACAACGTCGGGGGCGAGATCCTGGACTTTGCCTTGACTAGATTAAATAAGGGAGCACGGATTGCCCTATGTGGTGAGTCAAAGCATAATATGCCTACAGTCGCCGATGACGTTCGTCAGGTGCCATCTCTGGTTACAGTACGTTCGTTGTTGTCCAGATGTCGTCTAGTTTTCATGATCCCACATCACAGACGCTGCCGAGCTAAAAGGCGTGTCTTCTTACATAAACCTCATAGCTCAACGGGCGAAGATCGAAAGTTTTCTATGTGTAAGCCCCTTTGGAGTGGTTTCTGCTACCCGAACACTTACCGACGTGTACTCGTCGGTAGGCTTGATTACGCAGATCGTTATCCGGAAGCCTTGAGAGAACTTAGCAAGTGGCTCTCTGAGGGTCGCCTGGTGCGAAAATTCCACGTCATCCGGGGGCTGGAGAAAGCACCCGAGGCGCTCCCGTTGTTCTTCACGGGGGGCAACACAGGAAAGCTGTCAGTTCATCATCTCAACACCGATTCCCTGTTCTGTCCCAGGGTCGTTCAGGTGTCCGGATCTGAAGCGAACCTCTGAAAAAAAAAAAAGGAAGCGAGGATTCGATCGTGAAGCTACGGCCATATCATGATGTTGTTTTGTTGTTGAATAAATCATCCTTCGCCTATCTCATCAGTGGGCCGAATAGCCTGAGCTTGCTTTCGTGGGAACTGGATGTTGCGGCTTCTAATTGGCACCGACATCCTAACGCAGAAGTTCGGTCGAACCTACTTTCAACCAACGGCCGCGGTACATCTGGCATAGCTATTCCGGTCCTGACGCGTCCTGTCTTGGTGAATTCGAGGTATCGCGCTTTGAAACTAGCGGGGACGGCGGCATATAAAGGACCTGGAGCAACAACCGGTGCAGTGCCTCGCACTACTTTTTACCCAAGTGCATCCCCAACTCACGCTCTGACTATGACCCAAACAACGACCCCGAAACACTACACGAGGATCGTCCTTGCTGAACGTCCCGAGGCGAACATCACACCCACCACCTTCCGCAAGGAGACGGTGTCGTTCGACCTCAAGCCCGGGCCGGGTGAAATCCTCATGCGGGTTGACTGGATCTCCCTCGACCCCGCCCTGCGGACCTGGCTGAGGGACGTCCGCTCTTATGCGCGCCCCGTACAGATAGGGGAGGTCGTGAGGTGCATCGGGCTCTGCACCGTAGTCGAAGCGGGCGAGGGCTGCGAGTTACGCCCCGGCGATATCGTGTGCACCCGATCAGGTGAGTCTGCTGTTCGACCCTGCTCCGTGCTTTCGCTGGATATATATTTGGGCTGGACGTTAGGTTGGACGGAGTACACCGTCATGAAGGAAGCAGAAATAATTCAAAAAATCCAGTGAGCGCGCGACTCCTCGGTCCCATTTCGGGCCCTGGTCGGGACATAATACTCATAGTTCTGAATCTCGATCGGGCAAAGTATGTCTCCAGGCGCGCAATTACTCGACTTCTTGGGACCTCTAGGGGCCACTGGTACGTAACCTACTTTCACACCCCCTCCTTTGTGAAAGATCCGTCTGATTTCTCCTCTTTAGGCGGTTATACAGCATACTTTGTGCGTGGTTGAAGTTCGATGGACGATCAACTGCGTACTTGTCTGCTCATGTCGTTGCGAAACAGGGTCTGTTAGATGTCGCGAAAATCAAGGCCGGTGAGACACTCGTGGTTTCGGGAGCGGCTGGCCACGTCGGCTCGCTGGTGTGCCAGATTGGTAAAATATCCGGCGCGAAGGTCATAGGGATCGCCGGTACAGACGAAAAGTGCAGATGGCTGAGAGAGGAACTCAAGATCGACGCGACCTTGAACTATAAGAGCCCCTCGTTCCACGACGAGTTCAAGGATACGGTCGGTTATTTTGATGTCTACTTCGACAATGTCGGCGGCGAGATGTTGGATTTTGCCTTGACTAGACTCAAGGCCAAAGCACGCGTTATCATGTGCGGTGAGTTGAAAAGAAATGTCGAGCGTTCGATTAATCACCAACGAATTTGGTCAGGGGCGATTTCGGACTACAGTGCGTGGACGTACCAAAGTTGGTGGGGATTTCTACTTCTAACCTAACCTGCGACCGTGTCACTTTTCAGACGTTCCAAACCCAAAGGGGCTTTCCTCTTACATGAACCTCATATTGCAGCGAGCGAAAATCGAAGGCTTTATCGTGTGAGTGTGGCACTGGCATGATGTGCGCCTTGCTGTATGTCGGCTGAGCGCATGGTTCTCTTCGTAGAACCGATTACACTTCGCGATATCCTGAAGCCTTGAGAGTACTCAGTAAATGGGTTGCCGAGGGTCGCATTATCCGAAAATATCACATCGTCGAGGGATTGGAAAATGCACCTGATGCCCTCCCCTTACTCTTCTCAGGAGACAACACGGGAAAATTGTTCGTCCCGGTCTCTCTACCCTCCTCCGTGTTGCCGGGTTAATTTATTTTATACGATCACCAGAGTCCTTCGGGTTTCCGGCTCTGATGCGAAACTCTGAGTGGCGTTAAGTCATCGAGTTATCTTGTCTCTGACTATGCGGAGAAGAGAGGGAACGCGGAGAGCTAGATTCATAGATGCAAGATCATCGGGGGCACGAACAAGTTTGGAGAGACGCATGAGGGTGCTGTCGAGTGGGCATTGTAGTGTGATTATCTTGTGCCATCCATCAAATGGCTGGCAAGCGAATAATCGTGCGTTTGATATCTCATTCTGATCTAATTAGTGGCGTACTTTATGCAAGCTTCATGATCCGAGTTTACACGATAGTGGGCCTCGTGTGGTTTACTTCTCCAAACCCTCCGCCCCGACACCCTTCTCAGAGTCGCCAGTCCCAGTACCATAACGTATCGTGACGTTGTCGACATGGTATTGCCGGCGTTCCAGCTGGGCAAGGCGGCTATCGTGGTACTCCTTCCCGATGACGGTAAGGACTAGTAGTATGATGACACAGGCGCTGAGTACAAGAAAAGCGCGGCCAATGAGCATGTGCTACGTTACCTCGGTTCGAGTCCTTCAAGATAAATTCGTAAAACGCGTACGCGACCACGGTCGCGAGAAGGTTGGTCAGCGCTGCGATCGCGGCGTACCTGCCCCCACTGGCTCTTGTCCCCCAGATGGCGATTGCAGCCAAACGCCCACCCACATCGCGGGCAGTGTTCGCGGCGACTGAAATCCAACAAGAAACCTTTGGTCATCTGCACAACTCGAGCGAAGAATCGGGTCACGCACGGCCATTGCTAGCAAACCCCCAGATTGCAGTGCCGCTATGATATTGACGGGTCAGCCCCCCGCGGGTTCGTTCGCCTGTCATTGACGAGATGATTGCTCACTATGTCAGGCCCACGATCCAGGGTGTGGCGACGGGGGGCGTAAAGAAGTTCGTCGGATCAAGGCATGCAGAAATGACGATGGCGATAAAGAAGTCCTGTTCCCGGAGTTTCGGAGTCAGTGTAACGACGACCTATCATGCGACGGAGCTGCGACCGCATACCGATACGAATTCGTTAAGAAAGACCTCGCCGAGTGGTGCCGCGGGGTTGGCATACAGAGCAAAGATGCCGGCAGGCCCAACGCTCGAGAAGTTCTCAGTCTCGTACAGGTTTGCGGCCCTGAGCGCTGCTTCTGCATCCTGTGAAAGGGTGAGCAATACATTTATCCGAAATGCTAGCACACAGCAACTGCTGCCCCGAAGTCTGCGGGGACAAACGTGCTGACCTTAATGAGCGTATTCCATTGCCAGTATACAAGCATGCTGGCTATAAAGCCACCGAGAATTTGAGCAGTAATATATCTTTAGAAAGAAGTATTATAAGTCCGTCGGATCTCGTCTCGGTAGGGGCGCTATTTGCTGACCTGATTGCTTTGACCGGAGGAAGCCCGTTGAAGAGAAGGTGAACCAATGTCACTCCCGGGCTGAAGTGACCTCCAGACGTCGCTGTGCATACCACGAGCGCGACGACTATACCCATGCCATAGGCAACGCCAATGGTAAAGAGGGCTGTCAGGGGGGGGTTTGGTAAGCGCCCACTTTAAACATTTCGGGAATTGGACAAACGCACAGCCAACGCCATCGAACTTAAGTATGTTGCCGACAATGAACGCAGCTGTGGCACCCAGACCTGCATAACAATAGCAGAAAACTCCAAACTATACGTAATCAGGACGGATAGGTACGAAACGAGGTCGAGAAGTAGACTGACCATCTCAGCGATGCACTCCACTACCCAGTGGACCCGTCGCTGCCGTACTCTTTCCCATGAGCGAAAGATGGGGGGACGTAGTTCTATGTCGGCGAGATGTTGATGGTGGTGATTCGGGTGAGGATGAGACGCGGAGACTCCGGCCATTGCTTTTGCTGTACTAACGATACTGCGTTGTCCGAAATGTCAGTCAAGTTGATGAAAGTTTCGCCGCCGTCGTTGGTGGGTCAGCCCGAGTGGGAGAGAGACCTCTGGGAAGGGAACTGAGAGAGGGAAAACAGGGTCTCGGGCGCATAAAAAATATCATGGGACAAGACTTTTATACATGATGGTGGCCATACTAGTGACCAAATGAAACCTGCATGCGGCAGAGGGCGCATCCTTCGAGCCCCACAGGTACTACAGTTCGCTCTGTCAATGAATGCCGTACGATTGGCGTTTGGGCGCTTACTGTTACATCAAATATCAAATATGCTCGTGACTCGCCGAAAAGATCCTGGCAGCTGTACATTCCAGGTTCTCCGCGGCTTTCGATATCCCGGGTTGCCCTATAAGGTGTTCTGTTCCCAAATATCCTGGCTGGTCGGGGAAAGCTTGCTGGTAGAACTTACCCCACTCTAAAACTCACCTCTCACCCCGAAAAGTGTGGATGAAACACCTTGCCCCGGGGTCGAGGGCGTTTCATCGCGCGAACTTGAACGTCGTGAAAGGATTCACTGGAAGCACGTTCAGTGCACCAGGTTTTACCACGTAACACGCTCCATTCACGGACTCGTTCACTTTGCCGTTTGGGGCAGCCCTACCGAATGCACACCAGCTGACGGGTTGACGGGTTGGTACTGGTGATAAGAAGCACATCAGCAGCAGAGGCGAACTGCGGCGGGACTTGGTTTAAGCGTGCTTTCTCCACCTGAGCTTCCTTTCACTCGCCACTTTAGTAGTGGACCTA
>Ga0137397_10004012_pt1 | contig 10233 bp, 12 predicted proteins | sample czorhiz116metaG_FD_106658 | JGI IMG/M metagenome (GOLD analysis project Ga0137397, IMG submission 106658) | Vadose zone soil microbial communities from Angelo Coast Range Reserve, California, USA - czorhiz1.16 metaG | ecosystem: Environmental > Terrestrial > Soil > Vadose zone | place: USA...
CGATCGGGTAGTAATACGTCTTTTGCCGCCGCGAAAGCGCTTCCAGGATCCATCGCGTCTTTTTTCCCGAGCCGCTCCCGAGTTCCGCCACCTGAATCGGCAAAGGTAGCCTGCCGACAATCTCTCCTGCATACCTTTCGAGCAGGCGCGCGTCCGCGCGCGTCAATCCGTACTCCGGCAGGACGCAAATCGTCTCAAACAGCGCCGAGCCCACTTCGTTGTACAAATATTTTGATGGAAGTTCTCGCTGTCCAGGCTTGGTAAGGCTCTCGCGCACGTCCGCCGCAAATGCAGACACGTGCCGGTTCGCTAGTGACAGTGCAGGCGTCGCCATGGGGTCTCCCGGGTTTAGGTTTGATTAGTCCTCGACGCAACGGAAGGTTGCGTAGACGTACGGATAATGCGGCTGGAACCAATTTCGAAACGACCGTCGCAGCATGCACGCGGCGGTTCGCGGCGAGCCACCTTTCATGACGTAGTGCTTGCCGTCAAAGAAATTCGCGGAGTAGCCCGGATAGAAAGGCATGGTTGTGAATCCCGGAAACGGAGCAAACTCTGTTCGCGTCCATTCCCAACCGTTCCCCACAAGATCATGCACACCGAAAGCGCTTGCGCCCGCGGGATGTGCGCCGACTGGCGATGGATCCCAGGACTTGAAATCGAAGTTTCCCCTGGTCGTGCTTGGCCCTTCTTCGCCCCACGGATAACTCCGCTCCTGCTTGCCGTCTGGCGTTCCGTACGCAGCGCGATGAAACTGCGCCTCCGTCGGCAGTTTGCGCCCCAGCCATTTCGCATATGCGGTGGCTTCGGCATGGCTCACGTAAACCGGCCACTCCTGCGGCAAACGAATTTCGCCAAACATCGTGCGATAAATCCACAGGTTGCCCTCGCGCCTCCAGAACATCGGATGCTCGATGCCTTCCTTCGCCTTCCACGCCCAGGCTTCCTCGCTCCACAGCGAGCGGTTCTCGTAGCCGCCAGCCTGCATGAACCGCGAAAAATCGTGATTCGTCACATTGTAGTTGTCTATGGCGAACTGATTCACCGCGACTTCGTGCGCGTCAAACTCGTTGTCCCACCCGAATTCCTCGTCCTGAACGCGTTCCAGTCCCAGCATCGCGGTTCCGGCCGATATCTCGACCAGGTGCGACTTCACCCGGTGCGCCTTCCATGCCGCAATCCCCGGCCCGCCCATCTTTCGCCCGCTCGGCAGGCGGTGCAGCATGTAAGCAAGCGTCTCCGCGTGCATCAGCCGGTGCTCGATGGCCACTTCCAGCATGGAGATCAGTTGTGGATGTCCTTCTTCGGGCCGCTCCAGAGCATGTTCGATCGCATGGTCCAGTTCCTCGCGCAAGCGCCGGGTATAGCGATCCACTTCTTCACGCGCCGGCCAATCCGCTGGAGTATCCGACGGCAATCCTCCATCCACTGGGTCAATTCCAAACGCAAACAGGTGATCAAATGTCCGTTGAAACGACTGCAACCCGAACGCGCGTTGCGCCAGAAGATTCCAGTCAAACGCCTCGACATGGCCTACATAGAAAATAATTCGATGTCTTTCGGGGATCGGGCGATCGTATATCGCTTCTTCGCGAACCACACGAAACACCTCATCGGTGCGCACACGCGCGTTCACTAACCTGCTATGAAGGTCGTGCCGAATGCGGACAGCTGTGGCGAGAGCTCCCATAGCGTTTTCCCCTTCTCTTGGATGCAGTTTCCACGCGAAGGATGCGCCAAAATTCAGCGCCGAGGTGCCAGGTGGATTAAGATTAAGATGGTCGCTCCGGGAAATGTTGCTGTCAATCGAAATGAATACGAAACCAGCGTTTTCAGAGAACAAAATAATTGAGTTTCAGGAAGTCTTGTTCCACATAGACGATATTCCTGCACGCACCATCGTCTCGGGAATCTCTTTTGCCGTTTCTCAAGGTGAGACCCTCGTCCTCCTTGGCCGAAGCGGCAGTGGCAAGACCACTCTCCTTCGCTTAATGAATGGAATGTTAGTTCCCACGCAAGGTGAGGTGCTCGTCCGTGAGCGCTCAACACGCGATTGGGATCTCATCCGACTTCGTCGCGGCATCGGATACGTTATCCAGGACGCCGGGCTCTTTCCTCATTTCACGGTTGCTGAGAACGTCGCGCTCGTTCCCAATTTGGAACGTTGGGACGCCACCCGCGCCGCCGCCCGCGTCGAGGAAATGCTCCACCTCGTTGGCCTCGACCCTCGCGAGTTCGCTCATCGGCGCCCCCGCGAACTCTCCGGAGGCCAGCGTCAACGTGTCGGCGTTGCCCGCGCTCTTGCTGCCGATCCTCCCATCCTGCTTATGGATGAGCCTTTCGGAGCGCTCGATCCAGTCACGCGCGCTGAACTTCAGCGCGAATTCAGCGCTCTTGCCAGACGCCTCGGAAAAACAATAGTTTTTGTCACTCACGATTTGCGCGAAGCCTTGCTTCTTGCCACGCGCATTATCCTTCTCGAAGCCGGCCGCATCGTCGCCAGCGCCCCACCGCAGGAATTTCTTCGGCTCGACCACCCCGAAGTCCGCGCTTTCACGTCATCTCTCGTCGTGGCCCCGGGAGTCGTAGTATGAGCCCTCAGATGACCACGTGGTCTTTTTTCACCGATCACCGCGCCGAAATTTTCGGCGCCACGCTCGATCACCTCGCGCTCGTGGTCATCGCCATGCTCATCGCTATCCTTATCGGCGTCCCACTGGGCATGTTCATAGTCCAGCGCCCAGTGCTACGCTCGATCGCCCTTGGCATCGCCAGCATCTTCCAAACCATCCCCAGCCTCGCCCTCTTCGGCTTCCTGATTCCTATTCCGTTTATCGGCGGCATCGGCAAGCGCACCGCGATCGTTGCCCTCGTCCTCTACGCGCTTCTTCCCATCCTGCGCAATACTTACGTCGGCCTCACTGGCATTGATCCCGCCGTGCTCGAAGCCGCCGAAGCCATGGGCATGACGCGCGCACAGATTTTGTTTCGCGTTCGCTTCCCGCTGGCGCTCGCGGTTATTCTTGTCGGCATTCGCACCGCAACGATCATCACCATTGGTGTCGCCACTATCGCCGCCGCCATCGGCGCCGGCGGCCTCGGCACTTTCATCTTTCGCGGCGTAGCGCTCGTCAGCGACGCCCTCATCCTCGCCGGCGCCATCCCTGCCGCCCTTTTGGCGCTGCTCGCCGATTTCTTTCTCGGCCTTCTCGAACGCAGGTTAAAGGTCTCCTGACATGCGCCGCTCTTCCTTCGCCATACTCTTGCTTGCCGTCATTTTTACAACGTCCTGCCGGCAAACTCCGCAAACCAAAATCACCATCGGCTCAAAATTTTTCACCGAGCAAGTCATTCTGGCCGAACTTCTCGCCCAGCACATCGAAGCCAGAACGGGCATTCCAGTAATTCGCAAGACCAATCTTGGCGGCACGCTGCTCGTCCATAAGGCTCTTCTCGCCGGCGAGCTCGACCTCTATGTCGAATACACCGGCACTGCTCTCATGGCTGTCTTAAGCGAATCTCCACAAGGTGATTCCGCGACCGTGTACAACCGCGTGAAGCAGCTCTACTCCGATCGCTTCCACCTCGAAGTCACCGAACCGCTTGGCTTCGAAAATACTTTTGCCATGGTCATTCGCGGCGACGACGCGCAAAAATTCCAGCTTCGAAAAATTTCAGACATCGCAACGGTGGCTACGAAATGGCGCGCGGGGGTAGGCTATGAATTCCTCGAGCGCCCCGACGGTTTCCCCGGCCTCACTAACAACTACAATTTGCACTTTGGGGAATCCCCCAAAGTGATGGACCTTGGGCTCATCTACCGCGCCCTCATTGATCATCAAGTGGACATCGTCGCCGGAAATTCCACGGACGGCCTCATCGATTCCCTCGGTCTGGTTGTCCTCGCCGACGATCGCCACTACTTTCCGCCCTACGACGCCGTCCCCGTCGTCCGCCAATCCACGATCGAGAAATTTCCCCAACTCCGCGCCGCGTTGGCCGATCTCGCCGGCAAACTCTCCGCCGCTGACATCCGCCGCCTCAACTACGCCGTCGACGCCCAGCAGCAGGACGCCGTCGCCGCCGTCCGCGCCTTCCGTTCTTCTAAAGGCCTTTAGCACAGCTTGGCCTCGAGCTTCGAAGGGCGTCGTCCGCTCCTCGAAGCACTTTCTTTCAGGCGGGACGTGGCTTGAACTGCTTCGACAATTCACAATTTATTGACAGGCATTACTTATCGCTGGTATATATTTGCACAAATCTGTAGTTCGGCCGAACGGGGCGGTAACACCCCGCTCTCCTTGTCCGGCGTGTTCTCGGTGCCTAAAAGGAGGAAGAAATGAAAAAGCTAGGTATTAGCGCCGCGCTGGCGGCGCTAGCAGTCTTATTGTTAGGCAATTTCTCCACGCAAGCCAATAACAGCAATGATGGGAGCGCCCTCCGCTTTTCAACGCGGTTGTCGACCTTCAACGAAGTGCCGCCGAAGGCCAATGGCGCCAACGGCACTTTTCGGGCACAGCTAAGCGAAGACGGAACCACATTGAGTTGGACGTTCACCTGGTCCGGCTTGAGCGGCCCGCCCCTGTTCGCCCACATTCATTTCGGTCTTAAAGGCGCCAATTATCCGGTGATGACATTTTTCTGCGGCGGACCCAAAGGGAACCCTGACATTCCGCAAAAGCCCGACTGCCCGCAGACCACATCCGGTTCGATCAGCGGCACGACGACCGCCGCCGACATCATTCCCCTGAACACACCTGGCGCGACCACCGATCAGGCCCTCGATCTGCACGACTTCGCTGGCTTCATTCGTGCGCTCGGGGCCGGATCCGCTTATGCGAATATGCATACCACTCGTTTCCGTGGCGGCGAAATCCGCGGCCAGATTGCCGCCCATCGCAGCGACCGCGACGAGGACGACGAATAGGCACGGCAAGACAAACGGGCTTTCACCGCTTTGCTTAGGTCACTCTGGCCCTTGGGGTTGTTTCATCTTTCGAAGAAACTGGGGTCAGAATGACCGTAAGCACGTTGAGCCATACGGCAAGCACTCTCCCATAGGTTCAGAAATCGTATTGTGCTTGGGATTCGAACCAAGGCTCGTTCGAACCATTACGGGCATCATGAGGAGCTTGGATGGCACGAGGCGAGGCGCGGTAGCGCCCATTCAAGATGTAGCGCTTTGCTCTTCAGGCGAGAAATACCGTACCTTTAATCGAAGGAGTCAACGAAAAGGTCGTAATTCTCTATCGTCTGCTTTGCAGCAGCTCGCAGTTTTCCACGCACTTCACAAACTGCATCTGGATTTCGGCTTTCTTGTGGGGGACGTTCCCGGTTGCTTCCGGGGCCACGATCAGCGATTGTGGGCCATCGGCCAGATTAAACGTGCACTGGAACTCCAATGACTGGACGCCGCGCTGCTGGCAGGGATTCTTCTCCAGGGCGGGCTCGAACATTTCCGGCCTGGCATGCAACTGGTTGGCGACATCGGAAGGCAGCATCGCCACCACCATCGGCACAGGAGACTTGATCTTGATGCTGACCTGTGCGCCGTCATGGTCCGGCGTGAATCCGCCATACACTTTCAGGAACGAAGTCAGCTGATACTTCTCCTTGACCTGCCAGGTCCACCGATACTCCGGCTGGACGCAATTCTCCACGCACAGCCAGCGGAAGTATTGGATATGCACGTCGTTGGGTGCTTTGAACTGCCGCTTGGCCGATTCCCGCTCCGTCAATACCGCCGTAATTCCCGTGATTCCCGCGCCCACTGCGCGCTCGACCCTATTACTCGGATCCAGCACCGCGCCGAGTCCGGCAAACACCGCGTGATCGGGACTATAGCGCTCGTCGCGAATGACAAGCGTCATCGCCGCTGGCGGGACGAAACAAGAATATCGGGTCTCGACCACATGTTCTCTGGTGCACAGTTGTTGCAGGTTGTTGAGACTCTCAGGATGTTCGAGCGCCCCGTTCCACTCCTCGGAGCGCACCAGGAAGATCGTGACGGGCTGCTCCGATTTGATATCCACCTGCATATTGCCGCCGTCTCCGCTGGCGTGATAGGTCTGCCCGGCGTGATAGTTCGCGGGGTCCAACCGCACATCCTCTTGATTGCCGGGCTGCCAGTTGAATACTCGCTCCGGCTGTTGTGCGAAGGACGGCGCGGCGAACGCGCAGATCATCAGGAACACGAACAGGAAGGGCATTTTGGTGTTTCTCATAGTAATTCCATTGAAACGCCAAGGCCCCGCCCCCGCAAGGACTCCGTGCAAACGTGCCCCTTAAACGTATCCTGACCATTGGTACAGTGAAACCGCTCCTCTCTTTCTCATACATGATTAAGAGGTTTCACCCGAGCCGAGGTCTCTCCCCGCACTACCGGCGCACACTGACCAGAGCAGCATCGGCTTCATAGCCTTCATCCTGCACAGTCTTCTGCGCCGCCGCCGCAACTGTTTTTTCGTCGGCATTCTTCGGCAAATCACAATACCGCCGAATCACTTCTTCTCCATTCACAATGCGAACCAGCCATTTGGACTTACCGGGATCCCAGGAAACTTCCACTTGATCCGCACGCATACCTGCCTCCTACTGCGCCTTTGACCATCCCCACTGCGCACCCTTCTCATACCGCCTCTGCGCCCCGAATGCAACGGCTGGTGAACAATTCATCGAAACTGCAAAATATCCCCAAACTTTTGCTAGAATCCTTGGCATGAAAAGACGCACTTTGCTTCAATCGCTTCCCGCAGTAGCATTGCTCCCGACGGCAGACTGGCTTGCTTCGGCCCAAGAAAAAGCGGGCTCGGCATCTCCGGCCACAATGGTCTACGAACTCCGCATTTACCACGCTTACGAAGGCAAGCTCGACGACCTCCTTCGCCGCTTTCGCGAACACACCGTAAAACTGTTCGAAAAGCACGGGATAAAAAACGTCGCCTATTGGACGCCTACGGACGATCCGCTAAAAGGCAAAACGCTGGTGTACATTCTTGCGCATCCCGGCCGCGAAGCCGCCACGGCCAACTGGCAAGCCTTTCGCGATGATCCGGAATGGCAAAGCGTCCGCGACAAATCCGAAGCCAACGGGAAGCTAGTCGAGAAGATAGACTCGACTTTTCTCGTGATGACGGACTTTTCACCCAAGCTGACTTAAGGCGTTTCTCTTACTCGAAATTCCGGGAACTTGAGGCGTTCGCCGACGTATATTCTTTTACAGAAATATGCCTTGACAAGAATATGCGTTGTGGGGCATATTCGTGCTCGCGATGCTGGAAACACTTCGAGCTCTTGCCGAGCCCAACCGATTTCAAATCGTCGAACTCCTGCTCGACGGGCCGCGCCCGGTCGGTGACATGGTTCATCGTCTGCGTCTCCGCCAGCCGCAAGTCTCCAAGCACCTGCGCGTTCTCAGCGATGCCGGACTGGTTGACGTTCGCGTGGACGCGCAGCGCCGCATCTATGCCTTGCGCCCCGAGCCGCTCCAGGAGCTTGAGGTGTGGCTGGAGAAGTACCGGCGTATTTGGGAGGCCAACTTCCAGCGTCTGGACTCCCTGCTCGAAGGCTTCAAGGACGATGAACGAAAATCCAGCAGGAAAAAACCTACACGCAAGCAGCGATAAAGGAGCACACCGATGCAGAACACTGGAAATCTGAAAGTCACGACCGGGGGCGACCGCGAAATCGTGATGACGCGTGCCTTCAACGCGCCACGCCGCCTGGTATTTAGCGCCTTGACCAAGCCAGAGCTGGTGAAACAGTGGCTGCTGGGGCCACCGGGGTGGACCATGCCGGTCTGTGAGATTGATTTGCGAGTAGGCGGCAAGTATCGCTATGTGTGGCGTCACGCGGATGGAAGGGAAATGGGAATGGGCGGCGTGTACCGCGAGATTGTGCCGCATGAGCGCATCCTCTCGACCGAGTTGTTCGACGAGGCCTGGTACCCCGGTGAGTCTCTGATCACGAGCACGCTGGTCGAACAGGGAGGCAAGACGACTTTGACGACAACGATCCTCTACGTGTCGAGAGAAGCGCGCGATGGCGTGCTGAAGTCTGGCATGGAGAGCGGAGTCGCCGTGAGCTACGACCGGCTTGAGGAGTTGCTGGCGTCGCAGCCAGCTCCGGAGATGGAAAAAGGAGCGCAACAGTCATGAGCGAACCGCAACCTCAGGGTCATATCGGGCGAAGCATCGGCGCCGTGCTCGCCGGAATGGCTGTCGGCATCGTTCTTTCGCTTGGAACCGATATGGCGCTGCACGCTGCCCGGGTCTTCCCGCCCTGGGGCGAATCGATGGATGGATACGGCGGAGCCTTACTGCTTGCGACGATCTATCGCACCATCTACGGGATCCTGAGCACATACATCACGGCCCGCCTTGCTCCGAACCGGCCTATGCAGCATGCCCTGGCGGGCGGCTTCATAGGATTAGTGGTCAGCATTGTGGGTGCCGCGGTGACGTGGAATAAGGGACCGGCCTTCGGGCCTCACTGGTATCCAGTCGCGCTAGTCGTGCTCGCAATGCCGATGGCCTGGGCGGGCGGCAAACTCCGCGTCATACAATTGAGCTGACTGGGCTGGACGCGGGAGACCTCGTATAGTTCACCCATATTTCTGCGGCAATCATCTGCAAGGTGAAGCCAATCCAAAACGCCGTGCCGAAGAATTCTTTTGGTTCCGGCGCGTGGCCGCGCATCAGTGCGGCTGCAAAGAACATCGCCATGATGGGCCGGATCGTCGCCACCGCAAGTCCAATGGCGTAGCCGCGAATCATCCACTCCCGGTGCTGGACGAAATCGCGCCGCAGCGCATGCCACAGCGCTTTCGCCAGCGCGATCAGAAAAAAAGTTCCGAAGAGGGTGATTGCCGCTTTCTCATCGATGCCGCCAATGGTTTTCCGAAAGGCCATGGTCAGCCCGGTGATTCCCACGACGGCGCTGGCAGTCAGAAAGATGCGTCCCGACCAGCGATGAATTTGGGGATACTTCGAGCGCAAGCTCGGCACGAATTGCAACGGACCCAGCACCATGAACAGTATGGCCGGCAGAACGTGCGCCAGCGTGAGAGTCCGGTGATCGGCGAAGTGGGCGTCCAACTGCGCGGCCGGATTTGTCGCTGGGTTGAGCCCTCCCGGTTTCAATAGCACGGTAGTTCGCCGCGTAGCGACCACCAGGCCTATGAAGGCGAGAAGAATCACCGCGATCCAAAGGAATCGCACGAGCGTCCGATTTGGATTCATGACCTGCCTAGCCTCCTCTTAGAAATACGCACGGTTCGGCCGTGAGGTAACCGACTTGCCAGTGCCTATTCGCAACCACGTCAGAGGCGCAAGCAAGTTTTGATTTTTTCTTCTGTTTGCGGTTGCCCTCGCCGGCGACGCAGACATTCCGGATGTGCACGCCCATGCCGGCGCCATTGAAGCCGGCATCCCCGGCTCAAAACGGGTAGTCATCACGGACGCCGGCCATTTGATGTATCTGGAAAAACCGGAAGAATTCAGCCGCGCGGCTGTCACATTTATCGACTCAAACGGCCGGTAGACAAATTCCATTGAAGAAGATTCGAATGACAAGGGAAGGAGACCAATTTGTGCGGGCTGGCACGGCACGGCCAATTGCTCCTTTGACTCATCCTGCCCGGCGGCATAGAATTTCGCGCGCTAGAGAACAAGGCACCAATCAGCGCTCAAATGGGAGAACAACCGCATGAAAAAGAATTTGAGTCTTTGTGCAGCAGGGATTTGTTTATGGTTGGCACAGGCCGCGCCACTTGCGGCGCAGGCGCCGGAGAGGGAAGCGAAAGCTCCAGAAGCAAAGGTTGCTGACAAGTGCGACGCGGCCACGTCGAAAGAAGAATCCTCCCTGACCGATCACACCATTAAGATCGGGAGCCAAACCATTCCCTACAAAGCCACCGCCAGCACCACGCTGCTCAAGAACGAAAAAGGCGAGTCCACAGGATTGATGTACTCCGCGGCCTACACTCGCAGCGACGTGAAGGACTTGAACACTCGCCCCATCTCCTTCCTCTACAACGGCGGACCAGGCTTCGCGACCATGTGGCTGCACATGGGCGCGTTTGGGCCGCGCCGCGTGCACACCGTTGACGGCACTTTCACGCCTCCCGCGCCTTACAAGCTCGTGGACAATCCCGAAAGTTTGCTCGACAAAACCGATCTGGTCTTCATAGACGCCATGGGGACGGGCTACAGCCACGCCGTCTGCAAAGCGGAGAAC
>Ga0137397_10004013_pt1 | contig 10232 bp, 7 predicted proteins | sample czorhiz116metaG_FD_106658 | JGI IMG/M metagenome (GOLD analysis project Ga0137397, IMG submission 106658) | Vadose zone soil microbial communities from Angelo Coast Range Reserve, California, USA - czorhiz1.16 metaG | ecosystem: Environmental > Terrestrial > Soil > Vadose zone | place: USA...
GGCCGCGAGGGCCGCGCCCGAGCCGCTCGAGGACCCGCCCGGCATCCGCTCGAGGTCCCACGGGTTCCGGGCCGGGGGAAAGCGGTGGCCCGGGAACTGGATGCCGAAGGCGAACTCGTGGGTGATCAGCTTGCCCAGCATCACCGCGCCCGCCCGCTGAAGCCGCGTCACGCACGTGGCGTCCTCGTCCGGGATCCAGTCGGCCAGCAGGGCCGAGCCGCCGGTCGTGAGGATCCCGCGGGTCGCGTAGATATCCTTGTAGCCCACGGGAATGCCGAGGAGCGGGCTCGAGATGTCGCCGCGCCCGAGCGCGGCTTCGGCGGCCTTGGCGTCGGCCAGCGCCCGGTCGGCGGTCACCGTCACGAATGCGTGCAGCCGGGGGTCGAGGCGCTCGATGCGCTCGAGGAGCGCCCGGGTCAGCTCGACCGGCGAGAGCGCGCGGCGCCGGAGACGGGCTCCGATGTCGCGGATCGTCGCGTAGGAGAGCTCGTCACTGGACACGATCGCCTCGCGGCCGTCCGTCGAAGGTGACGGCGGGCTCGAGCGTCTTGTGCTTTCGCGAGTCCATCGCGTGGATCGGCCGGAGCGCGTCGGTCAGCAGCCGGCGCACGAGCTCGAGCCGGTTCTCGGCGATCTCGACGCGGGCGGCCTTCATGCGGTCGCGCAGCTCTTCCAGGGTCATGGCGGTCCTCCCGTGTGGGAGAATACCGCGACCTCGATCCCAACGGGGGGGCGGATTGATGACCGGGGGAGACCCTGGTGCTGATTCGGTCGTGATCGAAGAACGCGTCGTCCGGGTCCTCGATGCCCTCGGCGTGCCCTACGAGCTGATGCAGATCGACCCGGCGTTCGCCGACACGGCGGCCTGCTGCGAGAAGTACGGGCTGCCGCTGGAGAGCGCGGGCAACACGATCGTGGTCGCCTCGAAGAAGGAGCCGCGACGGTTCGGCGCGTGCGTCGTCAAGGCCACCACGCGCCTCGACGTGAACCACGCCGTGCGCGCGCTGCTCGGGGCCTCCAAGGTCTCGTTCGCCTCGGCGGAGGAGACCAGGGTGCTCACCGGCATGATGATCGGCGGCGTCACCGTGTTCGCGCTGCCGCCCGACTTGCCGATCTACGTCGACGACAAGCTGATGTCGCGCGAGTGGGTCATTCTCGGCAGCGGCAGCCGGTCGTCGAAGATCAAGATCGCGCCGGAGATCTTCCGGCGGATTCCGAACGCGACGATCGTCCCCGGGCTCGCCCTGGACGTCGCCCGCTAGCCTGCGGCCGGCGGGACCGACGTCGAGACCCTAAAGGAGGGCGTCATGGAGCGCAAGAACAGCGTGGTCACGCCCGAGCGGTTCGCCTCCGGCATGACCTTCGATCAGTACGTCGCGTACGTCGGCACGCCCGAGAACCTCAAGCGCGAGGGCTCCGGGCGGCCGCGGAGCGACATGAGCGCGCACCTGCGCGCGGGCTACGAGGCGACCCGCCTGGACGACGCGCAGGTCGCGGCGGTCAAGTGGCTGGCGGCCCGGCCGAACGGTCCGGCGAAGGTGCTGGTCATCGCCGAGGAGTGGTCGTCGGACTGCCGCCGCGACGTGCCGATGCTGGCGCGGCTCGCCGAGGCCGGCGGGATGGAGCTGAGGATCTTCCGGCGCGATGGCCAGCGGTTCAGCCGGAGCCACCGCCCGAGCCTCGCCGAGGAGCCGGACGGCAACGCCGACATCATGGCGGAGTTCCTCAACACGAAGAACGGCCAGACCTGGCAGTCGATCCCGGTCGCCGTCTTCTACACGAAGGCGCTCGAGTACCTCTACCACTACACCGAGTACCCCGCGATCTATCACAAGGACCAGGTGGTCGCGCAGATTCGCGGCGCGCGGCCGGGCGAGAGCAAGGACGACACCCAGAAGCGGGGCGACCGCGAGTTCCTGGAGCTCCAGCAGTCGCCGTTCTTCCGGGTCTGGTCGCGCGCCGGCGCCGACGAGATCCTCAGCGCGCTCCACGAGCGGCTGGTTCTTGGCTCGCCCGCCTGAGCGTCACTCCGTGAGGATCCAGGCGTTGTGGCGGAAGGGGTCGTAGCGGTCCCCCCGCGCGCAGAAGCTCGTCGTGGCGATCACGCGCTTCATCTCCCCGTCGCTCGTCCGGCGCGCCGTGAGGAAGAGGTCGAGGTCCTGGAAGGCAACCAGCCCGGCGTCGCGCTGGCGGCAGAGATTGCGCGCGCGGTTGAAGTACACGATCGGATCGCACGCGATGCGGGTGTCGAGGGACAGCTTCAGGTCGCGACGTGTCGCGGCGCCGTCGGCCCCACGCAGCTCGGCCCACCCCGAGCAGGTCGGCCGCGCGTCGAACATGTGGAGCGCGTAGAGGCGGCCCTCTCCCGTCAGCGTCCGATCACCGGGGAAGGTGTAGGGGACCAGTTGGAGCAGCGAGAACACGGCCGCGATCGCGTACGCGGAACGAGGCCCGCGGCCCTTCCAGAGTGAGGCGAGCAGGCCGTCAGGCGTGTCCCGCGGCTCGACGAGACGGCTCAGCGGGAAGATCGCCAGGATCGCGAACATGAGCAGCGGGTAGAAGAAGCCGACGACCTGCCACGACAGCGCGTGAAAGACGAGGAACTGGGCGAGCGCCGTCCAAAAGATCCAGGCCCGCCGCGCCAGCAGGCCCCAGGTCACGCCGAGCTCGAGGACGATCACGTAGACGCAGGCGACGACGACGCCCATTCCGGAGAACGGCCACATCGGGCTGTAGAGGCCCGCGCCCGAGACCCACTCCCAGTTGAGCTTGAGCGTGCCGGCCCAGAAGTAGAAGAGCGTGACCAGGACGCGGAGCACGTCGCGCTTGCCGGGGACGAAGAGGTACACAAAAGCGGCGAAGAACCCCATGTAATGCTGGTTCATGCGCAGGCGGTAGTCGAGCAGCATGATCGCGAGCTTGAGGATGTTCACCAGCACGAGACCCACGTAGGCCCAGGGCACGAGCCGTCTCGACGCGAAGAGAAGAGCCGCACCGATCGCCCCGGCGAAGTATGCGCGGAGCAGCAGCGTCACGCCGGACGGGGAGAGCTTCCGGACGGCCGCGCACTCGGGCAGGAGCGGCCAACAGATCGGCTCCGCCTGGGCGTGAACGATCCCGGCGATCCGGTGATCCACCCAGAAGAGATAGGTGACGACGTGCAGGAAGGCCATCGCCACGCCGTACCAGCGGAGCGCGTCGTCGCGCTCGATCTCGGCGATGTGCGCCCCGAAGAACCCGACCGCCGGCATGCCGGGAGCCTAGCCCAGGTCCCGAGGAAAGGACAATGGCGCCCGAGGCCGATCTATCTGAAATATCTTTCAGCGCTGGGTAAGGGTCCCGCCGAGATTGTTAACGGCCCTTTATAAGTGATCGGCGGACAGGGGCTCACTGGAGAGAGCCGGGCGAGACGTTTTACGTGTCGTTTCGCAGTTTTGAGAAAATGGACCCGCCCGGTGGGCGACGTGGCGTGAGAAATGCACGACGTGGCGTGAGAAACGCGGCGGCGTCCGCCGGCCGGCCCGTAGCCTTGAGGAGGAAGCGCCTGAATAGGACCCTATGATTCGCGTCCTCGTCGCCGACGACCACCCCGTCGTCCGAAGCGGCCTCAAAGCGATCCTCGCCCGGCAGTGCGGCATCGCCACGCTGGGCGAGGCGGGGACCGGTGCTGAAGTCCGCCGGCTTGTCGCTCAGAAACCCTGGGACGTGGTCGTCCTCGACGTGAGCCTGCCTGACTGCAGTGGTCTAGAGATGGTGAAGGAGATCAAGCGGGAGCGCCCGAAGCTTCCGATCCTCATCCTCAGCGTCCACCCCGATGAAGAGTTCGCGGTGCGCGCGCTTCGCGCCGGCGCCGACGGGTACATCAGCAAGACGGCGGTGCCCGCCGAGCTGGTCAGGGCTGTCCAACGGCTGGCCCAGGGACGACGGTACATGAGTCCGGCCGCCGCCGAGGAGTTGATCGCAGCGCTCGGCAATGGCAACGGGTCGGGCCTGGTGCCGCACGCACGCCTTTCCGACCGGGAGTACCAAGTCCTGTGTCTCCTCGGCAGCGGCAAGAGCGTCGGTCGGATCGCCGAGGAACTGGCCCGGAGCGTCAAGACCATAAGCACGTACCGGGCTCGGATCCTCGTGAAGATGGAGATGCGGAGCACCGCCCAGCTCGTGCACTACGTCCTGCAGCAGCGTCTGGCCGAGCCTGCGTAGTACCGGGATGAGTATCCGGAAACCTCGTCGACCGCTGTAGGACGAATTCCGACGGTCGATCCGCCCAATTTCCTACGTCACCATCTCTCTGCCGCCGATTGTCCGCGGCACGGCCGTCCGGGAGAATGCCTGTTTCAAGGGGGGCGCCAGGACATGATGCGCTGGATCGTCGGTTCGAGCCTGCAGTTTCGATTCCTCGTGGTCGGCGTTGCCGCGGCGATGATGGTCTTCGGCGTCATTCGACTTCGCGACATGCCGGTCGACGTTTTTCCCGAGTTCTCCCCGCCGTCGGCGGAGATCCAGACCGAAGCGATCGGGCTCTCCGCCTCCGAGGTGGAAAGCCTGGTCACCCTGAACACGGAGGAGCTGCTGGCGGGCGTGCCGTGGCTGAAGGCGATGCGCTCGCAATCGGTCACCGGCATGTCGTCCGTGCAGCTCCTCTTCGAGCCCGGCACCAACTTGATGCGCGCGCGGCAGCTGGTCCAGGAACGTCTGATCCTGTCTTACCTGCTGCCGAACGTCTCGCAGAGACCGGTGATGCTCAATCCGGTATCGGCGACGAGCCGGACGATGATGATCGGCGTGTCCTCGAAGAAGCTGTCCATGATCGAGCTGTCGGTGCTCGCCCGCTGGACGATCAAGCCGCGCCTGATGGGTGTTCCCGGCGTCGCCAACGTCGCCATCTGGGGCCATCGGGAGCGGCAGCTGCAGGTGCAATTCGATCCCGAACAGCTGCAGAAGCACAAGGTGACGCAGGAACAGATCATCAAGACCGCCGGGGACGCCCTCTATGTGTCGCCCCTGACCTTCCTGAATGCCTCCTTCCCGGGGACCGGCGGCTGGATCGATACCCCCAATCAGCGACTCGGTGTTCAGCACGTCCTGCCCATCTCCTCCCCGGAGGACCTGGCGCGCGTCCCGGTCGACGGCGCGTCGGTTCGCCTGGGCGACGTGGCCAAGGTGGTGGAAGGCCATCCGCTGGTCATCGGGGACGCATTCCACAACGGGGGCGCGGGACTGCTGATGCTCATCGAAAAATTCCCCGGCGCCAACACGCTCGAGATCACGCGGGGCGTGGAGACGGCCCTCGACGCGTTACGGCTCGGGCTACCCGGGATTGAGGTCGACCCGCGGATCTTCCGAGCGGCGACGTTCATCGAGATGGCGTTCGAGAATCTCGGGATCGCCCTACTCCTCGGCGGCGTGCTCGTCGTGCTCGTGCTGGGCGCCTTCATGGCCTCGTGGCGGACCGCGCTGATCTGCCTGATCGCGATCCCGCTGTCCCTGCTGACCGCGGCCGTCGTGCTGAGCCTGCGCGGCGCCACGCTCAACACGATGGTGCTCGCTGGGTTCGTGATCGCCGTCGGGGTCATCGTCGACGATGCCATCATCGCCGTCGAGCACATCGGGCTGAGGCTGCGGCAGCGCCGGTCGGAAGGCAGCGATCAGTCGACGGCCTCGATCATATGGGACGCGACGCTCGAGGTGAGCCGACCCGTTCTCTACGCGACGCTGATCGTCCTGCTCGCGGTGGCTCCCGTCTTCTTCATGGAGGGCTTGTCGGGCGCCTTCTTCACGCCTCTGGCGGTCTCCTATATTCTGGCGGTCGTCGCCTCCGTGGTGGTCGCCCTGACCGTCACCCCCGCGCTGGCCTTGATGCTCCTGGGCGGCGCGCCCATCAAGGACCGCGCGGCCCCGGTCGTCCGGTGGTTGCAGCACGGCTATGACCGGCTGTTGGCGCGGACGATCCACGCTCCACGAGCGGCAGCCGTCAGCGCGGTCGTGCTCGTGGCGGTTGGACTCGCAGTGTGGCCGCTGCTCGCGCAGTCCTTCCTGCCGGCGTTCAAGGAGCGGAACCTGATGATCGACTGGGTGGGCGCGCCCGGCACCTCTCATCCGGCGATGTCTCGCGTCATGAATCATGCGGCTCGGGAGCTGCGGGCCGTGCCGGGAGTCACAAACGTCAGCGCACATCTGGGGCGTGCCGTGACGGGCGACCAGGTCGTGGGGATCAATGCCAGCCAGCTCTGGGTGAGCGTCGATCGCCAGGCGGACTACAAGGCGACGGTCACCGCAGTTCAAAGAGTCGTCGAGGGCTATCCCGGACTCTCCAAGAACGTGCAAACGTATCTGCGCGAGAAGGTGCGAGAGGTGCTCACGGGGACTGACGACGCCATCGTCGTGCGCCTCTATGGCCCGGAGCGTCCCACGCTCAACCGCACGGCGCAGGAGGTGCGCGAGGCCCTGGCGAACATCAAGGGCATCACGGACCTGCACGTGGAGGGACAGGCCGAGGAAGCGCAGGTCGAGATCAAGGTCGACATCGTCGCGGCCGAGCGCCATGGCCTCAAGCCCGGCGACATCCGCCGGCAGGTCGCCACGATCTTTGCCGGCCTCCAGGTCGGGACCCTGTTCGAGCAACAGAAAGTGTTCGAGGTGGTGGTCTGGGGCGTGCCGGAAGCGCGCCGCAACCTCACCAACCTCCATGACCTCCTGCTCGAGAATCCCAGGGACACTCGCGTGCGCCTGGGTGACGTGGCCGAGCTGCGCATCGTGCCCACGCCCACGGTCATCCACCACGAAGCCCTCTCTCCGCGGATCGACGTGGTCGCCAACGTGCGCGGCCGCGACCTGGGGTCCGTCGCCGGCGACGTCGCTCATCGTCTGAAGGAGGTGAAGTTCCCGCTCGAGTACCGAGCCGAGCTGCTCGGTGAGTACGCGGAGCGACAGGCGGCTCAGAAGCGCATGCTCAGTTTCGCCCTTGCCGCCGCGACCGGCATCTTTCTCCTGCTACAGGCGTGTTTCGGCAGCTGGCGTCTGGCCACGCTGGTCTTCGTGACCCTCCCTGTGGTGCTGGTAGGCGGAGTGCTGGCCGCGTTCGCCGGCGGGGGCATCTCGCTCGGGTCGCTGGTCGGATTCCTCGCGTTGCTCGGGATCGCCGCGCGCAACAGCATCCTGTTGATCGACCGCTACCAGAGTCTTCAGCAGCACGAGGCTGAACCCTTCGGCCCGGCGCTGGTCCTGCGAGGAACCCGCGAACGGGTAGCGCCGATTCTCATGACCGCGGTCACCACCGCGCTGGCGCTGGTGCCCCTGGTGCTTCTCGGCGACATCGCAGGCCTCGAGATCGTCCGTCCGATGGCTCTCGTGATCCTGGGCGGACTGGTGACGTCGACCTGGCTCGCCCTGGGCGTGCTCCCCGCCCTCTATTTGAGGCTGCGAGCGGGTAGCTATCGAATCGACGTTACCGATCATGTGCCCAGCGCGGCGTCGGCGCGAGCGTGAGTGATGGCGCACAAAACCGAACGCAATCGAGGAGGAAATCATGCGGCGTGACTATCGACTGTGGGCTGTGGTCGCCATCCTTGCTGGTCTGCAAACGGCCGCGTGTACTCAGAAGACCGAGATCCTGAGCGAGATCAAACCGGCCAAGGTCGAGCGTGTCCAGGGAACGGAGCTCAGTCGCCTAACGCTGACTCCGAAGGCAGTCGAACGGCTCGACATCAAGACGGGCGCGGTTCGTGAGGAGCGGATCGGGGCGCGGAAACGACTGGCCGCCGGAGAGGTCATCCCCAGGCCGGCCGCCGCCGCCAACGACGGCAGCAAAGTCTGGGTCCGGGTGGTCATGTCCCCCGCGGACCTTCGCTCGGTGGCCGCCGGCCAGCCCGCCCAGATCGCATCGCTAGGGGACATCACGGGCGGCACGACGGCCCGCCCGATCGCCAGTCTCAACAGCGCCAAGGAACTGACGGCCCTGCATTACGCAGTCGATCAGGCCGACGGCTTCACCCTGGGGCAACGGGTGCGGGTCGAGGTCGCGGTGTCCGGGGCCGCAATGCGCAGCGTCGTCCCCACTTCTTCAATGCTCTACGACGCGAAGGGCAAGACCTGGGTCTACACCAGCCCCGAGCCTATGGTGTTCGTCAGACATGCCATCACGGTCGACCACATCGATGGGGACCGTGTCGTGCTGTCGGACGGTCCTGCTCCTGGCACGGTGGTCGTGACGGTCGGCGCGGCGGAGCTCCTCGGCACCGAATACGGCAGAAAATAATGACCCTGAGAGGTTCACGGCGATGATGCGTTGGATCGTCGGATCCAGCTTGAAGTTCCGTTTCCTGGTGATCGCCATCGCGGCGGCGCTGATGTACTTCGGCATGGAGCGCATTCGCTCCATGCCGGTCGACGTCTTCCCCGAGTTCGCGCCGCCCTTGGTGGAGATCCAGACCGAAGGCATCGGCATGACCGCGGCGGAAGTGGAGGAGCTGATCACCCTGCCCCTGGAGGAGCTGCTCAGAGGCACGCCGGAACTGGATATCCTGCGCTCCAAGTCGGTCACCGGTCTGTCGGCGATCCGCCTCATCTTCAAGATGGGGACCGACCAGTTGCATGCCCGGCAGCTGGTGCAAGAGCGCCTCGCGCTGGCGGCTCATACCCTGCCGCTCTCGGCCGGCGCGCCGATCATGCTCCAGCCTCTGTCAGCGACCAGCCGCACCATGAAGATCGGGATCACCTCGAAAGAGCACGACCTGACCGATCTCTCGATGACGGCCTACTGGACGATCAAGTTCCGCCTGATGCAGGTTCCGGGCGTCGCCAACGTGCCGATCTGGGGCGAGCGAATCAAGCTCCTGGTGGTGCTGGTGGACCCGGAGCTGCTGCGCGTGTACGACCTGACGCTCGGCGACGTCGAGAAGGCGGTCGGGGAAGCCCTGGAGTTCTCGGCCCTCCCCTATTCCAAGCACGCGAAGCTGCAGACCGAGGGGTTCATCGATACTCCCAATCAGCGGCTCGCCCTCCGCTACGTCTTGCCTGTCTTCGAGGCGCAGGATCTGGCCAGGATTCCCCTCGAGGGCCACGACGGGAAGTCCGTGCTCCTGGGGAAGGTGGCCGAGGTGAAGTGGGATACCTGGCCGATGATCGGGGACGCGGTCATCAACGGTGGTCCGGGCCTCATGATGATCGTCGAGAAGCTGCCATGGGCCAACACCCTGGACGTGACGCGCGGGGTGGACGAGGCCTTGGCGGCGCTGAAGCCCGGTCTTTCCGGGATCGAGATCGACGCGCAGATCTTTCGGCCCGCGACCTTCATCGAGCTGGCGCTCAAGAATCTCACCACCGCCCTGCTGATCGGATGCCTGCTCGTGATCGTGGTGCTCGGCGCGTTTCTCTTCGAGTGGCGGGCCGCGCTGATCAGTGTCGTCGCCATCCCGTTGTCGCTGGTCGCCGGAGCCCTCGTACTCTACGTGCGCGGCACAACCATCAACACCATGGTCCTGGCCGGGTTCGTGATCGCCGTCGGGGTCGTCGTCGACGACGCCATCATCGACATCGAGAACATCGTGCGGCGGCTGCGTCAGCATCGCCGAGAGGGGAGCGGCAAGTCGACGGCCGCCATCATTCTCGAGGCCTCGCTCGAGGTTCGAAGCGCGATCGTCTACGCGACGCTGATCGTGGCGGTGACGTTGATACCGGTCTTCCTCATGGAAGGCCTGTCGGGCGCCTTCTTCCAACCCCTGGCCCTCTCCTACGCACTCGCCGTGCTGGCCTCGATGGTGATCGCCCTGACCGTCACCCCGGCGCTGGCCCTGATGCTTTTGGGCACGGCGGCGATCGAGCGCCGTGAGTCCCCGCTCGTGCGGTGGCTGCAGCGGCGGTATGAGGTGCTGCTCGCCCGGATCATTCGCACGCCGCGCCCGGCGTATGTCACCGTCGCCGTCATCGTGGTCGCCGGGGCCGCGGTCTATCCCTGGCTCGGGCAGTCCCTGCTGCCGAGCTTCACGGAGCGAGACTTCCTGATGCACTGGGTGACCACTCCCGGCACCTCGCATCCGGAGATGGTCCGGATCACGCAAAAGGCGTGTAAAGAGCTGATGTCCATCCCCGGAGTCCGCAACTGCGGCGCCCACGTTGGCCGCGCCATCACCGGCGACGAGCCGTATGGCGTCAACTTCACCGAGAACTGGATCAGCATCGACCCCAAGGTGGACTACGACAAGACGCTGGCCAAGATTCAGGAGCTCGTTGAC
>Ga0137397_10004016_pt1 | contig 10229 bp, 13 predicted proteins | sample czorhiz116metaG_FD_106658 | JGI IMG/M metagenome (GOLD analysis project Ga0137397, IMG submission 106658) | Vadose zone soil microbial communities from Angelo Coast Range Reserve, California, USA - czorhiz1.16 metaG | ecosystem: Environmental > Terrestrial > Soil > Vadose zone | place: USA...
GGGAAGCATCTTTCCATCATCAGCTACGGCGCCACGCTGTGGAAATCGCTGGAGGCGGCCGAGCAGCTCGAGAAGGCGGACGGCGTGTCGGTCGAGGTGCTGGACCTCCGGACCCTGCTGCCGATGGATGACGCCGCGATCGTCGCGACCGTGAAGAAGACGAACAAGGTTTTGATCGTGCACGAAGACACGCGGACCGGTGGGATCGCGGGGGAGATCGCGGCGCGGATCAACGAGCAGGCGTTCGAATGGCTCGACGGACCGATCATGCGTGTGACCGCGCACGACGTGCCGCTGCCGTATGCGCCGACGCTTGAGGACTTCGTGTTGCCCCAGACTGACGATATTGTGAAAGCTGCGAGATGGCTGGCGAACTACTAGCCGTCAGCTATCTGCCGTCAGCAGACTGCTGATGGCAGACGGCTGATGGCTATTCAGGAGATCGTATGGCGCGCGTAGATGTGTTGATGCCACAAATGGGTGAGTCAATTGCGGAGGGGACACTCAGCAAATGGCTCAAGAAGGTCGGCGACCCAGTCAAGCGGGACGAGCCGCTGTTCGAGATCTCGACCGACAAGGTCGACGCTGAGATCCCGGCGCCGGCCGCGGGGGTCCTGGCGGAGATCAAGGTGCAGGAAGGGCAGACCGTGCCGGTGCAGACGGTCGTCGGGGTGCTGGAAACGGAAGCGGGGGCCGCAGCGCCCGCGCCTGCGAAACCGGAGCCACCGAAAGTCGCCGCTCCGGCGCCAGCCGCCCCAAAACCCGAACCGGCGAAAGCTACACCCGCGCCTGCGCCCGCAGCGGCCCCACCCCCACCGGCCGTACCGGCCGCCCGGCCGTCAGGCCGTCCGACCGACGGCGACGGTGGTGGCGGCGTCCAGACGGCCGAGCAACGCCTGCGCACCAAGTCCACGCCGCTCGTCCGGAAAATTGCCGCCGAGCACAGCGTCGATATCTCGCGAATTCCGGGCAGCGGCTACGCGGGGCGCGTGACCAAACAGGACATCCTCGGATATATCGAGAAGGCTCCCACGGCGTCACCCGCGTACAGCGGACCGCGCACCGCGCCCGCCGGTGGTGCAATCGAGCATCCGATCGTCGAGCCGTGGCCGGGCGACCGCGTCGAGCCGTGGTCCAAGATCCGCAAGATCACCGCCGACCACATGGTCATGTCGAAGCGCGTATCCGCGCACGTCGCGAGCTTCTTCGAGGTCGATTTCACGCGCGTCGCGCAGCTGCGCGCCAAGGCGAAGCAAGCCTACGCCGAGCGCGGCGTGAACCTCACGTTCCTCGCGTTCATCGTGAAGGCGTGTGCCGAGAATCTGCGGAACCATCCCATCATCAATGCTGCGGTATCCGGTGACAGGACGATCTATCGTGCCGAGGTCAACATCGGCATCGCGGTGGCGCTCGACTGGGGCCTCATCGTGCCGGTGATCAAGCATGCCGACGAGTTGTCGCTGATCGGCATCGCGCGCGCCATCAACGATCTGGGAGAGCGCGCCCGGACCAAGAAGCTGTTGCCCGACGACATTCAGCGCGGCACGTTCACGATCACCAATCCCGGCGGTTTCGGGCCGTTCGCCGGCATTCCGATCATCAATCAGCCGCAGGTGGCGATTCTCGGCGTGGGGGCGATCGAGAAACGCCCCAGGGTCGTGACCGCCGCCGACGGCACGGATTCCATCGCGATCCGCACGATGGGGATGCTCACGATGTCCTACGATCATCGCGTCGTCGACGGCGCCGACGCCGACAAATTCCTCGCCGACGTGAAGCAGGTGTTGCAGGAATTTCCCGAGGGAGCGGTGTGAGCATGCCCAAAGTCCTGACAGCGGCGCGCGTGCGCGTCGCCGCGCAGAACGAGACGGAATACGTGAATACGCTGCGCGAACTGAGCCAGTTCGCCGAGGCGCGCGGCCAGCGGATCTGGCTGTACCGCAACGCGAAGGATCCGCGGCTGTTCATCGAGTTTTCCGAGAGCCCGACGGAGATGTCGCACCGCGCCCAGGCCTCGCGGCTCCCGGAAGAGATCAAGCTGGAGAAGCGTCTTCAGGCGCTGGCGACGTACGCGCCCGACGCCTGGGAGCTGTGGAGCGAGGTTCCCGTCGCCACAACGTCGCAGGCGTAGCGCCCCCATGGCTCGACGCACCGTGATCGCGGATGGCGAACGCTGGGACGTGTATCCCTCGGGCCGCGTGACCGTGTATGGCCGCGATCAGTTCGGTCTCATCTTCGAACACGGCACTGGACCGCAGCGCGGCCGCCGCGTCACGCACTATTCCCCTCTCGGGGCCCGCTCGCCCGAGCGCGCCTTCGCCGAGCTCTCCGAGCGCGAGCTGCTCGAGCTGTTCCGCCAGTCGCAGCCGGCATGGACCGCCCCCGAGGTCGATTACGCCGCACATTGACCTGCATTGCCATTCGACGGCCTCCGACGGCGAGTGTGAGCCGCAGGAGGTCGCGCGCCGCGCCCGTGCAGTAGACCTCGCGGCGATCGCGCTCACCGATCACGACACCACGGACGGCGTCGCCGAGGCGGCGACCGAAGGCGCGAAGCTCGGGATCCGCGTCATTCCTGGATGCGAGTTCAGCGCGCGCGCGCCGTGGGGCGAGCTGCATGTGCTCGCCTTGTTTCTGCCGCACGAGAACGACCGGCTGCAGGGATTCCTGCGCGACACGCGGGCAGCGCGGCGCCGCCGCGGCGAGCAGATCGTCGCCAAGCTGCAGGGCCTCGGCGTGGCGATCGAGCTCGAGGACGTCCAGGCACAGCTCCTCGGAGGAGACGGGGGAGCGCTGGGACGGCCGCACGTCGCGCGGGCGCTCGTCGACTGCGGCGCGTGCGACAACGTCAGCGACGCGTTCCGGCGTTACCTGGGCCGTGGCCGGGCTGCGTACGTCGAAAAGCCGCTGCCCAGGCTCGGCGAGGTCACCGCGCTCGTGCATGACGTGGGAGGGCTGACCGTCGCAGCGCATCTGGGTGATCACGGTACCGAGCCCCAGCTCCGCATCTTTCAGGACCAGGGACTGGACTGCGTCGAGGTCCGCCATCCCAGTCATGCACCCGCCATCGAACAGCGCCTCATGCGCATCGCCGAACGGCTGGGACTCGGCATCACCGGGGGGTCGGACTGGCACGGTGAGAGCGAGTACGGAGAGTCGCACGCACCACTCGGTGGCATGCGCGTCCCCGACGCCTGGCTCGAACCGCTCGAGCATCGCCTCGAGCTCACAACGAGGAAACGGGATGAGCGAGCCGCTGCCGATCGGCAGTAAAGCCCCCGCGTTCAAGGCCCAGGCGTCGGACGGCCGCAACTACGCACTCGGCGATCTCCTGAAGAACGGGCCGGTCGCGTTGGTGTTCTATCCGGGCAACAATACCCCCGGCTGAAACCGCCAACTCTCCGCCGTGCGCGATGAGATCGACAAGTTCAAGTTCGCGAACATGCAGCCGTTCGGCGTAAACCCCGCGAGCGTCGACAGCCATCGCGGGTACGTCGAGAAGATGCAATTCAACTTTCCGCTGCTCTCCGATCCGGAGCGCACGATCGCCGCTGCGTACAACGCGCTCAAAGAGGATGGCAAGGGGATTCAGCGCACCGTCTACGTGATCGACCGCGACGGCACCGTGCGCTTCGCGCAGCGCGGCGCACCGCCGGTAGAGGACATCATCCGTGCCCGCTGACCTCCGCGGGAAGGTGGTCCTCGTCACGGGCGTGGGCCGAGTCGGACAAATCGGGCACGCCGTGGCGCGCGGCCTTGGTCGCGCCGGCGCGAAGCTGCTGCTCGCCGACGTCAACGCCGTGGGGCTTGCGGACCGCGTCAAGGAGTTCGCGGCGGAAGGGATCACCGCCAAAGCGTCCGCCGGCGACTTGACCCAGCCCGAGGTCGCGCGCGCCGCAGCCGCCGCGGCGCAGGCGCAGTTCGGCGGCCTCGATATTCTGGTGAACGTGGCGGGGGGATTCTTCAGCTTCGGGCCGTTCACCGAAGTGACGCCCGAGATCCTTGACCGCGAGCTGGCCGTCAATTTCAAGACCGCGTTCTACATGTGCCAGGCCGCCGTGCCTTTGCTGCTGGCCCGCGGTGGCGGATCGATCGTCAACTTCGCGTCGATCGCCGTGGTTCGGTCGCTCATGCACATGTCGGCGTACAGCGCCGCGAAGTCGGCAGTTGCGGGCCTGACGCTCGAGCTGGCGCGCGAATATCGCGACGCGGACATTCGCGTCAACGCGGTTGCCCCCGCGACCGTCCGGACGGCGGACAATGTTGCTCAAATGGGCGACTCCAAGGCACCGTTCGTCGAGCTGGATGACGTGGTCAACACGGTCGCCTTTCTCGCGAGCGACGAAGCCAGCGCGATCACCGGGCAGATCGTCCCCATCACCGGAAAAGCCTACTAGTGCGGCTCGAGGGCGCAGCCGCGCTGGTCACCGGAGCTGGGAAGCGGATCGGTCAGGCGATCGCGATCGGATTGGCGCAGTCCGGCTGCGACGTCGCGATTCACTACCACGGCTCGGCGCAAGGTGCGGAGGAGACCGCGCGAGCCGTGCGCAACGCGGGTCGGCGTGCCGAGCTATTGCAGGCCGATCTCAGCGACGCCGTCGCCTCGCGTGCGCTCGCGGATCAAGCCGCCCGCACCCTGAAGCGCCTCGACATCGTGATCAACTCCGCCGCGATCATGGTGCGCCATCCGGTTGAAACCGTCACGCCCGAGAGCTGGGACGCGACGCTCGACCTCAACCTGCGCGCGATGTTTTTCGTCTCGCAGGGCGCCATCCCGCATCTGCGCCGAGCCAAAGGGAAGATCGTGAACATGGCGGACATCGCGGGGATGGAGCCGTGGCCGGCCTATATCCCGCACTGCGTCAGCAAAGCCGGCGTCATCATGCTGACAAAGGCGCTGGCCCGGGCGCTTGCCCCGGACATCGCCGTCAACGCGATCGCGCCGGGAGCGGTGCTCCTGCCGGACGACTGGGACGAGGAGGCGCGTGAGCACATCCGGAAGACCACGCCGCTCGGGCGCCTCGGCGATCCCGCGGACGTGGTCGCCGCAGTGCGGTTTCTCCTGGCCGGCACCGATTATGTCACGGGCACCGTGCTGGTCGTCGACGGAGGGAGACTCATCCGCTGAGGGACGTCGTCGTGGTCGGCGGTGGATGCTACGGCACCTTCTACGCGTCCCAGTTGGCGAAAGCCAAGGCGCGCGGGAAGACCGACTATCGCAGGGTCATCGTTGTGGATCGGAATCCGGAGTGCCAGGCCAGGCGCGAGCTTGGCGCGGCTCGAGATCGCGAGTTTGTCGTTTCCGACTGGACGACGTTCTTCGATCAGTTTTTGACCGTCACGCCGTCAGACCGTCCGACCGTTAGTCACGACGACCAGATCGTCCCCTCACCCCACATGCCGCACCTGATGTTCGAGTGGGTGCTGCGCCGCGCGCGGGAACGTTGGCCGAGTCGATCGGTGTCGGTGGAGCCTGTTCCCGGCGACGTTCCCACGCCATACGACCGAACGAGTGGAGGCGCGGACGAGACGCGGTACGTGTCGTGGGCAGACTGGATCTGTCCTACGCACTGCATCGAGCCTGCGCAGTGTCCCGCGATCGGTGCGCCCCGCACCTGGGAGATGTCCCACACCGTTCGCGAGCTCGCCGAACAATTGCGGGCGAGTGGCCGGCCGGTGCAGGGGCCCGCACTGTTCGTGTGCAAACACCAAGTCTTCGGCGTCGGGATGTTCGCAGCCGACGCGGTCCGCGCAGGCGACCGGCTCGTCGAGGAGGCCGGATCGACGAGCGCCCCCGCGGAGATCCTGGTCGGGACGATCTCGAGTTGTCACGGGGCGTTGAATCTGTTGAGTGTTGGCCGTCAGCCATCTGCCATCAGCCGTCTGCAATCCACAGATGGCTGACGGCCGACGGCCGATGGCTCCCGATGATCGCCGCCGCTACCTGGAAAACGCACGGGATCTGTTCAACACGGGTGAGTTCTGGCTCGCGCACGAAGCGTTGGAAACAGTCTGGCGTTCTATTATTAAGGAAGACGAGGCGCGCCTGTGGCAGGGTCTCATTCAGGCCGCCGCCGCGCTGCTGCATCGGGCCCGCGGGAACCGCCACGGCACCGTCGTCGTTGGAGCGGCGGCGTTAGAGAAGCTGGCCGGGCCGCAGCGAGCCGAGATCGAGTTCGAAACCGTAGAATTTCGCGCGCAACTGGCGCGCGCCCTCGGGGGGGAGGGTGACCCTCCGCGATTGGAATTCCGAGACGTATGACGAACCGTACCGCACTCATCTACGACGTGGTGATCGTGGGCGCCGGACCGGCGGGGCTGTGTGCCGCGCTCTACGCCGGCCGTGGAATGCTCAACGCGGTCACGATCGAGCGCGGCGCGCCCGGTGGGGAGCTCCTCAACACCGATCTGATCGAAGACTATATCGGGTTCGAGAGCATCAAGGGGTGGGAGCTGGCGCAGAAGATGGCCGAACACGCGAAGAAGTTCGGTGCCGAGATCGTGACCGATACCGTCGAACGGATCACCAGGGACGCCGACGGCTGGTTCGATGTCCAGACCGCCCGCGGCGACAGCTATCGCAGTCAGGCGGTGATCCTCACGGCGGGCGGCACACCCATCAAGCTTGGCGTGCCCGGTGAAAAGGAGTTTGCCGGAAAGGGCGTCTCGTACTGCGCGGTGTGCGACGGCGCGTTCTTCAAGGGCGAGCGTCTCGCCGTCGTCGGGGGCGGCGACGCCGCCGTCGAAGAAGCCGACTATCTCACGCGCTACGCGAGCAAAGTGCACCTGGTGCACCGCCGTGACGAATTCCGCGCCTCCAATCTCCTGCAGGAGCGTGCGTTCGCGAATCCGAAGATCGAGGTCATCCGCAACACCGTCGTGCCCGAAATCGTCGGCAACGCGAAGGGCGTCACGCATGCCGTGCTCGAAGACAATGCGACCGGTATTCGCTCCAATCTCGACGTCGGCGGGGTGTTCATCTTTGCGGGATTCAAGCCCAACACGCAGCTGGTCGAAGGCCATGTGGACCACGACGCCGGCGGCTATCTGATCACCGACAACCGCATGATGACGTCGATGGCCGGCCTGTTTGCCGCGGGAGACGTCCGCAGCCAGGTCACCCGCCAGATTACGACGGCGGTCGGCGACGCGACGACCGCAGCGATCGCGGTCGAGAAGTACCTCAAGTCGCTGCGCGAACAGCAGGGCGACGGCAAAGGCGCGAAGTGAAGATCGTTCCGATTCCCAACGGCATGTTCGCCGAGAACTGCTATCTCGTGGTCGACGAGCAGGCGGGCGAGTGCGCCATCGTGGATCCCGGCGAAGAGGCCGGGTTGATCCTGCATCAGGTCAAGGAAACGGGCGCGAAGCCGGTCGCGATTTGGCTGACCCACGCGCATCTCGATCATGTCCTCGGCGTGCCGCGAATCGCGGCCGAAACGGGAGTGCCCGTGTGGCTCCATCCCGCCGACCGGCCGCTCTATGACGCGGTGCCGGACCAGGCGGCGTGGTTTGGGCTCGCGCCGCCGGAACGGCTGCCCGCTCCTGATCAGGACTTGGCGCACGGCGCGCGGCTGAAGGTCGGCGCCGTGAGCTTCGAGGTCCGGCATGCGCCCGGACACTCGCCGGGCAGCGTGTGCCTGGTCGGGCCAGGGGTCGTGCTCAGCGGCGACGTACTGTTCGCAGGATCGATTGGCCGGACAGACCTGCCCGGTGGCGACTTCGAGACGCTGATCGCGAGTATCGAGCGCGAGTTGCTCCCACTCCCGGACGACACCATCCTCTATAGTGGACATGGACCCGAAACGACCATCGGACAGGAGCGCCAAACCAATCCCTTCCTCACCGGCGCCTACCGGATCGCTTAAACAGCGGCCTCGGTGCATGCGATGCGGCGCCGAGGTCAAGCCGAAGCCCTGGGGCTGTAAGAATCCGTGTGCGAATTGCGGGTTCCTTTATCCGCTCGGCGACTGCTCCGATTGAATCACGTTCTCGCCCTTCTCCTGCTGGTCGTTGACTGCGCCGCCCGCGCGTGGCGCATTCAGCTTGCCAGCTGGGCGGCCGGAGGGCGACTTGAGTTTCGCGACGCCTTGCGCCTGAATCTGTACGGCGAGGCGGCGGCCACGTTCACACCCAACCGGCTGGGGGGTGAGCCGGCGCGTTTTCTCGGCATGACATGGTCCGGGCTGCGCGTGGTCACGGCGCTGGTAGCCCTCGGTGTGGAAGTCGCGGCTGAATGGCCGGTGTTCGGTATCGTGGCGGTCGCGCTTGCCGCGTATTACGTCCCCGATTGGAGCGCGGCGGCGGACCGGTTCCTGTCTCATAGTCTGGCCCGCGACCTGTTGGGCATCGAGCTCATCGTGCTCGTGGCGCTGTTGGTCATTTGGACGCTGCAGCGGTTGGTGCGGCCCGGTGCCATCCGGCATCGCGTGCGGCGGCAATGGCGCGTCGCCCTGGCGCACGTCCGGCGCGCGCCGTGGTGGGTCTTGTTGGTAGGCGCGCTGCTCACCGTGGTCAGCCTTGCCGCGCGTGCGCTAATTCTGCCGGCGCTCGTCTGGGGTCACCCGAACGCGCCGCCCTTCAGCGTAATGTTCTTTGGTTCGCTGGCGCTGCTGCATGCGCCGCTCGTCGTACCGTTGCCGTCGGGCGGCGGCGGGATCGAAGTCGCGTTCCTGTCGGGATTCGCCGGCGACTTCGGCCCGGGTCATCAGGTGATGATGTTGTTGCTTTGGCGTTTCTACACGACGATCCTGCTGACGGTGCTCGGCATGTATTTGCTGGTGCGGACGCACGGCGCGGCGGCGGCGAAGGAACTGTTTACCGTCGGGTGGTTCCGGCGGCGGCGCTAGCGAGGATACACGCTATGGGCGATTCTTGGCTCGAGACTAACGGGATGGTGACGGCAGTGAATCAGACGAATCAGACGCGCATCGAGCGTGATCCGCTGGGAGAGATGCCGGTGCCTGCCGCGGCGCTGTGGGGCATCCAGACTGAGCGCGCGCGGCAGAACTTCCCGATCTCCAATCTCCCACCTCTCCCTGCCTTCGTCGACGCCGTCATCCTGATCAAGAAAGCCGCCGCGCTGACGCATCGGGAAACCGGTCGCCTGGACGCCAAACTCGCGGACGCAATCGTCCAGGCCGCGGATGAGGTGCTTGCCGGCGGGCATCGCGAGCATTTTGTGGTCGATCCCTACCAGGCCGGTGCCGGCACCTCCCACAACATGAATTGCAACGAGGTGCTCGCGAATCGTGCCAACGAGCTGCTGGGTGGGAAGCGTGGCGAGTACAAGCCGGTGCATCCGAACGATCACGTCAACATGGCGCAATCGACGAACGACGTGATCCCCACCGCGATTCGCCTCGGTGCCTTGTCGCAGCTGGGGGCGCTCACCGAATCGCTCACACGCCTTGCGCGGGCGTTCGCCGCCAAGGGCAAGGCATTCGACGGGATCGTGAAGTCGGGCCGCACCCACCTGCAGGATGCGACCCCGATCCGCCTCGGCCAGGAATTCGCGGCGTACGGGCACACCGTCGAGCGCAACCGCGACCGAATCGTGCGCACGGCCGACGACCTGCGCGACCTGGGAATCGGCGGAACGGCCGTGGGTACCGGACTCAACGCCGAGCCGCAGTATCCGGCGCTGATGATCAAACAGCTGCGCGCGATGACGAGGCTCGAGCTGCGGGAGGGGAAGGATCGCGTGCAGCTGATGCAGTCCATGGGTGACGCGACGGCATTCTCGGGTGCCGTGCGCACCTACGCCGCCGATCTCGGCAAAATCGCGAGCGACCTGCGGCTGCTGGCGTCCGGCCCGCGCACCGGCCTCGCCGAGATCGTGCTGCCGGCGGTGCAGCCGGGCTCGAGCATCATGCCCGGGAAAGTGAATCCGTCGATTCCCGAAATGGTGAATCAAGTCTGCTTTCAGGTGATCGGGAACGACGTGACCGTGACCGCCGCGGCGGAGGCGGGACAGCTCGAGCTGAACGTGATGATGCCGGTCATCGCGCACAACCTGCTGTTCTCGATGACCATCCTCACCAATGCGACGCGCGTGTTGGCGGAGCGCTGCGTGGAAGGGATCGAGGCCGACGCGGCGCAGGCCGCACACTGGCTCGAGCGTAGTCCGGCACTGGTCACCGCCCTCGCGCCGAAGATCGGGTATGCGGAGGCCGCGAAATTGGCGAAGGAAGCCGTCGCGAAGAACGTCACCGTGCGCCAGCTGGTGA
>Ga0137397_10004017_pt1 | contig 10229 bp, 11 predicted proteins | sample czorhiz116metaG_FD_106658 | JGI IMG/M metagenome (GOLD analysis project Ga0137397, IMG submission 106658) | Vadose zone soil microbial communities from Angelo Coast Range Reserve, California, USA - czorhiz1.16 metaG | ecosystem: Environmental > Terrestrial > Soil > Vadose zone | place: USA...
TTGCGAGGACCAGCCAAAGATTTTGGCATAGAAATCCGTGGCGGCGGCTTGATCGGTGGTGGCGAGTTCGACCCAGGAAAATGCGCCGGGAGCGTGCTTTTCGATGTTTGGCATGATGGGGAAGAGCGTACTCTGGGGGGAGATAGGAGGCAAGCCCTTCGAAGCTCAGGGTAAACGAGAGAAGACGAACTTGGATACTAAGGGCAATAAAGTGCTACGTAAGTCTTAGAAAGGGCGAGAAAGAAGATGGGCAAATCAGAACAATTGATGCCGCCGGTGCACCCGGGGGAAATCCTGCGCGAGGATTTCATGAAGCCGCTGGGGTTGAGCGTGAACAAGCTGGCGCTGGAGTTGCACGTGCCGGCGACGCGCATTGGGGAAATTGTGCGCGAGCGGCGGCGGAGACGGCGCTGCGATTGGCCCGGTACTTCAAGACGAACGCGGAGTTTTGGCTGAACCTGCAGAATTTTTACGATTTGGAAGTGACCAGGCGGTCGGGAAAAGTTTTGGAGATTGAGCGGCAGGTGCCGCCTGTGGGCGCGGAGTGAAGAGTTATCAGTTTTCAGTGAGACTCTTCTCAGGGCTTTTTCTTTCGCTGTGCATCTTGTTCGAGCATCGTAGTCATGAGCCGGTGCGGTGAGCGAAACGTAGTCTGGCGCAGTCGGCTAAACATAGCTGGCAAGTCTATCCAGCCTCGGGCTGCGGCAACATCCAAGACGCCGAGGGTGCCGATAACTTTCAAGTTGCGCGCACGTGCCGCTGCCGCGCCGTCGCGTTCGTCCATCAGGAGAAGGCCAGCTTGTTGTTCCTCCGCGAGGGCAATGGCATCGCGTTCGCCGTCATCGAGGTGCATGAGAGAAGAACCGGCAGGCGCCCGAAGAGGCACAACGCGTAGCCAGTCGCGAGATTGCGTCGCCCAGGTGCGGACTTGGACAGGGGCATGGGGATCCGCGAGCTCGGCAAGTACGGATGGAGGGATGAGGACGCGTCCGTAGAGCCGGGGGAGCAAGTCGACGGCCTCAATCAGGACAAGATAATTGAGAGGCGTTGTATCGGCGACAATCAGAGGCATCTACGAGCCGAGATGGCGATGGGTCTCACGGTCGCGCTCGAGGTCTTCAAGGCTGTACTCCAACTCAAGGCCGTGGTCCTTCAAGAAGGCGTCGACCTCCATACGGGTGTGGAAGCCTAGCAAGCGGCGCAATTGGGCAGCAGAGATCTTGCGAGTGCGGTAGGCTTCGAGGGCCAAGGCCTCCAAGGCGGCGCGCGACAGGTCCTGGCCTTGGGCGGAGATGGCCGCTAGGAGTTCATCCGGAAGCGAAATGGTCACGTGCTGCATGGGTTCAGGATACCCGAAGAATCGCTCAAAAGCACTGGCGGTGGCAGGCGGAGAGCGTGGCTCCGTGAGACCGTTGCTCATGGGAGGCGGTAGGAGGCGGAGCCGAGGAAGGTGGGGAGGCCGAGGTCGCGAAGGACTTGGGGGGACGGAGAGATCCTTCGACTCGCGATGCTCGCTCAGGACGACTATCCTCATCGGATAGTCGGTTGCTGGCGGGTTTTTGTCGCGGATCGACTTGTCGGGCTCCCCAGATGCGAGAAAAATCGAGACTCGCAACCCTAAGACCGACGGCTGCGGCTCGCGGCACCGACCATTCCAAACGGTTTATCGGAAAAAGACGCCGTTACGTTCGTGCCCTACTTGGCCAGAGACGCTGCTGGACGTATTTTCTGGTCCCGATTGGAAAGCCACGCCGTTACTTTCGACGGACCAAACCATAGTTGCGGTATTCATGATGAATTCGCCAGCCATTCCGGCACCTGCGTCGCGTACTTTGAAGTGCTTGCCTCCGTGAGACCAGTGCACCTCGAAGGAAACCGCGGCCGAATTATTTTGCCCGTCCTGGAGCGCGTTTATCACGTTGAAGTAATCTTCCATCTCGAGACTCTTAACTGCCAGGGAAGCTCGGCCAGAGCCAGGATTCACAAACAAGCTGTTCGCGCCGACAGGAACCGTCCAGAAAAGCCCGTTGTCCAGACCTGGATCAAAGTCGTGGACCTGATTGCTGAAATCGGGAGCCTCCGGCCCCACGTAGAGGTCGATTCAAACAAAGGCGAAGTTACCCTGATGGTGCCTTCCATCCCTCCCGATGTATTCGCCGGACATGAAGCGCATATCGGCATCGAAGATCAATGGTGTGTTAGGCGGAGGTGTGAAGCCTTCGGCAGTCCAACTGCCAAGAACATCGGTGGCGCCCAGCACGCCGTTGAAATCGGTGATGGAGGCAAGTTCAGGAGAGGTTCCGGGCAAGAACACATGGAAAATATGTCCATTGCCGAGGAGGTCCAGCCCCCCGGGAATGGGATTGGGCAGCGACGCTTCCTGAGAGGAACGGAGAGGGAGCGGAAGGGCGAGGCCTGCCGCGAGCGTCGCGCCCGCTTGCAAGAAATTGCGGCGCGAAAGCGCGGAGGCGCGTCTCCAGAAATGGGCGTGACCGCGCGAGCCGGTGCGGCGTTTAAGCAAGTGCTGCGGTACAGGAATTGAGCGAGACACCAGGGGTTGAGGAATCATGGTTACCCCCTTCAGGAATAAGTTGCTTGAAGGCTATTCCTGTCTTTCGGTGGGGTCAAGCAAATTTTGGGTAGTGGAAGGGAGTGTCGGTAGCCTTTAGTTGCAAGGCTACGAAAATTGGAAAAATCGCGAGGCCGCGGCACCCCATACGCAGTAGAGTGCCGAAAGTGATCTCCGACGGTCACGGCGGCGGCGCGGAGAATGCGGCGGAGGGTGTCGAAGGCAATTTCGGGGTGGAGGGGAACGGTGACGGGGAGACGCTTAGGATTTCAGATCGACGGGCTCAAGAGGAACGTCAAGCCCAACAGTTTCAAGATCGCTAAAATAGCTCTCAGTTGCTAACCCTGTTATCTCAAAAATTCGACGCCCTTCTGCGTTTTCATCCCTCTTGACGAGCCCGCGCTGCGCCAGCATCTTGCCGCGTTTTCCAACGAGCTGGTATGACCTGTCGAGCTCCGACGCTATTTCAGACGCGTACATCGATCGATGTTCGGTCTTGAGGGTTTGTAGTATTCCTAGCTCCGTTGAGGGTAACAGGAGTTCAGGAGATATTCCCGCAAGCACGGCTTCGTATTTCTTAGATAGATTTATAACTCTACATACGCCGTTTCTGCAATTGGGGCAAACCATATCGTAGAACTTGAGTGCTTCGAGCTTGTCGAAGGGGATCGTCGCATTGCACGACTCACATCTGATTTCCTGATTATTTTGGATGAATTTTCGCAATAACGAGCTGTAGTCGAATATTCTTTCCACAAAATACAGTCGATGCTCTCTTTTCTCCATCGGCCTCCCGTATTCGATTGCGTATTTCTGGCAAAGGCCGAAGCTCAGGGCGAATACCGAGACACGATGACCGTCTCGGTCGTTCATTTCATAGTATTTTGTCAGATAGAAGTTTAGTTCCAAGGTTTGTAGGAGGGGTTCGAGCTCTGGCACGACGTAAAAGTGACTGGTAGGCGGATTCCCCCTAATCTCCTTCATGACAGTTGAATCTCTATATTTCTTCAATTCTTTTGCTCGCTGAACAATATCCTCGAGTAGTCCCTTTAGGGTGTAGATTGATGCGCGTTCTGCAAAAGTCTCATGCAGAAAACGGCTCATAGCGAAATAAGGCTCGATCTTGTCCTCGTAGTATCGCTGCGCTGCGTCCCTGATGGCCGTTCGGCCGATCAACTTCCCGTATATTAGGCTCGATTCGTGAAGATAAAAGAGAATATGGCCTAAGTTTCTCGGATTGGCCATTGTGGCGTAGAACATGAGTCGCCAGAATTTATCGTCGACAGTGTCAAAAAAGGTTTCTGCACTCTTTCCGGTAAAATGAAGAAGGCGGGTGGTAACAAGTCGACGTGTGAAATCTATGGCTTTTTCTTCCATTCCAGAAACGTCGCTCGCCCCATATAAGTTATAGAGGTCAAGGTAAATCTCGTCTATTTTGGTCTTGTCAATCTGTCCGTAGTAAACGCGTCCCGGGTAGGCCGCTACTTTGAATTTGATTAGTTCTTCCGACCAATTTTTTAGCGGTGCAAGGATCGTGTCTACGACGATTCGCATTGCGTCTTCGGGCAACTCCGAGAAGTCATCCACAAATATGTACACGTGTTTTATGGAGACTGCCGTGAGTAGTTTCTTCAGTTGGAGCAGAATTTCCTTTATGTTGAAGACGCGGATTAAGACATCGGCGAACGATTTCTCATCCTCACTACTTAATTCGCTTTCAGTGGATTCTCCTATACTCGTCTTGACGCTCGGATTTGAGGCCAGGGTAACGTCCAGGCCAGCTTTGGACCGCACAATGTCTTTGTTTTTTGTGGTCGTGTTGGAGTTCACCTCTCGGACGCCGATAACACTTATGAATTGGTCAGAGCGTGCCTCTTCGAGGAGCCCATCGAGGCCTTCGAATAGTTCGTCAATGGAGCCGGAGACGAAGTTCTTAATGCGGGCGCGAAGAGACTCCTTGAGTCGCGCCTTAAGTTCTTCCTTTATCGCAGAAAAAGTTGCTTCAATAAATGAACGGTAGAGGAGTAGCTGTTCTAGCCTTTGTTTCGACAGGGTTGTAGAGATTTCCTCGATTCGTCCGAGTGTCGCGGTGTCGATGCCTGAGGATTCGTAAACGGTCTTTATGTCGACGTATGCTGAGGCGGTATTATCCCTTCCGCGAAGTTCATTTTGTACTCGTTGGAAGATCGTCGATTTGCCGGTTCCTTTTCGCCCGATGATAAATGTGGTGCTTGGTTTCATAACCGTCTTGAATATATGTTCTTCAGGCAGCGGATCGACGTAGAGTTTGCGGATTAATGGTGCGCTGTTTTCTGAATCCTCTAGTTCGGCACGTCGAAATAGCTTCAGGGATTCAGCGGCGAGATGGAAACCCTCAAGTTGCTCCGAACTCCATAGAGTCTTGTGCATCGGTCAAAGCTCGCGGCATTTACTGACAATGCCATTCGCGAGAGTACCGCTACTGAGATCCGCCAGGAAGTGGCGCGCCATCCGTTTTTTACGTCGCGGTTCCCGCGAGGCGGTATTTGCCGCTGCCGAGGAAATCCAGTAGGCCAAGGTCGCGAAGAACCTGTAGTTGTTGACGGATTTTGTCGCGGATGTGCGCGTTTTGGGGATGAAGCTTAGCTAGAGAATCAGTGTGAGCGTAGACGTCGGCGAGACCGAATTCCACTTTGGCCAAAGATTGAACAATTTGAAGCACGTCGAGGGTCCAGCCTCGTTTTTCTACCTGTAATTTTTCCAGTGGACGGAGGCGATTGTAAGAGCTGCACACTTCGGGCGAAGTGTGAGGTGTTCCCTCGCTCACGATAAGCGAAGGCGTTTGAAATAGAAGGGCACGCATAGAAATTACCACGCGGAGAGGATGGCGGAACAAGGGGCATCGCAAGGAACGGACGAACTGGCCGGGCTAAAGCCCGGCGCCTACAGAATCAAAGACAGCTAGGAATAGGGGCGGGGGTTGGTGCGTGTCAGGTATTGGACGCCGCAGCGGAAGAGGCGCTGCTCGGGGAGTTCTTCGGCGAAGACGATTTGGGCGGGAACGAAGATGGCGGGCTGGCCGGGCTGGTAGGGGACGGCGACTTCGATGAAAGTCCGGGCGTAATACCGCTGGCGGCTCTTGAAGCGCAGGCCGCCCCTGGACATGTCCTCGCACTGGACGATGTCGTCGCCGCGCTCGGGATGGCGGACGCAGGCGGAGTAGGAGACTTTGACGCGAGGATGCTTGCGGCGATTGGCGCCCGGCGTGGCAGGAGGGGCGGCAGGTTTTTCGCCGGCAGGAGGAGACATGGTGAGGATGGTGGTGAGGGGCTCTCCGACCGGGTCGGAGCGGGCTCCGGCGGGGTCGGAGCGGGCTCCGGCGGGGTCGGAGCGGGCCTCGACATTGCCGGAGCCGGCGACGATAGAGTCGCCGGGAGAATCCGGGCGGGAGGCGCGAAAGTTGGATGACGAGGAGGGAGAGTCGGGCGAGACTCCTCTCGATTGAGCGTAGAAGGAAGGCTGAGACTCGGGCGGAACGGGCGGGGCTACGGGCAAGGTGACCGGCGCGGGATCGTAATTTGAGGGAGGCGCCGGGGTTGGCTGAGGGAGAGGCGGAGGAGCGGCGGAGGCAGAGAACAAAGGCAGTTGCTTGGACGCGGCGGATTGCGGAACTGCGGCAGGAACGGGTTGCTGAGGAGCGCCTGAGCCGGGCTTCCAAAGAGTGGCGGCTCCGCAGCGTTTGCAGAAGCGGAGAACACCGTCGTTGGTGGCGCAGACGTCGGCTTCGGGGCTGGAGTCGTCGACTTTTTCGAGAGATTTGCAATGGGTGCAGACGAGGGAGAGAAGGCCGAGCTCCCGTTCCACGGCGCTGACCGGCGGAAAGTCAATTTCCCAGAAATTGAGGTTGGGATCGAAGAAGGCGACGCCGTAGGTGTGCTTGCCGTTTTGCGAGCCAAGCTGGCCGACGACGCGGATTTCGGTTTCCTTGTTGCGCTCGGGCCAGCGGAGGACGAGCTCCTGTTCGGGGGAGAGCTTGTGGCTGGAGAGGAGGCCGGCGCCATGAAGGCTGAGGAGGACGGTGGTGGTGAGCTCGGAAAAGACTTTGCCGTTCAAATCGCTCCCGATGAGGAGGATGGGAATTTCTCTAGGGATGCGGCCTGAGCTGCGCACAACCTGTGGTGGCAAGAGAGGGGCCAGAGGAAGGGGAGTGGCGGCACAATTTAGTACCAATGAGGATGCGACGAAAGGGTTGAGAGTTGAAAGTTGAAAGCAAGAGAAGAGCGGCCGGCCTCAGAAGGCCGGCCCTACACGAGAGAAAGGTGGGAGAAGGAAACGTGCAGAAAAGAAAGAGGGGCACCCGCCACGGCGAGCGCCCCTACGGTTGGAAAAATTGGATGCGGCGTCCGGGCTAGCGCTGCGAGGCTGGGGCGGCGGAGGCCACGGCGGTGTTGCCGATGGCGTCGCCGTTGACGACGAGCTCGACGCGGCGATTGCGCTGGCGGCCTTCGGCGGTGTCGTTCGAAGCGACGGGCTGCATTTTGCCGAAGCCGCGGGCGGTGATGGAAGAACCCGCGACGCCTTGTTCGGCGAGAAAATCGCGGACGGAATCGGCGCGGCGTTCGGAGAGTTGCTGGTTGAAATCGTCGCCGCCGACGCTGTCCGTGTGGCCCTCGATCTGAAGAGAGAGGCCAGGATGCGCGAGGACGATGCCGGAGATTTTGGCGAGTTTTTCGCGCGCGCCGGGCTTGAGCGTGTAGCTGCCGGTGTCAAAAAGAACGTCCGACATGTTGACGATGAGGCCGCGAGCGGAGTCGCGAGTCTGCAAAATGGAATTGAGCTGACTGAGGAGCTGGGCACGAAGCTGGGCTTTTTCGGATTCGGCCTGCGCGGCGGCCTGGCGCGCTTTTTCGGTTTCGGCTTCGGCGGCGCGCTGCTGGGCGACGGCAGCGGCGCGGTCGCGAGCGGCCTGGTCGGCGGCGGCTTGCGCGGCTTGTTGCTGGAGCAAAGCGGCGGCGCTGGCCTTCTCGGCTTCGGCTTTCTGGCGGGCGGCTTCGGCGGCGGCTTGCTGCGCTTCCTGCTGCATGCGCAGGGCTTCGGCCTTGGCAGTTTCGGCCTGCTGGCGAGCTAGTTCGGCATCCTTGCGGCGCTGAATTTCGGCTACGGCGTCGGCGCGGGCTTTGGCTTCGCGTTCTTCGGCGGCTCTTTTGTCCGCGGCGATTTTGGCCTGAGCGTCTTCCTCGGCCTTTTGCTTTACGGCCATGACGCGAGCTTCTTCGGCGGTTTGCACGACTTCGCGAGCGGCGGCGATAACGGATTTCTTGTCGCTCTTGCGGCCGTACACTTCTTCGGCGTTGCGGAGCTGCTGCTCGGCCTTGGCGAGAGTGGGAGCGGCATATTTGTCGGCGAGCGCGATGTGCGCAATTCGAACGGAGTTGCGGGCTTCAAAAAGCTCGAGCGGAGTCTTGCGGTCGATGCCAAAGATGGCGTTTTCGATCCTGGTGTTGGAAGAGGAGTAGATGCCGCGGCCAAGAAGCTCGTAGCTGGCGTCGATGTTTTCGACTTTGCCGAGCGTGGCGGGCCCGAAAACGTTTTCGAGGACCACGGTGTTGCCGGGCTGGGTGACGGCGAAATAGGGCTCTGCGGTGACAATCATGCCGAAAGTTTGCATGTCGGAGATGGCTTTCACTTCGCCGGCGCCACTCTTCAGGACGACTTCGCCGAGATTTACGGCGCGGCCTCCGGGGGAGACGGCCCAGAGAACGTAAGTGAGATACTCGAGGCCGAATTTTGTGGCTTCATCGAGGCCGAGGAACTTTGCGTCGATCTCGGTGCGGCTGCCTTTGTTCTGCACTTTGGCTTCGCCGCTGGCCACCTGCATCAATTCGGTGCCTTGAAAATCGATCTTGGCGGCACCGCCGGCGCGGCGGTAATTGACGGCTTTGGTGGTGCGGGAGACGCTCTTGGCGGGCGCGGTGGAAGGCGCCTGACCGAGCGCGGGCGCGGCCAGAATCCCCATAATTCCGAGGGTCATAAGATATGCCGATACGGATTTCACGTCATAGCCTCCATCGCCATAGAGGGCGAGAAAATTACGATGGCCGAAAAACAATTCATCCAGGAAAAGGTCGACGCGCCCCGCCGCCTTGAGTGTCTGAAGGTCTCGAGGCGGGGTATGTCGTTTCGTATCTACAGGCTAGCAAAGAAAGAGGGGGAGCGAAGCGGTTCGGAAACGTGCTTTGCGTAAACAATTACCTGCCTGGCGGGACAGGGGCTTGGGGCGCGTGAAGAATGGACGTAGAGTGTTGAGCCCAAGCCGTTTAGAGGGAGCGCAGGAATTCGAGGAGCGCTTCCCTGTCCGCGGGTTTCAGCTTTCTGAATTTTTCGGTGACGTGAGCGGCTTCGCCGCGATGGCGGAGGATGGCGTCGAGAAGCGTGACGGAAGCGCCATCGTGCATCAGCCGGGAGTGCAGGCGGACACCCCAAAGCGGAGCGGTGCGGACTTTATCGGCGGTCTTGTTGAATTCGGGGATGGAAAGATTTCTCCAGCTGGTCTGGTACATCCTCTTGCCGTAATGCTCCAGCATAGCCACGACGATGCCGTCGCCGGTGCCAACATTGTGGAGGAGGAAGTCGCCATAGGGGTGAAATTGCTTTTGGCTGAGCACGGGAGGGATGGTCAAAGTGCCACCGTTGATTTTCGTTCCCTCGGGAGCAGTCGTAAGTGTTTGTACGTGGCAAATATCGCAGCCGACTTTATCAAATAATTCAGCGCCCAAACGCACTTGCTGTGTTTGCGCGAGTTGGGCGTCACGCGCGGGAGCTTCGGTGGCGCGCATGAAGCGCGCGAAATGGTCGATGTCGGAGAGACCGTCGGGACCAGGTGTGTCGTTGGGCTCGGAGGCGGTGTTGCAAAGATTGGTGACTTCATCGGGCTGAAGGCGGCTGGTAATGCCCATTTCGTTGAGATAGGCGTCGGCAGAGAACGACAGGAGGCTGGCGTGCTGGTCTTTCCAGCCGAAGCGGCCGACGCCGGTCTGACCGAGCGCCTCAAGGATGGGTACGTAGAGTACCTGGCCGCAAATCTTGTTGTGGTTTTTCCTGCATTGGTCCTTGGCGAGGTCGATGAAAGTCTGATCAGGAACAGCTTCCACGAATCCATCGCCGAGAAGGTTCAGAGAAACGCGGAAGGTACGAATCTTCTCCGAATCTGGAACGCGCTCCTGGATTTCCGTGCTGGGGAAGGCGCCGTTCGGGCAAATGGCGCGGTCGTTCACGAGCGTGCGGCCCTTGATGATTTCCGTTCCGCGAGCAATGGGTATGTCCGGATTGACGAACTTGCCGTCGGGACCACGGTGGCCGACGCGCAATTCAGAAACCTGGCTGGAGCCGCCGGAAGTGGGATTCTGGTGGCACTCGCGGCAGGATTGCGCGTTGTAGAGAGGGCCGAGGCCGTCGGAGATTTGTTCGATTTCATCGAACTTTGCTTGATCCGCCGTATGTGTGGCGTCGTCGACGAGACCGTTGGTCTTGTTGTCGAAGCCGGTGGGCGCCTCAGAAAACGGTGGAGCAAAGAAAAAAACGGAGACAGCCAGGAGAGAAACTCCGACGAGAAATTTCATAGGCACCTCGGCGGCTGGTCAAGAGAATTTACGCTCAGCGTGAGCAAAAGCCAAGCGGAAAA
>Ga0137397_10004020_pt1 | contig 10224 bp, 10 predicted proteins | sample czorhiz116metaG_FD_106658 | JGI IMG/M metagenome (GOLD analysis project Ga0137397, IMG submission 106658) | Vadose zone soil microbial communities from Angelo Coast Range Reserve, California, USA - czorhiz1.16 metaG | ecosystem: Environmental > Terrestrial > Soil > Vadose zone | place: USA...
CACGCCGGTCTCCCGGGCACGGTTCCGGCGCTCACGATCAACAAGGTCTGCGGGTCGGGACTCAAGGCCGTGATGCTCGCCGCCCAGGCCATCCGGGCGGGCGACGAGCAGTGCATCGTGGCCGGCGGAATGGAATCGATGTCGAACGCGCCCCACTACGTGTACGGGATGCGCGGCGGCATCAAGGCGGGCAACAGCCAGCTCGTCGACGGCATGATCCATGACGGGCTGTGGGACTCGTTCTCGAACACCCACATGGGCAACCTCGCCGAATACACCGCCAAGAAGGCCGGCGTGTCGCGCGCCGACCAGGATGCCTTCGCGCTCGCGAGCCATCAGAAGGCGGTGGCGGCCATGACCGCATGCCGGTTCAAAGCGGAGACCGTGCCGGTCGAGATCCCGGGAAAGAAGGGGCCGACCGTTATCGACAAAGATGAAGGCCCCCGTCCGGAGACGTCGCTCGAAGCGCTCGCGGCGCTCAAGCCGTCGTTCGAGAAGGACGGCACGGTGACACCGGGCAACGCACCCGGCCTGAACGACGGCGCGAGCGCGCTCGTCGTCACGTCGCTCGCGTTCGCGAAGGCGCACGGTCTCAAGCCGCTGGCCCGCGTCACCGCGTACGCGAGCGCCGGCGGCGAGCCCAGGGATTTGTTCTTCGCGCCCATCGTCGCGGTGCAGAATCTCATGGCGAAAGCCAAGACGAAAATCGGCGACTACGATCTGATCGAAGCGAACGAGGCATTCGCCGTCCAGGCGATCGCCGACGGGCGCGCCCTCGGCTGGGACTGGGACCGCGTGAACGTGAACGGGGGCGCCATTGCCCTTGGGCACCCGATCGGCGCCTCCGGCGCGCGTATCCTCACGACGCTGCTGTTCGCCTTGTCGAATCGGAAACAAACGACCGGCCTTGCCACCCTGTGTCTGGGCGGCGGCAATGCAGTGGCCCTCAGCGTGGAGATGCTCTGATGCAGGCTCAGACCGCCCTCGTATCCGCCCCGTCGCTCACCGGGCGGCGCGCGCTCGCCGTCATCGCAGGCGTCGCCCTGGTCGCCATCGCGGCCCAGGTCGCGATTCCGCTCCCCGGCACCCCGGTGCCGCTCACGCTGCAGCCGCTGGCCGTGCTGCTCGTGGGCGGCCTGCTCGGGCCCCGGCTCGGCGCCGCCTCGCTGCTCTTGTATCTCGCGCTCGGCGCAACGGGCCTTCCGGTCTTCACGCCGTTCGGCGCGCCGGGAGTCGGCCGGCTGTTCGGTCCGACGGGCGGATACCTGCTCGCCTACCCGATCGCCGCCTACGCCGTGGGCGGACTCGTGGGTGACGGGCGCCGCTGGGCCCGCGTTGCCCTCGCGGTGTTCGTCGGCCTCGCGCTCATCCACCTCGGCGGGCTGGCGCAGCTGCTGATCATCACTCACAACCTGCACGACGCCGCGCGCCTCGGCACGTGGCCGTTCCTGGTCGGCGACCTGGCGAAACTGGTCATCGCAGGCGTCGTCCTGCGGCCCACGGTGAGTCCTCTGCGCGCGCGTCTATGACGGCGCGCGTTTCGTTTACGGCATGAGCCGTGTCGCGGTGGTCGGCGCCGGCACGATGGGGAACGGCATCGCGCACGTGTTTGCCCAACACGGCTGGGATACCACGCTGATCGACGTCGCGCCCGGCCTGCTCGAGCGAGTGCTCGCCGTCATTCGCACGAACTTCGAGCGACAGGTGAAGAAAGGGACCGTCACCGCGGAGCAGCGCGACGCGGCGCTGGCCCGGATCCGGACGTCGATGAGCCTCGACGCGGTCGCGGATGCCGAGCTGGTGATCGAAGCCGCGACCGAGCAGCCCGACGTCAAGTTCAGGATTTTCTCGGACCTCGACCGGCTGGCACCGCCCGCCGCCATCCTCGCGAGCAATACGTCGTCCATCTCGATCACCGCGATCGCCGGCCGGACCAAGCGCCCTTCCCAGGTGATCGGGATGCACTTCATGAACCCGGTCCCCGTGATGCCGCTGGTCGAGGTGATTCGCGGGCTCGAGACGCATGAAGAGACCGTGGGGAATGTTGTCGAGGTCGTGAAGGCGCTGGGGAAGACGCCGGTCGTGGTGAACGATGCGCCCGGGTTCGTGTCGAACCGCGTGCTCATGCCGATGGTCAACGAGGCGATCTTCTGCGTGATGGAGGGCGTCGCGACGGCGGAGGCGATCGACACGGTCATGAAGCTGGGCATGAACCATCCGCTCGGGCCGTTGGCGCTCGCTGATCTGATCGGACTCGACGTGTGTCTCGCGATCCTCGAGGTGCTGCACCGCGACCTCGGGGACGACAAGTACCGGGCGGCGCCGCTGCTGCGGACGATGGTGGCGGCCGGGCGCCTGGGCCGGAAGAGCGGGCGCGGATTCTATGTCTATCGCGATTGAGCCGCCCGGCCTCTCGGAGACGCAGCGTCAGATCGTCGAGCTGGCGCGGGAATTCGCGCGCACCAAGATCGAGCCGTTCGCGGCGGACTGGGACCGCCGGGCGCACTTCGACCGCGAGGTGATCGACGAGCTCGGCCGGCTCGGGTTCCTCGGCATGTGCGCGCCCGAGGAATACGACGGGATGGGGCTGGACACCGTCACCTACCTGCTGGCGCTCGAGGAGATCGCCGCCGCGGATGCGAGCGTCGCCGTATCGCTCTCGATCCACAACGCCATTCCGACGACGATGCTCGCCCGCCACGGCAGCCCCGCGCAAAAAAATCGCTGGCTCAAAGCGATGGCGCGCGGCGAGCTGTTGGCCGGCTTCGCGCTGTCCGAGCCGGAGTCCGGGTCCGACGCCGCGTCGCTCTCCACGCGGGCGGTGCGCGACGGCGATCGCTGGGTGCTGTCGGGCGCGAAGGCCTGGGCCACCAACGGCGGCACGGCCGACCTGATGATCGTAATGGCCCGCTCCGAGCGCGGGATTGGCGCGTTTATTGTGCCCACCGACGCCGCCGGTTATCGTCCGGGGAAGCCGGAGGATAAAATGGGCCTCCGGGCGTCGAACACCGTGTCGCTCGCCCTCGAGGATGTGCGGCTACCGGCCGACCACCTCTTGGGGGATGAGCGCGAGGGGTTCGGGTACGCGATGGAGGGCCTCGACGCCGGGCGCCTGGGCATCGCCGTGCAGGCGGTCGGAATCGCGCGTCGGGCGCTGGAGCACTCGGTCGCCTATTGCGCCGAGCGACGGCAGTTCGGGCGACCCCTGCGCGAGTTTCAGGGGGTGCAATTCAAGCTCGCCGACATGGTGACGCGGGTAGAGGCGGCACGTGCGCTGACGCACACGGTGGCGACGCGCCGGGACCGGGGCGAGGACACCACCATGCAGGCGAGCATGGCCAAGCTGTTCGCCTCCGAGGCCGCGATGTGGGTGACGACTCAGGCCGTGCAGTTGTTCGGCGGCTACGGCTACATGCGCGATTTTCCCGTGGAGAAGCTGTTCCGGGACGCCAAGGTGACGGAGATCTATGAAGGCACCAGCGAAATCCAGCGGATCATCGTCGCCCGCGGTCTCTACCCCCGCGCCTAGCCCTGCTGCTGACCCCGGGCGCAAGCCCGGGGAACGCGAAGGGCTCGAGCTATTCTCCCGGCTCGCCGAACACGAGCACGAACAGGTCAGCGCGTACTACGATCCGTCCATCGGGTACCGCGGCCTCATCGCGATCCACTCGACGGTACTCGGGCCCGCGCTCGGCGGCACGCGCTTCTGGAGCTACCCCAGCGACGCGGCCGCGCTGGTCGACTGCCTCCGCTTGGCGCGCGGCATGACGTACAAGGCCGCGGTGGCGGGGCTCAACCTGGGCGGCGGGAAGAGCGTCATCATCGGGGACAACCGCACCACGGGGCGCGAGGCGCTGTTCCGTGCCCACGGTCGCCACATCGAATCGCTCAAGGGGCGCTACATCACGGCCGAGGACGTCGGGACCAGCACCAGCGACATGGAGTACATCAAGGCCGAAACGAACCACGTCACCGGCCTGGTGGGCACGTCGGGAGACCCATCCCCCGTCACCGCCTACGGCGTGTACCGCGGCATCAAGGCCTGCGCCCGCTACCGCTACGGTTCGGATAGCTTGGCCGGGAAGTCGGTCGCTTTGCAGGGATGCGGCTCCGTAGGCTATCATCTGGCGAAGCTGCTCTACGCCGAGGGGGCCGTCATCACCTGCAGCGATATCGACCCGCAGCGCGTGAAGCGCGTGGTGGAGGAGTGCGGAGCCAAGGCGGTGGCGTCGGACGCCATTTACGACGTGCGGGCCAGCATCTTCGCCCCCTGCGCCCTCGGGGCGGTGATCAACGACGACACCGTGCAGCGGCTGCACGTGGACATCGTGGCCGGCGCGGCGAACAACCAGCTCGCCGAGGACCGGCACGGCGATCTGCTCGAGCGGCGGGGGATCACCTACGCGCCCGACTACGTGATCAACGGCGGTGGCCTGATCAACGTGAACGCCGAGCTGCACGGCTGGGCGCCCGAGCGCGCGCGCTCGAAGGCGGGGGAGATCTACGACACCCTGCTGCGCGTGTTCGAGATCGCGCGCGAAGAGGGGTGTCCCAGCCACCAGGCGGCGGACCGGCTGGCAGAGCAGCGGATTGCGGCGATCGCGAAGGTGCGGCGGAACTTTGTCTGAGAAGATCTACGTGGGCGCGGACCACGCGGGCTTCCAGCTCAAGCAGAAGCTCGTGGACGAGCTGAAGCGGCTGGGCTACGAGCCGGTGGACGCGGGGCCCAAGGCGATGGATCCGGCGGACGACTATCCCGACTTCGGCCGTCCGGTGGCCGAGGCGGTGAGCAAGGGCACCGTGAAACGCGGCGTGCTGACCTGCGGGACGGGGGCCGGCATGGCGTTCGTGGCCAACCGGTTTCCGCGGGTGCGGGCGGCGGTGGCGTGGAGCCCGGAGATCGCGGAGCTGGCGCGCAAGCACAATGACGCGAACGTGCTCGTGCTGCCGTCGCGGTTCGTGAGCGAGGAGGAAGGAATGGACATCCTGCACAAGTGGCTCGACACCGCATTCGAGGGCGGGCGCCACGAGCGGCGCGTCGGAAAGATCGACGCATGATCGATCGGCGCACCCCGCTCGCCAAGGCGGACCCGGTCATCTTCCAGCTGATCCGCCGTGAGGTGGAGCGGCAGGAGCAGGGGCTGGAGCTGATCGCGAGCGAGAACTTCGTCTCGGTCGCGGTACTCGAGGCGATGGGCACCGCGCTCACGAACAAGTACGCCGAAGGGCTGCCGCGGAAGCGGTATTACGGCGGCTGCGAGATCGTGGACGAGGTCGAGCAGCTCGCCATCGATCGGGCCAAGGCGCTGTTCCAGGCGGAGCACGCGAACGTCCAGCCGCACTCCGGGGCGCAGGCGAACATGGCGGCGTACTTCGCGGTGGCGAAGCCGGGCGATACGCTGCTCGGCCTGGCGCTGCCGCACGGCGGCCATCTGACCCATGGCGCGCCCGTGAACTTTTCGGGCACGCTCTTCCGCGCGACGCACTACGGCGTGCGCGAGGACACCGGCCGCATCGACTACGATCAGGTGCGTGACGTTGCGCGCCGCGAGCGTCCGCGCATCCTGATCGGCGGCGGGAGCGCCTACGCGCGCATTATCGATTTTGTGACCCTCAGAGCCATCGCGGACGAGGTCGGCGCGATCTTCATCGTGGACATGGCGCATTTCGCCGGGCTCGTGGCCGCGGGGATCCACCCCTCGCCCGTGCCGCACGCGCACATCGTCACGACCACCACCCACAAGACCCTGCGCGGTCCGCGCGGCGGGTTGATCCTGTGCCAGGAGGCGTTCGGGAAGGACGTCGACAAGCAGGTGTTCCCGGGCATCCAGGGCGGCCCGCTCGAGCACGTGATCGCGGCGAAGGCGGTGGCGTTGGGAGAGGCGCTCGCCCCGGAGTTCAAGGCATACGCCACGCAGGTGGTGCGAAATGCGCAGGCCCTCGCCGCGGCGCTCGTCGAGCGGGGCTACGCCATCGTGTCGGGTGGGACGGACACGCACCTGATGCTCGTGGATCTGCGGCCCAAGCAGGTGACCGGCAAGGAGGCGCAGGAGCTGCTCGACCGGGCCGGCATCACCGTAAACAAGAACACGATTCCCGGCGATCCCCAGAAGGCATTCGTCACGAGCGGGGTCCGCATCGGCACCCCGGCCGTGACCACGCGTGGTTTCACCGAGGCCGAGATGCTCAAAGTGGCGGAGTTCATCGACACCGTGCTCACGAACAAAGACGACGCGACCATCGCGCGCGTGAAGGCCGACGTGCGCGAGCTGGCCGAGCAATTCCCGTTGTACGCGCCGCCGGTGCGCGCGACCGTGGCGGGGGTGCACCATGCGCGATAGCGGCGCGTCTTCGGGCCGGCCCGGCCGCGGCTCGGGCTCCTTCACGGTGCATCCCGCCGAGGAGCTCGAGGTCTACTTCAACGAAGTCGCCCACGGCCGCCCGGTGGGCTTCGTCGCCTCGTCCAAATGGAAGCCGCCGACGGACATCTACGAGACTGACGACGCGCTGGTGGTGTACATGGACATTTCCGGGATGCGCTCGGAAGACTTCACGGTCGAGTACGTGGACGGCGTCCTGACCATCGCCGGCGAGCGCACCGCGCGGCGCCACGAAGGCAAGCCGCACTATCACGCGATGGAGGTGCAGGTCGGTCCCTTCGAGCGCCGCTTCCGCCTCCCCGTCCCGGTCGACCCCGGAAGCATTCGGGCGAACTACGATCAGGGCTTCCTCGAGGTCCGGCTGACGAAGCTCCCGGCCCGCCTGTCGGGCCCGCAGTCGGTGCGGGTGCAGTAGGTGGATCGCCTCCCCGTCCTGCCGCTCGGCCGGATCGTCGTCTACCCGCACGTCGTGCTGCCCATGGCGCTGACCGATCCGCACGCCGTGCAGCTGATCGACGAGGTGGTGCAGGGCAACAAGCGCCTGCTGCTGGGCGTGGTGCGGCCGCTGGGCGGCACCGAGCCGCCCGAGGGCGCCGTGATGCAGGCCCGCGCCGACGAGCTGTACGAGGTCGGCACGCTCGGCACCGTCGTGCGCATGCTCAAGCTGGGCGATGGCTCGGTGCGCGTCATGGTGCAGGGGCTCGAGCGGGCGCGGCTCGTCGAGGTCGCGCCGATGGAGCACTGGCTGGTCGCGGGATACGAGACACTCCCCAACACCGTGCTCGAGGACGCGCGCACCGAAGCCTTGAAGCGCACCGTGCACGCCCAGTTCTCCCGGGTGATCGACATCGCGCCCTACCTGGGTGAGGAGCTGCACGAGGTCCTGGTCGGCATCACCGAGGGCGGCAAACTGGCCGACTTCGTGGCCGCGAACCTGGACCTGGCCCTCCCGGCCAAGGCCGAGCTGCTGGCGCTCGACGACGTGAATCGCCGCCTGGAGCGACTCGCCGAGCTGCTGGGCCAGGAGCTGCAGGTGCTCGAAGTCGGCAGTCAGATTCAGGAGAAGGTGCGCACCCGCCTCGACCAGAATCAGCGGGAGTACGTGCTGCGCGAGCAGATGCGGGTGATCCGCCAGGAGCTGGGCGAAGAGGAGGGAGAGGACGAGCTGACCGAGCTGGCCGGCCGGCTCGAGGCCGTCGGGCTCCACGACGAGGCCAAGAAGGTCGCCGACCGGGAGCTCAAGCGGCTACGCCAGATGTCGCCGCAGTCGGCCGAGTACCACGTGGCCCGCACTTACCTCGAGGTCATCGCGACGCTGCCCTGGGGCCGCACGTCGGAGGACCGGCTCGACCTGAAGGCCGCGCGCGACATCCTCGACCGCGACCACTACGACCTGAAGACCGTCAAGGAGCGGATCCTCGAGTACCTCGCGGTCCGCACCCTCAACCCCGCGGCGCGCGGCGGCATCCTGTGCTTCGTGGGCCCGCCAGGCGTCGGCAAGACCTCGCTCGGCCAGAGTATCGCCGAAGCGCTGGGGCGCCGCTTCACCCGCGTCTCGCTCGGCGGCGTGCGTGACGAGGCGGAGGTCCGGGGCCACCGGCGCACCTACGTCGGCGCGCTCCCGGGACGCATCATCCACGCGCTGCAGCGCTGCGAGACGCGCAACCCCCTGCTGATGCTCGACGAAGTGGACAAGATGGGGGCCGACGTGCGCGGCGACCCGACGGCCGCCCTGCTCGAGGTGCTCGACCCGGCGCAGAACAGCACCTTCGTGGACCACTACCTCGAGGTCCCGTTTGACCTCTCGGGCGTCATGTTCATCGCCACGGCCAACAGCCTGGCGCCGATCCCCGACCCGCTGCTCGACCGGATGGAAGTGATCACCTTGCCGGGGTACACGCCCGGCGAGAAGCTCGCGATCGCCAAGCGCTATCTCCTACCGCGCCAGCTGAAGGAGACGGGGCTCCAGACAGAGCGGGCGAACATCGCCGATGGGGCGCTCGAGCGGCTGATCGGAGAATACACGCGGGAAGCCGGCGTGCGCCAGCTCGAGCGCGAGATTCAGGGCGTGCTCCGCAAGGCGGCGCTCGAAGTGGTCGAGGGACGGGCGGCCACCATCAAGGTCACCGCGAAGAACCTCGAAAAGTTCGCCGGCCAGCCGAAGGTCCAGAGCGAGGTGGCGGGACGCAGTCCGGAGGTGGGGGTGGCCACCGGGCTCGCATGGACGCCCGTGGGCGGCGACATCATGTTCATCGAAGCGATTCAGATGCCGGGGAAGGGGCAGATCACCCTCACCGGGCAGCTGGGGGACGTCATGAAGGAGTCCGCCCAGGCGGCGTGGAGTCTGCTGCGGGCGCGCGCGGGGCCGCTCGGGATTCCGCTGGACGCGTTCACGCAGACCGACGTGCACCTGCACCTGCCGGCGGGGGCGGTGCCGAAGGACGGTCCGTCGGCCGGGATCGCGATCGCGACCGCGCTGGCGTCGCTGTTGTGCCGCCGTCCGTCGCGCCACGACGTGGCGATGACGGGCGAGCTCACGCTGCGCGGGCGCATCCTCCCGATCGGCGGGCTCAAGGAGAAGCTGACGGCGGCGGCGCGCGCCGGCGTCAAGACAGTGCTGGTGCCGGCGCGCAACCAGAGCGACATCATAGATGTCCCCGACGAGGTGAAACAGCTGCTCGACATCAAGCCGGTCGAGACGATCGACGAAGTGCTCGAGCTGGCGCTGCTCGAGCCGCACCCGTTGCGGCCCCTCGCTGTGCGGGCTCGGACGTCGGGACAGACGGAGGCGCGGCCGTGAGCGACTTCGCGACGCTCGACGAGGCGTTCCAACGCATCGGGCGGCAGGACGGCCGCTATCACGAGCGCGGCTATCTGTTCGTGCTGGCGGCGCTGGAGTACGCCCAGGGCAAGCTCCCGGCGCGCCGGCACCTGAGCGGCGGGGAGCTCGCCTGGGCGTGCCGGGACTTCGCGCGGGAGCAGTTCGGCTTGCTCGCGCCGACCGTCCTCGGGCACTGGGGCATCGCCACCACCGAGGACCTGGGACGGATGGTGTTCACGCTGATCGACGTGGGCCTGCTCGCGAGCCAGCCGACCGACAAGCTGCAAGACTTCGAGCGGGTCTACGATTTCGCGGAGGTGTTCCGGGCCGGCTATCCGTGGCCCGGCGTGGAGCGCGGATAGGGGCGTCGGATCGGGGAAGGGGGTGCCGCATGGACGACGTGAGGGAGTGGCCCGCCTGCAGAAAATGTCAGCAAGGTCTCCTCATTCCGTTGTCGGACTATGGCCGCGACGGGGCGCCGATCACTTACAAGGCCTGGGTCTGCTCGAACCCCGAGTGCGGGTTCAACATCCGGATTGACAACGGGGAGATCTCCTTCGGTCGCGCGATCGGCCAGAGCCTCAAATAAGCTTGGACGCCGTGCGCGCGCCCGCCGTGAGCGGGCGCTTCTACCCGGGAACGAGGGATGAGCTCGAGCGCACGGTGCGGGAGTTGCTCGACGCCGTGGGCGAGGCGCGCCCCGCCCCGGCGCGCGCCGCGGTGGCGCCGCACGCGGGCTACCTCTATTCGGGACTCACCGCGGCGCACGTGTTCGCGCGCCTCGAGATCCCGCCTATCGTCGTGATCCTGGCGCCCAATCACACCGGGGTGAGCCGGGCGCCCGGCGGTGCGTCGCTGTGGGAGGCGGGCGCGTTCCGGACGCCGCTCGGCGACGTGAGCGTGGACGACGGCTTCGCGCGGGCGCTGCTCGAGACGTCGCCGCTGGTGGGCCCCGACCACGCCGCCCATGCCTCCGAGCACGCGGTGGAGGTCGAGCTGCCGTTCCTCCAGCTCCGGCGAGCC
>Ga0137397_10004024_pt1 | contig 10220 bp, 7 predicted proteins | sample czorhiz116metaG_FD_106658 | JGI IMG/M metagenome (GOLD analysis project Ga0137397, IMG submission 106658) | Vadose zone soil microbial communities from Angelo Coast Range Reserve, California, USA - czorhiz1.16 metaG | ecosystem: Environmental > Terrestrial > Soil > Vadose zone | place: USA...
AGCGCCGCTTACGACCAGCGCCAGGAAGACAAAGCTGTTGAGCCAATGCGTCACCCGCACCAGAAGACTGTGCCGGACAGCATCGTCGACAACCTCGGATCTCACGTCTCCAGGCGTCCGCAAGGGAGCAATTTCCGGCATTCTCACAGCAGGACGATATCATGAAATCTGATCCCGATCATCGCCCGCCGGGGCTACGGTTTGAAAAAGCTCGGCTCTTCAGACCTTTCTTCGCAAGCGATGTTTTCTACCTGGTGACCGGGTTTATCGGCGGAACTTCCCTCACATACACCTTCATCATCTCAGCGTCCCTGACGCTGAATTCTCCCGGCGTACCGCGCTTCAGCGCACTCGATCTGCCCGGATGGGTTGCTGGGGCAGTTGCTCTACTTTTGCTGGACCTCGGCAACGATGCGGCGCACTGGCTGATGCACCGTTACGATCGTATTTGGGATCGATAAAGTCCATCACTCGAGCCGCGCGCTCGATTGGCTGGCTGCGTTCCGATCCCACTTCCTGGAGCAGTTCCTGCGACGCCTCGTGGCGCTGCTGGGGCTGGTCCTCGCGGGCGTTCCTGTCGAGGCGGTTGCCCTGCCAGGCAGTTGTTCTACGCGTGGGGAATGTTCATTCACTTATTTTTCCACCATCGCTCTTTGTCGTGTGTCTTTTCATAGCATGCCATTCTAAAAGCCGCAACAACACATTGGCGAATTGAAATCAGGAGCCGACGGTTCGCAGTATTTGCGGTCTAGCCGACGGCCGCCTGGACGGATACAACCCGGAACGGAACCGATAAAAAGCAAGATGTCCTTGCCGCGGTAAGCTTACACGGTGTTAGAGTTACTTTTAGAATCCATGGCGAAAACGTAATCGGGCCTTTGAACCTATTTCGGGATGACAGTCACCGCCGACCGTGCAGCGTTCTGAAAGCCTCGATCTCGTCGGCTATGCAGGACAGAAGCCACTCGGAGAAATGAGGCAAGACTTGCTTTGGTTCCTCGCCTTCCATGAGGAGGAAAATAGCAGGATCTTGTGGCTCTCGCGCATCGAAGAAAAGAAACTCGTAACCCTGATGCCCAAGAAACACGAAGTGGTTCCGGTCAAACCTGAACTTCACTCCCGACTGCTTCAGAAGAAGCTCCGCATCCCGGCGTAACCGCAGCGGAGCCGGGAACAGATAGTCGCTCCCAACTAAGAAATGCCCTGCCGCCTTACCCATTCGTGCCATGAACTCTTTGTAGATGGTCGGGAGCTGCAGCTGAAACGTGCTTTCGATCTGGCCTATTTCTGAAGGAGTGCATCCTTTGAGTTCCCCGGGATGTACCATACCGGCTTCGCTCAACTGGATAATGGCCTTTTCAACGACGCTTTCGTCCATAGCTGTTAACCCTTCGAACTTATCTCTACTGGCCATGAGTGACAATCAAATTCACGTTCGGGAACCGTTGTTGAAACGCCTGAATCACTCCTTGGCAGGAGAGGCATGGCGGCCGTTCCGTGTAAAGACTGATTGTCCCCTCGGCGTTAGACGGCAAGTCCTTCGCAATAGCCTCCAAGATTTTCACTTCCGAATCGAAGGCCCTGGTCATCGCTCCGCTTGGTTTAGTCGGAAACAACGGATTTGTGGGTGCCGGCACGGTGCCCGATGGACTGCCTTTGCCGCTGATGGCCGTCAACGTCTGGCTCTGCCCACCGATATTAGTCTCAGCGACGGCAACATTTCTACCCTCGATCTGCAAGGAGGAGCGAATGGCGCCCGTAAGCCGCGCGCCGTCCCTGGGCGGAATACCGTTCGGAAATTCCATGGCAGGGGCCGGGGCCGGTTTCGGCTCCGGTTGAGTCGTTCTCGCTGGAGGAGGCTCTTCCGGAATCGGCTTTCCAGCGTTCCAGCGATTGACGGCGCCTCTGCCCATTTTAAGGCCTTGGCGTGCGCCTAGCGTCGAGAGGATCATCATTACCGTGCCCACACCGACTTCTGCTATCCCTGTCGCGAAGTCCTTGCCCGCAGATTCGAGATCCTCGTGAGTCTGCGCGACGCGTGTCGCCTCGTAAAACTTCATGAGCGTCTTGATGCCCGCGATAATTTGCGTGGCCGAGGTGATAACGCCGACGGCGGCGAGCGCGAGCACGATTCCCGCGGCGATGCCTTCGAGAACCGCGCCTACCCCCGTCGAGGCCACAGCTCCGGCCGCGATGCCTAAGCCGATAAGTACGCCGCCGGCAACCACAATGCCGATAACGAGCTGCTCTACACTCGGCAGCTGGTTCAGAACTTCTTTGGAGATCTGGCCTTTTTCGTAGGCACGCCTGATGGCCTCTTCCATCTTCTGTTCATGGGTCATCGACGCCACGGACTTCGATCTGTTATTGAGAGCGGACAGGCCGGGCAGCATGCCGAGCGGACCAGGTATGGGCGACAAGGCGCGACACATCGTTCCGTCGTCGACGTCGAGCGGATCGTTATACGACCCTAGCGGACCAGGTCTCCTACTTCCAGCCATTGGACGCTACCTCGCGAAATGACTGTTTTCGAATCCGATTTTGGGGCGGTGAATTATACCACTCGGAGGGAACTGAAATCGCCACCGACGGCGTTTGTGGGGACTCGCGTTGGGGTTTTTCCCCGAAACCAGCGGCTTAGCTATCGTGCGCCATGAGCGTCGTCAGAAGCGAATTGGTTGGCACGCCTCTGCGTCATGTCTCGGCGCTGTCACTCTTTGAACCGTTCAGGTCGAAAACGGGATGTTTCACCGAGCGCGAAACAAAAGGCATTTGTTATTTTCAACATTAGGTCTCTTCGAATGGTTGACGAAAGTTCATCGCGTCGCTAAGCTGCGCCGCGCTCGGATTTCAAGATTCTCAGGCCCTTGATGCAGAGGCGAATTAGAAACAGGTAGAAATTATGGTCGGGAACTTACTCATTCTCTTAGCTGTAATCGGGAGTGTTGCTGCCGGGACCGGCGTCACCGGAGTAGAAGAATCGCCGATGGCCATCACTGACGCGCTTCCGAACCCCACCACTCCGGCCACGATTCTGATCGAAGGGCAGCAGTTCCGGCCGGGCGGCCTGCGAGATCCGAACCCCCAGGTTTTCATTGGGGCGGCCGGCGGAGTTCTTCAACCTCTGAATATCCTGACCGCCACGAACAAATCGATCGTGGCGCAACTGCCCGTCTTCGCGGCGGGATCCTATCATCTGGTCGTCTATCGAGGCCGCGGCGGAAATGATGATGACAAGAGCCAGGGCGCCTTTGTTTCCTTTGACATCACGTTGGGTTCGGCGGGTCCGAAAGGCGACAAAGGCGACAAGGGGGATCAGGGGCCGCAGGGAATTCAGGGCCGGAAGGGGGATAAAGGTGATCCCGGGCCGCAGGGACTGAAAGGGGACAAGGGCGATAAGGGGGATCCCGGTATTCAGGGTCTTCAGGGACTGAAGGGCGACAAAGGCAATCCGGGCATTCCAGGACTCAAGGGAGATAAAGGCGATCCCGGAACTCAGGGGCTCCCCGGCCCGGCCAGCGGCACAGACGGTGTGACGTTCAACTTCACCGGTTCGGAACAAACCTGGACGGCCCCGCCGGGAGTTTTCCAGGTACACGTCGACGCCTGGGGCGCCGGTGGCGGCGGGGGTCTCATAGGCCTCGACTCCGTTAAGGCGGGGGGAGGCAATGGTGGATACGTTCGATCGGTCATCAACGTCGTACCGGGTACGGTTTTCAGCGTTGTCGTTGGGGGAGGAGGGACCGGGGGCTCCGACGGAAGCGGAGGCTTCGGCGGAGGCGGGACCGGCGCGGGAGGCGGAGGTGGCGGTGGTGGAGCGACCTCTCTGTCATTGAATGGAACCATCCTGATTCAAGCCGGTGGGGGCGGCGGCGATGGCGGCGGAACAGCAGGAATCGGTGGCCCAGGAGGCGGGCCGGGCGGCGCCGGCGGCATACATGATGTTGCCCTGGGCCGCAGCTGGGCTTCGAGCGGTGGTTTCGGCAGCGGCCTGACGAGCGCAGGAGGCGCAGTCATCGGCGGCGCCGGTGCTGCCGGTGGAATAGGCAACGCGGGAGCAAATGGGCTGCTCCGCATCATCTATTACTAAGGTTTGCAGGCGCCAGGAGTCGAATGTTGAAGAAATTACCAATTGTTCTTGCCGTACTTGCGGCCGTTTCGTTTACAGCACGCTTCGCCTGCGCGGCCGAGCCGCCGATGGTGATCACGGACGCCGTCGTGAATTTTTCAACCCCGGCCACTATTCTCATCGAAGGCCAGGCGTTTCGGCCGTCGGCCGCGCGTGATCCGCTCCCGTTGGCATTCATCGCAGCGCCCGGAGGAGTCCTTCAGCCGCTGGAAATCCTGACCGCCACGAACACCGCAATCCTCGCTCGAATACCGCCATTGACGCCAGGATCCTACGGGTTGGCCGTCTACCAGGGCCACGGTCGAAGCACGATCCATGGCAAGGACCAGAGCGCCTTTTTTTCATTCGTCGTCACGGTGGGTTCGGCCGGTCCAAAAGGCGACAGGGGCGACCCGGGTTTGCAAGGCGTGCCGGGGCCGAAAGGCGATAAAGGCGAAGCCGGTCCGCAGGGGCCGAAGGGAGATAAAGGCGATAAGGGTGATCAGGGCGTTCAAGGCTTGCCGGGCCAAAAGGGCCAGAAGGGCAATGCCGGGCTTCAGGGTCCACAGGGAGCAAGAGGCGATGCCGGTATCCAGGGTCCGCCAGGTCCCACAGGCGGTTTTAATGGTGTTGTCTTCAGCTTCACAGGTTCTGACCAACTATGGACCGTGCCTCCAAACGTCTATCGCGTACAGGTCGAGGCATGGGGAGCCGGGGGTGGTGGAGGCGGGGGCAGTGGCACGCTTGCCCAATTCAGCAGCCGCGGCGGTAACGGAGGGAGCGGAGCTTACGCGCGTTCGATAATTGCCGTCAGCCCAGGTACGACGTTTACGGTGAAGGTGGGCGGCGGCGGTGGAGGCGGCGTAGGAGGCAACGGAACCGTTGCCGGCGCCGCGGCTGCGGGCAGTGGCGGTTTCGGCGGTGGAGCAAATGGGGGATCGGGGAGCTTCTACATTCTCCCCAATTTCGTAGATACGGCGGGCGGCGGCGGTGGTGGTGGTGGCGCCACATCGCTGTTGAACGGAGGAACAATCCTCCTGGAGGCCGGAGGAGGAGGCGGCGGCGGGGGCGGAATCCGGGGTATACCGACCAACGCAGGGGGGCCCGGTGGAACAGGCGGAGGCATCAGTGGTGGTATGGGCCCGGGTGCCCGAGGGGGCGAGGGCGCCAGTATCACCGGAGGCTTTGGAGGTCCTTATCCGGCCGGAACAGGTACGGCTGGCCGAGGCGGAGCAGGCGGCGCGGGCAGTAGCGATATCGGCGGCAACGGCGCCGATGGCGCGCTCTGGATCACGTATTACTGAGTTCGGAGGGATGATGAGGAGATCAGGAATAGGTCTGACCGTGATTTCAGTTTGCCTTTCGACCGGCTTCATCCGGGCTGAGCAACCGCAGATGACCATCACCAGCGCCATGGTTATGGCGACAACCCCACCGCAATCCTCGACAATCCTCATTGAGGGGCAGCAGTTCAGGCCCGCCGGCCCGCGCGAGCCGGCTCCCCAGGTTTTTATGGGCGGCCCGGGAGGAATACTTCAGCCGCTGAATGTCTTGAATGCAACCAACACCGCAATCCTGGCGGGCACGCCCGCGTTCCCGTCCGGATCGTACCGATTGATCGTGTACCGGGGGCACCGGCACAACATCTCCGATGGAAAGAACGATGGCGACTTCGTTTCTTTCGATCTGACGCTCGGCATGGCCGGGCCGAAGGGTGACAAAGGAGAGAACGGCGATCAAGGTCCTCAAGGATTACGAGGACTCAAAGGCGACCTCGGCGACCCAGGCATCCAGGGAGCTAAAGGGGACAAGGGCGATAAGGGAGATCCGGGTGTTCAAGGTTCGCCAGGGCTGAAGGGCGACCAGGGGGATCCAGGTAACCCGGGACTCAAGGGTGATCCGGGGGATCCCGGTATTCCGGGTTTGTCAGGACCGGTTGGCACCGCTGACGGTTTGACCTTCGGCTTCACGGGTTCCGATCAGGTGTGGAAGGTTCCGGACGGCGTCTTTCGGGTGCGAATCGAAGCCTGGGGCGCAGGCGGCGGTGGTGGCGGTGATGGCGGCGCTGACAGCGCTTCGATCGGCGGTACCGGGGGCAGTGGAGCATACGTCGTAAGTACAATCGCCGTGACTCCCAACACCACTTACACCGTTACCGTGGGAGGAGGCGGAGGAGGACGCGGAGGCGCGGGCTGCGGTGTGGGAAGCTGTGGTGCCGGAACTGGCGGCTTCGGCGGAGGCATGGCCGGCGAGCCGGGCAAGTTCCTGGGTGGCCTGGCATCTACAGGCGGCGGTGGAGGTGGCGGTGGCGCAACTTCCCTGTCGGGTGCCGGTGGAATTCTTGTTCAGGCTGCCGGAGGAGGCGGAGGTTCGGGCGTAGGCGGCGTTGCAAGTACGGCGCTCAGCGGTTCTGGCGGCGCGGGTGGTGGCGCTAAGGCGGGCGCCGGTGGAGCGAAAACGACTCTCGGCGGTCTCGACGGCGGTTTCGGCGGCTCCGGCGGTCCTGGTATCGACGGTGGCGGAGGGGCGGGTGGCGCTGGCGCCAGCTTCTGGAGTGGTCCCACTGCCGGAGCAAATGGATTGCTACGCATCACGTACCTGTGACGCCGGTTCGGGAAGCCTTTGATTGGAGCGGATTGCCGAAATGTTTTCGGGTTGACAAACGTCTGTGCTAAGGAAGAACGAGAGTCTAGCTTGTTTGAAATGTAAGAAATATAAACGAGGGCAGGGCCGCGGCAAGCGCGGGGAGCGCAGTCTGACCCGTTATGTCAACCTGGGCTTCAGCTGGCCGGGGAGCGACTGTGGTAGCGCGTTACCACAACAGTGGCATTCCCATTCCCCCCACGAACGGGAGATCGCGAATTCACCGCGGTCCAGGTCAACGTTCTGCAGGGCTTGGGAAATGCCCCGGTCTGGTCCCTGAGTTGCTCGGCAGGAGCAAAACCCGCAGGCGTCAGCTAAAGTTTTACGCAGAGACCGGGCATCGAAGAGTGGTCCGAGGTTTATGCGAAGTTTGACGTTCGAGGAAGACACACCGTTAGAGCAACTCGGTCGGCTATACACAGATCTGTGCGGGCCAGAAGTACAACGAATAACCCGGATGGGCGCATTCAGACTGTTCACGCGTTCCCTCCGCGAGACTCCTCAGCACCAAGAAACACATTTCAGAAGAAAGGAGCCTTCTGTGAGACCTGCTTACGCGAGAGTGCTGTTTCTGATTTTTATGTTTTTTGGCTGGGCCTGGATTCCACCGCTTCAGGCCGTCCCCCAACTGCTGCCTCTGTTAGATGGCCTGGTAGTAACCATTACTGATCCGGCTTCTGGTTCCACAGTTTCCAGCACAATCACCGTCAAAGCGAGCGTGGGCCCACTGGGTGTGCTTGTCGCGGGCGTTCAGTTCAAGCTTGATGGTGTCGATTTAGGGGCTGAAGATACCACGGCTCCGTATTCGGTTCCCTGGGATACGTCTACAGCGAGCAATGACACTCATACCTTGACCGCCGTCGCCCGGAATATGCTTGGCTTGCGGTTCACTTCTGGCCCAGTTAGGGTCACGGTTTTCAACGACAAGACGCCCCCAACGGTCGCCATTACTTCTCCCAATGCCGGTTCTATCGTTGCCGGCCCGATCGACGTCAGTGCCACGGCTTCCGACGACGTGGCTGTCGCGGGTGTTCAGTTCAAGCTCGATGGTGTGGATTTGGGCGCCGAAGATACCACGGCTCCGTATTCGGTTCCCTGGGATACGTCTACAGCGACTAATAACACTCATACCTTGACCGCCGTCGCGCGAGATTCCGCCGGCAATCGAACAACGTCCAGCCCGGTCACCGTCAGGGTTCTCAACGAGAGTCCTGTCATGGTCGAGAACCGGCAGCCGGGTTCGTGGAGGTGGACAACCTCAGTCCCCGGACTCAGCATAGCCGACGACATCAGCAAACAAATCAAGGGTTACGCGTCCGCCACGAGCGTGAACAAGGGCGAGTCGATCACCTTCTATGTCACGCTCAGTCCCGCGCAGACATACACGATGGATGTGTATCGAATGGGTTGGTACCAGGGCGACGGTGGGCGGTTGCTGCAGCAAATCGGTCCGCTGAACGGCGCGCAGCAACCCGCGTGTCCGGTCGACTCTGTGACTGGGCTCATCGAGTGTGCATGGACGCCGAGCTATACGCTAACCGTGCCGACGACCTGGACGAGCGGCGTGTTCCTCGTGAAGCTTACGAACGAGCAGGGTTACCAGAACTACATCAACTTCGTAGTGCGCGATGACGCGCGCCGCGCCGACATCCTTTACCAGCAGGCCGTCACGAACTACCAGGCGCACAACAACTACCCAGATGATGGCGCAACCGGCAAAAGTCTCCTCGATCGCAACAGCTTCGGGGCGAACACCATGGCGGGCACCCGTCGCGCGGTGAAGGTGTCGTGGAACAGGCCGTACAAAGGTGACGGCAGCGGCCGATATTTCTATCACGATTACTACTTCATTCGTTGGCTGGAACGCACCGGTTACGACGTGATTTATTCAACCGATGTTGACACGCATCAGAACAGCGCGCGGTTGCTCAACAGTAAAGCGTTCCTGACAGTCGGTCTTGACGAGTACTGGTCGAAGGCGATGTACGACGGCGTCGAACGTGCACGAGACGCCGGCGTCCATCTCGGGTTCTTCGGCGGAAAAACGGTGCACTGGCAAGTTCGGTTCGAAGTGTCGCCGGTGACTGGCGGCGCCGATCGTGTGATAGTTTGCTACAAGGACCGTCCGCTCGATCCGATACAGGGCCCGACCACCACTATCAATTGGCGCGACCCGTTCCTCAACCGCCCGGAGCAGCAGCTCATCGGCGTGCAGACCTCGGGGACGCTCCGCTTTTCAAACGCGCCATATGTCGTCACGAGGAGCTCGAGTTGGGTGTACGAAGGTACAGGACTGATCGACGGCGACAGCATTCCAGGGCTCGTGGGCGAGGAAGTCGACTCATCGATGTCGACGGCCCCTCTCCCGATCTCCGTCGCCGGCACATACGAAGTGCTGTCGCAATCTCCGTTCGAGGAATACAGCGGTGAAAGATTGTACGCGAACTCGTCGATCTACCGGGCACCGAGCGGCGCGTGGGTCTTCGGCGCAGGGACGATCAGCTGGAGCTTTGGACTGGATCGCTCGGACACGGCGGACTCGCGCATCCAGCGGATCACGGCGAATCTGCTCAAGCGGTTTTTAGGTGGTTCGACGCCGCCCTGATTCCGTGGCTTACGAATCATCGATTGCTACTGAGTCGCAGGACGAAAGCTGATCACAACATACGGGCAGACGATATTTCATGGCCACCATGGCCGGAGAACGCGCACTCGCGTACGCGAGGGCAACCTCCCGGACTGTGGACGGCCTCCTGGGAGGTCTCGCATGAAAAACGGATTCTCTCTGCGCGCCCGGCCTGCCGTCACATTATTGATTTGGGTGCGAGTCAACAGGCGCCGCGGTGCCTGTGACGGCCAGCCAGCGCGAGGCGAATCCATTTAGAGTCTTGTAAACAACAGAAGTGAATGCCTTGCCTTTGAGTTCATATCGCGATTGATCGTCTGCGCGTAGGTACCCACCGCACCATGACCACTAGAAGCTTATCGGTGATGCCGTCGTCGCTAACAGCCTCACTGCAGACCTTTTCATTGATGCAATCCGCCGAACTGCACCCCCAACCCCTCTGGGTCCTTGACCTGTAAGCTGGTCTTGGCGCTCCCCGTGTACTCCAATTTGCGGCGCTTTAGCTCGGCCTCCAACCCATCCTTCTCCGCGTCCCAGTTCGTAACGGTGTAGGCGATGTGGTCCACCCTGGCCGGACCGCCGCTAGCCCGGTTCCGGGGAATAAGTATGTTATTGCCGAACACCAGGCGGCACTGCTTTCCGTCGTCCTCGGTGATCTTCATCCCCAGGAGATCTGCATAGAAGTCGCGGACCTTCTTGTAATCGTTCACCTGATAAGAGATGTGGTTGACGTAGAGGGCCTCGAGCGGGTTGCTCGCGGCCCTGGCTGCCGGCGCCGTCACCGCCGCCGCTGCTGCCGCCACACTTAAGCTCTGAATGAGCTGCCGCCGGTTCATCTTTCCC
>Ga0137397_10004026_pt1 | contig 10217 bp, 8 predicted proteins | sample czorhiz116metaG_FD_106658 | JGI IMG/M metagenome (GOLD analysis project Ga0137397, IMG submission 106658) | Vadose zone soil microbial communities from Angelo Coast Range Reserve, California, USA - czorhiz1.16 metaG | ecosystem: Environmental > Terrestrial > Soil > Vadose zone | place: USA...
CTGGTATGGCGATGTCGACCAGGCTCGAGAGGAGAGCTATGATTGGATTGTTGGCATTGGTGACCGAGTTGCAGCATGACTGAGTTCCCGTGTTACACGCGGCGCCGCCGCCCCTCGCTACTGGGGTAACGGAAGCGACGACGCCGGTCGCCACAACGAAGGCCGCGATAAAAGAGACAAGGGACTTGTGAAGCATCATCGTTGAGTAGTAGATGGAGGCTGTGATAATCCTGAAGCTGCGCTTTGGACTGGGGAATAGCAGAACAATTGCTTTCCCTTTTATACGTTTTCCTGTATTCCTGGTAGACAAATGATGACAAAAATATATGCGTCTACGTGGGTAACACGCCCCAGCATCAGCCCTCAGAGCAGTAGAGTCCTTCCGCCGATTCCATCTCATGCAGCCCCGAGCGCTACCTCACCAGTACGACATGAGGGATTTCTGGTTTTCAAAGACGGAATGTAATTTCGGCATCGCCCTGAGCGCTGCCTTAACAAAAATAATAATTTTGGGGTTCTGGAGCGCGAACAGAAGGCAAGAGTTCACAACAGACGTACCTGTCTTACGGAATGACAGATCGCAAAAACCTACCCCCCGGCTTGAGTTGACCCAAGAGCAGTTGCCTTTCACATCAGATCACCACCATGCCCACGTTTTCGGCCGCGCGGTAGCGCTGGATTCACCGAGTCCAGGCGCCGGGAATTGAACGATGCTCCAAGAGAACAGCACGGGCATAGCGAGGCACTTAGAACGTAGTTCCAGAGCCCCGTGCTAGTGGAACTCGAGTTACAGGTGCGAGATACTATGGGATCTAGAGGCCGAGAGTGCCTGAGTGTGACCGGAGAGTAGTGAACAATCGGAACGGGTTGGCAAAATGTCTCTGTACAATTTAAAGATTAGATAATATTTAGCTAAATTATTATTATAGTGTCGTCTACGAGTTATCTACGCGACGGTCGGACCCGGCCTTAAGTTTGTTCAAGTTCAAGTTCCCTTCCTGCTTTGTGTACTACTGCCGCCGACGTTGTCTCGCAAATGTGTTCTCCTGCAGCGTCTACCAGTTAGAGCTGAACGCCACATATACGAGAAGCATTGTGAGAAAAGCCTTCTGAGCACCAAGTGCGGCCAAGGTTCGTCAAGGCGTTCCATGAAAACGAAAACTTGACCATTAAACTGATACAGACGACCATCCATCATGCACCATATGAAGGAAGTTCGCCCGTCGCTTTCAATGGAATACTTCAAGCTTCAAGTTCTGTCTCAACTTCCTTATGGCATTCCAAAATGCACTCGTAGATCTCATGGGACATGTCGGACTGACCCCGCTTCTTTGCCTGAAAACGCCTAGGTTGTACGGTTGTTCAACGAGTCCCCCTCTGTCTGTCTCGGCCATCGCCTACATCGTCCAGCCTGTCCAGGCCATATTTCGGAACCTGTAGTGGTGGGTGACTTGGGTCGCGATCGTGCGGTAAACCGCCCCATCATACCCTCACATCGGAAGCTACGCGATGTCTATGCCAGTGTACAGCCCGGATCTCTCATTCCGCCGCATGCCGGTATGGTTGGTTCTTACTTTTCGGACTTTGGCACCCGCGGGCGTAAAGGGGCTGATCTGGCGCCGTCTATCATTTTCGTCGCCACTTGGTTATGTACGAGCCATTCACTGAATTACGAAACAGGCTACGGCACCTTGTTTCATCGGTACACGGACTACTCTTTTACGAAAAACCAAGCCTGTGCATTCAACGACAGCCGCACTCCTGCCGCTGCTCCCGAGTACTGAATCATTGCTCTGCCCAGGCGGTACACATAATAAATAACTTGTGCCTCACGTCCTGTTTTCATTTTCCAAAGCAAATATTGTAGGGTGAGTGCCACCACACTCTCTCGCTTCATCTCCGTCTTCACAAGTCTCACCTCTGGAGCTGCTTCTGAGCTCTACTTGTGTTTGCTGTTGATCTCGAAGTTGTCTCCCTTTATCCTTTCCCTTTCTCTACATCTGGTTACTTCCCTCCGTCACTGCTTATCCCTTACTGGCTTCTCGTTTTCGGGGAGCCTTCTCGCTTACTCCTCCCCTTTGGTCCCTTCATCTACGGTCAGTCTCCCAATCTCATCCCCGCGACTTAGTTCTCCCCTCATTAAACAAGTTGTCGACCATGTCTCTTACTAGACGCTCTAGAAACCCACTCATGTGAATTTGACGGTCCGCTGTGCTCGTTCCAAACTACCAGGCGGGCGTTTACTAGGATATAGACGGTAGAACGACTTGGAAGCATGGGCCAAGTATGTTGTTGTTTCATGGCCGGCGATTATTCACGTAATCTTTCAAGGCATTCTTACGAAAGACTGGGCCACCTGAATCAATATCCCGTTATCTAGCTATTTATAGGTACACGCCAGGTGTTAGAGTATACTAAAGGCAATCAAGACCTTCCTGAGACGCCACATCAGCGATGGGTACGTAATGACTGGGGAACCCAGCAATTGAATGCCAGCAGTCATAATAGGACTGAATGCACGGGCCAACATGTTTTTGCCTCCCATTGTCTTTGCTCCCGGTTTCCTCGGTACTTCCAACGCCACTCTGCGCCAATGACAACAACCTTGCACAAAATGGGCCAACCAAGCATGGAATCACCGTCAAAAAACACCGTCTATGGCTACGTGGCTCATTGGCACTTGGGCGGTGGTACTCGCTGAAACAGACCCGAATTATTTGGTATCAGGTTCACGAGTATCTATCCTCTATGCTTCAGAGCGATCCCAAATGGTGAGGGGTGGTGTCCGTGTCATCCATTCGGTACTATTTCGAGGTTCTTGATTCTATTTGCCAGTTTGACAGGCACCGGCAATTTGGCAAGCCGTAAAAATTAAAATTTCTGTATGTGTTCCAGGATTCGAAGCAGCATTTCTCTATAGCGTATGCTCCAGCGGAGTTGCCATCATATACAGTCCTCGTACGCCTGATGTCCTTGTGAGGCAATACCTAGCGCCACATGGAGTCTGGGAAAGAGTTGCTTTCCTCGGGGATCCCCAGCATTGCGCGACAAACCTTTGTTGGTCAGTGAAAAATCCGCAAGCCCTCGCTATAATTAGCGGAGAACTTATCAAAGGGCTCATTGGCACTGAACGTGGAAGACGCTGCAAAGACACAGGCAAAAACAATGCCAATACGGCAGTGGGAGGACCTTGCGCAGAGAAGTTTTCTTTTTGGTGACCGACGCAATCCCCTGAGGCCACCATCTCGCCTCGTCCACTCATCTCCTTTGCACCTGTCTTCTACCGCTGTCAAGGCTGTCTCGCCCCCCCCCCTCCCCCCAGTGACACTCCGTCTCATGTCATCGCTGGTCTCCCTATGTTCTGAGAGAGCGTACCCAACGTCGCTGCCACGCCTACTACTTTACCTTTCACAGCATCGTTCCTTCATCACACCTCTCATGCTCCCTTTAATCACAGTGGATGTTAGGGGCTACGAGCTACCAGACGCAAGACGCTTTGCTTCCGAGTCCTTGACTCGGCATCGTACCACGCGAGGGGTTTTCAAACACAGGGGCCATTATTGTTAAAAATTCTATTTTACATCGACAATGACAGGAACTAAGACATGGAAGTAAAGTGAGGGGGCGCGAAACAATAATCGATAATCGCAATAGGGAAAGCGCAGAGTCATGCATGCTTCCGGTGCGCGAGGGTGGTCGTACAACAAGAATGAGACTTTGTAACCGATCGCGCAAATGTTGGGAGGTGGTGGAAGACAAAGAAAGATACCTATTCAGTCGAGTAATAAGATATCACGCTTTGCTTTCCCGAGAGCACAAGAGCGGGACAGAGAAAATAAAGAATAGTCCCATCAAAGGGGGTCGGAGAGGTTGGGCGTGGTGCAGTTGCGTGCTCCGCCGTCTCGCCTCGGGTGAACTGAAGTCCGCCGCCCAGTAGCCGACGCTAGTCGCAGGGCATTGCCCATCCTTGCCCCAGCTTTTGCTGTGGGATGGTGGTGGTAGGACTACCCGTCGCGGTATCTTCCGATGTCACGGTAAAGCCCGACTCGGAGCCTTTTAGCCTCAGCTTCGCAATCTTCCCTCTGAATCTCCGTTTCCCGATCTGAGCGGCACACTCTATCATTTTTGCCTATGTGCTGGCCATCGTACACAGCTTTTTATGTCATTTGCGTTGTTTTGACAAGCCCAACCTGTGCTTTGAACAGTTGCTGCATTCAGTTATCGCCACTATCCTGCCACTTGCATTGTTCCTCATGCTCTGCCTAGAAGATTCAGGGACAATTGCCAGACATGTGGACTGTACCTCCGAGGGCCCCTGTCACCCCCTTGGGCTGTTTACATCTTGAATAAACGTTGGCAATCGGGTCTCTCACTGGACGCTTCCAGGCACTCGTGGGCGTTGATAGTCCACTGTACTCATTTCATGCTAGTAAGAGGATCATTTCTCTCTCAGGCTGGAGGACAGACTCAGAGCGATTTAAAACATGGCCAAGCAGGTGATTCCATGGGCTGGCCATTACTCAACTTGAGATGTCTTAAAGAGGGGTCGTCGCAGACTTGGATAACAGGCGCCAGATTGATCGCTCGATTATCGAGCTATCTATCGGCACATCAAAGGTCACGGTGCTATAGGCAGCTACTCTAGGTGACGTAATTTTTTTGTTCCCCCAATCGGAAAGTGGGGACCGGATACCTGCTTTTCTTTTTGTGAATTCATTACTATCCGCCTTGCTGAATGCCTGTCTCATCGCCGAGTCCTATGTTCGCTTGGGGAAATGCGGCCGAAACGCCACATCAGCGACTGCTCGGACACCGTGACGTACTATGTGAATGAGAACACGTCGTCACGATACGACTGCGATGCACGGCAGCACCGTGACGGGGCAGCATGTGCTAGCCTCCCATTTTACTCGGTCCTGGTTTCTTCGGTGTTTCCGACGTCACTCTGACAGTGACAATAACCTTGCGTGTAGACCCGCCGGACCTAGTATCACGGTCAGAAACACCCCGTTAGGGCTACGAGGCCTCACTTGGGTGGATGTGCGCGCCGAGATGGACTCAATCAATTTCTTTTGGCATCCGATCCAAATCAGCTAAAAAGATGTAAGTGGTGGTAATCCCCAGGGAGAAAAGTATTCTCGGCCAGTTGTTCGGAGGTTCTTGATTCTATTTCTCTGTTTTACAGGCGTTAGCAAGCCGTAAAATTGAATCCTCTGTTCCAGGGTTCAAACCTTTCATAACTCACGCTCTAGTGGTGCCGATAGTCAATGTGTACCTAAGAATTCTAGTACACGCTGTCACCATCTGTCATAGAAGTGCTACGTGGGGTTCTGTACCCCGAGGCGAAGAGAAATCGATTTAAATAAATAACTTGGCATCCAGTGAGGTAACAGTCGGAAAAAGAGCTGCTTCCCTGGGCGTTTGGGTCAGCTTTCTCGCTGCGCACGTTCGTTAGACGGCGCCCTCGGCGTTGGGATGCCATCATCGGCAAGATTAAATGGTGGTGCTGTTCCGCGACAGTGATGATACCCAAATTGTTTTAAAAATGTTTCTCAGTCTGTGTTTTATTTCCAGGTGAGAGGAAATAGGAGTGAGAAATTACAAATATGTTTGGATGTATTTTGGTCGCGTTTCTTTTGCACGCGTCGCGCGCCGTTCCCTGAGCCCAATCCCAGTTGACTGACCAAGAATGAGGAGAAACAATGTCCGCGGGCCCACCTCAGCCCTCACAGAATTCCTTAGAGTTAGTATTCTCTAGATTAATGGGGTCTTACATATGCTCACGTCGTCCCAGGAATCGGGCATCAACCATGCATTGATTCGTCGCCGGGGTCAACAACAACAACAGCAAGCTGAGGCTGGCCCAAGTACTGCGTCCACTAGTGGGAATCAGGATCCTGTCAACGAAGGAGAACAAGCCGAAGGGCCAAGCGCGCCCGCCGGAGATGTGTGTATCTGTATAACCCGTTCTTTTTGTCCTTCTCTTACATCAGAGTTGAGGCTCCTCCCGACTCCGATCATCTTGACAGCGAAGGTGAAGCTCAGACGGGAAGGAAGCGCAAGGTGTCGAAAGCAGCTTTGGAGAAGCAGAAAGCGGCCGCAAAGAAGAGAGCGAAGAAATGTGACGACGATGACGACGAGTACGACAATGATGGGGATGCGTATACCGCCTTATCGAAGTCGCCTAGGAAAAGCAAGTCAGGCGGCCCCAAGCCGCCCAACGGAAGCCTCGAGAAATGTGCCAAATGCTCGAAACAGTTTGCCGTGGTGCGCTCTTTCGGCCGCTTTGTCGCTTGCATCATGCTTATGATAGTCGAAGACCAATTACACGATGGCCGCTGACCCTCCACCCGGCTACCTTTGCCACTCTTGTGCTAAGGCGTCTGGAACTGACCCGTTTAAGAAGGCTCCAGCCCTACGCAAGCGCAAGCCCGCTGCGGAAAGGCGAAAAGTCATAAATCACCAGGAGATGAAGTTCCCTACCCTCGTGTCACTTTGCATCAAGGTGAGAGTAATTGTGCGCCGGTGGTTTTGCTCTTTAAAGTTGACCGTGTTGAGTGTTAGATGATATCCAAACATATCAATGACGTCGAGGCGTTTGGGGATATCGGATCTATCAACCTCGATAAGATTATCCGTGCCCTTTGTCGAAATCGGTCCTTGTAAGCCTTTGCAACCTTTGATCTATTCTGTCTGTCCACGATGTTTCTGTAGGACACCCGAAAATGCTACCTTGTTCTATGACGTGAAAAATACGAATCTGAATATCTACGATGGCACGGAGCTCACATCGCCTGCTCTCGTAACTCTTGCCCATCTAAACCCAAATCTCACATCCCTCCGTATTGACTACTGCGGACGCCTTGATGATGCAGTTCTCAATGCCTGGTCCACCTCTCTTCCCTCGCTCGTGCGCCTCGAGCTTTTGGGGCCATTCCTCGTTCGCATTCCTGCCTGGGTTCATTTCTTCCAATCCCATCCCCAACTGGAAGCACTCTTGGTCCATCAAAGCCCTCGATTTGACCTCGAGTGCATGTCAACACTGGCTACTTGTTGTCCAAACGTGAAGGAGCTGCGTCTGAAGGAGATCGGAAAGCTTGACGACACCTTTCTCCCTTACATTTCCTCTTTCCAGCAACTGGAAGAGCTCAACTTATCTTCTCCCAGTACTTCCTGTTCCGAGGATGGGCTGATCGCTCTACTTGAGAAACTCGGCGAACGTCTCAGGCTCTTGGATCTTTCAGATCATGACGAACTTGGGGATGACTTTCTCAAACATGGCATACAGGAGTATGCACCAAATCTCGTCTCCCTCAGGTTGGACAACCTACCCGCACTCACAGACGAGGGCGTTGCTACGTTCTTCCACGGATGGCGTCCTTCCGTTCTCAGTACTCTGAGCATCGCTCGTGCCCCCAACGTTGGTACGCAAGCGCTGCCAGCACTGCTGGATTGCGCTGGGTCGACATTGTCGGCTCTTAGCATCAGCGCGTGGCGCGAGACAACGGCAGAAGCTTTGTCAAGGATCGGGGAGGCACGGGAGCTGCGCACGTTGGACGTGGGTTGGAACAGGGCTGTTGACGATTTTGTGATCAAAGCGATCATGGACGGATGCCCCAAGTTGGAGGAGATAAAATGCTGGGGTTGTAATCGTCTCACGACTCAATGCCCGCGAAAGGTTAGTCTACTTTGCTCTGTCGGAATTCGGTTTCGGACGAGCTGAACGGGTCCTATGCCATCTAGATGAATTTGGCTCTGCTGGGAGTAGAAAGTCATGTGTATGCTGCTAGTTATTGATTGGTCTTATCCTGCTCGGTTTTAGGGCTGTTTTGTAGGGCGTAATATTGCATAATCATTCATGACAGTCCCTTTGTCTCTTCTCCGACTCCGACTCGACTCACAATCATGTCCACGCTCCTGAATCTTAAGCCCAACATCGGTGTATACACTGACCCACAGCACAACCTATGGCTTGACAACGCGGATCCATCAGTCGCAAACATCCAGTCGGGGGCGACACTCGGCGAGGGAGAGGTAGTGGTGGAAATCCGAAGCACAGGGATCTGTGGGTACGTTTGAGGTTCCGATTCCAGAAGTTTAGCACTGATTATACGCACCTGTAGTTCAGACGTGCATTTCTGGCATGCTGGGCGCATAGGGCCGATGATCGTTGAGGACAAACATATCCTCGGTCATGAATCTGCGGGAGAGGTATGTCACGTGACACATCATATACGCATCCACTGGCACGAGCCACTGTTTTGCACCAGATCATCGCAGTCCATTCGTCCGTAACAAATCTCCAGCCTGGTGATCGTGTCGCAATCGAACCCGGTATTCCCTGCCATACCTGCGCGCCGTGTCTCAGGGGTCGTTACAACGGCTGCGAGCGCGTCCTCTTCCGCTCTACGCCTCCAATTCCCGGGTTATTGCGCCGCTATATCGTTCACCCGGCACTATGGTGCCACAAGCTCCCACCGTCCCTGTCCTTTGAAGACGGCGCCCTGCTTGAGCCGCTCTCCGTCGCACTCGCAGCCGTGGAGCGCGCAAACCTGCGGCTCGGCGACGCCGCATTGATATGTGGCGCGGGGCCGATCGGCCTCTCGACACTGCTTTGTGCGCGCGCCGCAGGGGCGCATCCGCTCGTCATCACTGATCTCGACGCGGGGCGGCTCGCGTTTGCAGAGTCTCTTGCACCCGGGCGGGTGCGCACGCTGCGCGTAGCGCACGGAGAGGCGCAGAAGGAGCTCGCAGCGCGGGTCGTGGAGGCGATGGGGGGCGTGGAGCCGGACGTCGCGCTGGAGTGCACGGGAGCAGAGGCATCGATAGGGGCTGCGATCGAGGCGGTGAGGTTTGGGGGGACCGTGTTCGTCGTCGGCGTCGGGAAGAGCGAGATGACGTTCCCTTTTATGCGGCTGTCGACGCGGGAGGTGGATCTCAAGTTTCAGTACCGGTACGCCAACGTGTGGCCCAAGGCAATACGGCTCGTGGAGGCTGGGGTGTTGGGCGACGTCAGGAAGCTGGTGACGCATCGATTTCCCATCGAGGATGCCGTTCGTGCGTTTGAGACCAGCGCGGATCCGAAGAGCGGCGCGATAAAGGTTCAAATCTCGAATACGTAGGCCGTAAGTGGAGTGAGACGGGGGATCCCATTAACCGAGGACGAAGGCCATCATGATGAGGGCCAAAGCAATGTCGCAGTGCGTGACTCACGAAGGAAGATGGAAATGGGCGACGAAAATCACTTCTTTTGTAATTTTATCTGAGAAGAGGATCGATGGTTGAGATGAGGTGTTTGAGCCCCGTCGACGAAGAACAATTCGCCGCGGCGAGGAGATTGCACTGGCACGTCCACTGTTCATCGTACGCATCGGCATAGAACGAGGCTAGGACGATGTCTCATTCATTGAAACAGCCAGACTTAAAAGACGCTGCAATCGATACGAACGGAATATTGAGTTTCCCGTCACCGACAGCGACCAAATGCCGTCGGGCCGGCGGCGGTGTGTGAGGACTGGTTGGTTAACGCTGTCACCTAGTCCTCGATGTTCTTTCTGTCCAGTGGTTCACACGCCAAATTTTTCTCAAGTTGGGCCGCCTCACTTTCAGGCCGCGCGGACGAAGAGATAGGCAAGGGCACTGGTCGACATTGTACGGTCTCAACTCTCTAATGCCGAGTTTGCCTTCCTGTCCGCTTGTCACACCGCGGAGCTGACAGATGAGAGCATTGCGGATGACGTACTCCATCTTGCTGCGGCTATCATGATGCAGTTCTGCGGATTTCGCAGTGTCGTTGGGACGATGTGAAGATAAGCTAAAACAATTACAGGTCCCGCCCATCGATGTCGGCCATCGCCGGTGTTTATCCAGTGGATGTACTCGCCAATAAGCCACTGCGACGTTCTCACCCCGCCCCAATTCCAGTTGAAGCAAAGCAAGGCAGCATGTAAACCACTTCTCAGCTTGTCCCAACCAAATTGGAATATTCGCGCCTCATGGAGAGACATTGAATTACTGGTCGAAAAGGGGAAGACCGAAAACTTGTACTTTTGTTACGTTTTATGCACGTGATGGAGCACGTGTTGCAATTCTTCAAATTCCTCGTATATCACTGCATGCAAATCAGGCTTTTCTCACGGAAAAAAGTCTGAGGAAAGCTTAGATAAATGTTAAACAATACTTAGGCTTTACTTGTCCAGAAAACTTTGGAAAAAAAG
>Ga0137397_10004029_pt1 | contig 10215 bp, 10 predicted proteins | sample czorhiz116metaG_FD_106658 | JGI IMG/M metagenome (GOLD analysis project Ga0137397, IMG submission 106658) | Vadose zone soil microbial communities from Angelo Coast Range Reserve, California, USA - czorhiz1.16 metaG | ecosystem: Environmental > Terrestrial > Soil > Vadose zone | place: USA...
ACCGATCTGCTGTCGACTCACCCGGCCGTCCACAGGACCCGTTAGCAGAAATGACGTTCGCCCAATGGTGGGCGCACGGCCACCTCCCATGGCCGCCCCATCCGGACGACGTTTTCGAGTTCCCTGTTGGAGAAAAGTCTATGATGGAGATCTCCTGCGACAAGGGCGCGACGGACTTCTACACGACTAGCCCCAACGGTGACGCGCGCGATCTCAACAATCCGGATTGGCCGTGTCCTAATAGCAACAGCTCCCAGTTCCATACCACCGGTCTGAGTGACGTCAAGGGCTGCGGGTTATCTGTGGCATACAAATCGGACATCAATGATACACAGCCGGGGGATTATACCATATTCACCGTCAACCACACATGTGTGTGGAGCCTTCACACTTACTTTGAGGTCCCGCAGGACATGCCCCCGTGCCCGGACAACAAGTGCATCTGTGGGTTCCACTGGATTCACTCGCCAGACTCAGGCTCGGAGCAGAGTTCGTTCCACATATCTAATCCGGAAAGGCATCTTGTCCACTAACTGATATGTACTAGTGTACTTGAATAACTTCCAGTGCCGCTTCACCAATACCAATTCGACCAGGAAGCTGGGGACACCCCAGCCTGCGCGTCGGTACGTACTAGTAGCTTCATGTCCTCACGCGACACCCAACTCACTGGCATATCTATCGCGAACGCTACAGTTGTGGCGCACAACCGGAATTCAACCTGACCGCTAGCCCGTCGAACTGCACGCACGGCCCAAAGCAGCCTCACTACTGGCTTCAGTTGGAACAAAACAACCAGTTCCAGCCCTACATGCAGCCCCCGTATTACAATCCCGCGTATAATTTTTCTGACGGTGCGCAAAACGACATTTTCGAGAATTCAACCACCACGACCTCCTCGCCCGCTCCGGCCAACCAGAGCGTGAACCCCAGCTCCGTCGATGCCACATACTCGTCCCCCTCCACGCCGGTCACCCAATCCATGTCGGCGCTGTCAGCGAACCCCGCGTCCGCGTCTGACGCCATGAGTACTACCCCTCCGGCCCTCGTGGCCATGCCATCGCAGAGCCCTAGCGGCAGCAGTGGCAGCAGTGGCAGCAGCCGCAGCAGCCGCCAACCCCACTGTCCGATCCCTAGCGGCAGCAGTCACCCCAACTCGATCCCTAGTGGCAGCAGTCACCCCCACTCGGTCCCTAGCGGCAGCAGTCACCCCCAGTCGATCCCTAGCGGCAGCAGTCACCCCTACTCGATCCCTAGCGGCAGCAATCCCACCCAGTCGATCCCTAGCAGCACTGGGCAACCCGCGCGCCGCGCCTGGAGCCAACACCGCCGTATGGCTGGCCAACATCACGCCTTCTAAAGCAGCCCCTGTCGTCCTGCACTTGGCAAATTCCCAGCGCAGGCATAGTGGAGAGAACCCGTCTCATATATTCCGATTCTCGATGATCCCGATCATTTCTTTCAATGTGGGGATTGTATCCCCTTCTTTGTCCCTTGACTTTGCCTAGCGCGGATTTGTAATCCCCATATACCTCACATTTTGTTCTTAATAAAGTGTTGACGCCATTGTCATTGTTACCTTGCCCATCGAACTAAGGATTCGAACGGACTGGCGAATACAGGGATATAAGATACAACAACAAATCATCGTGTGCTACCAGTGTCACCAAAAAGGGGGTAAAAGAGGGATAGGTAAATGAGAATGAGTCCGACACTCGACACCCCCCGTTCCCGTGTCATACATATATACAATACGCACATACGATATTCCGCCACTAGGTGACATCCTCTATGAATCGGCTGTCACGATGTTGAAGGAATTCCAAAACGTTGCGTGGCGGGCGCGGGATCGGGACCATATTGTCGCCGTCCGCGTTATCAGGTACCGGCGCAGGGGTAGCAACGCCCTTGTCCTTGTCGTCGTCTCCCTCCGTACTGTCTGGTACCAGTGTCGTCTTCTCACCATCCGAGCTCCTTGCCGCCTCTGCGACTGCGCCCTGTTGCGACAGGGGCGCTTGGGACATCATCATCTTCTCCGACCCATTATCTTCCGTAATCCGACCTCCCGCTGCCCCTCGCTGCCCCTCGCCCTCGTCGCCATCTGCACCGGCGTTGTTCTTCTCCGAGAGGGCGCGCGCACCGCCCTTTGCGACGCGCTCGCCGCGCAGATGGAGAAAGTTCTCGAGGAGTCGGGCGTTGCGCACGTTGGCGCGGTACGAAGCGAGGAGGATGTCCCCGACGATGGGCACGATGCCGATCGCGGCGGAAATGGCGAGATTGAGGATCATGCGCCGCGTGAGCGCCTTGGGAAGCCTGCATGGAAGAGGAAAAATGGGAAAGAAACCCGGGGGTGAGATTCGGTGGGGGAAAAAGCGATCGGGTGGGGTGATGGGATGACAGAGAAAACGTACTTTGCCTTGCTAGCTTGGCGCACGACTAGGAGATAGCCGATCACTGGATGCAATGCGTCGCCTACGACGGGTATGATGGCTATAATACAACGTAAAACATGAGTGCCCGGATGCGTGCATGGCCGAGGCAGGGAGCGAGAGGAAGGGGGGGCACTTGGGCGCCGCAAAAGGGCAGGGGGACGAAGGGGTGGGGAGTGACGGCAAATATGGGACCTGTACCGATGATAACCGTCCAGCCAAATCGTGCCCCACATAGGCTAAAGCTTTTATCAAGGACATTTGCTCGGCGCTTCACAGTGCGCAAAACTGTCGCGTCTCTCTCGGAAAGGCCAGGGGGGACGTCACGCTGTGCGGAAGAATCATCAGTCTACATGCGCACCCGGCGGCAAAAGGCAAAGGCCAGGCCAGGCCAAGCCAGGGCAAGGAAGGGTGGGGGATGTGGGATGTGGGACGGCGTAGGCTCAGAAGTGGAGTAAAAAATTGAATTGGGTGCGAACCATTCGGTAATCCGTGTTCCCCCCGTCCGTCGGGTCCGTAACGTATTCCTCGGGGAGGTTGTCTGCAGCGGCGTATGGTCGAGCGTCATCGTCTTGGGCAAAGAGCCTCTTTCTGGCTTTCCCGATTGCGCTTTTCATAGTAGGAAGGCGACGTGTGCGTGAATGGATAGAAGGGGAGGGCGGCAAGTATCATTCAAAGACGGGCAGTTGGGCCGGTGATACTTGTATGCTCCGTTTATGGTCTTGTACGGCGCCCACGTTAGGTCACGGGAGGTTGGCGAGTGGCGACGTGCGTTGGTATGATCTTGTGGCCACTGACAAACTCACCGCCGAGCTTACCTTAAAGTGGCCTAAAGGTGAGCACCGGCGTGGAACTGGACTGATTCGTGTACGAGTCACACGCGGCCTGGAGGGGAATACCAGTCTTCCGGGCTCGCCCAATAAATAGAGAGAGCGAGTTGTTCTTGCCATGGGCAATTGAATTGAAAGAGAGTTCAGATGGCTGATTTGACGTCTGGCAGATTCGTCAGATGATCTCGTCGTTCGGCACCGCTTCCCGTTCCTGTTCCCGATTCTATTCTCTTCACTCTCCTCCATGGCAGATCTCTCGAACAACCCTTTCATCGACCACTCCGCCAGCGTCGTCTCGCGCTTTCCAAACATCAACGCCGGATCTTCCTCTTCTCCCGGACCCTCGGCCCTACAGTACTCCGCCCCTGGCAGCTGGCCGCAGCAGCAGCAGCAGCAGCATCAACAACAGCAACCTCCGTATCAGTCCTCGGGATTTGTCGGTACAAATCCTACAGGGTACTCCCAGCAGTACCTCCAACAGACACAATGGCCGCAACAACAGCAGCAGCAGCAACAGTACCAGGCACAGCTCCAGCCCCCGTACTCACCGACACCGACGAGCTATCAATCATCGCCTAGCCCCTACAGTCAGCAGTTCGTCTCCCAGGTCAACCCGTCCACCACCGGCCACCCACAATTACAAATGCAGGCGCAGTACACGGGCTATCCATCGCAGCAAGCCGCCAGCTACGGCTATCAACAACAGCAACAGCAACAGCCTCAACCATCCAGCTACCCTCCGCAGCAACAATACCAACAACAACTGCTAGCCCAATTCGATCCTTACTCAAACCTCGGACAGCATCTGCTCTCACAGACCGGAGGCTCTGTCGGCGGCAGCGGCGGCACCGTGGCCGGGGCATCTGGCCCCCAGCCGGGCGTGCAACACCCGCGCCAGTTCATCCACTCGCACAAGGCCGGGCTCGAGGCGTGGGACCCGCCGACGTGGAAGGAGGTGCAGAACTCCTTCGAGGCCCTCAAGGTCGCATGGGAGACCCGCAAGCGTGCCGCAGAGACGCAGGTCCGCGCGCTCGGCGGTACAGTCGGCGCCCCCGCGACCGGCTTTTTCGGAGGCAATATAGGCGCGTATGGCGCGTATGGCGGCGGTGCATACCAGAACCCCCAAGCGCAGGAGATCGATCGATTTAACGAGGTATGTTTTTTCGACCTGTCTTATCGCGATTGTTTTACGTTCCATAGCTGGTCAGAGAGGCCGACTCGAACATCGGTACGCTCTTCGTCCCGTGTCCATAATTTAAAACCCGTGATTAAAGACATGAGCCATTAGACGTCATTACCGCCGGCGCTCTGCAGATGTCAGAGGTGTTTGCTGGCTACCGACACTCAGGTGACGTCGCTAGCAAGCTCCGCGTGCGCGAGTCATGCAACGCCGCCCTTCAGGGCCTACCGGAGTATCCGCCAGCTACGTTGTAGTACGTAAGGTGACTCGTGATCCACTTGTAATCGTAAGCATGTACGCGTACATACCAATCACAGGCTTGCAAGCCCGAACAACTATCGTGCAAACTAGTCTATCTCTACAATGTCCTGGCCATAGGGTGTAGTCTTTGCGAGTAGAGATGATGAGTGCATAAGCGGCAGCACGGAAAATCCAACTGGCTCCTACGTACGATCTCATGAATACTGATGCGCCGATAACTAGGTGCTATGATAGTGGAAGATGACTTCGAAAGGCTGGCATGCCAACGCGCGCGCATTAACCTCCATATACCCCTCACTGACGAGCAACTCTCGGAGCGGGGAGAAGCCCCATAATTCCGAACGCGAGCGCATATAGTCCGGACCCTATGCGATTTAGCAAAGTAAGCAGAACGTTTGAGAAATGCAGCCCCTCCAACGATACATGAAGAAATGGTATAAAATATAGTGGCAGAGGGGCGAGGGGTGTGGAAGAGAAGTACGACGTACCTCCGATGGTGCCGAGTATGTACCCCATGCCCGAATACCGACCGAGTACGCCACAGAGCGCCACCCAACCCGAGATGATCGAGACCGTCAAGACCTACGTACGCACGCCGAATCCGGGTGGGGGGAAGAGAAGAGAAAAGAAAAGAAGGAAGGGTGTGAGCGTGCCTGCCTGCGTATGTGTGGCCCTGAAAGAAATTTGCAAAAACATACCGGAATGACGGACGAAAGCTCGCCAGACTCTCTCCACGACCGATACTAAAGAGGCGCATTGAGTTGAGTGATCAGACCGACTGGTCTCAAACGTATCCGGTGCTGCTGTATCAAGGAATCACGAGACGCACGTTTGGTGGGATGCCCTTGATCATGGGGATCAACAAAATATACAAGAAGAGCGCAACCATCAAGAGACCCGACAACGCCGACGCGCCCACCAACGGTCTATGCGTGAGTGGGTGAGTGAATGAGGAGACGGAATGAGAAAAAGGGCGATCGGAGGTTCCACGGAAGTTGTTTTCTCTGGGTGGCGGAAAGAAACCCAAAAAGAAAATAAACGAACCGGGCGAGAGGGGCAGCATCTGACCAAATTTGGGCGAGTACGGAAGGCGTGTGCAACCAATAGGTGATGGCGGCTCCCGGGATCACGAAACGAAGCTGGCGGGCTCGGTGTCCGGAAGGCATAAGGCGGGAGAGCGTGAAGATGAAGGACTTGTCACCGCAACTCGCGGCTGGCGGGTTAGCACCTTTAATCACATGTCACTCACACTCGGCTCGGCATCTAAATAATTTGACTGGATATTTCAATCAACTGGTTACATTTCATGGCTAGTGTTGTTGTTACAGTTCAATCATCTGTCTAATAGTCTATGTCCCATTCACAAGCTTAAACCACCAAAGTAACCAGAACGCTCGTCAGGCCCACCGCGATCATTATACCAACAACAGCCCCAGATGATACGTCTCGAGAAACCGAGTTGGCCTTTACCGACGGATGCTGGCTCGGTGACGCACTACCACTCGACGACTTCGCCGCTTCCGGCTTAGGACCGCCAGGCGCAGTGCTCGTGGGGACAGGGGCGCTGCCAGTGGCCGCCGCTGCCGCAGGACTCGAAGGCGTACCGGAAGGCCCCTCATGGCTGACTGCAGCAGCGACGCCGGGAGAACCATATGTGGGACTGCGAGGCGTGTCAGAGTGAATCCAAGGTACAAAGAACGGCCGCTCCTCACGTTGCTGAACTGGTCCCGCTCGCTTCCTTACCCTCCATCACCTCATCATTGACACAGCTGACATTTGTACATGGTCATGACAGAGGTCCAAGAATGCTGCATATACCGTCGTACCTCGTGTCGCGCCCGTCTTGAACAGTTGCAGACGCAGAGAACGCTTGCTGGCCATTTCCATCTTTCAATGCAACGTTGCTTTTTGTGTGGGTGTAAGCGTATCAGCACAAAACCTTGCAAAAGGCATACATACAAACTTGTGCCGGGGCGCAGGGTCACCTTGGGCCAGGTATAGCTCGATCCTTCTTGCGGAGGAAACTGCTTAAGCTAGAACAAGGAGACACATGAACTCCCGGATAAACGAGAATTGAGAAAATAGCATAGAACGACTTACAGCATTCGCTGTTGGCTGACCCGCTGATCGGAGATTGGTCAGCGTGATTATCAGAGTAAAGAACGTCGCGGGGAAATCGAACCGGGGATAAGGGAAATATAGTATGGCGGTTGGGAGCCGTCGGGAGACCAGGTAAACTGCAGGGGCTCTAAACAAATAAATCAACTCATCAAAGTCGACGATGGGGATGAATGCTCACGGCAGACAACTGGGGCCATCCTGCAGGAAAGGAAATAAGCTAGCATGCTTTGATGTATCTCCCTGTTACTCACGGTGTATTGGCGGTAAGTGCAGACGTGATGGGAATCAACGCAGCAAGGACGACGAAAGGGATCATGGAATGGATCATGGCGGGCTAAAGTTGTAATGGGATAGGGCCGTTAAAAGGCGAATAAGCTAGGATGGAGGCGTGAAAGAAGGGAAAGTAGAAGGTTGGTCTAAGGAATGAGCGTTAATGGGTGCCATTCTCCACCAACTTAACCGCGGGTAATGAAGCGGAGTTCTGTGATGAGGTTTGGAATTCGAACCAGGGATGAGGAAATAGGAATGGATATCGATTATCTTGAGATATTGAGCAATCGTAGCGTTACATGGTAATACATGCGATTACTTTGCGGTTAGCGCTCAGTTCCTGCATCCAAAGCAATAAGGACAACAAATGACAAGCCCACTAACCCTCAACTTCCCTCCAGCACCTCCACAACAACGTTAACCGTCATGATCACCACATAAAAGCAGATGAGGAAAACGCCCCACTTGCGCGGTAGGTAGTAGCCGTTCCACGGAACAAAGATGATGGTCGTGATGAGGAGTGCGAGAAGCCCTATTGTGCTCACGAGCAAGGTATTGGAGAAATGCATCTTGTAGGGTTTACCTGTGCTATGGATGACATACGAGCCAGAAACCCCGACACCCAATAATATGTTGAGCATCGGCCCGCCGAAGCAGGCAGAGAAGCCCATGATAGGGGCGAATGCCTGGGTCAACATGAGGACAGGATATCGTGGAACAGGCAAAATAAACACGCACGGCCACACTCGTATTAGCCACCAAGTCAGCGATAGAGTTTCCCGCGGCAAATATCGTCAAACCAATGATCGCATCAGAGAGTCCAAAAATAAAGCCGAAAGTCTGCCAGGCTTAGCTTGAATGGTATATTGACATGTTCGCTCAACTTACCTGTAGAATATTGACAACTTCATCTGCAATGGCCATGATCCAAACCATAGCGACAAGAAAACCCATGAAGCAGCGGACCAGAAGCCACCCGGGGTGATCTCCTTTATCTGCGAAGATCGCCGCTGATATTCCGGCAGCGACGCTTGCCAAACCAATCCCTAAGAGGATCCATTGCCCGTGGACGGAACCCTCTGCATAAGATATCAGATTCTTTCATATAGAAAACGTTCCGATATACCAACGTACTGAAAAGTACAGCAGCGCAGAATACCGGTCCGAAAACGCATTGAACCGCCATAAGCCACTTGTTAAACTGCAAATCCTCCGTTACCTCTTCCTCGGCGACAAGAATACGCTCAATCCCATCCTCTGTGGAGAGCGCATGAACGACGCTTGGGGTCTTTTCATGGCGGACGGTACTGTCATACGACCTTACCACAACAGGAAGGGTGACAGTCAATAGGAACACCGCCGGTGTCGCGAAGACAGCCGCGATCTTTCCAACTAAACTCTTGGCGTGGAATTCGTGGAGTGTCGGAAAAAGGATGTGCGACGCATGAGAGAGTGTGCAACAGATTCGTTGGCGGCGTGTCGATCGAGTATGATTTGCGAGTTCACCGTTGGTCTCGGAACGCGGGGATGCGGGAGTGTGCACAATCTGAGGAATCTGCGGCCTGGCGTCACTGTCGGTGGAAATGAGGGGAGCCTCTTGTAAGGAATGACCTAGATCATCGGCGGGAAGAAGCAGCGGCGGGGGCAACGGGGAACGATCATTCAAGGGGACGTCAGAAGAAGAATCAGATAATTGCGGACTTCCACTACGAATGGAACCGTGTGAGCGCGATCGTGAACGACCAAAGTTGTGGTAGTGTCCCCCAGGGTATGGTGTTAAGAGGGGTTCGAAAGCGTCCAGAGTCGAACCAGCAGCTTCTTGCTGCAGTGACGAAATCACGCTTCGAAATTCGAGTGCACCGAGCAATGAGAACGATGGCATCGTCTGCGGAGACCGTGACGCCGACCTCGAGTCAGAAAGCGAGCCCCGGGCGTGTTGATGCGATTGCTGAATATGCAATTCGAGGCGTGGCAACGATGGTAGGAGTGGTCGGCCTTCGTTGGGGAATAACAATGGAGAACTGGAAGGAGAACGTGTAGCTAGACGTTACGTGAGACCAAATCACGGATTCAGTAATGACGCTCACGCTCATCTCGGTAGGGCTCATAGTCGCGGTAGGGTTGCACGTCCTCTTCATCATACTCGCTCCGCATGCGGGCGTCCAGCAGGCGTTTCTTCTCACGCCTGTGTTCCCACCAGCTGTCTAGAACCACAATGAGGACATACGTGAAGTACAGCAGGACAAGGAGGGCGGCTTCCCATGCGTGTATCAACCCATCAAGAAGGATGAAAAGTAGCGTCGTAACGGAGATGGTGAAAAACGTGGCATCCCGTAAGAAAGGACCTCGATTGACCCGAAAGGGTTTGATGATACACATGGAACCCACGACGCAGGAGACGATGAAAGAAGCCGCGCCTAACAGCTCGCCTATGGCCAAGCTTCCCGAATTCGTACGCAGGGCAGAGAATGTCGCAAAAACGTCGGGGCTGCCGTTGCCAAACGCGAGGAAGGTGACACCTGCGACATGCTCGTCCAGGTTCAAAAGCTGCGCGATGGTTGCTAAATTGGGACAGAAGAAGTCCGAGGCGCTAATGCCGAGTGTGGAGAAAAGGAAACCGAGCCAGAACAAGAGACCGAGGAATACAAACGGCCGAGCGGTGGGACTGGCGCAAAAATAAATTTGCAGGTATGGGATGGATAGGAACGTGTCTGAAGGGGGGCATGTGTCCTTCACGACCTTGCACTGATCTTGGACAGAGATGACCGGCGGTTCGCACTGAGGCGAGTTGAGAATGGGGACATGGTGACAATTGAAACGACCACACACCTTGCGCGAACCTTCAATGTATCTGCTATATTGTCCGCTCGCCTGGAGACCGGGTAAACTTCGCTTAGAAACTGAGAAGGCGGGGGATGAGAGCGAATGACCGTGGTGTACTCGACTGTGCGAGCCTTGCGACCATAAGAGGGCGTTGAGGATCAAGAGGGCGACGAACGCGACTTTGACTGTGACGTACGACCCCATTCGAGGCTTCGGCTGTCGGGTTGGGGCAGTGGGATGCCGGTCCACAAAGTAGCGCCAGAAACATTACATACGCCGTGGGAACATTATCCCATATACG
>Ga0137397_10004031_pt1 | contig 10211 bp, 8 predicted proteins | sample czorhiz116metaG_FD_106658 | JGI IMG/M metagenome (GOLD analysis project Ga0137397, IMG submission 106658) | Vadose zone soil microbial communities from Angelo Coast Range Reserve, California, USA - czorhiz1.16 metaG | ecosystem: Environmental > Terrestrial > Soil > Vadose zone | place: USA...
AGCTCGGCGACCTTGAACAGGCCCTGAGCCATCCAGCCGACCCCCCCGATCAGGAACGCTACGAGAAAGATGATGGACAGGCAGCCGCAGCCTAGCCGCCGCACACCGAGAGACTACCACCAGGAACCACGAAACTTCTTTAGCTGAGACAATTTAAGGGCTGGTGACAGCCCCCTGTTTGGACCATATTTGACAGTCCTAAATACAGATGATATACGATAAGCATACTTAGATTTAATGCCGGCGTGGAGGCCGGCGACATCGGTAATCTAAGGAGGGTCACAGTATGTCACTTGAGCGTTGGCGTCCGTTCGGTGGGTCGCAGGTTCGGTGGGAAGGTCTCACGGACGTCCAGCAAGAGATGAATCGCCTCTTCGACAGTTTCTTCGGCCGCCCTGCAACGATGACGGCCGGTGATCGTCTGTGGGTCCCGCTGGTCGACATGTACGAGACGAAGGATGACCTCCACATCGCGTTCGAGGTTCCGGGGGTACGGGAGAAGGAAGTCAGTGTCTCGATCACCGGCGACCTGTTGACCGTCAAGGGCGAGCGCAAGTGGGGGAGCGAGCAGACGGACGATTCCTATCACCGCCTCGAGCGGGTGTACGGGAAATTCGAGCGCTCGGTCGCTCTTCCCGTTCCGGTCCAGGCCGACAAGGTGAAGGCAGCGTACCGGGACGGCGTCCTGGAGATCAGGCTGCCGAAGGCGGAAGAAGTCAAACCGAAGGAAATCAAGATCGACGTTCTGTAGGCGGATGCGCGTGAGAGCGGGACGGGCCCGGCTCGTCCCGCTCGCGACCGTCATCAAGGGGAGACTGACATGGCGAAGGTGATCGGTATCGACCTCGGCACGACGAACTCCGTCGTCGCAGTCGTGGAAGGTGGGAACCCCACCGTGATCGCGAACCAGGAGGGCAGTCGCCTGACTGCCTCCGTGGTCGGCTTCACCAAGGACGGCGAGATCCTCGTCGGTCAGGTGGCGAAGCGGCAGGCCATCACGAACCCGGAGAACACGGTCTTTTCGATCAAGCGGTTCATGGGCCGTCGCTACGACGAGGTTCTGAGCGAGATCAAGCTCGTGCCCTACAAGGTCGTCAAGGCCGGCAACGGCGACGTGCGGGTCGATATCCGAGGCAAGCAGTACGCGCCGCCCGAGATCTCCGCCATGATCCTCCGCAAGCTGAAGGAAGCGGCCGAGGCCTACCTGGGGGAGAAGGTGACGCAGGCCGTGATCACCGTGCCCGCGTACTTCAACGATAGCCAGCGCCAGGCTACCAAGGACGCCGGAAAGATCGCCGGCCTCGAGGTGATGCGCATCATCAACGAGCCGACGGCGGCCGCACTCGCCTACGGCATGGACAAGAAGAAGGACGAGACGATCGCCGTGTACGACCTGGGCGGTGGCACGTTCGACATCTCGGTCCTCGAGATCGGCGAGGGCGTGTTCGAGGTCAAAGCCACCAACGGTGACACGCACCTGGGCGGCGACGACTTCGACCAGCGCGTGATGGACTGGATCGCCGAGGAGTTCAAGAAGGAGCACGGAATCGATCTCCGGAAGGACCGGATGGCGCTCCAGCGGCTCAAGGAGGCCGCGGAGAAGGCCAAGATGGAGCTGTCGACGACGCTCCAGACCGAGATCAACCTGCCCTTCATCACCGCGGACGCGACGGGTCCCAAGCATCTGGTGCTTACGCTGACTCGCGCGAAGCTGGAGTCGCTGGTGGCCGACCTCGTGGAGCGCACCCTCGGTCCGTGCCGTCAGGCGATGCAGGATGCCGGCGTGACGACGAACGACATCGATGAGGTGATCCTCGTCGGCGGCCAGACGCGCATGCCCAAGGTCCAGGACGCCGTGAAGAGCCTCTTCGGCCGGGAGCCCCACAAGGGCGTCAATCCCGACGAGGTGGTCGCGGTGGGGGCGGCGGTGCAGGCGGCGGTGTTGACGGGCGAGGTGAAGGACCTCCTGCTTCTCGACGTGACGCCGCTGTCCCTCGGCATCGAAACGCTGGGCGGCGTGATGACGCCGCTGATCTCGCGCAACACGACGATTCCGACCAAGAAGAGCGAGGTGTTCACGACCGCCGCCGACAGCCAGACCTCGGTCGAGGTCCATGTGCTGCAGGGCGAGCGGCCGATGGCGCGCGACAATCGCACGCTCGGCAAGTTCCATCTGATCGGGATCCCGCCGGCGCCGCGTGGAGTGCCCCAGGTCGAGGTCACCTTCGACATCGACGCCAACGGCATTCTCAACGTGTCGGCGCGCGACACGGCGACGGGGAAGCAGCAGAACATCACGATCACGGCCTCGTCCGGTCTCACGCGGGACGAGATCGATCGCATGGTGAAGGATTCCGAGTCGAACGCGGCCGAGGACACCAAGCGGAGGCAAGAGATCGAAGTTCGCAACCAGACCGACTCGCTCGTCTACTCGACCGAGCGGACGCTTGGTGAGCACGGCAGCAAGCTTCCCGAGGCTGACCGCAAGGCCGTGGAGGACGCGCTGAACGAAGCACGGGAGTCGCTCAAGAGCGAGGACGTCGAGCGCATGAAGCGTGCGCAGGAGAGCCTCACGCGCGCCTCCCACAAGCTGGCCGAGATCATGTATCGCGAGGCTCAGGCGAAGGGCCAGCCCGGCGGCGCCGGAGGCCCCACGGCCGGCGGTGCGCCGAGCGGCGGCGGCCCGAAGGAAGGCGAAGTCGTCGACGCCGAGTTCGAAGATCTCGGTGACAAGAAGTGACATAGGACGATGAAGCGATCGGTGCGCCGCGACTATTACGCTGTGCTGGGCATCACGGCCACGGCGGCACCTCGCGACATTCGGCGCGCCTACCAGCGCCTGGCGCGACAGTATTCTCCCGACGTCAACTTCTGGGACGCCGAGGCGCGGTCGCTCTTCGACGAGATCGCCGAAGCGTACCGCGTCCTCAGCGATCCCACGGCGCGCGCGATGTACGACCGGCACGGCCCGGAGATCGGCACCAGCGCGCTCCAACCGGGTCGTCACGGTGACGACGTGCACGTCGCCGTCGAGCTGGCCTTCACGGATGCTGCGCGGGGAGTGACGACGACCCTCCAGGTCCCACGCTATTCGCCCTGTGTTCCGTGCGGGGCGAGTGGCGCCGTGGGCGGCGAGCCGTGCCGGGCGTGTCAGGGCCGAGGCGTCCGCCGCGTCCTGGACAGGGTGGCCGCGACGATTCCGGCCGGCGTGGATTCTGGTGTGCAGATCCGCGTCGCCGGTGAGGGCAGCGCAGGTCCCTACGGCGGGCCGCGCGGCGATCTGATCATCAGCACCCGGGTGCGCGAGCACCCGTTCTTCAAGCGACAGGGGGAAGGTGTCCATTGCGAGGTGCCGATCAGCGTGTGGGAAGCGCTGCGGGGCGCGCGCGTACGCATTCCCACGCCGCTCGGCGAAGCCGTGCTGGTCATTCCGGCAGGGGTGAAGGCTGGCCAGAGCTTCCGTCTGCGCGGGCATGGCCTGCCGCGACTCTCCGACGATGGCGTCGGTGATCTCCTCGTCACTGTTCGCGTGGAGCTGCCGAATGGCCTCGACGCGCGTACCGACGAGCTCGTGCGAGAGCTCGAACGGCTCCTACCGGTCGCGCCCCGCCACGGCCTCGAGCAGTACGTGAGAGGCGAGGCATGACCAATCCCGCCAAGCCGCTCTACATGATCGGCGTCGTCGCCGAGATGTTGCACGTCCATCCACAGACCCTGCGCTTTTACGAGAAGAAGGGCCTGCTCCGCCCGAGCCGAACCGAAGGACGAACGCGCATGTACTCCCAGGAGGACGTGGAGCAGCTCGGACGACTCATCCGGCTGACCCGCGATCTCGGAGTGAATCTTGCCGGCGTTGAAATCATCTTAAGGATGAGACGCCGGATGCTGGACATGCAGAAGCAGATCGAGGATTTGTTGACGTACGTCCGCGCCGAGGGTGAAGGCGGCGCCGACGCCGAGCGGGGCTCGCAGCCGCGGCCTCGCGAGGCGATCGTGCGCGCGGCGCGCGGACAGTTACAGTCCATCGACGTGTTCTGACGAGAGCTCCCGGGCGCCCGGGAAAAGGGGATTTCGACAATGTCGGGTCATCAGGAGCCAATCGACCGGCCGGTGCCGGACATCCTGCCCATCTTGCCGTTGCGGGCGGCCGTGGTCTTCCCGCACGCCATGTCGCCGCTGGCCGCGGGCCGGGTGTCGTCCAAGCGCCTCATCGAGGACGCCGCCAAGCAGAGCCGATTGATTGCCGTGGTCATGCAGCGTGACCCCTCGGAAGAGGAGCCCGGAGCGAGCGGTCTCCACCCGATTGGCACGCTCGCGATGATTCATCGCGTCCTCAAGCAGCCTGACGGCACCCTGCGCCTCATCGTGCAGGGCGTGGGCCGACTGCGTGTCGTAGAAGTCGTGGAGACGACGCCCTACTTGCGCGCGCGGGTGGAGTTTTTGAGTGACGTGCCGGCCGCCGAGCAGGACGTCGAGGCCGAGGCGCTCGTCCGCAGCGCGACCGCTCTCTTCGAAAAGGTCGTCGCCCTGTCGCCCGCGTTACCCGACGAGCTCGCCAACGTGGTGACGACGGCCGAGGGCTTCAGTGCGCTGGCCGACGTGATCGCCGCCTCACTGCCGACGCTCGCGCTGCCGGTCAAGCAGCAGCTGCTCGAGACCGTCGACGTGAAGGCACGCCTGCAGGCGCTGGTGACGGCGCTCGGCAAGGAGGCCGAAGTCCTCGAGCTCGGTTCGAAGATCCAGTCAGAGATCCAGTCCGAAATGTCGAAGACACAGCGCGAGTACTACCTGCGCGAGCAGCTCAAGGCGATCCAGAAAGAGCTGGGCGAGGGCGACGAGCGCACGCAAGAGATCGACGGCCTGCGCGAGACGATCGAGCAGGCCGGCATGACCGAGGAGGCGCGCAAGGAGGCGCTGCGTGAGCTGGAGCGCCTTGCCAAGATGCCGCCGGCGGCCGCCGAGTACACGGTGGCCCGGACCTATCTCGACTGGCTGCTCGCGATGCCGTGGCAGCACGAGACGAGCGACGCGGTCGACATCGCGCGGGCCCGGACCATCCTGGACGAGGACCACGAGGGCCTGGAGAAGATCAAGGAGCGCATCCTCGAGCACCTCGCCGTCAAGAAGATCCGGCCCGAGGGCAAGGATCCCATCCTCTGCTTCGTGGGACCTCCCGGCGTTGGCAAGACGTCGCTCGGCCGTTCGATCGCTCGTGCGCTGGGACGCAAGTTCCATCGTATCTCGCTGGGCGGCATGCGCGACGAGGCGGAGATCCGTGGTCATCGGCGGACGTACATCGGCGCGCTCCCCGGTCAGATCGTGCAGGGACTCCGACGCGCGGGCAGCCGGAACCCCGTTTTCATGCTGGACGAGGTGGACAAGCTCGGTACCGATTTCCGGGGCGATCCGGCGTCGGCGCTCCTCGAGGTCCTCGACCCCGAGCAGAACGCCACCTTCCGTGATCATTACCTCGACGTGGCCTTCGACCTGTCGCGGGTCCTGTTCATCACGACGGCCAACGTCATCGATGCCGTTCCGCCGCCCCTCCGCGACCGGATGGAGGTGATACACCTTGCTGGCTACACGGAGGAGGAGAAGGTCCGCATCGCGCTCCAGCATCTGGCGCCGCGCCAGGCCCGCGAGCACGGGCTGGCCGACGGCACCGAGGTGAGCTTCACCCCCGAGGCCGTGCGCCTCCTCGCTCGTGGCTACACACGGGAGGCTGGTGTGCGCAATCTCGAGCGGGAGATCGGCAGCATCTGCCGGAAGGTGGCCCGCCGCAAGGCCGAGGGCGATCCCCCGGCGGCGACGATCACGCCGGACTCGGTGACGTCGTACCTCGGCGTCCCGCGCTTCGAGTACGAGGAGCTGGAGGAGCGCACGCGGATGCCCGGCGTGGTGGCCGGCCTCGCGTGGACTCCCGCCGGCGGCGATCTGCTCTTCATCGAGGCCACGCGCATGAAGGGTACGCACAACCTCACCCTCACCGGCCAGCTCGGCGACGTGATGAAGGAGTCGGCCCAGGCCGCGCTGTCGTGGGTTCGGTCACACCCACGGGAGCTTGGCATCCCCGGAGATTTCTGGGACACCTCGGACATCCACATTCACGTCCCGGCCGGCGCGATCCCGAAAGATGGGCCGTCGGCCGGAATCACGATGACGATCGCGCTCGTGTCGCTCCTGACCGGCCGTCCGGTGGCCTCGGGCGTCGCCATGACCGGTGAGGTGAGCCTCTCGGGGCGGGTCCTGCCGGTTGGCGGCATCAAGGAGAAGGTACTGGCCGCTCACCGAGCCGGTGTGCGGACGGTGATCCTTCCGAAGCGAAACGAGAAGAACGTCCTCGAGGACGTGCCGCGGTCGGTGCGGGAGGCAATGACCTTCCATCTGGTGGAGTCGGTGACCGAGGCGATTCACCACGCTCTGGGCGTCCCGGGCTACGCCCAGAAGGTGGGCGCCACGGTCTAAGCGTCGGGATTATTGTCAGTTTTGTGCGCTTGAACCCACCGAGAACAGGACGCTAAAATCGATGGCGTGAAGCGGTTCGCGGCCGTGATCGCTGCCGTCGCGTCTCTGGCGATGGCCCTTCCGGCCGGTGCTGAGACGTTCCGTCTCGTCGCACCGGACGGCACGATTCATTTCACGAACGCCCCGACCGACCCCCGCTACCGGCGCCAGGGCATGACGCCGCCTGGCGCAACCGGGACGGGCGCCGGGTGGTTCCGGCTTCCCAGCACCGATCTCGCGCCGTACATGAGTGAGATCCGCGCCGCGGCCGAGCGCTACGCGCTACCGGAGGCCTTGATCTCGGCGGTGATCCGCGTGGAGTCCGGCTTCAACCCGCGGGCCGTGTCCCGCAAGGGCGCTCGTGGCCTCATGCAGCTCATGCCGTCGACGGCCTCGATCCTCGGTGTGCGCAATTCCTTCGACCCGGGTGAGAACATCGACGGTGGTGCGCGCCACCTCAGAGGCCTGATCGAGCGCTTCTCCAACGACGTCCCGCTCGCCTTGGCCGCCTACAACGCCGGCGAAAACGCAGTCGTCACGTACCGGGGGATCCCGCCCTATGCGGAGACCCAGGATTACGTCGCGCGAGTCCTGCGGTTCTTCTACGGGACCACCACGAACGGCACCACGCTCCCGACCGAGACCTTCAAGAAGCTGGAATCCGACGGCACGGTCGTCTACACGAACATCCCGCCGCGCCCCCGGCTGTAGCCCGCGTCAGCCCCGCCGGGTCCACACCAGGTCGAGGAACTTCTCGAGCAGGCCTTCGCTGACGAACGCTGCCATCGCCTCACGCGTCGCCGCCTGATCCATTCCCCATACCGCGGCTCGCCTTTCGCCCTCGGCCACCTGCACGAACACGCGGTCGTCGTGCGTGAAGGCCACCGGCAGGTCTTCGTAGATCTGGGCCGTGAAGCCGTTGACGCCGGGGCCGCCCAGCGCGATCGCCGGGAAGAAATCGCCGAGCTCGTTGTTCATGATCCAGACGTCGGTCACGACCACGGCGGCCCGCCCATCGGCCCCGCCGGCCCGGGTGTTCACCAGCCGCTTCAACTCATACGCGATGGGCCGGTCTTCCTCTTCCGGCAGCAGGCCGTGGCCGACGACGATCAGGACCGTGGAATGGAGGTCGAAGTAGCGCGTCATCTTCAGGCAATTCTCTCACGAGGGCATGGGCAGACCGGCCGATCCCGTCTGCGGCTGGTAGACCGGCCACTGCTGCACCATCCAGTTGTGGTGGACGCCGACGTCGACGAGGACGATGCCGTCTCGCGGCACCGCACGACGGAGCGTGCGGATGACGTGCTCGGGCTGGAGCGGAACGGCATCCGGCCGGTAGCGCCTCTGGTTGAATTGCGCCCAGTCACTCTGCCACGCGGCGACCTCGCTCAGCCATTTCTCGTGGCGGCTCCGAGAGTCCCCGGCCTCGGCCAGGGTGAGCAGCGCGGTCACGAAGCTCTTCACGTCGGCGACCACACCGAGGTGGACCGGATAATTGCGGCCGATCTCCTCGGAGTCGATGTCGATGTGGATGAGCCGCGTGGGTGGGATCGTGAACGTGTAGCCGGGAATCCAGCCACTGCTGACGCGGTCGTCGAAGCGCGCGCCGAGCGCCAGCAGGACGTCGGCCTGGCGCGTGGCCTGATTGGCTGGGTACGTTCCATTGCGGCCGACGACCCCGAGCGCCAACCGATGATCGGCCGGCATGACGCCGGCGCCCTGCGGCGTGTTGGCGACGGGGATGCCGAAAAGCTCGGCGAGCCGGCGCACCTCCGGAGCCGCCTCGGCCAACACGGTGCCGTTGCCGACGAGGATCACCGGCCGCTCGGCGCTGACGAGCAGATCGAGCGCGCGCCGCGCGATCTCGGGCGACGGCGCGGGCCGGCGATCGATCTCGTGCCACCACTCCCGTGGATCGGGCACGGCGGCCGCCGGCGCGTCTTCGGCGAAGACGTCGAGTGGCACGTCGACGTTCACGGGCCCCGGCCGCCCCGTCGCCGCCGTCTTGAACGCTTGTCGCAGCGCGAGCGGCAGCATCTCGGGACGCGGCACCTGGAAGGCGCGCTTCACGTACGGGCGGATCACGGAGGGAAAGTCCGCCTGGTGATGGCGGTACGTCTCCTGAAAGGGGCCGCGGTTGAACTGCGGCGTGGGCACGTTCCCGGTGATCGCGACGAAGGATGGACGCCGATCATCTTGATGCGATCCGCGCGCTGTCCGAGCGCGTCCATCAGGCCGACGATCCCGTGGCCGCACAGGCCGAAGACGTACGGCACGTTCTCCCTCACGAGATACTCGGCGATCAGATCGCCTCCGCGCATGACGGCCTCCCTCGGATCAGAGCGTGATTCGTCGCGCCGGCGACGAGGCAGAGGGAGTGTACCCCAGCCCGTCGTCATCCCCGCCACTGACGGTCGAGCCCACGGTACTGGATCGCCTCGGCGACGTGGGCGGCCGCGATACGCTCCTCGTCCTCGAGATCGGCGATCGTGCGCGCCACGCGGAGCACGCGGTCGTGGCCGCGGGCCGACAGCCCGAGCCGGCTCATGGCGGCGGCGAGCAGACGCTCGGCCTCGGGCAGGAGTGGGCAGATCCGACGGAGCTGACGGGGCGACAGCTCGGCGTTCACCCGGGCCCGCGTTTCGCGGGCCCGGGCGCGCTGGTGCTCGCGCGCCGCGATGACGCGGGCCCGGACGGCGGACGAGGGCTCGGGGACGGCGTCGCCGGCGAGGTCGCCGTGGGCGAGCGCGGGCAGCTCGACGTGCAGATCGATGCGGTCCAGCAACGGCCGCGACAGTCGGCCGAGATACCGTCCGCGTTCCGCCGGCGTACAGAGACAGCGGTCGAGCGAGGGACACCCGCGTCGGCACGGATTGGCAGCGGCCACGAGCTGAAAGCGCGCGGGAAAATCACCGAGCCCGCTGGCGCGAGCGATGTTCACGCGGCCGTCCTCGAGCGGCTGGCGCAGTGACTCCAGCACGTGCTGGGCAAATTCTGGCAGCTCGTCGAGGAACAGAACGCCCCGATGCGCCAGCGTGACTTCACCAGGATGCGGCGGCCCGCCGCCGCCGATGAGGCCGGGCACGGAGATGGTGTGGTGCGGTGCGCGGAACGGTCGCGTGCGGCAGAGCCCGCTGCGCGGCGCGAGCAAGCCGGCGACGCTCCAGATCGTCGAGATCTCGATCGCCTCGTCCGTGGTGAGGGGTGGCAAGATCCCGGGAAGCCGGCGAGCCAGCATCGTCTTCCCTCCGCCGGGCGGTCCGAGGAGGATCACGTTGTGGTTTCCGGCGGCCGCAATCTCGAGCGCGCGCTTGGCGTGGGCCTGGCCACGCACGTCGGCGAAGTCAGCGTCGTCGGCGGTCGTTGCGACGGGCGCCTCGACGGGCTTCTCGGTCTCGCTCGCCGCTTCGCCGTTGAGGAGCGCGACGGCCTGGCGCAGCGTCGACGCTGCGAGCACGTCGAGGCCGGAGACGGCGGCGGCCTCCGCGCGGTTCGCGACGGGGACGAGCAGGGTGCCGACGCGCTCACGTCGGCAGGTCAGCGCGGCGGCCAGCACGCCGCGCACGGGCTGGATCTGGCCATCGAGCGCCAGCTCGCCCACGACCGCCAGCGGCGCGGTGCGCGCCTTGACGATCCCCGTGGCCGTCAGGATGCCGAGGGCGATCGGAAGGTCGAAGGCCGAGCCTTCTTTGCGGAGGTCGGCGGGA
>Ga0137397_10004034_pt1 | contig 10209 bp, 9 predicted proteins | sample czorhiz116metaG_FD_106658 | JGI IMG/M metagenome (GOLD analysis project Ga0137397, IMG submission 106658) | Vadose zone soil microbial communities from Angelo Coast Range Reserve, California, USA - czorhiz1.16 metaG | ecosystem: Environmental > Terrestrial > Soil > Vadose zone | place: USA...
ACCCGCTGCGTCTGCGTCTCCTCGTAGAGCCCGGCGTTCTCGAGCGCCGTCGCGAGCTGGTCGGCGTAGGACGTGAGCAGGCGCGTCTCGGTGTCCGGGAACAGCTGCGGCGCCGTGTAGTAGAGCAGCAGGATCCCGAGCACCCGCTCGCGCTGGCCCACGATCGGAAACGCCGCGATCGAGCGCACGCCGTGCGCGATGTTCGCGGGATGGACGAAGTCGGGGTGCTTCGTGACGTCACGCAGGAGCAGCGGCGCCCGCGTCTGGCGCACGTAATCGGTGATCCCGCCCCGCCGCCCGGGATCGCCGGGCTGGCCCGGCGACACCCAGTGACCGAGGCTCCGGCCGACGCTCCCGTCCTCGGCCAGGAGATGCATGCGCGCGCCGCTGGCGCCGAAGGCCTGGGCCAGCTCCTTCAGCGCGCCGCCGAGCATCGCGTCCACCTCGAGCGTGCGGTGCAGCGCGCGCGCCGCCTGGTTCAGGAGCACCAGACCGTCGGAGAGCGTCTTGGCCTCGCGCTCGCGACGCTGGGTCTCCTCGAAGTGGCGCGCGTTCTGGAGCGCGAGGGTCGCGTGGTCGGCGAGCGTGGAGACGAGCTGGACCTCGCGCGGGCTGAAGTCGTGGGGCGCGAAGAAGTACACGACCAGAACGCCGTGCGTCTCCTCGCGGCTGATGATGGGCACCGCCAGATAGGCGCGCGGCGCCGAGGCGTCGACCAGCCGCTGGACGGCCGGCGAGTGGCGGAGCGTCGGGTCCGTCAGCCGGTCGCGGGTCCACACGGGCTGGCGCTCCAGGTAGGCGCGACCGGCGATCCCCTCGCCGGGACTGAGCGCGAGACCGCGGGTCAACTCGGCCGGCAGGCGAAGCCCGCGGTGGAAGACCAGCGCCTCGCGGGCCGGGTCGTAGATGAAGACGCCGACGGCGTCGCAGCCGGTCAGCTCCATGGCCTGCTCGGCGATGACGTCGAGCAGGCGCTCGCGATCGAGGCTGGTGGCCAGCTGCCGCGTCACCGCGTAGAGCCGCGTCGCCGCCTGCTCCCGGGCGCGGGCCTCGGTATAGAGCCGGCTCTCCTCGAGCGCCATCGCGAGATTCTGGCAGAGCGAGCCGAACGGCTCGACGCTCTCCCGGCTGATCGGGCGCCGGCTCGGCTTGTTGTCGGCGCTGACGACGCCGATCACGCGCTCGCCGACGACGAGCGGCGCGACGACGAATCGCCGCGAGCGCAGATAGGCGTGGTCGAGCAGGTGCGTCCGATCGAGCGGCAGCACCCGCGCCAGATCCTCGTCGGAGAGCACCGCCACCGGCCGTCGCGATTTCAACGCCTCGTGGTACGGCCCGGCATCCGGGGTCACCGGCAGCCGGAGATCGGGCGCGTCCGTGTCGCCGCCGGCCGTCACCAGCTCCAGCTCCGAGCCGTCGCCGGTCAGCAGGAACACGGTGACGCGGTCGAACCCGACGACCTCGCGCGCGGCGCGGACGAACGCCGCGAGTCGATCCTCGCGCTCCCAGGAGCTCTGCATCGTGATGGCGGCGTGCGAGATCCGCTCGAGCAGCGCCCGCCCCTCCTCGGTCCCGCGGAGCAGCTGCGACTTTTCGATGGCGAGCGAGGCCTGGTCCGCCAGCGCCGACAGGAGCGCGATCTCGTCGGGCAGGAAGCGGCGCGCCCCTCGAGTGAACACGTTGAGCGTGCCGACCGTGTGGCCATGGGCGTTGAGCGGGACGCCGATGAACCCGCGATAGCCCTGCGCGAGGGCGCCCTGCTTGTGGGCGGGATCGTAGCGGGTGTCGGCGGCCAGGTCCTCGACCACGACGGGCTCTCCCCCCGCGACGACCAGGCCGGTGAGACTCTCCCCCACTTTGAGCCGCGGCCGCGCCATGACGGTCGCGGCCGATTCGGTCCGGGCGCCGACCACGAGGTCGTCGCCGTCCAGCAGGCGAATCCCCGCCGCCTCCGCGCCGACGAGCCGGGCGGCCTCGTTGACGATGATCGTCAGCACCTCCTGCGGGTCGTGGACGGCGGCCAGGTGTCGCGACACGTCGTTGAGGACCTCGAGGCGACGCTGGTTGCGCTCCGCCTGCTCGTAGAGGCGGGCGTTGCGCAGGAAGAATCCCACCTGCTCGCCGACGCGCTCGAGCCCCTGGAGATCTCGCTCGGAAAAGCGCCGGCGCGTCGTCCACCACACCAGATAGAAGCCGCCGATCACCTCGTCGTCCACGATCAGCGGCAGCAGAAGGCCCGACTGGTGCGGGAAGCTCCTGAACATCGCGTGCGTGAACCGCGCGTCCCGCGCGACGTCGTCGGTGAACACGGGCCGCCGCTCCGCCCACAGGGGCAGAAAGAAGCCCTGTTCCTTCAACGGCAGCGGGGTCGATGAGAGCGTCGCTAGATACTCCTTGGGCACGTGGTACGCGGCGACCGGCACGAGCTGACCGGTCGCCAGCTCGTGCAGATAGGCGGCGGAGGTGTCCGAGCCGAGCAGACGAGCGAGCTCGCGGCAGATCCGGCGCAGCGCCTCGCGCACGTCAAGGGTGGAGCTGACCGTCGCCGAGATCGCGGCCAGGGCTTCGCTCTCGGCCAGCCGCTCGGTCAGCTCGGCGTTGAGCCGCGCGTTGTCCTGCGCCAGCCGCCGCCGCTCGAACACCCGCGCGACGATCGCGCCGAGACGAGAGAGATCGACGGGCTTCACGACGTAGCCGGCGCTCCGGCTCTCGACCGCCCGGATCGCCGAGTCGAGGGTCGCGCGACCGGTGACCACGATGACCTCCGGCGGCACCTCGGCCCGCGCGGCCTCGATCAGGATGGTGGAGGGGTCGATGTCGGGGAGCTCGAGGTCGATCAGCACGAGCGCGAAGCGCTCCTCGCGGACGCGACGCAGACCCTCGCCGCCGGTCGCGGCGACGGCAACCGAGTATCCCTCGCGCTCGAGGAAATCGCTCAGGTGGAGCGCGGCTTCGGGGTCGGCGTCGACGACCAGGATTGCATCCTGCTCGCCCATTCCATGAGCCTATCACCACCCGGCAATGAGCAGGCCGTTCTGCAGGAGCACGAGGACGAGCCACGCCAGCTGCACGCCGACGAAGATCACCAGCCCCCGCTCGCGTCCGGCCCGCATGTGCGCCCGGTACTCGAAGATCGCGCCGAGCAGCGCGATCACGGCGAACGCGGGTGAGTAGTACTCGACGAGCAGACCGTACGTCCGCGCCAGGCCGCCGGCAAAGCTCCAGAGCACGTACGCGGCGAGCCACCGGGAGACGATGGACACGACGACGGAGCCGCGCGATCCCGATTTGCCGAGGAGCCGGGCGAGCGCGACGGTGGCGACGCCCAGGAGGAAGAGGACGCCCAGCGTGACGAGCGCCCAGCGAGTCACTTCCGCTCACCGCCGACGACGATGAGACGCACGAGCCACACGAGCGCGGGAGTCTAGCCCCTCGATTCGACGGTGTCAACCGCAACGTATTGACACTACAGGAGATTTCACCCTATGATCACTGGATGGCACCCGTCCGCTCCGCTCTTCGCAGCATGACGGGGTTCGGACGGGCTGAGGCGACCGGCGACAGCGCGACCGTAACGGCCGAGGCTCGCTCCGTCAACCATCGCCATCTCGACATCGCGCTTCGCCTGCCGAGGGCGCTCGCGGCCTTCGAGATGGACGCGCGCCGGATGATCCAGTCCCGCCTCGAGCGCGGCCGGATCGACGTGGCCGTGCAGCTCGGACCGGCGCCCGGACAGTCTCCCCAGCAGGTCGCCGTCGACGCCACGCTCGCCGCGGAGTACGTCACGCAGGCTCGAGAGCTGGGCCGCGCCGTGGGCCTCGGCACCGACGTGTCGCTCGCGTGGGTGCTCGAGCGTCCGGGCGTCGTGCGCATGCAGGAGGCCGAGACGCCCGCCGGCGGGCTCGCGTGGCCCGTTCTCGCGGACGTGCTCGGCCGGGCGCTCGACGAGCTCGTGGCGTGCCGCGCGACCGAGGGCGAGGCCCTCGGCGCCGAGTTCCGCGCGCTCCACGCCGCCCTTCGCGCGCAGGTCGACGTCGTCGCGGCGCGCACGCCGGCGGCGCTGGCCCGCTACCAGGAGCGCCTCCGCGAGCGGATCGCCGCGCTCCTCGGCGAGGTCGTCGTCGACGAGGGGCGCCTCATGACCGAAGTGGCGATCTGGGCCGACAAGACCGACGTCCGCGAGGAGATGACGCGGCTGCGCGCGCACCTCGACCAGCTCCTCGTGCTCCTCGACAAGGGCGGCCCGGCCGGCCGGGCGCTGGACTTCCTGATCCAGGAGCTGAATCGCGAGGTCAACACGATCGGATCGAAGGCCGACGACCTCGAGCTCAGTCAGGCGGCGCTGGCCGCCAAGGGCATCATCGAGAAGATGCGGGAGCAGGCGCAGAACCTTGAATAGTCGCGCGAACGGCGGGAGCGGATCGGTGACGCATCTGGTGAACGTGGGGCACGGCAACGTCGTCGTGGCCGAGCAGATCGTGGCGATCGTCGCGCTGGACTCCCTGCCGGTGAAGCGCCTGATCGAGAGCGCCAAGGGCAGCACGAAGCTGGTCGACGCCACGAACGGACGGCGCACGCGCGCGGTCATCGTGACGGGCAGCGATCACCTCATCCTCTCGTCGCTCGAGCCGGCCACGCTGGCGCAGCGGCTGGTGACCGAGCGGAGCGCGGCGGATGATTAGCCGTCGCGGCACGCTGTTCGTCGTCTCGGCGCCGTCGGGGGCCGGCAAGACGACGCTGTGCCGCGAGATCCGGCCGCGGCTGCACGACCTGGCCTACTCGGTCTCGGTCACCACGCGATCGCCGCGGCCGGGCGAGGTCGACGGCACCGACTTTCGGTTCGTCGGAGAAGCCGAGTTCCGGGCGATGCTCGCGCGCGGCGAGTTCGCCGAGTGGGCGACCGTGCACGGCAACCTCTACGGCACGCGCGCGCGCGCCCTCGAGGAGGCCCTGGGCGGCGGGCGCGACGTGCTGCTCGACATCGACACGCAGGGGGCGGCGCAGCTCCGGGCGCGGTACCCGGACGCGGTGCTGATCTTCATCCTGGCCCCGTCGGTGAAGGAGCTGGAGCAGCGGCTCCGCGAGCGGCGCTCCGACGAGGACGCCGACATCGAGCGCCGCCTGCGGCGGGCGCGCGAAGAGATCGCGCTGTGGCGGCAGTACGATTACCTCATCGTGAATCGCGATGTGAAGGAGGCCCTCGATCAGCTCGAGTCGATCATCCTGGCCGAGCGCTGTCGCGTCACCCGTCTCGGCCTCACTCTGCCCGATCTGGAGGTACGGAATTGATGGCATTCCCCTCGCTTGAAAGCGCGCTGAACAAGGTCTCGAACCGGTATCTGCTCGTCGTCCTGGCCGCGAAGCGCTCGCGTCAGCTCAACCGCGGCGCCGCGCCGCGCGTGGACAGCCGGCACAAGAAGCCGACCAGCGGCGCCCTGGAGGAGATTGCCGCGGCCAAGGTCGAGTACCGCGTCAAGGAAGCCGACGACACGCCCAAGACATGAGCCTCGACGGGCGTGAGCTGATCCTGGGCGTCACCGGGTCGATCGCGGCCTACAAGGCGGTCTACCTGCTGCGCGAGCTCGGCCGGCTCGGCGCCGGCGTCACGGTCTGTCTGTCCGAGCACGCGCGGGAGTTCGTCGGCCCGCTGACGTTCAGAACCCTGTCGGGGCGCCCGGTGCTCACCAACCTCTTCGATCCGCAGAGCCCCGATGCCGTCGAGCACGTCGCGCTCGCCGAGCGCTGCGACGCGGTCGTCGTGGCGCCGGCCACCGCGAACCTCCTCGCGAAGGCGGCCCACGGGATCGCCGACGACTTCCTGACGACGCTGCTGCTGGCAGCCCGGGCCCCGGCGCTCATGGTGCCCGCGATGGACGGCGGCATGTGGGAGCATCCGGCGGTGGTCGCCAACGTGGCCACGCTGCGCGGCCGCGGGGTCACCGTGCTCGAGCCCGATTCCGGCGCGCTCGCCTCCGGTTTGAGCGGCAAGGGGCGCTTCCCCGAGATTGCCGACATCGTCGAGACGCTGCACCGCGTCCTGGCGCCCGTCCGCGACCTCGCGAGCGACCGGGTGCTCGTCACCGCCGGTCCCACGCGCGAGCCCATCGATCCGGTGCGCTACATCTCCAACCGGTCCTCCGGCAAGATGGGCTACGGGCTCGCGGTGGCCGCGCTCCGCCGGGGCGCGGCGGTCACGCTCATCTCCGGCCCGACGGCGCTCACGCCGCCGGCCGGTGCGGTCTTCGTCCCGGTGCAGACCGCCGAGGAGATGCGCGAGGCGGTGCTCCACCATCTGGCGCACGCGACGATCGTCGTCAAGGCGGCGGCCGTCGCCGATTATCGCGCCCGGCACACCGCGAGCGCCAAGATCAAGGGCAAGCGCGACCTCACCCTCGATCTGACTCCGAATCCCGACATCCTGGCCGAGGTGGCGGCGCGGCGCACGGGCGCCTTCGTCGTGGGCTTCGCCGCGGAGACCCACGACGTCGCCGCGAACGCGCGCGCGAAGCTCGACGCCAAGGGAATCGACCTGCTGGTGGCGAACGACGTGAGCCGGTCGGGCATCGGCTTCGACGCCGACGACAACGAGGTGCTGCTCCTCGACCGCTGGGGCGGCGCGCGGCCCCTGCCGCGCATGCCGAAGACCGCCGTCGCCGACGCGATCCTCTCCCACGTCCTCGCCCTTCGCGCCGCCGTACCGCGCAAGACTCCCGCCTAGCGCGCGATGGCAACGGGCGACGCGCGCGCCGAGCTCGCGGACGCGTTGAGCGCGCTCGGCGAGACCCTGCGCCATCATCGCGATCTGGGCGTCACCGAGGTCAGCCTCGCCGGCGACTATCTGCTCGACCCGGCCGAGGCGCTCGCCGCCCAGGAAAAGGCCGTCCAGGGCTGCCGCAAGTGCAAGCTGTGCGAGGGCCGCTCCACGGTCGTGTTCGGCTCCGGGAACCCGCGGGCGGAGCTCGTCGTCATCGGCGAGGGCCCGGGCGCCGACGAGGACGCGCAAGGGCTTCCGTTCGTCGGACGCGCGGGACAGCTCCTCACGAAGATGCTCGAGTCGCGCAAGGTCGAGCTGTCGCGCGACGAGGTCTACGTCTGCAACGCCGTCATGTGCCGGCCCCCCGGCAACCGGAATCCGGAGGCTGACGAGCTCGCCGCCTGCGCGCCGTTCCTCGCGGCCAAGCTCGCGGTGCTCCAGCCCAAGGTGGTTCTGGCGCTCGGCAGCGTGGCGACGCAAACACTGCTCGGCACGCGCGAGCCCATCGGCAAGCTCCGCGGGCGCGTGCACCCCTACGGCTCCGCCGTCCTGATCCCGACCTTCCATCCCGCCTTCCTCCTGCGCAATCCCGGCGAGGAATACAAGCGGATGGCGTGGGAGGATCTCCAGCTCGCTCGACGGGAGTACGACAACCGCCGCACGCGATGACGGCGCCGGCCCGCATCGCGGACGTCGCCTTCGACGCGCCCCTCGCCCATTCGTTCTCGTATCGCGTGCCCGACGGCTGGGCGCTCCGCCCCGGCCAGCGCGCGATCGCTCCGCTGCGCGGCGCCTCGCGCGTCGGCATGGTGGTGGCCGTCCGCGAGGGCGCCGATCCGCGGCTCAAGCCGCTCGATCGCCTGGTCGACCGCGAGCCCATATTCGCCCCGGCGCAGCTCGATCTCGTTCACTGGATCGCGGCGCAGAGCCTCTCGTCGCTCGGCTCGACCTGCGCCGCGCTCCTGCCGCCGCCGCTGCGAGCGGACGCCGACGCGTCGCACGAACGCGCGCCCGCCGACGCGAGCCCGACGCCGGCTCCGCCGCCTCCCGAGCTCCTGGTGGCGAACGGCCGGGAGAAGCGGCTCCTCGAGCGCCTCGAGCGAGCCAAGGGCCCGGTGCTTCTCATCGCGGCCGACGTCGAGACCGCGGCCCGGTGGGCGCAGCGGCTGGCGCGGATCGACCGCGTCGTGCGGCTCGACTCGGGCGTGGCCGACGAGGAGCGCGCCGCCGCGTGGCATCGGCTCCGTGACGGCTCGGCGCGCCTCGCCACCGGCACGCGCTCGGCGCTCCTCGCGCCGCTCCCGCCGCCGGCCATCCTGGCCCTCGTCGACGAGCACGAAGCCGCGCACAAGCCCCCCGGGCCTCCGCGCATGCATTCGCGCGACGTCGCGCTCGAGCGCGCCGCGCGCGAGCCCGTCTCACTCCTGCTGACCGCGGCGACGCCGAGCGTCGAGGCGTGGTGGCGCGCCAGATCGGGGCGCGTGACGATGGCGCCGCTGGAGCCCGGCCCGTGGCCCGCCGTGAGCGTCGCCGACACGCGCGGCATCCTCCGGCGCGAGCCGCTCACGCCGCCCGTCGCCCGGGCCATCCGCGAGACGCTGGCCGCCCGGCGGCGCGTCTTCCTCGCGGTGAGCCGGCTCACCTCGTCGCTCGCGTGCGACGAGTGCGGCACGGTGGTCCGCTGCGCCCAGTGCGCGATCGCGTTCGCCTACTCGCGCGCCGCCGCCCGGCTCGTCTGCCGGCTCTGCGGCACCGCGCAGCCGCTGCCGGACACCTGCGCGGCGTGCCACGGACGGCGCCTTTCACCGTTCGGCTGGGGCGCCGAGCGCGTCGAGCACGCCGTCCGCCGCCGCTTTCCCGCCGCGCGCATCGCGCGCTGGGATCCCGACGCCGTGCGCGGCGCCCGCGGCGAGGCGCAGCGGGCGGCGGCGGCCGCCGCCGACGTCGTGATCGGCACGCGCGGAGCGCTGCGCCTCTTCGGCCCCGCGTCGCTCGGGCTCGCGGCGTTCGTCGCGCCCGACCAGCTGCTGCGCGCGCCGGACTTCCGCGCCGCCGAGCGCACGCTCGGCCTCGTGTGGGCGGCCGCCGAGCGCGTCGGCGCGGACGGCGCCCTGATCATCCAGTCGCAGAATCCCGGGCACTACGCGTTCGCGGCGGTCGCGGGTCAGGATCTCGACGAGTTTTACCGGCGCGAGCTGGAGTTTCGCGCCGAGCTCGGCTATCCGCCCTTCAAGCGCCTCGCCATCATCACCACGCGCGCCGCGGAGGCCGCCGGGACGCGCCGGCTGGCCGAAACGGTCGGCGCCGCGCTGCGCGGGCGCGCCGGGCTCACCGTCTATCCGCCGGCGGGCGAGGGAAAGGATCGCGCCCTGCGGATCGTCGTGAAGGGCGACGCCGAGCTGCCGCGCCTCCTCGAGGAGGCGCTGGGGGAGTTCAAAACGCCGCGCCCGGCGAGCCGCGGTATCATTGACGTGGAGGTCGATCCGGTCGAATGGCGGTTCTGAAAGTCTTGCGATATGGCGATCCGGCGCTGCGGCGCCGCGCCGCGCCCGTGGGCGAGGTCACGGCGGACGTCCGGGCGAGGATCGCGGACATGACCGAGACGATGTACGACGAAGTCGGTATCGGCCTGGCCGCGCCCCAGGTGGGAATCTCGCTCCGGCTCATCGTCGTCGCCGACGAGGAAGGCCGCGGCGTGCAGGCGCTCCTGAACCCGGCCATCGTCGATCGGGGCGGCGAGGCGACGGGCGAAGAAGGATGCCTCTCGATCCCGGGCGTGTTCGCGCCGGTCACTCGCGCGGCGTGGGTGACGGTCGAGGCGCAGGACGTGAACGGCCGGCCGCTGGCCATCCGCGCCACCGGGCTGCGCGCGCGTGTGCTCCAGCACGAGATCGACCACCTCGACGGCGTCCTGTTCATCGACCGCGTCGACCCGGTGACGCGCGACCGTATCAAGCGGAAGATCAAGAAAGAGGGTCTCCGCGAGGACGCCTCCCGCCACGCCTTCGCGCTTTAAGGTCCTCTTCTACGGCACGCCCGAGTTTGCCCTGCCGACGCTCGAGGCGATGCTGGGCCGCCACGAGGTCGTCGCCGTCGTCACCCAGCCCGATCGGCCCGCGCACCGCGGGCAGCGCCTGACCCCGCCGCCGGTCAAGACGCGCGCGCTGGCCGCGGGCGTCGAGGTTCTCCAGCCGCCGCGCCTGCGCGATCCGGAATGGCCCGAGCGGCTGCGCGCGCTCGGCGCCGACGTGGCCGTCGTCGTCGCGTTCGGCCAGATCCTGCCGCGAGCGGTGCTCGACGCGCCCCGCCGCGGCTCCATCAACGTCCACGGCTCGCTGCTGCCGCGCTACCGCGGTGCCGCGCCGATCCAGGGGGCGATCATGCGCGGCGAGACGGTCACGGGCATCACCACGTTCCAGATGGACGAGGGCATGGACACCGGGCCCATGCTGCGC
>Ga0137397_10004037_pt1 | contig 10206 bp, 13 predicted proteins | sample czorhiz116metaG_FD_106658 | JGI IMG/M metagenome (GOLD analysis project Ga0137397, IMG submission 106658) | Vadose zone soil microbial communities from Angelo Coast Range Reserve, California, USA - czorhiz1.16 metaG | ecosystem: Environmental > Terrestrial > Soil > Vadose zone | place: USA...
CTCACCAACCTTGCTCGGCAACCACAGTGGCAACTGTGCCCTTATGTGGTGAAGATCTTTGGCCGGCTCTTACAGCTGCCATATCCTCCTCAAACGGCTCACCCCAGGGAACTGATCCCACTTTGGAGCCCGATCAGTCATCCCCAGACACCGGGGAAAAAGAAGCTAATGCACCTGGAGCGCCACCGTCTAATCCGGAGGCAAGCCAGCACCAGCCCACGGTCCTTGGGACCTGCACCAAGAACCCACTAGTGGACGAGGAAACACCCCTCGTCATTGTTTGCTTGCCCCTTCATCTATTCACTTCCCATGAGCGCTGTGCCACTCACCTCCCCCACCTCGAGTACCCTCTCATCTGCATGTGTCACAGCATCATTCTCCAGGCCCCATGTGACCTCAGCATACCATGGGCCATGGAGCTGAGGATCCACAACCGAGACACCCACCAGGGGTTTACAGAGTATCAGCCCCGAGGTCAAGAAGCTGACCTCTGGGGACTCTTAGTCAGCCTTGAGCGCAGAGGATTCAAGACTGTTTGGGGATCACCAAATGCCACAGATGCCACAGAGCACACCACCAGGGTGGCAGCAGTGGAAGGCCTCAAAAGGCAACTCAACGAACTCAAACCCCGATTCGGATGCACAACAAAATGTTGCATCATCAACATAGGGAAGGGCAGCAAGTACAATGTAAGCTGCATTCATGGCGAGCACCCCCTGTTCCAAGGCAGCGGCCTCTGTTAAGGCCGCAGCAGGCCTAGGATAGTCTTCATAGAATAGAGAAGGCTGAGTGGGCCTAATATATGTCCATGCTGTGTTCCAAGACCAGTCGGGTCTGATGCAGATGTCTGAGTGCTTTACATGGTCAAGTGGACCGAGCACTAGTGCAAGATTAAGTCGATAGCAATACAAAGAGGTATAGCTTCGACACAATCTTGAGTACAAGAGACAGTAGGAGGAGTGTAGATGACGCTCCGACTTCTATCTCTTGATGCGCAGTGCCTGAGCTGCTTGCTTTATGTCCAAGCAATAGATGGAGAGTGCTCGTGCCTTTAAATGAGTTGAATGTGTATGGAAGAGTCGAGGGGAGTCTCAGCAGTGCACACACACTGGGGATGAGTTCAGTGGGGATGTAGATCACATCCGCCAATGAACTGGAAGGTACAAGCTGTGATTTGGGAACTAAGTCGAGCTTAGGGCTCAACTGTTACTATACAGTGGTTTATATACATCTGAAAACTGGCACTAGGAATTGCTCTGCTAGTGCCACCGATTCTGCTAGGTATCGTACATCCATATACTCGCACTAGGAGTATCAGCACACTATTTGTTTATCGTATTCATAGCCCTCCATCAGAGGGTTGCTTTCAGAAGTGTCGAATCACCAGAGGGTTCCAGGAATGGCAACCTGCATTTCTCACGATCCCATATCTGTACAGTATGCAGTCGTGATGCCACAAAGCACTCAGAAACATACCGAAGAATCATGCATAACACTACTCCTTTCCTAAGATAGTTGCTTCCACGCAACTAGTCTGTCATCAGGTCATCCTCGTCTGGGCAATAGACGAGGTCAGTGAGTGAGTACCCCACCTCGTCTGCAGTCATCCGACTACCGCTGGTATGCATGGCGACGTATGTGCACAAGTGTCTTGGCTCGAAGTGCATGTGAGGGGGTGGTATGAGGCAATCCTCACCAGTGCACCTGACGTGAGGCGTAGGACAGTGGCCAGATGGATGTGTGTTGCTCCTGCAATATAAGCAGGGCAAGTCGATGTTGGGCACTCCCGAGGAGCGTCTTCCTGTGCTGCGTCATGCCGTCCTGCTCCACTGAGGCATTCCCCCTCTAAGAGGGTGGTTAGTGGAGTATCGAGTGGGTCTGTTAGCGATCCTCATGTAGAACATCTCCGGCGGTACCTCGCCCTGCTCCCTGTCATAGTTGAGATGGGGAGCGATGCAAAGGGATACTTGGGCGGCCGTAAGGTGTTGTTTGATGACTTCTTCTTCCTGTTCGAGTTGTCACTTAGCTAGGTGGATGTACTGCTGTTCCTGCTGGATGCGTCCACTCTCCCTCCCTAAATAGGCGGACTGCCTAGCAAGGTCTAGGTAGCGCAAGGGTAGCTGATGAAGTCGGAAGAGTTCTGCCGTGATACCTAAGTCCCCCAATGTGGCCACAGCTCTGTCAATGCGAGGGTCTAAGGGATTTGCCAGTATGTCGAATGAGTATGGCTCGAAGTGTCGTGGTTCTGCTGCATGGAAGGGCTGAGTGTTCAGGTTCCTTCCATAGACAGGCTCTCCAGGCCCCATCGCTCCTAATATCATAGGGTTACCTGCCTGCATCTCCGGTTTGAGATAGGTGGCATAGTTCGGGTTTTCTGGGTCCTCCCAACGTAACTTGATGTTACTGACATGCTGTTCCGGTTTGTATTTGTACCAGCCATCCATCCTAAGTGCTCTGTAATGTTGGTTAATAGGCTCGGATGATGTGCTAGGAGGGAGAGGAGTGGATGCAATGGTTGGAGAGGGGCGGTTCAATGCTGCAACCTCTTCTTGTATCATGACAAGGGTGCGCTCCAGGAATTCTATGCTTCCTGGTCTTTCTGTGGCAGGAGTCAGTCCTGCAGAGGGATGTGAGGAGGAGGATGATTGTCAATGCGAGGAGGAGTCTGGGCTGATATCGATAGGTGCCCATGGTGGTGAGCTCGGGATTACCACTACTCCTGGTGGGAGCATTTCTTCTTGGTTCCCAATGCGGGGTAACTCTCCTTCCGCTTCTCTGGCTTCCAGACCTCGTATAGGTGGCTGTACGGTGAGGGTGGCAGCCCTATTAGCAGCAGCATCCGGGGCAGGTCCTCCCAGCAGTGCAGGCATGCGTGGTCGTCCATCTTCTTCTTCTCCTCTGGCGAGAGCACTGAGTACTGCATAGGGTTGGAATCTTCGTAATAGAGGTTGCCATACTGATCCCTCAGTGGCAGCAGCATTTCCCAGAGTGTCTTGATCTCTTCTGGCATTTTGTTGGGCTTCATCGCTAACCTGCATTGATGTAGCACCAGCTGGGGGTCTTCTTCTCCCACCAGCATTTGAGTGGGCTTGGGTGATGGGTGGTATGTCGGCGACAATGCATTGGAAGAAGTGGTCCCTGCCATCGAAGGTGAGTGCCCTGAAACGTTCAACAAGCTCCCCAAGCTCGTTGACTGTGGTCTGGAGGGAGGCCCTATGTCTTCCTCCTTCGGATGCTAGGCCCTGGCCAATATGAGTTGATGCCGAGGTCTGCAGCTCCTCGGATGATGAAGAGATAAGTATGCAGGCAGCAGTAGTAATGGGGAGCAAAGTAGGAGTAGCCGGTGTAGTACCACTGTCGTATGCGTCGGTGTTTTGACAGGGAATGTTGCCTCAGCTGCAGTGCTTCCTGATTGCCTGGGAGGTGTTGACGAGGTACCAGATGGCAGTCTCACATCTGTCCTCCTGACAGGCAGAGAAGCTGCACTCAGAACAGAGGTAGTCCATGTTCAGCTAGGTTCTTCTGTAGCGGTTGCTACACTTCGGGATGTGGTGTTTGATGCTAACGAGCTTCGCCTCTGTGTCCTGGATGGGGAAAGTAATCCGACAATGTCCGCAAAAGTACTCTGTGGTCCTGCTAATGAGCCTTCTGCGACTATTGCAGATATCACAGGGAGTGGCGCAGATGTGTTCTGAAGGAGCCGTCGTAACATCCCTACACTCACTTGTGGTCTCTGGTGTCTTCACCGGTTTCGAGCAAGGATGTCCACAGCTTGCTGGATCGTAGATGGACTCTCGTCGTTCTGAGGAGAGTGAGGGGGAGGTGTAAGAGGATTTGCAGGAGTGCGGTCACTGCTCATGCTGGTCCTTTCATTTGCGATTCTTACACTCCTTATATTCATTTGTGAACATCCAATGAGCCCAGCTTGTGTCCTCAGCTTCTTGGTACGTTCCTCGGTTTCCAAAGACGATGTTCCTCGGCCACAATCAAGACTTCCCATTCCTAGTTTCCTAATGGCCCCTGGATTTCATCCATAAAAGGCAGTTAGTAGCACGGGTGCATTTACTGCCTCTTTGGGCTCCCAGGAATTATGGGCATCTGAATAACCTTTCCATCTTATTAGGTACTGCAGTTTACGCCTGTATCGCCTTGAATCCAATATTTCTTCGACCTCCCATTCAGGTTGTCCTTCGATCAGGTCTGGAGCAGGTTCAGGGAAGTTGCACCCATGTTCTTTGGTTTCATAGTATGGCAATAGTAGGCTCCCGTGGAACACATTATGAATCTTCCATTGTGCCAGAAGTTCCAAGCAGTAGGTGGTTGGTCCTAGTATTTCAATGATTTTGAACGGTCCATAGTGCTTGGGGCGTAATTTGACTGTTGGATGAGTGGTATGCAAATTGGTTCCTTCCAACCAGACCTTTTGACCCTTCTGATATGGCTTATGGGGTGATGTGTGCCCTAACAGTTCTTGTGCTCGTTTCATCGCCTCCAGGGCCTGCTTTCTGGCTTCTCTGATTTGTTCTCTGCACAATTCTATTGTCGGAACTTGACTAGCACGTTCGGCCTGATGTGCTCTGGGTATGAAACCCATCCAGAGCTCGTAAGGAGCTTGTTTTGTCGTCGCTGAAGGCCTAGCATTTATGGCGTATTGCACTATGGGCAGCCAATGTGCCCAGTCGTTCTGCTGATAGTTGCAGTAAATTCGGAGAGCTGTTTCGACATGCTGGTTGGTTTTCTTGGATTGTCCATCTGTCTGTGGATGATAGGCCATACTAAGGTTCTGCGAAATCTCCAGTTGTTTGCACAACTCTTTGAAGAATGTGGAGGTGAAACGTGGGTCCCTGTCTGAGATAATCTTCTTTGGGAGCCCCACAAATGGGAAGACACGATCTTTGAAAAACTTTGCCACTCCTTCTGCGTCGATGGTCTCCTGACAAGGCACTAAAATAACTGCTTTGGTGCAATCATGATCAGTGATCGTCATGATTGAATCATAACCTTCTGACGTCAGTAGTTTGACAATAAAGTCGATGGCTATGGTCTGGAAAGGAAGTGCTTCTTCCTGGGGAGTGATAGGATGCAGCGGTGGGTTGTTCCAATGCGTGATAGGCTTGTTAGCTTGACAGATGGTGCAACCTTTCACATACTGCCACACAAATTCTTTGCAACCCGGCCACCAGTATTGTTTGAGCAGTAGCTTATGGGTTTTATTGATCCCTGGATGTGCAGCAGTTGGGGAGTCATGACTTAACTCCACCAGATCCCTTCGCAGTTTCAGGTCTTCCAGCACCACCAAGGCAATGCCTTTGTGGTACCATCCTTGTTTGTTTTTTCGCAATTTGTGTTCGTCTTCCCATTTGTTCATTTGGGATGCCTGTTGTTCTTGTATTTTGGTGATTATCTGGTCGAGCCCTTCCATCTCAATGGCTTTGATAAAGAGGGAATCTGGTAAGGCCACTACTCCCTCATTGTCCTTCGAACCATCGTTGTAATTGGGTCTTCTGGAGAGCAGGTCCGCTCTATTCTTCCTCCCAGCGATATGTTTCAGTTCCAGAGGGAATTCAGCCATGAAGTTGATTCCCCTGGCCACTCGTCTGTTCACTTTCTGCAGTTGATGATAGTATTGTAGATTTGCATGGTCCGTCCACACTGTGATTTTGTGTGGGGTACCAATGAGTATATGTCGCCAATTGCCTAGTGCTTTGATAACTGCTAAGAACTCTCGGTCCCAGATGTCATAGTTGCGCTCTGCAGGATTTAATGCCTTAGAGTAATACCCAACATCTCATTTTCGCCCTTGATTGTCTCTCTGGAATAGGATTGCTCCAACTGCATAGGCAGAGGCATCCACTTCCATCTCAAATGGTCATTCTAGATCAGGGTATGCCAGTACTGGGGCAGTTGTGACCTTTTGAATAAGTGTCTCAAGTGCCTGTCGTCGTTCTTCTGTCCATTCGAACGGGGTGCCCTTCTTTGTGAGTTCTATGATTGGTTTAGCGATTGCTGCAAAGCCCGGGATGAAAGGTCTCTGATAGCCCAGGACTCCCATGGTCTTTCGTACTTGTCTGACACTCTCAAGCGTTCTTGGCCACTCCGAGATTCCCATGACTTTTGAAGGATCTATGCATAGTCCCTCGCCAGTGACCAGCCATCCTAAGAGCGTCATTTGTGGACACATAATTTCGCACTTGGATGCCTTCAGGAAATAAGATTTTTCTTTGCAAGTTGAGAGGAATGCGTGTATAGCCTCCTCATGTAGCGCTCTTCCTTTTGCATCGTCTGTAGTCGCTATCCACCAATCGTCCATGTATTGGCCTGTGCTCTCTTTGTACTGTTCTAGGAATGGTGTGAAGTCACTTCACATAGTTCTCTGGAAGAATGCCGGCGCATTACACATGCCGAAGTACAGGACTTCTGGGATAAACGTCCCATGGCATGTTTGGATGGCTGCTTTGTGTTGATCTTCTTTAGCAAGACGGATGTTGTTATATCCGTGGCGAATATCGAACTTTGAAAACAATGTTTTGCCTTGGAGTTTGTCCATCGCTTCTCGTATCCCTGGCATTGTGTTATGATCTCGCACAGTCCAGGCGTTCACCCTCCTGTAATCGATGATGACATGCTTTTCTCCGCTGTCTTTCTTGCCAATAAAGAAGACAGAGAAACGAATTGTGACGGTCCCTCTTTAATTCTTCCCAGCACCTTTTCCTCTTTGAGCCAAGCTTCTTTGACTTCTCCTTCCGCTTTTGATCGTGGATAAGGTTTGCATTTAATGGAGGTAGGCGCGTTTGGTAGGAATTTAATTGACATGTTTGGATTTCGATTTGGGGGGAATCTTTTTGAGAGTTTCTCAGAGAACACCCTCCAATGACGTTTGCACTGCTTTGGAATCGTTTCCATTGTCATATGTGTGCATTTCATCTCTTCAAGACGACTCCATTCCTGAGTGAGGTTCATGCATCTTAGGAATGCTACCAATTTTCTTGGGAGTCGTCCTGTTTGTTTTAGGGCTCCTTCTGCTCGTTCAAAGAGCCTTCTCAGGTATTGAAACTTGGTGCTTTGTAGTTCCACCTGTCCTCCTTGGAGTTTCCCTTCGCTCCAGTTGATTTGTGGATTGAATTCTCATAGGAAAGGGTATCCAAGGATCATTCTGTCTCTTCCCAAGGACGTCAGGAAGAATCTTTGAAGTTTCTGTCCTCTGTTGTAGAGAACTCTGAGCCAGCAATAATGCGTTATTTTGCCTCTCTTATTTTCTGTGCCATCGACGTTATGTACTGTGATGGGTTCATCCAGTTCTTGTCGTCCAATTCCCAACCCCTTCCAGGTTTGGAAACTGATGAAGTTTTCTGTTGCCCCACTGTCCAGGAGGGCAGTTTGTTTAGCCATTGCACATGCAGTGTGTACAGGAATGGAAAGATTGATTGTATTCACTCGTTTAATGTACATTCTGTGCATACATATTGCCCACAGCCAGGCCAATGGCTTTGGGCATTTCAAAAATCCTGGTCGAAGTCAAGAGCCGCACTATCCAACAGGTCATCGTGATCTTCCATAGACAGTTTCTTAATTGCCACCATAAGGTCCTTCTTGCTGTAAGCAGGAGGATCTTCCGTTTGTTTGTGAGTTTTCTTCTCTTCTTCTTCATCGTCGCTTGACATTTCTTCAATCGATGCAGAGGTGTCTGCTGTTTGTGCCCTGGGTTTGGGTCACACCCTCGGGGTCCTTTGTTTGCCTTTTCCTTTGCACTTAGGCCTTTCTTCGCAGTCCCTGTACAGGTGTCCAGGTTGTTTGCACCCAAAGCACTTTCCTGCAGCTATCAGCTTCTTACGCTCTTCATCTGACATTCGCCGCATCTTTGCAGCGTCTAACTGCATGGGATGGTAGGGACGAGGATCCACATCGGTGGAGGGCTTTCTTCCTTTACTCCTGGTGTCTTGAGCCAAGTCTTCGAGTCGATTGCCTTTCCTGTGTTTCTTTGCCTCTGCCAGATCGAATTTCATCTGGTAGAATGATTGTTCCTCGTCTCTTGCTGCATCCATCCATTCTGTCAGAGTGATGACCTTGGGTCATCATTTGATACACTGCACAAGCAGCGGTTCAAAGAGACCTTCCTTGAATGCTGCTATAGTGCCATGATGGTCATGCCCCCATCCCGCTTTGCTTAGAAGGTTCTCGAATTGGACAATGTAGTCGTCCACATATCCTGCCTTCTGCCTCAGATTCTTGATTGCTCGATATGCCCCTTCGGCTCCATGGTACTCCGAGTACACATTCCTGAGATCCAAGGTCAAACTGGTCCAGAGTTGTTCATCATCCGTGTTGTTTATTGGGGCTACATTGTTGGCTGGGTCGCCTAGGACTGCCATAGTGAGCTCCTCTCCTTTCCTAGCAGCCCATTGTTGCACTTTTGGTCCTTTCATATAGGTCAAGAGGAGGTTGGATCTTTCAAATGGGTTGTGCATGACATCATTTCGATGATTTGCATTTCTGAAGTAGTTGAAGGTCTGGAGGAAGAGTTCGACTGTGCCTCTTTCTCCAGTAAAGATCATCAGCATACTGCCCTTCAGGGCACCATTGGTTCCTGGTGCTGCAGCTTGTGGTGCTGCTTCTGCGGCAGGGGCAGGTGCTCCTCCACCACCACCTCCTCCTCTGCCACCACCGCCACCTCCTCCTCCACCACCACTGCCTCCATGGGCAGCTGGTTGTGCTTGTGGTTGTTGAGGGGCTGGTTGCTGAGGGGCTTGTTGGGTTTGTCCACTTCCTCCTGCTCTGGCAATCATCGTTGTCACCATTCCTATGGTAGGGGGTCCTAGTGATAATTGCTGTGTGGCTGTTACTATTTGCTGCATCTCTTTGGTAGCAATGTATTCTCCTAGCAATTTAGCAATTCGTTCGATGGGTGAGCTCACTACAGGTGCCTGTTCTTTGTCTTTAGAGCTGCCTGTTCCTTTTGAGCTTTCTGTTTTGGAGCTTTTGTCTCCTTCATTAAGGTTTTCCTCTGACGGCGGTTCACGGTAGTGGTCTTCTTCGGTTCCTAATCCGTGTGCTTTCGGGGAGATAACACAGTCTTCTGTGGGGTTGAAGGTATAGCAGCCTTCACCGTTGTTTCTCTTGTTGTCCCACCCTATCCAGTACCAACATCTGTTGATGAACTCGCACTCTTGTGATTGTCCTTCAAATGGTACTTCGTAGCTGTTTCCTGGGGCAAAATCCCAGGTGTGGTATATTGCTCTTCTCATATATACACTGGTAAGTTATCAGAGCGACGAGTTTGGACTTCGTAGTCTCCACTTTCGAGGTTTCCCTGTGTGTCATATTGTAGTTCGATTTGAACATCGTCCAGGATGTTGTCCTTTCAGTGGTGGATCGAGCAGTAGTGTTCATAACAGAAGTGGTGATGTTCACTCATGTGTCTGTATGTGTAGTGGACTCGTCTCCCTGGTATGAACTCATTGTACATGTGTGTGTAGAACGGGTAGGTGCGGATGAGGGATGCAAGTGCAAAAGCCATGATGAGTAGAAGCTCGACTTATGTTAAGGCCGCAGTGGGCCTAGGATAGTCTTTGTAGAATAGAGAAGGCCGAGCAGGCCTAATATATGTCCATGCTGTGTTCCAAGACCAGTCAGGTCTGACGCAGATGTCTGAGTGCTTTACGTGGTCAAGCGGACCGAGCACTAGTGCAAGATTAAGTCGATAGCAATACAAAGAGGTATAGCTTCGACACAATCTTGAGTACAAGAGACAGTAGGAGGAGTGTAGATGATGCTCCGACTTCTATCTCTTGATGCACAGTGCCTGAGCTGCTTGCTTTATGTCCAAGCAATAGACGGAGAGTGCTCATGCCTTTAAACGAGTCGAATGTGTATGGAAGAGTCGAGGGGAGTCTCAGCAGTGCGCGCACACTGAGGATGAGTTCAGTGGGGATGTAGATCATGTCCGCCAATGAACTGGAAGGTACAAGCTGCGATTCGGGAACTAAGTTGAGCTTAGGGCTCAACTGTTACTATACAGCGGTTTATATACATCTGAAAACCGGCACTAGGAATTGCTCTGCTAGTGCCACCGATTCTGCTAGGTATCGTACATCTGTATACTCGCACTAGGAGTATCAGCACACTATTTGTTTATTGTATTCGTAGCCCTCCGTCAGAGGGTTGCTTTCAGAAGTGTCGAATCACCAGAGGGTTCCAGGAATGGCAACC
>Ga0137397_10004038_pt1 | contig 10206 bp, 5 predicted proteins | sample czorhiz116metaG_FD_106658 | JGI IMG/M metagenome (GOLD analysis project Ga0137397, IMG submission 106658) | Vadose zone soil microbial communities from Angelo Coast Range Reserve, California, USA - czorhiz1.16 metaG | ecosystem: Environmental > Terrestrial > Soil > Vadose zone | place: USA...
CGAAGCGCGCTTGGGCGATTAGTCTCTTCGAGGTGGTGTTGACAATCGTCGCGTGGAGTGCCCTAGCTCTCATTGAGCCTCGAATTAAATCTCTGAAACTTTCCGAAGAATAGTCCTGGGCTCATGTCGCCGGATGGGAAAGACGCGGCCTACTGGGTCCCAGAAAAACACGAGCTGCACGTCCTCAACACGTATTCTTGAATGTGGTCGGAGAAGCGACCGCGAGGGGATATTGTCTCCGCTTCCGCCCCATTGAAATGGTACAAAACAGCAATCTCCTGCGTAGACCGGATAAGTGTGAGCGAATCCCGCTTTACAGGAGAAAGTCGCGTGCTTCCTCGTCGAATCTCTGTCGCTGCTCTTTTGCTTTTTGCTGCTCTGGGTCCTTCTAGGGCGAAGTCTCCGAACGGCACCATCAGCGGCCTTGTGCTCGATCCCTCCCGCGCGGCAATTGCGGACGCGCAAATCATCGTCGTTAACGAGGCAACTGGAACTCAGTTCGAGAGCAAAACCAATACGCAAGGCATTTACATCCTACCCAATCTGCCGCCAGGAGCATATCGGCTGCAAGTTTCCAAGGTGGGCTTCAAGACGTTGATCAAGCCCGATGTCATTCTCAATCTTGAAGACGCGCTCGCCATAAATTTCACGCTTCCCGTGGGTGCTGCAATCGAAACGGTGACCGTAGATGCGGGCGCACCTATGGTGAACACGACCGACGGGTCGGTGAGCACCATTGTGGACCGGAACTACCTGCAAAACATGCCACTGAACGGCCGCAGCTTCCAAGACCTCATTTTGCTCACACCCGGCGTAGTGACGAACACTCCCCAGACGTCGGCCGTTGCCGGCTTCTCGGGCGAGTTTAGCGTGAACGGTCAGCGCACAGAGTCGAACTACTATGCGGTAGATGGTGTTAGTGCGAACATCGGTGTCCATGCAGGCTTGCCTGATGCAGCCGGAACAACGGGTTCGCTTCCCGCATCTACCGCCCTCGGTACGACTCAAGGATTAGTGTCCGTCGACGCGTTGGAAGAGTTCCGCATCGAAAGTTCGACATACGCACCCGAGTACGGACGCAATCCCGGAGGACAGTTTTCGTTCGTAACACGTTCTGGCACCGCGCAATGGCACGGCACGGCTTTCGAATATCTGCGGAACAGTGCTTTCGATGCGAACGACTGGTTTAACAACTATTTTGGTGTCGCCCAACCTGCAGAACGGCAAAACGATTTTGGTGGGACCATAGGGGGCCCGGTCAAGGTCCCGGGTTTATATAAGGCGAAGAACAGGACGTTCTTCTTCTTTTCCTACGAAGGATTGCGCTTGGACCAGCCCCAAGCAGCGACTGTGACATACGTCCCGGATGCTGCGCTGCGTGCTAACACGCCTGCACCGCTCCAGCAGGTTCTGAATGCGTTCCCCCTCCCAACGCCTGGAGCACCAGACCTCGGCACGGGCTTGGCGGAATTCGTGGGGACATGGTCGAACCCGTCGCACATTGATTCATACAGTATTCGGTTGGATCACAACGTAAGCGACAGACTTCGTTTCTTTTTTCGTTTCAGTGACACGCCATCCGCGGCAGCGGCCAGGGGAACGTCCGGAGTGGCCTCAAACCTGAACTCCACAAACTACACGACTCGAACGTACACCTTCGGAGCCACAAATTTATTTTCTCCACGTGTCAGCAATGAGTTTCGCTTGAATTATAGTTCGAACCAAGCGGTGTTCGAAACCGCGCCTAGCGCCTTTGGCGGAGCAACACAGATTGACCTGTTGAAATTGCAGGGACTCAAAGGTGGACTGCAGCCCAGCCCTACCGTCCAAATCGGTTTCTTCTTGGGCCGGCAGTTTCCCACAATCATCCAAGGTACCGAGTCGAGTTTCCAAGACCAATGGAACTTCGTGGACTCAGTCGTTCTAGCTCGCGGTCGTCATCAGTTTAAGTTTGGTTTTGACTTTCGTAGGCTGAATCCTAGCGTATATCAGTTCAGCCCCGTTGTGCTGTACCGATATTTCAGTGCGAGTTCGGTTGAGACAAATAGCGTGGACCTCGGAATTGCAAAGTCGTTCGCGCCGGCATTTCCCGTGTACACGAACTACTCAACGTTCGCGCAGGACGAATGGCGGGTAGCGCCACGTTGGAATATGACCTTTGGAGTACGGTGGGAGGTGAACCCAGCTCCTGGTGCCTCCAGCGGCAACCTGCCATATACCGTCGAAGGCAGTAGCCTTAGCAATTTGACTCTTGCTCCGCAGGGTACACCTTTGTGGAACACGACTTGGTTCAACATTGCTCCACGGCTGGGCATGGCTTTTGTATTGCGGAACAATCCGGGCTATGAAACCGTCCTACGCGGCGGTGGGGGTGTGTTCTTTGATACCGGGCAGCAGTTGGGGTCATATGGTTATATCGGACCGGGCTTCTCGGCCACTAATGCATTCGGTGCTCTATTGGGCTCCCCCGCCAGCTTTCCCGCTCCCACGGCCCAAGTAAATCCTGTCATTGTCAATCCTCCCGTTGCGCCGTACGACAACAGTGTGTTTGCTTTTCCTACCCACCTGCAATTGCCCTACACCTTGCAGTGGAACGTCAGCGTCCAGCAGGCTTTGGGGAAGTCGGACGCGCTGACGACTTCCTACGTCGGCTCGCATGGAGTTAGGCTGCTGGAAGAAAATGAAGTCAACGTAGGGCTATTCAATCCGAATTTTGGCTCAGTGTTTTTTCTCCAAAATGGGCTTACCTCCGACTACGATGCATTGCAGGTTCAATTTCAGCGCAGGCTGAGCCACGGAATGCAGGCGTTGGCGTCTTACACTTGGTCGCACTCGATTGATTATGGCTCTTATAACTTTATTGTGCCTTACGAGCGTGCCGACTCCGATTTTGACGTTCGACACAATTTCAGTGGAGCCCTCATGTATGATCTCCCTAACCCCTTTCACAGCACAGTTGCCCGCAGCGTGCTCGGTCACTGGGGCGTCGATGGCCGGTTGACCGCTCGTAGTGGATTTCCCGTGCCTCTGCAGGGAGGCCTGGTTACCAACCCAACGACAGGCCAAAACTATTACAGTGGATTGAACCTTGTTCCAGGACAGCCGCTGTACCTGTACGGTTCACGGTGTTCCGCAGCATACGCGAGCCCGCGGGGGTGCCCCGACGGGTGGGCGATAAATCCGAACGCATTTAGTCTGCCGGCCGGATGCACACCCTTTAGCTGCCAACCCGGAAGTGGCGCCGGGAGTGCACCTCGAAACTTCATCCGCGGCTTGGGCGCTTGGCAAATGGACCTTGCCTTGAGGCGAGAGTTTGAGCTGCGGGAAAGGCTGAAACTCCTGTTCCGCGCCGAAGCGTTCAACCTCTTCAACCATCCGAACTTTGGGACCGTCAACTCGACCTATTGTTCCGCCGGTCCAGGGTGTACTTTTGGCCAAGTCACCGCGACGCTCGCCAATAGCTTGGGCGGTCTCAGTCCGTTGTACCAGACGGGTGGTCCGCGCTCGATACAGTTCGCACTGAGACTCATCTTTTGACTCAAAGACCTACCGCATCTTCAAACAGCAACGGACCTGACCAACCATTGTTCCGGTTTGCGCTCGGGTTCCCGCTCCAACCGTCAAATGGTGCTTTGTGAAACTGTTCGCGATTCTTTTGACGGCGATGTTCTTTCTTGGGAATTCGATGTCCGATTCGGACAGCGCTGCCAGAGCGGGCGGCGGTCATAGCAATTCGAATCAAACCACGGGAACCGCCCCTCAAGCTTTCCCGGCGGCCTTACTGGGACCGCGCACGCCCATCAGCCCGCCCAATGTGGGATATCACGGTGGCGTGGAAGTGGTCGCGGATCCTGAATCGGAAAAAAATCTAATTGTCTGCGGTTATCGTGCAAACCAACAGACTGGCACTTATTATGAGGGGTACGTTTATCAATCCGGTGACGGCGGCGAAACGTGGAGAGAAGTCCTCGTTGATGCGGAGAGTCAATGGGTGAGCGAACAGTCCTGCGCTTTTGGTCCCGCGCATCAGGCATTTTTCGCTGCGGGCGTATCTGATACTTCCCGAGGCAAGCCGAGGCACGAGTACGGCAACCTACACCTCTACCGTTCGCTCGATGGCGGCCAACGCTGGCGAATTATCCATATCGATCGTTTTATGGATTTCACTTCAATGACCGTTGATGTTACACACGGGATACGTAGGAATACTGTCTATCTATTCGCAAACGCGGTGATCGATGGCATGACGGGCCGCCGCTGGACCGTAGAAACGCCGTACCTGGCTACGTTTCGTGAGATACCCAACTTGAGTTTTTCGGTAACCAGCGGCAGGTTCAACTCCGATCAGGCTAGCCTGAAGGTTCCGGGAAAATATCCTCAAGCGTCTACGGTTCTCAGCGATGGAACGGCGCTCGCAGTTTTTTCCGGAGAAAAAGAAATCTCGGATGGTTGGTCCAGAACAACCCTGTTCTCTGTCGAGCTAGGCACCTCCAGAGATGGTGGCAAGACCCTCGACAAAGCGGTGATTTACGAGGATGTGGACCCTCTGATAGCAAGCGGACTGGCCGTCAATGAAGCAAAGGGGGAGATCTATATCGCCTGGACAGCCGGATCTCGCAACCACGCGGAGAACAAACTGATGTTGGCAAGTTCACGCGATAAAGGCTGCACATGGGCAGTCAAGTCAGTGAGGCAGCCCCAGAATCGTGCTCTCGATCTGCGCGCGGGCACTCTTTCCCTGGCGGCAAACAAAGATGGCGTCTTAGGTTTTATGTGGTATGGCACCGATGCGCGTCGCGTTTATTTTGGAGCTTCCTTTGATGCAGGCAACTCGCTGAGTGGCGTCGTTCAACTGACGCCCGAACCGTTGCCTTGTTCATGGCACGGTGTCCTCCTTGCCGATGATCGCCGCTTAGTCGTTTCCCCGCCGAGTTGGAATGCTTCGTCCCATTCGCTTGAACCATTGAAGATATTTACATTGGGAACAAACGCCTTTGGCTATTCATCCGGCAATGCATTGGTTGCAGATCGAACAGGGGTGTTCCACCCGGTGTGGAGTGAAGTAGCTAACGGCACAACGCATCTGTGGACCCGAGCAGTATCAATGGGGGTGACAATAGAGAGCAAACGCTTGCCCAACATTGACGGACTCACGGACATCTCTGAAAGGATCGTCGCGCATATCAGTCTTGCACGCTACGATCACCTTGACCATTTGTTGGCGTTCGATCTCGCCGTGACCAATAAAGCCGAAACCACAATTCAGGCACCAGTTCTGATTGAGGCTGGCAGGCCGAGCGGCTGGTTGGAGCTTTCCGCAGAGAATGCGGACAATGGCAAGTCGGGCGAGGGCGCGCTCTGGGAGTTAGACATCCCCCTTGGGGGGCTGCGCTGCGAACAGGAAACGCAGCACCGAACGCTTACGTTCCGAATCAACAAACGGACTGGACATACATCGGCGGAGTACTCGGGATTGGATATTCCTGTAAGAATCTTTGGCAGGCTGCGCTGAAAGAACGACCGATCGCCGCCTGTTCTAATCCGATTTCTGCGGAAGGTTAGGGCGCACAAAAATCTCTTCGTGCGCCCTGGTTGCAATTCACTCGTCTGCTTGATAGGCAGGCGTGGTGCAGTTGTAGTCGCCGTTGCTGTCTTGGTTGAAGTCGTCCGGTTTGCCACTACCTTCGATAGTGGTCAGGGCCGGTCCGACTTGGGCAATTTGTGGCTTCATGTAGTCCATTATGTTCACCTCCTTTCTGTTTTTCGTTTGCGCACACGGCTAGCCAGTATGGAACTAGCCGTCGTGGCAGCGAATTTCTCTGTGCTCCACGGTCGGTACGCACGCCGCTGTTAGCGGCATCGGACGCAAAATATTGACCAATCTCTTGTCGATCACACCTCGTAACCAGGCCTCGATTCCGACCGTGCGCATAAGCGTGACGACCGGCACCGCGATACCCTCGCGCGCGTTTCGTATAAGTTCTGACAGTGAGGGACGATTGATAATCCCGAGAGACACGCAGACTGCGGTCTCGCCTATTCCATCCAGGCTGGAAAGCTCCGTCGAAAGAAAGCGCATCGCTGATCGGCCTCCGAACGCCTTTCGCTTTCTGTGCAAAATCTCGTCAGGGACAATGCCGTGAAGTGCACGTCGGAGGAGAGATCGCCGCTGGCCTGGCCGAACCAGTTGCTCTCTGGGAATCGCGTAGAGGAACTCCAGGAGGTCGCGATCAAGGTAGGGGTACCGCTTCTCCTGGGGTGGCTCGGATAAAGGAGGATAGCAGTTCAATTGTCTTCGCAATGCGTTTAAAGTGGCCAGGCTCTCCTGGAAGCTGGGCAAAGGACCCACCAGCCTGAGCCGCGAAGGATAGCCCCTCACTGCGGATGCGTGCCGGGTACGGAACGTGGAATCCAGGAAGGACGCCCGCAGATCATTTTCGGGGAGACCGACCACTGACGGAGGAAAGAAATCCTTTGCGGCATGGAACAATAAACGGAACCACGGCGTTCTCTTATTCAACGCCCAAACTTTCAGTCGCTGGCACAGGAGTGCGAATTGCGCTCGTGCGAGCAGATTTTGTAACTCGGGGTCGGGCGTAGGAACACCACCCGTCACCTCATCTCCACCGGTCCCGGATAAAACGACGCGGTAACCCCCCGATACCAGGCATTCCGCGAATTGTCGGCTCGCTTCATTGGGCTGCCTTCGGGATCCTGGTGCGGCCTCGAAGCAACGCCTTGTGCTCTCGAGCTTGAAGGTCTGTTGCAGGCCAACATCGATGTGCGTACCGACACGACCTCGTTTTTCTTCTATCTTTGTAAAGTAAGGCCGTTCGTTCCAGTTCGGCTCCGATTCGTCGTAATACGAAACGGTATCGAGCCGCGGTGTTTCGGCCAATCCGGAAGCGATGATCGTGTCCGCCATGCATACGATGGAAGAAGAATCCATTCCTCCGCTCAACTCGGCGAGAACGGGGCTGTCGGAGCGCAACCTACGCCGCACAGATTTCCGAAAGACGCTCCGAAAGTGCTCCTCATACTCTGCGTCGCTGCCGTAGCGAATCCTCTTACCTGGATCAAAGTCCCAATACCTGCTGACTGTCTGTTTGCCGGGTCGAATGAGCACAAACGAGGAAGGCGGAACAGCGTGGATTCCTGCATACGGCGTCAGATGGGTGGCTGGAAAGAACGATAACCAGCCAGCAATGTACTCTTCCTCAAGCGCGAAGGTCTTGCCAGGGAGCAGCACCAGCGGATCGAGAATGGTGCTCCAGGTGAGCTGGTCCTTCTCGAATGTATAGTAAAGATGGCGCGTCCCTATGGGATCCTTGGCGAGGATTAGCGACCCCTGGCGGGGATTCCAAATCGAAAGGGCCCAGTCCCCGATGAGTCTGCCAAAACAACCAGTTCCCCATCTCTCGTAAGCTGCCGCGACGATATCGAGGTCCGTTGCGCCCGGATTCAAACTGTCTTTGCGACGCGAGATCAGCTCCGCTCGGTTGTCCAAGCGTCCATCCCATGTGATCACCACCCCTGAAGTCGTGTGCGGCTGTATCTCGCGGTGAGACTCATTCGTAGTATGAAAAACGTGGTAAACGATGCCGATGTTGCCTTGCTCGTAGGAACCACAGCCGTCCGGGCCGTATGGAGCAAGGAGTGCTCTGGCCTTTTCAAGGTGGTCGTGATCCACAGGCCTGCCGTCTTGATTCCAGATGCCGAATTGCACGCTCATCTCGCTTCCCTGCGCTCCCTCTCTCGCTCAACCCTCAGCATCGGTCCAGCACAGCGTACATCTCCGCCATGTACGGCTTGTCGTTCACAACTCGCCCATCTACTTCGACCCATGCGTGCGCCTTAAACGGCATCTGCTGCGCCCCGATGACGAGCTGCGCACCTACTCCCTGCTCTTTCAACAGGCATGCCGCGGCCGCAGACCGCTGCAGGCAAAGCGCCTCTTTCCAATACCAAATGCAGGCCATATCCACAGCGGCACAGATTTTTTCAACGGTGTAGAGAGCCGGTGTTCCCTTGCTGATCGGGTAATTGCGTACGCGGGCGTGGAGCGCCGCGAAGGTCCCCCGTGCCAGATAGAAATCGAAGTAAATCAGTTTCAAATATGCTTTCAGTACGAGGAATCGCATTTCGAACTCCATCCGTTCAAACTGGCAATTGCAACTGATCACAAAGAAATGCCACACGGTCGGTCAGTGCCTCAATACGCTCGCTCAACGGAAGTACCGGGGAATGGCCGCGAAACTTGCTGTAATCGAGAAGGATCGGGCGTTCGGAGCTGTTGGCGGCTTGTAGTCGCGCGGTCATCTTTCGGGCGTGGAGCGGATTGCAGTTCCGATCGGCGTCGCCGGAAACAATCATCGTGGCTGGATAGCGGACGCCTTCATGGACTTGGTGATACGGCGAATATTTGACAAGAGCAGCGAAGTCCTCGGGATCCTCGGCCGTCCCATACTCATCACGCCAAAAGCGTGCGCTGTCGAAAAGATGGTATCGGAGCATGTCCAGCATCGGTACCATGCAAATCACCGCGCGAAATAGATCCGGACGTTGTGTCAGGGCGGCGCCGACCAACAATCCGGAGTTCGATCCGCCAAAAATCGCCAGCCGGTCGGATGAGGTTCGCCTCGTTTGAATCAGCCATTCCGCGGCAGAGAGGAAGTCATCATAAGCAGTTTGCCGATTTCGCCGCATGGCGGCTTTATGCCAAGCCGCGCCAAACTCCGACCCGCCCCGAATGCTTGGAAGCGCAAACAAACATCCGTGCTCGATCAGGTACGAGACGAAAACACTGAACTGTGGCATCACGGAAACGCCAAAACCTCCGTACGCAGTCATGATTGCCGGGTGAGACTCGCTTGCGATGACCTCAGGCCGGCCTACCAAGGTCATGGGGATGCTGGTTCCATCTTTCGCGGAGTAACACACCTGGACATGCGCATATTCCTCAGCGTCGAATGGAACAGTTTTCTCGGCCCAAAGCGTCTGTTCTCCGGTGGCTGGGGAGTACCGCCAGATGGAGATTGGCCGGGTAAAGGACTCCTTCTCGAATAGAAGTTCATTGCTGGCTGTCGAGCTGCCGATAAAGCGAACTGTTTCATCTTTCGCTACCGGGAGTTTGCCCATGCTGTTTCCCGACATATCGAAGACTGAAACTTGGTATTGTCCTTGCCGAACGTAAGAAACAAGAATGCGGTCTTCCGCGATCCGCCACTGGCTGATCCGCGCGTCGCATTGCGGAATAATCTCGACCCACTCCGTTTCACGGCTTCCCGACGCTCGCAATTCCACAATGCGGAAGTTGGGCGCTCTCCGGTTTGTCAGCGCCAGGGTTCTGCCCGGAACCAGCCGTGGGTTCAAGATGCAGTCGATACTTATAACGAACGTCTGGGTCGAACCGCCGTCTTCTAGTGTTCTTAGGAAGAAATCCGTTCGTGTTTTAGCATCGGCCAAGCGGTATACCAGAAATCCAAGACGATTCCCTTCGGAGACAAGACTCAGGCGGATGTTTTCACTCTCCCCCGCGCAGAAAATCTCTTCATCTCGGTCCGAACTGGTGCCCAAAACGTGGCGGTAAACGGCACGATAGAAGGGCCTTTTCGAATCCACCGGTTCATGGACGTAGTAGAAACTCTTTCCGCCGGGCGCAAAGGCAAAGCCGCGCAGATATCCGCGGGAAAGAAAATCGGCGAGCGTAGTGCGCGTATCGATGTCGAGCAGCGCAAACGTCCCCGTCCGTTCTCCTCCTTGCTTGATTTCATAGAGCAGGAGCCGGCCGTCGGGCGACACCCGCAACGGTTTTACGGCCGTGTACTTTCCCGTGCCCAGTTGTGTCGGGTCGAGCAGTAAGCGATGCGCTCCGTCCGCAACCTCCCTGAGGTAAATGCTCGGCTGTTCTTGGTCGGGAAGACGCTTTCGGAAGACGTAGCGACTTCCTACTTTTTGGACGGAATCGTAAGTCTCGACAGCCAGGAATTCGCGAATGCGTTCGCGGATCTTCTGCCGGCCCGGCAAGTTGTCCAGGTAACCGCGTGCGTATTGCGTTTGCTCTGCAATCCATTCTCGCGTTCGCGGAGAATCCTGCTCTTCGAGCCAGCGATAAGGATCCGTGACGGATACACCATGAAGGAGCTCAGTGACGGGTTCGGCAGGCGAATCGGGAGGCGCTAAAGCGATTCCAGGCACGGCGCGCTC
>Ga0137397_10004039_pt1 | contig 10206 bp, 9 predicted proteins | sample czorhiz116metaG_FD_106658 | JGI IMG/M metagenome (GOLD analysis project Ga0137397, IMG submission 106658) | Vadose zone soil microbial communities from Angelo Coast Range Reserve, California, USA - czorhiz1.16 metaG | ecosystem: Environmental > Terrestrial > Soil > Vadose zone | place: USA...
CGGCTCATCGCGCACGTGGCTGGCGTAGTAGCCGGTGAACTCGCCGAACGGGCCCTCGGGCCTGGTCTCGTTCGGCAGGAACTCGCCCTCGAACGCAATCTCGGCGCGCGCCGGCATCGGCAGCCCATGCAGCTCGCTGGCGATCGTCTCGTAAGGCTTGCCGCGATGACCGCCCGCATAGGCATATTCCGTGACGCCATGCTTGATCTCGTGGCTGCCGGCGAGAAACAACACCGGGTCGAGTCCACAGCACACGACCACCGGGCACGGCTCGTTGTTCTTGAAATACTTCTCGCGGATGAGACGGCCGTGCTTGCCGGGCGAGATCCACACACCTGCAGTGTTGCGATCGTGCGCCACCACGCGGTAGGTGCCCAGATTGACCCAACCCGTGTCGGGATCGCGCATGATCACGCCGCAATAGGTGCCGATATAACGGCCACCGTCCTTCTCGTGGATCATCGGCACCGGAAACTTGAACAGATCGACGGCCTCGTCGCGATCGACGTTCTCGATCAGCGGACCAGCCGTGACGGCCACCGGCGGAATGAGCTTGAAGCCGCCCTTCATGCGGTCGCGATAGGCCTTGACCAGCACGGTCGGGTCGTCAGTGGCTTCGAAGCCGAACGAATAGGCCAGCCGCCGACAGGTGTTGTGCAGGCCGGAGACGATCCGCATACCGGCCGGATAGCCCTTGATCTGATCGAACAGCACGGCCGGCGCCCGCCCCGGATTGGAATGCGCGAAGATTTCCGCCAGCACGCCAATCTCGAGGTTCCAGTCGGCGCCGTTGATGCGGGCGAGCTCGCCGATGCGCTCGGCATAGTCGATGATGTCGCGGACGTCGGGCTCGCGCTCGTTCGAACGGTCGCTCGCGGCGCGAGGTTCCGGGTTCAGCATGCTCTTGTTCTCTCCGACTGGGCCTTTCAGCCATTCACGCCCTCAACCCGTCATCCTGAGGCGCACGACCGAAGGTCGTGCCTCGAAGGATGAACGGCCCGACTGTGCCCGTCATCCTTCGAGGCTCCCCCGGCTCAAGAGGCCGGGGTCGCGCCTCAGAATGACGGATCAAGAGCCACATTGACGCGCAAGCCAACATACCACACCGTGGCGAAAGTCATGTCGAGCGCAAGCGCGAGGAGACCGTTAATGACAGGCCGGGTTCCCATTCTTCTAGCGCTGGTCGCAGGGCTCGGCCTCGTGGCCTCGCCGGGCGCGGCGCAGACGACCGTGCGGGTGGCCTCTGCCGGCATCGCAAGCGACATCGGATTTTTCCTGGCGCTGAAGAAAGGCTACTTTCGCGACGAGGGTCTCGCGGTCGAGCTGACCCAGATGGCCAACGCGCCGCAGATGATCGGGCCCCTCGGCATGGGCCAGCTCGACGTCGGTGCCGGCACGGTGGCGGCGAGCCTCTACAATGCGGTGGCGCAGAACATCGCGATCCGCGCCGTGGCCGACAAAGGCTCGATGCGCAAGGGCTACGGCTTCACAGGCCTGCTGGTTCGCAAGGACCTGATCGACAGCGGACGCTACAAGACCTACGCCGATCTCAAAGGCATGAAGCTCGCCGTCGGCACCTTCGGCAGCGCCAATGCGTCGGCGATGAACGAGGCGCTCAAGAAGGGCGGACTCAAATGGTCGGACGCCGCCAGCATCGTGGCGCTGGTGTTTCCGCAGCATATCGTCGCCTATCAGAACAAGGCGATCGACGCGAGCATGACCAACGAGCCGACCGCGACCACCACGGTGCAGAACGGTTTAGCGGTGCGGGTCGCCGGCAACGACGAGATCTATCCGTCGCAGCAGACCGCGGTCGTGCTCTATTCCGAGACCTTCGCACGCCAGAAGCCGCAGATCGCACACAAGTTCATGCGCGCCTATGTGCGTGCGGTGCGCGACTACAATGACGCGCTAAAGGATGGGCACATCGCCGGCCCCAAGGCGGAGGAGGTGATCGCGACGCTGACCGAGCACACCTTCATCAAGGACGCGGCGATCCATCGCTCGATCACGCCGGCCGCGATCGATCCGGACGGCCGCATGAACCTCGACGGGCTGCGCAACGACCTTGCGTTCTTCAAGGAGCAGAAGCTGCTGCAGGATCCGAACATCACGGTCGAGCGCATCATCGACACGTCATTCGTTGAGCAGGCGGTGAAGGAGCTCGGGCCGTACAAGCCGCGCAATTGAGACAATGTTGCGGTCAGGCAGTCTCGCACGTTTCGCTTCGATGTCTCGCACGTTTCGATCGATGGAGTGAAGGCACGGCCGAGCCGCGATTGCGGCCTGCTCCCTCTCCCGAAGGGGAGGGGTGGGGTGAGGGGTTACAAACTATCGAGAGTATTGTTGCTCTCTCACCCCCACCCTCTCCCCAGCCGAAGTCGGATGTTTCCGACTTCGGCCACATATCGAAGTGGCCGAACTCGGGTAAACCCGAGTTCGGCTGGGGAGAGGGAGTCCCGCCGTGCCGTGTTGAGAGTTCGTGCTCACCACGAAGTCCGCGCCAAGAAAACAAGCAGGCGCTACCCATCCGCCCGCGATCGGATATACGCCCAGATCTGATCGATCTCCTCGGCGCTGAGCACGCCCGCCCACGGGGGCATCTGGTCCTTGCCGTCGTTGACCGACTGCTCGAAGCGCGCGCGCTCGTTCGGCTTGAGCTGCAACAGATCAAACGCCGCGCCGGTGTTGCGCAGCCGCTCGCCATGGCAGGTCGCGCAATGCATCTCATAGACCTCGGCACCGGATTCGATCTTGGCGCGGTCCTGCGCCATAGCCGGCGCGGTCATGAGCACACCGATGAGGATGCTTGCTGGCACACGATTGAGCATTGGCTGGCGACCCCGAAATGGACCCGACACTGTCACTCTTCTTGTAACTCCTTTCCAACGAAAAAGTCCCCCGCCGGTTGGGCGGAGGACCTCTTCGCCTGCAGCATTGCGAGCGTCCTACGGCAGCGCGAACACCACCACCGAATTGTGCCCGCGCACCGCCTTGGGCATCGCACCCTTGGTGACGGCAAGCGGGCCGCCGGTCACCGACTGGCCTTCGCCGGTGTTGACCAGGATGTACTGCTTTCCGTTCACCGAATAGCTGATCGTGCTGGTCATGATCATGCCGCCGAGCACGCTCTCCCACAGCAGCTTGCCGGTTTCGGCATCGAACGCCCGGAAGCGACGGTTGAGATCGCCCCAGAACACCAGGTCGCCGGCGGTGACAAGCGACGATCCATTCCCCGCCTGCGGCTGCGAATGGAGAATCTTCATCTCGCCGGTCGCGATATCGATCTTGGCAAGATTCATGAACTTCTTCGGATCGATGCCCGGCCGCATCACGCCCTCACGCGGTCCCCAGCCGGTCTTGCTCTTGAGGTTCGCGGTCATCGACAGGCACTGGTCCTGGAACGGGACGTAGACCGAGTTGGTCTTGGGGTTGTAGGAGATCGACCAGAGTCCGCGCGTGTTGTGATAGCAGCCGAGGATCTTGTCGCCGTCCTTCTTGAACAGCTTGTCGGGATTGACCCGCGTCACCCCGGTCTTGAGATCGATGTCGTTCATGTTGATGTTGGGATCGTCGTAGGGGAACGGGTTCGCCCACAGGAAGCGGCCCGACTCCTGATCGATCACGAACATGCCGCCGCCCTCGCCGACCGTCACGATCACCTCGCGCTCCTCGTTGCGCGGCAGCGCAGAGGAGATCCATTTGACGTGCTTGGGATCGGGATTGAGGCGCGTCTTCACCTGGATGCGTTCCTGGTTGTGATCCGCGTCCCAGTCGTCGCCCGGCAGCTCCTGGTAGTACCAGGCGAGCTTGCCGGTGTTGATGTCGAGCGCGACGGTCGAGTTGCTGTAGAGGTTCGCGGGCGCCGTAAATGACACCGCATCGTGGCGGCCGTGCCGCGTCAGCCGCGTGTAGGGATTTGGATTGGCGATGCCCCAGTAGATGAGCTTGCGCTTGGGATCATAGGAGCCCGGCAGGCCCCAGGGTCCGGCCGCCCGCTGCTCCACCGGCATATCGGCCCAGGTGTCGCCGCCCGGCTCGCCCGGCGCCGCGGTCGAGTAGAACTTCCACAATTCCTTGCCGGTCTTGGCGTCGTGCGCCATGATGAAGCAGAACTCGCGCACGCCCTGCGGGCAGGTTCGGCTGGTGATCACCTTGCCGTCGGCCACCAGCATGCCGCCCGCGGTCTGGCCACCGTTGTCAACCTTGGTCTCCCAGCGCACCTTGCCGGTCTTGGTATCGAGCGCGACCAGCACGCCGTCCGGGGCGGCGAGATAGAGCATGTCCTCGTAGATGCCGATGTTCTTGTTGCGCGCCAGTTGCGGCCGAACCGACTGCGGATAGTCGCGCTGATATTCCCAGATCAGGTCGCCGTTGGTGCCGTCGACCGCCTGCACGCTGGCGCCCGGCACGAACATGTAGATGATGCCGTCATGCACGACCGGCGTCGTCTCCTGGGTGCCGGGCGGCAGCCCGCGCGTCCAGGCCATGCGCAGCTGCGAGACGTTGCTCTTGTTGATCTGGTCGAGGGGGCTGAAGCGGTGCTGGTCGAACGTGCGGTTGATCATCAGCCAGTCGCCGGGATCCGGGTTGGCCAGCATGGCATCGGTCACCGGCCGAAACTGGGGCGCCTGCGCGAGCAGCGATGGGGTGAAGGGCGCCGCCGCGAACACGCCGAGAATGGCGGCCACGGCGTAATAGCGAGCCCGGGTCATGTGAGACCTGGTCATGGGTATCCTCCCTAATGCATTGGCCCCTTTGGCTGGCCTTTGGCTCTTGGCCGGGGACAATTCCAAACCAACGAAAACTTGAGCAAAAGCAAACAGGCTTGGCAAGCACAGCAGGCAGCGGTGGCGGCGCGCCTGCCCTGCAGGAGCGCCGCAGCGGCAGCCGCTCTTGCTTGCAATGCACACTCCACGCGCGACATAGCCTCAGGCGCGGGCAAATGCCGCAGCCTCAGTCAACCCGCGCGCCCCGTGATCAACGCCAGCCGTCTCAGCGTCCGTCGTCGTACTGCTGGCGCCCTTGCCGCTTGGCGTTCCGCTTCTCCTGTTGCTGCTGGCGTTGCCACACCAGCATGTTGTTCTCGATGCACGAGCCACCCTGACCGCTGGCACTGGCCATGCACTGCCGGAAGCTGTCGAAGCCGCACCAGCCTGGCCCGCTGAAGCCCGTGCGCAAGCACCATGGACGGTTTTGCGCGCTGGCTGACTCGACGGCTGCCGTCAGTGCGGCGATCAGAACTGCAAACCCGATTATGAGACGCATGTGGAACCTCCATTGACCCACGCGAGGGCTGCAACCCACGTCACCACCTTAATTCCAATCGTGGCCCCATGCGGGACGGTTCCGGACACAGTGGTTCAATTTGCCGTGTCGCCTGCCCTCTCGTAAGCTTCCCGCATGGGACATGACGAGCTTGTCATTGTGGGGCGCGTGCTGCTCGCGCTCGTGCTCGGCGGCCTGATCGGGATGGAGCGGACCCTGCATGGCCGCGCGGCCGGCTTTCGCACCCATGCGTTGGTCTGTCTCGCTTCCGCGCTCCTGATGATAGCCGCGGTCTACCAAGGCCGGTGGATGTCCACCAACGTGGTAGGCACCATCGATCCCACCCGCACCGCGCAGGGCATCATGACCGGCATCGGTTTCCTGGGCGCCGGCGTGATCTTCAAGGAAGGCCTGACGGTGCGCGGCCTCACCACCGCAGCATCAATCTGGATCACGGCTGCGATCGGCATTCAGGTCGGGATCGGTTTTTACTTCGTCGCTGTGCTTGGCGCGGCCGCAACCCTGGTGGTCCTGGCATTCTTTCTCGTGCTCGAGCGCAAGGTGCCGGCCGAGATCTACATGTATCACGAGGTATGCTTCTCGGGCGATGCCGTGCCGAGCGAGGACGAGCTGCGCAAACTGATTGCCAGCCACGGCTTGGCGATCACCCATCTCACCCAGCACATGCGCGACCACGGCAAGCAGTTCGAGTATCGCATGACGCTGCACGGCCGCGACCCGAAATGTGCCGAGGCGCTGTCGCGGCATCTGCGCACGCTGCCGGCTGTGATCGAATTCCGGATTTCCCCCACCGGGGATTGAGCAGGTCACTATCTGTCTTTGGCGCCGTATAGAAACTCCCGGACCGCGGCGATCGAGCCATGCGCATCAAGGTCGTCGTGCCCTCCGTTCGGGAAGCGCACGAAGCGCTTCGGCTCATTGGCGAGCGAAAACAGGCGCTCGCCAAAATCGATGGGGATGCCCGGATCGCGCTCACCATGGATGACCAAGAGAGGCGCACTCACCTTTCCGATCAGTTCGTCAGAATGAAACTGGTCCTTCATCAGCAGTCGAACTGGAAGAAACGGGAATAGCGATGCGGCAACATCGGCCGTTGAGGTGTAGGGCGCTTCGAGAATGAGCTTGCCGATCCGGTGCTCGGCCGCGATCGCCACCGCGGGCCCGGTACCGAGCGAGAAGCCCCAGATCGTGATACGACTTGCAGGGTAGCGCGCGACGGTGAACGCGTAGGCAGCCGCCGCGTCAGCAAGCAGACCCTTCTCGCTCGGTTGCCCGGTAGAGCCGGCGTACCCACGATACGAAAGCGCGACAAGCCCGGTGCCGTCCGCAAACACCTCGCGCAAGCGCGGGAGCCGCAACGCGAGAGTGTCGCCGTTGCCGTGAAAGTAGAGAACGACAGCCTTGCCGGCTTGCGCCGGAACATGCCAAGCAATCACCTTCTCGCCGTCTGCCGTATCGAGGATAACTTCCTCGGCCGGGAACCCAACGGCCGCAGGCGCAGTGCGCACGGATTGCGGCGGGCGGTACTGTATATTGCGCTGAAAAACATAGAGGAGCGTAGTCGCCCCGACATAGCCCACAAGCACAAGGCCGAAGATCCATTTGAGCACGGTGGTCAGCCGTATACCCATCGATGTCTTCATTCCGGCTCGATGCCGACTTCCTTGATCAGGCCGGTCCATTTGACGAGCTCGGACTTCACATACGCGTCGAACTCCTGCGGGCCGCTGAAGAAGACCTCGACGCCCGAATTGACAAAACGCTCCTTCACATCGGGCCGTGCGAGCATCTTCTCAAGCTCTGCGGAAAGACGCGCGGCGATCGGTGGCGGCAGGTTCGCGGGCGCGAACAGACCAGCCCAGGCCAGGAGATCGAAGTTCGGCAGCACCGTCTCGTGCAGAGTCGGCACGTCCGGCAGCGTCGTGCTGCGCTCGCGCGTCAGCACGGCGAGCGGACGGATCTTCTGCGCTTTCACCTGCGGCAGCGCGACGCCGAAATCCGGGATCATCGCCGGGACGTGGCCGGCGATCAGGTCGGTCATCGCGGCCGGATTGCTGCGATAGACGACCCGCAGCACGTCGATGCCGGTGCGCCGCTTCAAGGCTTCGCCGGTGATATGCCCGGTGCTGTTGCCATGTGCGTAGCTGAGCTTGCCGGGATTGGCCTTGGCGTAGCTGACGAACTCCTGCATCGAATGGATCGGCTGGCCCGGATGGACCGCGATCAGCGATGGGAAGCTGCCGATGCGGGCGACCGGCGTGAAATCCTTGATCGGGTCATAGGGCACCGACTTGAACAGGCCGGGCGCCGCTGAGTGCGTCGAGTTGGTGGTGATGAGAAGCGTATGGCCGTCGGGCGCGGCGCGCGCGACCGCATTGGCGGCAAGCAGACCGCCGGCGCCGGCGCGATTCTCCACCACGAACGACTGCCCCAATGCGTCCTGCAGGTGCTGCGCGATGGCGCGCGCGGTCGCGTCGGTGACGCTGCCGGCCGCAAACGGCGTGATGATCGTGACCGGGCGTGAGGGGTAGGTCTGCGCCTGTGCCGAGCCAAATGTCAGGCCGGTGATGCTCATCAGGCCAAAGGCCAAGCGTACACAACTCATCATCGTCATTGGCTAAGCTCGCTCCTATGCCGGTCTGGCCTGCTTGTCGGCAGCTTGTTTGGGATGAGCCAAATAGGCAAGTGGCTTCGCAGCGGGCTACAAGCCAATCCTTCTTGAAACAGCGACCGCAACCAACCCCAGGACAGCCAGCGCGATGCCGTAATAGGCCCACGCCGTGTCGTTGATCATGAAGCTGCTGCGTGGATAGGGGAAATAGCCAGTGCCCTGACCGATCCAAATGACCCCGACCAAGATCGCCATCACACCGACCGACAACAATACATTTCTCATTGCGCCCCCTTGTCTCAAAAACGACCTTTATCACTCAAAGCCTCGCCTAGAACAGCCCGGGAATCAAACGCCAGCGTACCTTGTTTGTGTACTCGGCATATCCTGCAAGGTTTCTCGTGAGAAACCTCTCTTCATCCTGCAGACGCCAGATGAGCGCGGGAACAATGACACCAATTCCGAAGAGCCCGTACCACGAGTCAAGCGCAAGCGGCATGCCAATGACCAGAAGTAGCGCTGCGGCATACATCGGATGCCGCACCACTGCGTATGGCCCGGTTGATATGACCCGTTGATCGTCCGCGATCTGGATCGTCGAAGCTGCGTAGCTGTTCTCTCTCAGCACAAAAAGGATGAACAGGTATCCCAAGACAATCAGCCCGTCTCCAGTGATCGAGATATAGGGTGGAACCGGCGACCAACCGAATCGATGATCAAGCACGGGAGCCACCAGGAGCGCGGCGAACCCCAGCAACACCAGAACCATAATGATCTTTTGAGACGTTTGCGTTTCAGCCCGCGGTCCGGCGCGCAGGCGCCGCTCCAGAAGCTTCTCGTCGTAGAGCACCATATACACGGTGATAGCCGTCGAACAGACGGTAAAAGTGGCCAGGAATGACCAGCCCTGCCAATAACGGAACGTGCCGGCGGTAAGAAAAATGATACCGGCAAGCACGATAAAGCCGCGCACGCCGGCTCTGATCGTCCGGGCGTAGAGATCTTTCATGGAGCTTAGCTATGCAGCGCCGACGGCTTTTCCAGACGCGCAAGACTACCGCTGCTGCCCCGGTGCGAGATGTACGTGGGGCTACACTCGGATTGTTGATGTGTCGATCGACAGACAGCCCTCGATCGCTTCGTACAGATTCTTCTTGCAATTCCTCACAGGTCTCGCCCTGGGTTGCACAGCCTGGAATAGCTGGTACCTCGGCCCAATATCCGCCCTCTTCTGCCTTGTGCACCACGACCTGGAAATTCATCGATCACCTTGACTCTGAAGGAGCAATCCAATCGGAACTTCACAACGCCTTGACGATGCTCTCCGACATCTTCTTGGCGTCGCCGAGCAGCATCATCGTGTTGTCACGGTAGAACAGCGGATTGTCGATGCCGGCATAGCCCGAGGCGAGCGAGCGCTTGATGAACATCACGGTGCCGGCCTTCCACACCTGCAGCACCGGCATGCCGTAGATCGGCGAGGTCTTGTCCTCCTCGGCGGCCGGGTTGGTCACGTCGTTGGCGCCGATCACGAAGGCGATGTCGGCCTGCGCGAACTCTGAATTGATGTCCTCGAGCTCGAACACCTCGTCATAAGGCACGTTGGCTTCGGCAAGCAGCACGTTCATGTGGCCGGGCATGCGGCCGGCGACCGGATGGATGGCGTATTTGACCTCGACGCCTTCCTTCTTGAGACGGTCGGCCATCTCGCGCAACGCGTGCTGCGCCTGCGCCACCGCCATGCCGTAGCCGGGCACGACGATCACTTTGGAGGCGTTCTTCATGATGTAGGCGGCATCCTCAGCGGAGCCGATCTTGACCGGGCGCTGCTCCTGGGAGCCGGCGGGCCCCGCCACCTCGCCACCGAAGCCGCCGGGGATCGGCGCCTCGTGCAGGACGAGCGCGCGGCCCGTCTTGCGCACCGAGGCCAGCACCGTGTCGCGGTCCCAGGGCAGCAGCGTGCGCAGGTCGACGACTTCGATCGAGCGCCCCTCGGCGGCCAGGCGCTCCGCGGCCTCCAGCGCCCAGACCACACCGACCGACCACGTCACGATGGTCGCGTCGGTCCCTTCGCGTTTCACATCAGCGACGCCTAACGGAATGGTGAAGTCTGCATCTTCCGGCACTTCGTCTTTCATTCCGTACATGCGTTCCTGCTCGATGAAAATCACCGGATCATCGTCGCGAATCGATGACTTGAGCAGTCCCTTCGCATCTGCCGGCGTCGAGGGCATCACGACCTTCAAACCGGGGAAGTAGGCGTACCATGATTCCAACGCCTGGGAATGCTGGGACGAGACCTGGAA
>Ga0137397_10004040_pt1 | contig 10205 bp, 9 predicted proteins | sample czorhiz116metaG_FD_106658 | JGI IMG/M metagenome (GOLD analysis project Ga0137397, IMG submission 106658) | Vadose zone soil microbial communities from Angelo Coast Range Reserve, California, USA - czorhiz1.16 metaG | ecosystem: Environmental > Terrestrial > Soil > Vadose zone | place: USA...
GCATGTGTCGTTCTCCTCCCTTGGTGTCCTTATACTATCGCGGGAGGTCCTATGGCCATCATCCGCATCCACACCGGTCCCGACGGGAAGTCGCACTTCGAGGAGATCGTGCCGAAATTCGAGCCGCGCGGAGACAAGTCCGAGAGCGCGGAGTTGATTCCCGGTAGCGGCATCGTCATTCGCCGTTTCGAGGCGACTCGATCCAATCCCTGGCACCACGCGCCCGGGCGCGCCGCGGTGTTCACGCTCTCCGGGGCGGTGGACATCGAGATCGGCGACGGCACGGTGCGCCGCCTCGGGCTGGGCGATATCTTGATCGCCGAGGACCTGACGGGTCAGGGCCACGTGACGCGCGAAGTCGGACCCGAGCCGCGCGTTTCGATCTTCGTGCCGCTCCGCTAGGGCTCCGCTACTCGGGGGAGCAGGCGCAGGAGAGTCTCGGCCAGCTGAGCCGTCCCAAAGTGCATGGCCAGGTACTGCCGGCCAACCGCGGGACTTTCCGGCCGACGCGCAAGAGCCGACGCGATTGCGCTTGCGAACTCGCCAGGATCGGACTCCAGGCGCAGGTTCGCGGGTTTCGGATCGGGCAGGCCCCGTGCACCGACGGCAGTTGAGACGACCCAGGCGTCACGGGCGAGGAATTCCAGCATTTTTATGCTGACTCCGCTGCCCTGGAGCTGCGGGTTGATGATGATCCGCGCTCTGGCGAAAAGGGACTGAACGTCTACTGGGTTCGACACGCAAGTCACGTGACGACTCTGACAGGCGCTTCGGAATCGCGCCGAAGGACGCGAGCCCGCTACGAGAACGCGCACGCCCGGAGCCCGGCGCTCGAGGTTGCCCAGGACGTGGTCGAGGAACCAGAGCAGCCCGTCGACATTGTCCGGCGCCCACAGATTGCCGACAAACAGTACGTCGATATCTCGCTCGTCCCACGGCCGGCTCTCGGCGGGCGCGCCGAGCCAGGTCGGCCGGAGGACGGCGCTCTTTCCCTGCCAGCCCAACGCACGCATCCGCTCGGCGTCCTCTGCTGAGATTTCTAGGACCAGGTCGGCGTCGCGGCGAATTTGCCGCTCGAGTGTGGCCATTCGCTTTGCGGTCACGCGGAGTCGCAATCGGTGGAGGCCCTTCGCTAGTTCGGACTGGTTTCTCCAGTACTCGTGCTCGACGTTTTGAGATCGATATGTGAACGGAATCGACAGCTCGCTGCTCAACCGCGCCGCAGTGAGGTACGCCGGCCAACCATCCAGCATGAGGATGCCGGGTTTGAAGTCTTGAATCTTTGCCCTGACCTCTTGATATTCCCGCTCCGCGGGGACAAAGCGGCGCACGCGGGGAGGGTAGCGCAGCTCGGAAAGAGCCAACCAGCGGGATCTGGGCGTCAGACGGATCAGCTCGTGCGCAATCTCGTGCACGACTCCAAGATCGGCGGGAGTCGGCGGGTGCCCCTCATGCCAGCAGACGAGCTGAATCTGGACCCCGAGGCGTCGCAGGCCGACCAGCCGGCTCCAAACGTCAGCCTTGCCTCCGTGGATCGGGGGATACGGGAACTCGTGGTGGATCACCGTCACCCGAAGGTGCTTTATGCGCCGCCTCCAAGCGGCCGTGGGCTTCTGTTCAGACGGCCGAGGGCGGACACCCGACATGCGTGTCGGACGCGAGCCGGCGCAGTGAATTCACGAACTCCGATTTCGCCGATTGCCCGAAGTACTTTTCCAACACTCTCGCTCGCTCTCGTCGATCAATCGCAGGAGCGCGTAGGCATCCGATGACGGCGTCGGCGAAGTCCTGACCGTTCCGCGCAATACGGAACAGATTCTGGACGTCGGCTGGCAGGCCCTGGAGTCCCTGCGGGGTGGACACAATGGGTCGCAAAACCTGCAGCATCTCCAGCGACTTCATGCTGATCCCGCTTCCGTGTAGCGCCGGATTGACCAACACCCGACCCCGTGCGTAGAACTGCATAGCATCAGCTGGATCGGACTCCAAGATCACGTTCTCGCTACTATCGCATGCTCTACGAACGGCGCTCGTCGGAGCTCTGCCCGCGACCAACAACGTCGTGGTGGGGCGCACTTTGCGGATTCGGGGGAATACGTCAGCGACCAACCAAACGACGGCTTCGACGTTGCTGGGCGTATAGAGGTTGCCCAAGAACACCAGGTCGTACTCCGCTCCATCGGCATTCACGCTCACCGATTGCGCCATCGCGAAGGGAGGCAGCCAGGTCCCATGGGTGAGCCCGCTGTCGCGCCAGTACTGTAGATCTTCCATCGATATGTCGAAGAAGTGGCGGCTTTGACGCAGCAGCGCGAACTCGAACCTCTTGAGATGAAGGGCGGTGAGATACAGGCGAAGTCGCGTGCGCCAATGATCAGCGAGTCGGGCCTGACGCGGGATGTACTTGTGCTCGACGTTTTGGGTTCGCACCGCCAGCGGCAAACGGAGTCGATGTGCGATGCCCTTCGCGAGCTCACCACCATAAATGCTCTCGAGAAGGATGAGACTCGGGGCAAACTGCCGCACGCGCTGGGAGACAGACATCCATTCGCTCTTCGTCATTATTCTCATTGCTACGTAAAACGGATAGCGACGAAGACGGGCGAGCGTCAGCCATCTCGCGCTCATGCCTCTCTTCAAAGGGATCACGATGAGATCGGCAACGACACGCTTGACCTCTCGCGTTACTTCTTCAAGGCGGGCGGACTCCGCTTTCGGGTGGTACCAGCATATGAACTGGATATCCACACCAGCTTCGGCGACGACGATCAGCTGACGCCAAACATCCAGTCGGCCTCCGTGCACCGGTGGAAACGGGAGCTCGTCAGCGACGATGGTGACTTTCACGGCATGCATCCGGCGGGGGCTCTGATGCAGGCGCGGCGCAAGGGCCCAAGCACGGCTTCTCATGCTAACCGAAGACTTGCGAGCGGCCAACAACGCGGAGCTACGGGGCGGCTAGCACGGGCTCCTCGATCACCTGTCGGGAGTTGGCTGAGCTCTCCCCTCAGGCTGTTGACGAAATTGTCGAATGTGAGGAGAAGGGCTACGAACTCCGCGCCCGCGGCGATTGCCACGAGACGAGCATCACAGCGCACTATCTGGAACTGCTCTGGAGGCGGCCGATACCAAAGGCTATTGACGGCATCGATGCTGTCTAGTTAATCGGGAACGGGATGCTCGTGTAGGCCCCGCTGTTGGTGGGGTAGCCGCTGGGCTGATCGGCGGTTTCGCCGGCGCTGCGGACCCAGACGCCGACGGCATAGTTGGGGTTGGGCGTGCTCGGGGTCCAGACGAACGTGTTGCCCGTCGACCAGCCCGTCAGCGCGGTCCAGGTCGCACCGTTCCAGCGCCACCATTTGAACTGATAGGGGGCGGTGCCTCCGGTCGCGCCTGCGGTGAACGTGACGGTCGACCCGCGCGGCCGCGGCGCGCTGAGATTCGCCGTCAGACTCGTCAAGGTCAAGACCGGCGCCTGAACCGGGAAGGGGATGCTCCTGTAGGCCTCGCTATTGGTGGGGTAGCCACTGGGCTGATCAGCGGTTTCGCCGGCGCTGCGGACCCAGACGCCGACGGCGTAGTTGGGATTCGTGGTGCTCGGGGCCCAGGCGAACGTGTTGCTCGTCGACCAGGCCGTCAGCGCGGTCCAGGTCGCACCGTTCCAGAGCCACCACTTGAACTGATAGGGGGCGGTGCCTCGGGTCGCGCCTGCGGTGAACATGACGGTCGAGCCGGGCGGCTGCGGCGCGCTGAGATTTGCCGCCAGACTCGTCAAGGTCAAGACCGGCGCCTGAACCGGGAAGGGGATGCTCCTGTAGGCCCCGCTATTGGTGGGATAGCCACTGGGCTGATCGGCGGTTTCGCCGGCGCTGCGGACCCAGACGCCGACGGCGTAGTTGGGATTCGTGGTGCTCGGGGCCCAGGCGAACGTGTTGCTCGTCGACCAGGCCGTCAGCGCGGTCCAGGCCGCACCGTTCCAGAGCCACCACTTGAACTGATAGGGAGCGGTGCCGCCGGTTGCGCCTGCGGTGAACGTGAGGGCCGAGCCGGGCGGCTGCGGCGCACTGAGATTTGCCGTCAGACTCGTCAGGGTCACGGCCCCCGTGCCACTGCCGGACACGCTCCGGGAGACAGTGTCCCCGTCCGCAGCGACGGTCATGTTCGCCGTAGTGGTCGCGTTCGTCGTCGGCCTGAAGCGCACGGTCACCATCTGGGTTGCGTTCAGGCCGACCAGACTGAACGGGCTCCCGGACACGACGCTGAAGGGAGCGGGAGCCGATACCGTCCCGGATACGGTCCCACCAGCCGTGTTTTGCACCGTCAAGGTCTGATCGGCGAAGGCCCCCACGGTTACGCTCCCGAAATTCACCGAGCCAGACGGGCTCACTGAAAAGCTACTCCGCGCGACGGCGCTGGCTGCCGACGAACAGGCGCTCTCGTTGCCGCTTGAATCCACCGCTGTGACCGCCACAAAGTAGCTCGTACCGCTCGTGAGTCCCGTCAGCCTGAACGTGACGGTCTGACCGGCCCCCGGGCTCGAGGTCAAGGACGCCACCTGAAAAGCGGAGGGCCCCGGACAAGGCGTGCTCCCGATCCCGTAATAGACGCGATAGAACGCCAGATCGGTCAGCTGACTGCCGTCGACATTCGTAGTGGGACTTGTCCAGGACGCATCGAGGACTCCAGCGCTTCCTGGGCTTGCTGCGAGGAGGAGTGCGACGACTGCGAGGCCGAGCGTCAGTCGCCAGTGCATGATCGCGGACCGCTGACTGCACATGCCCTGCCAATCGAGCATTGTTTGGGTCCGTCGGCAGCTAAGTGGATAGGATTGTAGGGCACTCGACTCGCCGCACCAGGCGCGATCTCTGTGCGCGCATCACGTGTGAGTGTCAGGTAGCTGTCACTTGCGCCAGGACGCTAACACCGGCCGAAGGGGAAGTCCCTTCGCGAGCAGCCAGAAGCGGTGGCACGACACCCTGAGCCCACTCGTATGCGCGCCCCACAGGCTGGCTGTCGGTTAGAAACGTACCTAAGACATTGAATTGAAGAGTCAGCCAAAAGGTTCCTCCCTCCTCCAGGCGGAGGCAACCGGCAAAAGCCCGGACACAGGCCCAGGGCGTTCGCTACAATCGGGCCGCGCGATGCAGGGCATGGCGCCGATTACCCGGCGGACTTGAGATGGCCGTCTCGACCTGAGACTCCTCAGACCCGTCGAGCGGGGGAGGCGAGACTTAACGAGTGCTCACGGACGACGACCTGCGCCGTGATCTGATCGAACGTGGAAAGGAGTGGGTGACCCACGACTGATGGAGCGGTGGCCTCGGATCTCGATCGTCACGCCGTCCTTCAACCAGGGACGATACATCAGCGACACGATCGAAAGCGTTGTCGCGCAGGACTACCCCGATGTGGAGCACATCGTTGTCGACGGCGGCTCGACCGATGGCACGCTCGAGATCCTCGCACGGTATCCACACCTGAAGGTCATCTCAGAGCCGGATCGGGGTCACGCGGACGCGATCAACAAAGGCTTGCGCCTCGCCACTGGTGATATCTGGGGGTTCCTGAACTCCGACGACACGCTGGCGCCCGGTGCGCTCCGGCGCGTCGGGCACGAGATCGATCCGTCGAGCGGCAAGCACGTCGTCATGGGGCGCTGCCGGTTCATCGACCAGCATGGACGCTTTACGGGTGTCGAGCACCCAAGCCACTTCCAGAGCCACCGCCGGGTGCTCGAGGTGTGGAAGGGGCACACCATTCCGCAGCCAGCCGTCTTCTGGACACCCGAGGTGTGGAGAACCTGCGGCCCGATGGATGAGAGCGCGAGATCGGCCTGGATCGACTACGATCTCTTTTGCCGCGTTTCGCGTCGTCATCGTTTTCACTTCATCGACCAGGTTCTAGCCAACTACCGCCTCCATCCAGACTCGAAGACGTCTCGGTCCACCGAGGCCGAGCGTCTCGAGGAGGCCATCTGCCTCAGCAGGCGCCACTGGGGATCACCGCTTCGCCCTGAGTACTGGCAGCTTGCGTCTTCCCTGGCGATTCACCGTCTCGATCGGATCGGGCGGGCCCGACGGCTTCTCCGCCGAGCCCGCGACCGCTGGCGCGAACGGCGCCGGCTGGATGCGCTGATCAGCGGCTGCCGCGGAATCCTTCTCGCGCCGGAGATCGCGTTCTATTTGGCCGTCTACCCTGTCCTGTGGGACCGGGCCAAGAGCGCCCTCGAGATCGTGCTGCCGCACGTCGGCGGTGCAACTGTTCCACCCGAGACCGCCGCATACTTCGATCACACTGAGCCGTGGTCGGACGGCTGGGTCGGCCCTCGACTCGTCGCTTCGGTGCAGGCCGACGATGTGGCGGAGGCTGTGGAGGTCAGCGGCTGGCAGGACCTGAGCTGTTTGAGCAAACCGTTCGTCTTGACCGTGAGGATCAACGGAAGCTATGCGGGGCGACACACCTTCGAGCGGAGTGGCGACTTCGTGGCACGCATTACGTTGCCTCTAGCGGTCCCGGCAGGAGTCCTCGCCGTCGAGGTGGAAGCCAGCAGCTGGTTCGTTCGCCACCGCTTCGTGAAGAACAGGGACTTCCGACCTCTATCGTGGCGGCTGGGCTCCGTGCGGGTGGTCCGATGACGCCCAGCCATCTCCGTCCGAGGACTCGACGAAAGTCTCCACTACGGCCTGGACTGGGATCTCTTGATACGTCTGGGCTGTCGCTGGCCTCGGTCGTATATCTGCCGGAGGTCGTGGCCCAGAGCCGCAAGGACGTTGGAGACTCTGAAGCGGCAGTTTTTCTTCTTTCTTCCATGCACGCCCGCCGAGGCTCGGGCTCAGGGGCGATCACTATTCCCACAACTCATGAGGCTCCGATGGAATCTGCGGCCCGCCACGCGCGAGACACGTCTTGTCTGTTCGAGGGCCGGACCTCTAGCGAAGAAAGAGTGAGCCCCTCCGGGTCGCACGAGGAGACCTTCACGCATTGCCCTCACGACGGGCACACGGTTATCCGCGTAGGCTTTCGTGCCGGCTTCACGAGCTGCGGTTTGAACCGGCACCCACAGACTCGATGGCAGCTCTCGCCCGAGCCGGGGTCGCTCAACCATGACGAGTCAAGCTCGCGAGCGGCGACCAAGGCCGAGTGGGGGTGGCGCCGCTGAGGACCGTGAGGCTGATCACGGCGCACTTTGATAGCATCGCGCGATACCTCAACCCGCTCGGCCTCGGCGGGCTCTCTGGCGGCCCCAAAATCTCATCGCCAATTCACTCGTCGCGACATCGAGGGACTACCGAGGATCGGTCCTTCGCCAATCCGCTGATACTTCTTCGCGATTACACCCTGGTCTTCGGTGTGATCCTCAGGGGCGTCGGCGACAATCCCAGAGCGATGGCCTTCGGGATTTCCGCCGTCGCATTGTTCGGCGGCCTTGTCGTGATCAACGCCTTCGCGGAGTGCGCGAGCCGGGCGACGGGGCTCATCGTGAGCGTTCCGATACGCGAAGAAGGAGACGGCGACCAGCGCTGCCGCACTCGTGGTCGCGATCCGCGCGCCACGCCGTTCCATGGCGAGAGCTATCGCAAGGTCCGCACCCGCCTGGCCCATCGGGGCCTCGCCGTCGGGGTAAGCGCGTACTGCGCCTCATGCGCCCGCATCAGATCCCGTCTCTTGCGCGCCATCCGGGCAGTGTAGAATCAGGCCGGTCATGAGACAGGCTCTCATCACCGGGGTCACTGGTCAGGACGGTGGGTATCTCTCGAAGCTCCTGGTCGAGAACGGATACCGCGTCTACGGTCTGGACCGCCGCACAAGCACGCCGACGACGGAGCGGCTCCACTACCTAGAGGTGCTCGACCGGATCACGCTGCTCGACGGAGACGTGACGGATCAGGGATCGATGGTGCGGGCCCTCGAGGCCGCCGAGCCGGACGAAGTGTACAATCTAGCCGCGCAGTCCTTCGTGGGCTCGTCATGGCGGCAACCCGTCCTGACCATGGAAGTCAACGGAATCGGCGCCGTCAACGTGCTCGAAGCCATCCGCCTGGTCAACCCGAAGATTCGCTTCTACCAGGCTTCCACCAGCGAGATGTTCGGGCTGACCGCGGAGCCGGTGCAGTCGGAGACGTCGCCGTTCCACCCGCGAAGCCCGTACGCCATCGCCAAGCTCTTCGCGCACTGGTCGACGATCAACTATCGCGAGAGCTTCGGACTGTTCGCGTGCGCCGGTATCCTGTTCAACCACGAGTCGCCGGTGCGCGGCATCGAGTTCGTGAGCCGGAAGATCACGGACGGGGTCGCGCGGATCAAGCATCGCGTGGCCACGGGCCTCCGGATGGGCAACCTGAGAGCTAAGCGGGACTGGGGCTTCGCGGGCGACTACGTCCGCGCGATGCGGCTGATGCTCCAGGCCGAACGCCCTCAGGAGTACGTCGTGGCGACGGGCCGCTCCGTCAGTGTCGAGGAGTTCTGCCGCATCGCCTTCGAGTACGTCCGGCTCGACTGGCGAGAATACGTCAGTGTAGACCCGCAGATTACCCGTCCGGCGGAGGTGCCCGCCCTCTGCGGAGACGCCGCGAAAGTGAAGGCCGAACTCGGCTGGCAGCCCGCGACCACGCTCGAGGAGCTGATCGCCATGATGGTCGAGGCCGATCTCAAGCGTGTGAGGGATGAGCGTTGGTAACAGTCCAGGGCAAGACGTGGCCCACCGATTACTGGCGCGACAAACGGGTCCTGGTGACCGGGGGCGCCGGGTTCCTTGGCTCGTACGTGGTCGAGCTCCTCAGAGCGCGCGGGTGCCGGGACCCGTTCATTCCGCGGAGTCACGAGTACGACTTGCGCCGCGAGGAGGCCGCCGTCCGGCTCATGGAACAGGTGCGGCCCGACGTGGTCATCCACCTCGCCGCCGTCGTGGGCGGTATCGGGGCCAACCGCGCGAACCCCGGCCGCTTCTTCTACGAGAATCTCGTGATGGGCGTGCAGCTCTTGGAGCAGGCGCGCCTATTCGGGGTCAACAAGTTCGTCACGGTCGGTACGGTGTGCTCCTACCCCAAGTTCGCGCCCGTGCCCTTCCGCGAGGAGGACCTCTGGAACGGATATCCGGAGGAGACGAATGCCCCCTATGGGCTCGCGAAAAAGATGCTCCTCGTGCAGGGGCAGGCATATCGCCAGCAGTACGGGTTCGCCTCCATCTACCTGATGCTTGTGAATCTCTATGGGCCGCGGGACAACTTCGATCCCGCTTCGTCCCACGTGATCCCCGCGCTAATCAAGAGATGCCTGGACGCAATTCGTAACAGCGAGCGAGCGGTCACCGTCTGGGGAACCGGCAAAGCGACGCGCGAATTCATCTACGTGCGCGATGCAGCGGAGGGGATCGTCTTGGCCGCCGAGCGCTACGACGGTGAGGAGCCCGTGAATCTCGGTGCGGGTTTCGAGATCTCGATCGGTGATCTGGTGGGCCTGATCACGGAGCTTACAGGCTTCCGTGGGAGCATCGAGTGGGATGCCAGCAAGCCCGATGGCCAGCCCCGCCGGATGCTGGACGTCAGTCGAGCGGAGGAGTGGTTCGGCTTCAAAGCGACGACCTCCTTTGAGGAAGGGCTACGCGGGACGATCGCTTGGTATCGCGCATTGCTCAGATCGAGTGACCACGGGCGGTCCACGGGTGGAACCCTGGCCTCCACTGGATAACATCACTTCACCGCATGTCGTGGCGGGTGGTGGTCGCGTGGCTCAGCCATTCGGCGTTCGCGCGAGTGAGGGATTCGGGCAGGAGAAACCTGGAAGCGAGCTAAATATGGCGACGCGTTGGATGGCACCCACGTGAGGCGATGTTCACTCCGCGGGCGGGGTGGGCGCTCGCACTTGACTGGGCGCTCCAGTTCCACTCACCTCGCGCGTTTCGTCGCTCCGAAGATCGCGGGACACCGCGTTGACGGTCGATCCGGCTGACGCGGTCGAGCTGGCGGAGGCCTCGCCGCTCTACTCGCGACCCCCGGACCGCGACCTCGAGGATGTCTGCTATACTCGCCCTACCCGGCGTCTTAGCCATCACGCGTCCGTGAGCTCTCGACGCTGCTTCTACCGCCGTCTGCGAGCTCGCGGAGATCTCGTGCCGCGACTCATCGCTGAACAGTCGGCGCGACTCCAGGACATATCGAGCCGCGTCGACCGACTGTCTGCGCGCCTGGACGAGCACACCGCGCGCC
>Ga0137397_10004041_pt1 | contig 10204 bp, 9 predicted proteins | sample czorhiz116metaG_FD_106658 | JGI IMG/M metagenome (GOLD analysis project Ga0137397, IMG submission 106658) | Vadose zone soil microbial communities from Angelo Coast Range Reserve, California, USA - czorhiz1.16 metaG | ecosystem: Environmental > Terrestrial > Soil > Vadose zone | place: USA...
AGTGTCAATCCCCTAGATACAGCTGACTCAGCTGTATCGTATACTCATTTTTTCCTAATCCGGGAACTCAGCTGACTCAACTGGCAACTGTCATCCAGGTGAAGTACAGTAGCGACTGTGAAAGTTGCCAGGGCCGTGAAAATCGTATTAACACCGAGTCGGCCCTTGTTTCGCGCGCTCGTGCAAGTCTGGACTGTCTATTTCACTAGTTCTAAGTAAGTAGTTAGTTTTGCTATAAAGACCCGCGTCGGCGCCTCGTCGAGGCAACAGTTTCCCCCCTCGCGTCCCCTGCCACGCCTGCTTCTCCGCCCGACCGACACACGTTAATCCGAAGCTACCGCCCCGTCACACGTCCCCGGGACCACGCCCTTCATCCTTTCAAGCCGTTTCGTGTCGCCGTCTCGTTCGTCAAGTTTCGCATCGTATTCGCGCCCCCGGCGTCGTCCCCGCATCCCCGTACTCTCTCGCGCGCGCCCTCCCTCTTCCTCTCTCTCTCTCTCGCTCGTCTGCCCGTGTTGCAGGACCAGACCTAGTATTGCAGTTGAATACTCGTCCCTCTGACACTCTGAGATGTCTGATACTGCATATTTCATCAGACCTGTGCAACCAGAAGATGTGGTAAGTTTCGACTCCTAAGAACGCTCTGAGGAGCGGGGATTGAGATGAAATGACAACGTTCACAGCCTGCAGTCCTACAGTTGATCTACGAGTTGGCATGAATATATTTTTCAGATATCCCAGATTACGTTCACTGACTATGTCTTCATTGGGGGTAGGCTGACTACCAAAATGCCCCGCATCTAGTCGTGGCAACCCCCGAATCGGTGAGTTCACATCGAGATAACAGCGTTCCATATGATGCAAACTCTTTCGTAGATAAGAAAGCACATTTTCGAAACTCGCCTCGCAAACGCATTGCTTGCATTTTCTGGGTCCATAGATGTTCCCGGAGAAGCGATTGGTTTTGCGTTTTACTTTTTCAACTTTGAGACATGGACCGGCAGGCCAGGGTTATATGTATGTTGATATTCGGAAACCATCGAGCTCGAGGCAAACCCCAATATGTTTTACAGCTTGAGGACCTCTACGTCAAATCGGAGCACAGGAGGAAAGGCATAGGAAAGGCGCTATTCAAACAGCTTGCTATAATTGCGCAAGAAAAGGTTACAGTACCGACATTCTCTACCTGATTATACAATTGACGCGAAACTAGGACTGCGCTCGCATGGATTGGTCGGTTCTCAAGGTAGTCTAAGCACACTAATATCACTTGAATTGTACTCACAGCCGTGTAGTGGAACCAGCCCTCTATCGACTTTTACGAGAAATGTATCCATGCGAAAGCCAAGGACGAATGGTTAGGCATGCGTCTTGAGGAGGAAGGGATCGAAAGCTTGAAGAATATCACAGCGTGAGAAAGAATGACCGTCTACAACCTACGTCGACAGGAAGTTTCTCTCCAAGAAAAGCTGACAGTGGTATTTGGATGGCATCGCGACCGAGAGATATGTGACAGTAGGAATAGAATTCGAGTAATATCAGGACATTGTGTTGAGCCTCGGCCCTATACACCATCGTAGCTGGCGCCACCAGCCTGGATAGAAGAGTCAGTTCTTCGACGACTAGGATGTAACATAGGATTAATGACCTTGCGCAACCGGACGATGATTGGCTCTTCTTTCAAGTCATCTTTCTCTCTCGCCGCGACATCGATGGAATAGGTGCGGAAGACAGACTTCACGTCCGCAGCGTGTACTGAGATCTATTACGAGAACGTTAGCTCCTCGGCAACCAGTCTACCGTCTTTCGGCCGAACACACCTTTGCTTTCCTCATGATCTTGCACCCTGACCCGATCCACGTAACGAGGATAAATTTCTCACGCTGGGACTCCTTGTCATTCGCATATGTGACACGAACATAGGCAAAGGCGCCTTTAGTGGGATCTAGTTTCTCTTGTAGTTCAGCCAGGCCACCAGTGCCCGTAGCCGTGACGACCAATTTGTCGGAACGGTCGTTCTGGGATATGGGCAATCAGGAAGGGTAGGAAAATGAGAACAAAACCCATAGGCGAACCTCGTAATCTATGAGAACCCAGTTGGTATTAGATTTGACAGACCGAACATCCTCGTAAGCTGAGGCCTCGTGAGGAAGAGAGGACGCATTATTATGGATTTACGAACGGCACCTTCGTTGATCTTGGGGTCAGAGACATCGGCCATGATGAGAAAAATACAGGAAGATAGAGACAGAAGAAGTGAAAACCGAGCCGTATACGACAGCAAAGACGAGAGCGAGCTGGTAAGAGAGCAACGCACACGCTCAACCCGGTAGCAACTCTGGTGTTTGCCAGTTGGAAATTCGGTGGCTGTGCTACTTGGTGCTTATATTCGACCACGTGATGCACCGTATGTTTCTTGATGCTGTCCCTCATCCGCACTCGCTTCTCTCCTCTGCCTCTGACACCCTCTAAACTTGTTACGGTCTATTCAAGACTTTCCCTTAGATGCGCACATAGCTCAGGGAGGCCGTCCCCCTTGCGTCAAAGGGACTGGGGCGTCGTTGGACGTTTGTCTCGGCCACCTACGCTCTTAGAAGAGGAGCCAGAGGAGGAAAAAGATGGGAAGAACTCGAAAGTCCGATACCAGACGGACAACTATACCCCCACGTCCGACCCCACCCCTCCGCAATGGTCACAGCACCGCGCCTCCTTGAAAACAAGGTTTCCTGAAGGGTGGGCGCCTCCTCACAAGCTGTCTCGCGCGGCAATGGATGGCTTGCGCTCGCTGCATGCGCACGACCCAGACACGTTCACCACTCCGGTTCTCGCAGACAAGTTCCACATCAGCCCGGAGGCGGTGCGCCGCATTCTCAGGGGCAAGTGGCAGCCGACACAAGAGCAGCGTGCTCGCCTGTTGGATCGCGAAAAGCGGCAAAGACAAGATCGCATCCGGTCGAGGAGTGCCGCAGAGCGCTCGGGGGAAACGGGAGAAAAGTGGAGAAAGGCTGGTGGTCAACGCCAGAGATAGAGGGCTTGGGCAGCGCAATAGAAATATACGTTGTGAGTGCCGATGCAGTCGGCGTCCGCTTTCGGCGTATGTACGGGACGTTAGATACCCACCTTCTGTTACAGGACGCCGCGAGTACGCTTTTTACATTGTGGGTCAAAGATTTTGCATTCTGATTTGAACACCTGAGAGGCAGCACCGTGCCAACTTCGCTGCATCGCCAGCTGTTTGATAGGACGGTAATTTTCCGAAAGAAAGCAACCGTGATCTCGCGGTGTGCTCCCCAGATTGTCGACCAAGACCTCAAGCTATAAGCGGCTCCCGGCCACGAAACCGTTGAGCGTCGAGACGGGTTGCGGATTCGTGTTTTGATTTAACCGCCTCCCATCGCCCCATCGATTTTGTGAAAGTTGCACACTTCTTCGATGTCCTATTCCTCCCACTCTACCAATCGCTGAAGCGGCGGCGGCCGGAATTGCATTTTTGGTAGAATGACCGGATCCAGATCAAAAGAAGTCCTTCCTACCTAACCCGCGGTGTTTCGTCCAGCTACGGCTCCTTGACCTTCTGCGCCGATGTCTTGTGAGTCTATTTTGTGTGATGATTCTTACGCCGTGGCATTGAGGATGCCATCACAATGGTATGGACATAACAAGTGTTGCATTACCCGTACCAGTATCAGCCTATAGGTACCATGATCTCCTGGTGTACTCGTACTAACTATGGCAATCTATCATGGTGCTTAATGGTCATAGACTTCCCATTCTTTTCCCCACGAGACCAAAGACACAAGCACCGCAATTAGCAGTCCGATGCTGGTCAGATATTTATGGGGACACATGTCAGCACGGACTCGGAGGCGCGGCAATAACTTGAAGATGTTACTCATATAGAAGGCACATTCTCGAGTACCGGACTGCATCCAGCATCAACGCGGTGTTTGCTCCCGCGATGCGGCGTAACGCTAAATTAGCTTTCCCTCGCGTATGAGTGGACAACGTTCTTGCTTCCTTGCTCTGGACCAGACCTCCGCAGATCAGTAACGTGATTTGATGCAATCAACCATTACACCATGCCTTTTCCGCCCCTTCTTCTTTCTCCCTCCGTGGAATTCCTCTCGGGTCCGTCCTGTAGTAACAGCGGTACTTACATCACGCACTCTCACGCACTCTCCCTAGCAACCGTTCAGTTGCCTCCGTGTCGGAGACAACGTTTTAGACATCCGAGCTCCCAATCGAATTCGTGAGTCGGGCCATCAGCGTATCAGTGTTTACGAAATGCCCGCTCAGGCGCGGCCGGGGATCGGTCTTTCCACGAAAAACTTCCTTATCCGAAACATTTTGTTCTTTTTCGGGCCCATTCGTTACGGAAGGCAGTATGTCGGAGTCAGACGGACAGATACTTCACCCATGCACAATGAGCGATCGCCGGCCAGGAGTCTGATCATATTTCCATGGAAGGGAAATTTGCGAGACCTTCAAGCCCCGGATCCGTAGCTTGGGGCCGTGTGGGATTAGCCGGCGCTCCACTAACAACCCACAGGTCGCCGAGGAGACACGGGACAAGGACCACACAGCCACAGCTCCCTACTAGCTCGTGCTTTACAAACACAGCTCTCTTTGACCATTGGCCATCATGATGACCCTGTGCCAAGCTGGCCTTTGCGCCTCGGCCTTCGTGGGTAATCGAGGATATATTGATTAGGGAAAACCCTTTTTAGGGGCTTGTGTGACATCCTGTCGCTAGTATGCACTGGGATCGTAACGAAAAAATAAGCTAGACGCGAAGCAGCTGGGCATAGGGCACGGATAGAAGGGAAAATACAACTAGAGCGAACCAGCCCCGGATGGCTAGTGACCCGAAGGCTCTCCGGAGGAATCCAGTCTCTTGTACTTGAGGAAGAACCGGCCGAGAACCGGCTGGCACGTCAAGTGGTCATTCCAGTTTGGTCTTGGAGGCGGGTTCGCGACCCGACCGCTCGCGTCCACGGTTTCAAATTCGAAATCCACGAGCATCAGCGCAGCGAGGAGTTTTGTCTCGAGTCTCGCAAGTCGCGAGCCGAGGCATGTCGTTCTCCCTGCCCATACGCCGAGCCAAAAGAAAGGTAAGGGAACAATATCAAATCCACTTCTTCTAACCAGCCCCAAGTATTTGGCGAAGCAAAAAAAATACGCACCTCCGCCCCATCCTAAATACGTGAGATTGCCTGTAGGTTTCGGTCGCGCGGGATCGAATTTCCAAGGATCGGGATACAAGACCGGGTCAAGGTGGACATCTGCAGAAGGGTACACCACGAGGGAACCTGTGGGTATGGTTTTGCCATCGATATACATCTCTGGGCCGATATTCTGCCGCATCGCAACATGAGGTTGGGCTATACGGAGCGTTTCATGGATGAGCATGTCAAGGACGGGTGTCCTATTTTCCCACGTGGCGAGGGGGATAGAGGATAATAATGCGATGGTCGTGGAACAGTGCCGTGAATCGCACTCGGAGATAGTCTCCGGGGAGTGTGAAGCGACGATTTTCCTAACTTCGGTGCGTGGTTCATTGCGCCAGTTCGGGTAGCAACCGAGATATGTGAACAGCCAGGAAGCTGGGATGGGGTCAATCCTCTCCATAGCAGCTAGATATTGCGTATAACACTCGCCTGTGTTGCCGGTTGACCGCGAGCCGGCCATTACTAAACCCATCATAAACTAAAGGGGCTACGTTAGCACGGTTAATGCCCAAGCTTCCGAACCACAAGTACATACCCCTACGATAGTCAACGTTTGGTCCCCTGCGTCCAGGAAAATTTGTAGGGCATCGTTGTGGGGGATGCCGCTTTGTATCCTGGACTTGACTGCCTCCATTATAACATCATACAACTGTTTCGTCGCTCGTGCCTTCTTGACCATGGAAGGACTAGGGAACCAAGGGAAGAGTACTGAAGCTGGCGTCGTTCCGCGATCAACTTGGTCGTAAAGCCGCCGGAGACGAGCCACGACTTGTGGGTCATCAGCTATTTCCGTGCACGTCAGAGACCTTACGGTGGCTTGTAATATAAACTACAATAGGAAGTGGATGAGCGCTATTGTATCAGGGTAGAAGGCATAGGGGAGGGCTTACTTCGTATATCTTTTCAAAATGGTCAAGGGTCCCGGCCTTTTCCCATGGTTGTAAGAGCCGTCCGACGTCATTCAAAATTTCGGGAATTACTGTGCGGAAATAAGGTGAGATAGGTCGGTCATTCGACGCGGGCTAGGCCACCTACAATCCGTCAAGCGTTCGCTCCGTTGGACGTTCTCCAGGCGCCTATATATTATAGCAACCCGTTGTTTGCGAAGTTCTGTTGTCACGCCATGGATAATAGGGAGCTAAGGTGGAAAGTTACTCTGATGGGTGGGGATCCCATGGCGGTTGACCTGGTACGCTCACCGCTCCCGAAAGAACCCTAAAGCCTTCGTGAATGTTCAGCCCTCTTGCGTCAAAGAAATCTTTCCGCCCACGCTCTCCAGAAACGACATTGACGTTGTTCTATTTCCATGTAAGGTGTGCATCCGTCAACGAAAAATCTGCGGGCGCGAGTAGCAGGACCAACGGTTCTAACGTACCAGCAAGAGATTGAACTGAAAAAGCGGCTGATTCGTGACTCTAAATCCCCAAGCGAGGAAGTCATGACGATGCGTTAAGAAGGACGTGATGTTGAAGAGAGGAAGGCGCCGGGGCAGGGCAGCAGGAGCATCCTTGTGACGTTGATTGCTGTGATAGAGAAACACGGCTGACAGAAGCAAGCCAATGGCCACCCAGACGAACAACGAAGGAAATTTGTGTTCCCAAAGGAACTGAAGGAGAGTTCCTAGTCCGAAGGGGTGCATGGCAGGACGAGCTAAAGGAACGGACTGTTTTCTGCTTTAATATGCAAAGACACGGACTCGGAGCTAGCAGCACACTTGTGCGCGGTCACACCGAAAGAGAAAGAGAATCGGAGAAGAGTGGAACATATCGGGAAAACGGCCGGAAACAGATGGAGAGATCGAATACAAAGGAGTGTGTTCATGAAACGCTCCATGTTTGAAGCGAGATTACGAGTCCCGCGCGTGAGTAGCAAGGGCAGACCCAGAGCCAAGAAGGGACAACCCAAGAAGGAAGAGTCACGCGTTGAAGCTTGAAGAGTTGAAAGGTAGTCCAAGAACGTAAACGACGGAGCACCCGGACCCGCGGCGACTCGGAGGTGAGAGGAGAGGGTGGAAGTCTTCGGAGTCCGAGTCGGAATCGAGGCTGACCGGCGCAGCGAACAGCGTCGAGAAGTCGAAGGTGGCGAGGAGGAAGTTTTAAGCACGCGAATGTTACGAGACGTGAGGCGAAATCTGCACATTCAAGGAGCTAGACCATTGTTTATATACATGCTGGAAAGCTGTATGAGAGACCGTCCGAACATAACGAACCAATCAGTAATGTTCCGAATAAACTGTTGAATATGAGCGCGCGAGCAGGCAGATCGAGATCTGTATCAGATACCCGGACATTATTCCTACTAAGGGGGCTTACTTTAGTGGACATTTGGCACATATTTTGACACCCGCTTGGTTTTCGTTCCATTCATGAGATCCAAGCTGTTCATTACATACCGTAGGTACTTTCGTTTGTGTCCTCAGTTGCGGTGCTTGGACGCTCTGAGTAGTTTACACCAAATATACCATAGCTGTCGTGCTTACCTGCACGCTCATAAGGCTGCTGCTCCATCCCATTCGACCTTGGTTTACTTCATAAACCGGAAGTCAAACTAGAGCAGGAGGTCTAAGATATGTGAAAGAGAACAAGTCTACAAGGTCGAGGACGAGCGGTGCGCGAGTCAGAGGGAGTGGCGAGACACGAGGCTCAAAATTAAGGGAGACCGAAACCTGATCTGGTACCAAAAACAGCGAACAAAAGAGAAACGGTAACATCAGAGGCTGAAACAAGCAAACTCGAAGCATGAAGGTGAGGGGAGGTCGGGGATGAGGTCGCGAGGTTCCTGGAACAAGTGAGAGTGCCGCACGGCGAGGCGATTGAGGGGCGTCGGACAAAGGGAGGCGGTGAAGTGGACAGGGGCCCGAGAGTGGTGGCAGTGCGGTGTCGATCGAGTGGCGATGGATGCGCACACGGGGGGCAATGATCGTAAAACGGGAGGACGACGAAGTGATGAGGACAAAGATGACAGGCGAGATGGGTTGCTCGCGGGGATCGACTCGAGATCACCAATACCCCCAAGTGCGGGTATCCTTCCGCGGGCAGCGGCAAGGATCACCTTAAAGTATCGGCCCCTTTGGGTACACCTGCGATTGGTCGCATCGCAACGGTTTCTGAACAGGCTATATCGTGTGAGACCGCCAAGATAAATTGAGGGTGTCAAAATCCGCGCTGCGGCACCGTGAAGCGAACTTCCATTAGACGCATGCTGTCCGGATGCTCTGTCGCTCAGTTATAGATCCGTGGAAATGTACGCGGCCATCCTGTGAAAAACGTTGATGCCGGTAGCTTATGAAGAAGCACACAAAGTCTTATCAGAACGCCAGCCAAAGCGAGATCTCAGCTCGGTATGAGAGCGCACTCGCAATTTTCTGCACGCATGCGCGCCTCTTCAAGCCCACCGACGTGTCTGGGTCCAAGGTATAACCAGTAACTTAAGGGGCATGCCACTAATTTGACCAGCCAAACGAGATGGAGGTGCGTGAGCAAGACGTGGCGAATCGTTTCAGAGGCCCTCGGACCTGGACGTCAAAGAAAGAATAAAGGAGGAGGCATGGAGACGGAGAGAAGGGATCTAGGCAAGATGGATCTGTGGCGCCGGCACCTCTGAATCCCGTATATCACGCTATTTCCCACGATTGAATTCATGGACTGGCTAAACATTCAGCCGTACATCTCGGACCATATAGAACAGCGATGACCGCATAAAAGAAAGAACAACTATCAGATCAAAGAATAACCTGAAAGCGATGGGCATCGAATAAGTGTCAGAACAGCAAAGGACTCACAATATCAATTGTACCCTCTCAAGTGGCATATCTCCTCGACTTCATCCCTTCTTGGGATTCATGCCGCGCATATCCCACTTGGACCATGCCGGTAATTGAACGCTGTGAGCACACAAACATATGTCGAAAGAGCAGCAAGGACAACGAAAACGTGAAAAATCTGATGAGATGAGAAGAAATAGTCGAATCTGCCTGGGGCCAATCTCTCTGGGATCCTATTTGCGCTAATATATCAAAATAAGTGAAGCTGTTATTGAGGCACTCGTAGTGGAGATAGACTTGCTATAATACGGCCCCCGTGATATACATTATGCCCGCGGCCAGGAGCCAGAGGAAGCCCATTTCTTGGAAAACGGTATACGTTCCGTGAGAAAGCACCATGTGAGAAACGGGCAGGATGCTACATAGCCCAAGGGCGATGAAAATTCTAGTTCGCGCGTGACGATGGGATGGCTTTGCATATTCGGGGTTCAAAACAACGTAAGCTGCCGCTAAGAGAAAGTTATAGTTTCGGGCGTAGCTGAGACGACTTGGTCACACACCAAGCCCAGCCAGAGTGAGAAGCAGTATGTATCCGATTCTATAATTCCGTTCGCAGTAGAATCCATAATATACGCAGGGATAGCAGGAGCCAAGGATGAGGGCTGGAGCAGAGTCATGATGAAATCCAGAATGAAGCATGAGAAAGGACTTTCCAATAATCCCAGAATAATCTAAAGCATTACATCTAGCAGCCACCTGCGGGCGTTTGGTCAGTGCCACCTGGCATTCATTTATCCATTACTGGTTGAGACACTCACTTGTTTCGAATGAGATGAAGCCGTGTGAAAGACGGCACTGCACAGCAAACAGAAAATCGTTGACGAGAGGAAGGCGACAAACACAGCACGATCGGCCCAAGATATGTCCTCGTAAGCCTTGAAGTAGGAATTACGGAACGTGCACAGAAAAAAACCAAACATAATGGATGCATGGAGATGGGTATGGATGTTCGCTGTTATCAGTACATCAATGTAGAGTACGTATGACATAAATATTGACATGCCGCACCTGTTTCATTATGTAGATCTAACAACAGAATTTGTGAGACGCAAACAAACGTTAATAGACAGTGGTCTGCACACACAGCCGAAGACAGATCCAAAACACTTCCGCCAGCTATTCAATTCCCTGAAAGATGCTTTACGTGAGAACG
>Ga0137397_10004044_pt1 | contig 10201 bp, 4 predicted proteins | sample czorhiz116metaG_FD_106658 | JGI IMG/M metagenome (GOLD analysis project Ga0137397, IMG submission 106658) | Vadose zone soil microbial communities from Angelo Coast Range Reserve, California, USA - czorhiz1.16 metaG | ecosystem: Environmental > Terrestrial > Soil > Vadose zone | place: USA...
CATTAATCGCTTTCGAAAAGACTAAACAAAACGAGAAAATAAATTCCGGCCAATTGTATGAAACGAATCTGGTGATCTACGGAGGCGGGACAAACGTTGTCCTGGCTGATCCCAATACAGTCGACGTCGCAGTATCAGCGGAGAGCAGCGCTGCTAAATCACCAGCACCGACCCCAACCCCAACACCTACTGCAACCCCAACTCCCCCACCAACGCCGACGCCTACCCCGAACGCAACGCCCACTAAGTTCGGCACGCCGTCGCCGATTACGTCACCGGTTCCCTATGTCATTACCAGCGGAACGACGATTACAACGGATCCTGCGATTACCACCAACGGTGTCACCGACTACGGCAAGATTTATCGGGGAGCAGAAACTGATGGTCCTGCTTCAGCTTGGGCTTTCGGGTCGACCTCGACGTTCGACACGTCCAGCGGATTCGATAACGAGATCATCGGTTCCGGCGCTGCATTCAAGTTCACCGCGCTTCAATTGGCGGGTAATCCTACTATTTCGACGACAAACGGGGAGGTTAATCTGGGCCTGATTGCGGTCAACGGGATCACATCGGGTTCCCCGGGTGGACCGCTGACTTTTTCTGGAATCCGCGGTCTCCTTCTGGCGACGCAAAACGGTTCGATCATTTTGGGACCCGAAATCTCCTTCTCCGGTTTACACGACATAACCTTATACGCACGTGGCGCCGGTTCAGTGCTCACGCTCGCATCCGATATTTCAACTACCAGTGACATCAGGTTGTATGGGGAGGGCGCCGTACAAGTGACTGGCAACTTGAGCACGCAAAGGCTCATCGCCGCGGCCGGAACAAACATCAGCATCGGCGGAGGTGGGTCAACGACAATAAGCGCCAGCGAGGCATCTCTGCTGATCCCGAACTCCGGGAGCGGCAATATTCCCGGTAGCGCTGCGATCGCGCTACTATCAGCCGGCAATCTGGTGCTCAACGGTTCCAACGGGTTGTCGTTAACGATTGATAATACAAATGGCGGTCACATCGGGCAGGATGCGAATATTTTCCTCACCACGGCTAATCTAGACGCCGGTTCACTGAACGTTTTTATCAACAATCGCGACGGAGGCTCGATCGGTTCTTCCGCGCAGGTTCTCTGCAGCACCCTGGGAACTCTTAACGTTCAAGGCAATGCCGCGATCGGCATATCAAACCGTAATGATGGAGGGGGCGGCGGAACGACGGGCACTGATGCAATTGTCACTGTCCAGGCAGATAGCATTTCGGTGGGAGGCGAATTAGATGGTTTTGTTAGCGCGAATGGCGGACACATAGGAAATATCGGCGCACTTGTATTCAACGTAACCGGAGATCTCCACTCCGGTGCCGGCATGTTTTTCGAGACACAGGCAACGGCCTTCAATGGCTCCGGCGGCCCTCTCACCCCTGGATTCATCGGCTCGGATGCGCTGGTGGGTGTAAATGCGGGAAACATCACCAGCGACGGGTTTATTGACGGTGATATGTTAACGACAAACGGGGGCCATATCGTCGGCAACGCCTCGGTACTGTTGAACGCTACCGGCGACATCAACGGAACACAGGGTATTGGAGGGGTTATTAGCCTGTATGGCGGGGGAAAAATCGACGCAAGTGCGCTGGTCGTTCTTAATGCTCAAAACATCATTACAGCTTCCACCGCGACTGGAACTCCCGGCGTCGATACAATGGCCCTGGAAGCCAGTATTTATTCAAATGTAGCCGGCACGATCGGGGGTGATGCTCTGGTTAGCGTACAAGCTGCCCAGGACATTACTGCCGCTGGCAAAACTCTGTTTTGGGTTGCTAACGGGAATTATCAAAATCTGGGCCCGGGCACCATTACTGGAGATGCCGAAGTGGACGTGAGTGCGACTAACATCTCTACCGGCGACCTGCTCATGCAGATTTTGAACTATGGTGGATCAACAATCGGAAGTTTTGCTGAAGTTGACGTAAGCGGGACAACTCTGTCCGTTAATGGCAGCCTCGACTCCAAGATCGACAACACGGCCGGCACTATCCACGGCAATGCCAGCCTGATCTTCGATACCGCCACCGCTGTGACTTCGACTGGTGACCAGTTCTACCAGCTCATCAATGCTGATGGAGGAACAATTGGTGGCAGCGCGACTCTGGACGTGACGACAAAGAATCTTTCTTCCGGCCGTTCACTCTTTGTCGCCATCCTGAATAGCACAAACGATGGCGGAGCTACCGGTACCGTCGCTTCAGATGCCACGCTTAATTTCAACGTCTCAGGCACCGCTACAGTCGCCACCGATGCGACCTTTCAAATCAATGGCAGCGATTTTGCGGCCAGCTCGACGATCAATTTTAATGGTGGCACCTATAACGTAGGCGGGACATTCGAAGGATTCATGGACGGCAGTGGGACCCTTACCTTCAACAACGCGGCGATTGCTGCGGACAGCATTAAAGTAGGTGTGTTTGGTAGCAATGGCACGTTGCGAATCGGGGGCGGCAGCTTTTCCGCTAACACCCTGCTGCATCTGTATGCGCCAGGCAGCAACGGGACAATCGACTTCATTTCTAATGTAACGCTAAATAATTCCTCTGCGGCCGCCGTGATAGCGGCAAATACCGTCACGATCGAGAATGGCGTGGTAGTTACAGTTGGCGGACGAATTCCGGCAAATGTATTTGCCAACGTGCCGAACTACACCGGTTCAGGAGGCAACGGAAGCACGCAGGGGATGTTCGGCGGCGCCGGTGCAACTACGCAGCCATTGTCTCAGGCGCCGCCATTTGACAGCCCAACCGCGGTTCGCACTGCGATCAGACATCACAACTCAGTGATTTCTAACGGAGGGAAGGCACCTGCGATTGAGGTGACTGATACCTCACAGTTGGCAGCTTTACTCAACAACTCTACTCTGGGACCCGACGGAAAGGTGCGCGTCTCGCCGCATGAGCGCAGTCGCAACGCGTCTGTGCAACGCAGCACGCGAACCATTCCAGCTGAGCCTCACCGCTCTGTGGATGCAAAAGCAAGATCAGGTGTGCTGGCATCTCGCTTACAGTAGAACCACGATATTCAACTCCAAACCGAACGGATTCGGCAGAAACGGCTCGCGCACAAGAGCTTTTGGCGAAGCGGCAGCTAATAATCGGCAGCCCCTAAAATCCGGCGCCGCCAATCGGCTCGCTACCTGGCGGATAAAGCTTTTAAGCTTTTCTTTCTCTTCGGTTTGTGATTAGACTTCCGCCCTATGTCTTTTCGGGTTAGAGGGTTTTTTCTGCTGGGCGCAATCCTGGCCGCATTTGCGAACGCAAACGGGGCAGAGTTAAAGGAAGCGCGCGTTACTCAAATTGTTCGTGATGTAAAGTTACTACCGAATGCCGCTCCGGCGCGGCCCGCGGTCGTGAATGATCCGGTTCGGGATGGCACCGCTGTCCGAACGGGCGTCGAGTCGCGCACCGAACTAATGTTTTCCGATGCAACCCTCGCGCGGCTCGGCGCCAACACCATCTTCAGTTTTACTGAAGGAACACGAAACCTCGAACTAACCGACGGTGCCATGCTGTTGCGCGTGCCGAAAAATGCTGGCGGCGCAAAAATCAACACTGCCGCGGTCACTGCGGCGATCACCGGCACCACCGTGATGCTCGAATTCCACAAGAATTCCTACGTTAAATTCATCGTGCTGGAAGGCACCGGCCGAATTTTCCTGCCCAATCGCGTCGGTGAATCCGTGCTGATCCACGCCGGGCAAATGTTGATCACCAAACCCGACGCCAAGAATTTATCCAATCCGGTTGACGTTGATATTCGGCAGCTCAGGAAGACCTCGCGTCTCATCAAGGGCTTTGGGAAAATGGGAAGTGAAAACCTTATCGCGAAAACAGAAACGGAGCAGGATAAAGAGCGGGCCGAGGGCGAGTTGTATGAAACGAATCTCGCGATCTACGGGGCCGGTACTTCAATCATTTTGGATGATCAAACGCATATTCAGGAGACTCAGATTGCGGCCCAGCAAAATCCAAGCCCCCCTCCAGTCGTACCTCCAGTCGTACCTCCGGTCGTACCTCCAGTCGTGCCAAGTGAGTTTGGACCGCCGGAAACCATTACTTCGCCAAACCCCTATCCGCTTGGCGCAAACAATGAACTTACTACTGCGGGTCCTCCAAAAGTAGTTGCCGGCGCAACGACCAACTACGGCAAGGTTTATCGGAACACGCCACTGGACGGCATTCGCTCTCTTTGGTTTTTCCGCACGACCAGAGCATTCGATTCCGCGAGCGGCTTTGATACCCCGGATCGTTCAGTTTTCGATCTCAACAATATTGCGGTCTTCAAATTTCAAAATCTCCAGTTGGTTTCAAATCCAACCATTTCTGTTCCCAATGGCATAACCACGCTGGGTCTCGTGGGAGTGGATGGAATTAGCAGTGCTTTGTCCGGTGGCGCTTTGACCTTTGGCGGTTTGAATTCGGTGCTGCTGACAACGCAAAAAGGCTCGATTATTCTGGGTGGCGGAATTTCTTTTCAGAACATTCCGAATCTCTTTTTCTATGCGCGCGGTGACAATGTGGCGTTAAATCTGGCATCGCCAATCAGCGGTACCAGCAACCTTTTCCTTAATTCAGAAGGCACAGTGCAGGTCAACGGAAATATAACCGTGGATAACTTTAACGCATTTTTAAACGGCGATTTCCAGCAGGGGAGCGGGATTGTCACAGCGCGGGACGTGACCATCAATTCCATTGGCGGGAATGTCGCATTCGATCTCAGCAAATTCGCTAATCTGGCAGGGGGTGGAGGCACGATCACGCTCAACGCAAATGGCTCGCTCACGATAATTCCTAATGGTAGCGACCCCACTACTCGCACTTCAATCACCGCCTATGCCGGAACGATCGACTTCAACAGCTCGTCGCTCTTTCATTTTAATTTCAGTAATTCAGATTTCGTTAGCTTGAGTGCGGGAGCAGGTGGAATTCAGGCCCCGAACGTCGAGTTTATCGGGCCAAATCTGACGCTGCGCTCAGATGGCGACATCAACCTCTTTGATACCCGGCTTCCGAGTGTGAGGGGCCAGCCAATCTTCTCCGGGTTGATCGATGCCAATGGCTCCATCTTCGCCAATGGCGATATCCAGACTGCGGTCCTGACAGCCGGTGGCGACATCTCAGATGGCGGATTAATCTTCGCTCGCGAGATTTCCGCGGGCGGAAATATTTCCGCGCATCAAATTATCGCTGCTGGGGGATCGATGAATGCCGGTGGAAATATTTCTTCCGGCTCTGGGCCGATCGAATTGCGATCCGCCGGCGGCGCGCCCTCCGGCAATCTTACCGCTGGCGGGGACCTTTTTGCCGGAGGCGGCATTTTTTCCGGTGGCGCTCCGACTGCGATAACAGTAGGCGGAAATCTCAGCGCGCCAGGTCTGGTTGCCGGCACGGTTAGCGTGGGCGGTGAGATGAAGATCGCAAACATAACCGGAACGTCCGTCTCCGGGGTAGCGGCCAACACCATCACCGCGGGTAGCATTCTGATGATCAATGCCCCCGCCTTCTTCCCCAACTATCTTATTAGCAATGACCGGAATGGAGTTACGCCGTCTGATTTTATTCTCACCACCGGTTCTCTCACCAGCGTGGGACCGCGAATTCCGATGATAAACGCGAATGGCACCAGCGCGTTCAGCGATCCGAATTCCAATCCGGGCAGCGGCGGCCACATTACTTTAAACATTCTAGGCGCGGGGTTGACGGTCGGGCCGCAGGGCGATCTTTCATCCATCACTTCCAATGGCGGTAATTTTAATTTCGGCGGCGCTTATGGAGGAGGGAATGGCGGGACGATCAGCATCACCGCAATGGGTCCGATCACGATCGATTCGCCGATTGAAGCAACGACCGGTCGTGTTCTTGATGGCACAAGAACGGCCGGCGACGGCGGCGCGATCACATTCAATTCAGTGAATGATGCGGTGGCGATCAATTCGCGTGTGCAAGCTTCCTCGGCCGATCCTGCAATTACTACAGCGCGGCGTCGCAGCGCGAACGGGGGGAACATCACGCTCAAGAGCGGAAAACCAAGTGGTGTTGCCATTAATATTTCCAACACCGGGCAGCTTCTTTCCCTGCTCGATGCGGCTGCGCCTGGTCCCGGTGGGAAAGTGACCATTTTGGCAACCGGCGCCAATAGCAGCGCCAGAGTAAATGGAACGCTTCACGCTGATCGCGGAACGATTGACATCCGCCACACTGGCGATGCTGGCCAGATTAACCTGGGAGGCCCGGGCGCGAGCGACGCCGTTGATGCGCATGGTGATGTCATCAAAGTCGCGGCCCTGGGCAACAACGGCGTGCTCAATATCGGCAACGGCGTGTTGTCGGCGGATACAACCTTAAAACTTTATTCACCGGGAAGTAACGGCACGGTCAACTTCGTCGCCGACGTCACATTAGGTGGAGCGAGCACAAAGATTATTGCCGGAAATACCGTTAACATTTTCAATGGTGTGGTAGTCACGGTGGGTGGCAACCATCCCGCGAGCGTCTTTACTAATAATGCCAACTACAGCGGCTTTGGGGGGAATGGCTTGCGCACCGGTACTTTTGGCGGAGCCGGGGCAAACAATCCACTGCCACTTAGTCATGCTCCGGCGCTCGACGCTCCTGGCGGTTAATTAATTCGGTCGGCTTAAGTGGTAGGGCGAGACTCTGTCGAGCCATGAATCTTTCTTGGGCTCTGCTGTAGCGGCGCTGTATGAGCGCCGGATCCTTATAGCTTTTGTCGAAATCGGCGGCTTCTATGACGTCGGAAATGTCGGTGGCGCTTTCGCGCTTTCGCTTCGATTCTGAAACAACCATGAAGTCGATCTTCGACCGTTCGTTGCCACGTGCAGGCTTGGTGCTGCTCTTTAGCTCGGGCGCAATTTTGCTGCTGACCGCTGCGGAAAGAAAAGTGGGCCGTGTCACTCAAGTCGTCCGCGACGTCAGGCTGTTGGCTCCGCAGGTCGCTGCCCGTCCAGCACACTTGAACGAGGTTGTCACCGATGGAAGCGCCGTCCACACCGGCGCTGATTCGCGCGCTGAACTTACCTTCGCTGATCTAACCATTACCCGCGTGGGCGCTAACAGCATTTTCTCTTTCGATCAAGATGGTCGGCACGTAAGTGTCGAAAGTGGCGCCATCCTCTTGCGGGTGCCAAAGGGTTCCGGCGGCGCGCGTATTCGCAGCAGCGCTCTTACCGTCGGCATAACGGGAACAACGGTGATGTTCGAATCGCGACCGCGCAATTACAGCAAGCTCATCGTTCTCGAAGGAAGCGGTCAGGCCTGGCTAACGAAACATCCGGGAAAGAAAATTGCGGTGCACGCTGGCCAGATGCTCATCGTCAGACCGGGTGCGGAGCATCTGCCCGGGCCGGTCGATATAGATGAAAATCTCATTCTCCGAACCGCGATCTTAATTACGGAATTCCCACCGCTGCCCAGTCTCGATCTCATGCGCAGCGTAGCTGAAAATCAGAAGAAATCGGGTGAGCCGCTTTTTAACCCGCTCATCGATCCCACCGGTATGGGCGCGCGCGATGTGAATGCGTCAACTCGCTCGCAACCGAACCCGCATCGCACTCCGGGCAACGGACAGCGCAAACCGTAGGCCGCGACCATGCTCGCTGCGTGCCTGACCGGGAGCGGCGACTCTCGATCCCTCGGGCGCTTGTGTCTTGCGTAGCTGGGCGACTTGATAGTCTTCTTTCTTAGTTGTTCTTCGCGGATTAGTGGGAACTCGTTCGCGCCGGAATGACCAGAGTCTGACCTACGACCAATTTCTTCGGATTGTCGATCACATTGCGATTGGCATCGAGAATCTGTTTCCAACGCGTCGATGTTTTGTAAAATTTTCGGGAGATCGATGCCAGAGTATCGCCGCGCTGCACCACGTAAGTTTGCCTGGCGGTTTCAGCCCCTTTTGTTTTCCCAGGGGTGGGGGATTGTTCAAGTATAGCGATGTGGCCGCGTCCGCGCGCTTCGTCCAGATCTCTTCGTAACGACAAATTTTCATTCCGTAAGCGAGTTGCTTCGGCGCGCGAAATAAGCGCGTCTCCTGAGAGACTGGTCAGGAGCGCGACCTCATCGCGTTTGACGAAACCTTTCACATCGTTTGCTCGCGGCCCGGTCGGCGCAATGATCAAATAGCGTTTGAAATGATGCAGCGCGTTTAACGGATCGTTCATCTTGTCATCGTAAAGGAGCGCCAGCTTGTAATGCACTTCGGCATCGCCCGGCCGATCTTCCAGCGCAGATTCGTACAAGCTGATCGCGCGCGCGAAATCGCCCGCAACCGCTTTGGACTCTGCATCTTTGAGCTGTTGCGCATGCCGCGGCGTGATCATTCGATCACAGCCGGCACTAATCAACGCGAGTAGCATCCACAAAACGCTTCGATGCATCGCGCACCTGATAACCGCTGCGTTTAAAACTGCAATGTGCAATCAATTGAAAGCTGTTTGAGTTGCTCCGCTTCCATCGCGTGAGTTAACATCTGACGCGCCGGAACACAGACTTTCAGTCTGTGCGCCCAACGGACATTCTGTCCGCTGTCATAATTTTGGCGGTATCCACTTTGTCGTGGTTCAGCGGAGTGTAACTCCGCTGAGCGCACAGGCCAGGAGGCCCGTGTTCCGCGCAAACTGGGCTCGACACCGTCTTGCCTGCTCGTGGGTCCGTCCGGATCGCTTTTAATATTTGCGCATCGTCGGATCGACCTCTTCGCGCCAGGCGTCGAGACCACCTTCAAGATTGAGTAAATTTTCGAAACCTTCGCCGTGCAGAAATTCGATGGCACGCGCGCTGCGCACGCCACTCTTGCACATCACGACGGTTGTTTCTGTCCGTGGAATTTCTGTCAAACGATCCGGAATCGTCCCTAGCGGAATCAGTCGTGAGTTTGGAATGCGCGCGATCTCAAATTCGAATGGTTCGCGGACATCAACCAAGGCGATTTCCTGGCCACGAGATATCATTTCGTGCAATTTGGTCGCGGAAATACCTCGAACTGTGGAAGCGTTTGAATGGTTGCAAAATTGTTCGTAGTCAATCGGCTCCGTGATGGAGGGTGATTCACCGCACACCGGACAATTTGGATCCCGGCGAATATTAAATTCACGAAACCGCAGAGTTAGTGCATCAACATGCAAGAGACGCCCGAGGAGATTGTCGCCGGTCCCAATAATTAACTTGATCGCTTCCATCGCCTGAATGATTCCGATCAACCCCGGCACGACGCCGAGAACACCTGCTTCGGCGCAGCTTGGAATAGCCTCCGGCGGTGGCGGCTCCGGGAAGAGGCAACGGTAACAAGGCCCGCCAAGATGAGGGGCAAAGAGCGAGGCTTGTCCTTCGAATTGGTGGACCGAGCCGTAGATGTTTGGTTTCCTTTCCCAAACACACACGTCGCTGGAAAGGTAACGCGTCGGCAGGTTGTCGGAACCATCGACTACGATGTCGTAATTGCGGATCAACTCGACGGCGTTGCCGGCGGACAGTCGTGTCGTGTAGGTCTCGACGACGATCGTTGGGTTGATGGCAAGCAAACGCGCGCGCGCCGAATCGGTTTTCTCGCGACCAACGTCGTTCGTTCCATGCAGGAGCTGCCGGTGAAGATTGCTAAGATCAACCGTGTCCTGATCCACGATTCCGAGAGTTCCGATGCCGGCGGCGGCGAGATAAAGCGCTGCTGGCGAACCCAGCCCGCCGGCTCCGATGCACAATACCCGCGCTTCTTTCAATCGGCGTTGACCTTCTTTGCCGACCTGAGAAAGATTGATTTGGCGCGAGTAACGCTGGAGTTCAGCGGTACTAAAATTCATTTCCACAGCGTCTTCGACCGTGTCCTTCGCCATCTGGTTCATATTTTAGCACGGTTTTCAATTTCGGTAGAGGCAGGCTGTGCCGAGGCAGTCAATCCGTTGGGGCTCCGCAGAGAGTCGTCCTACCGGGTGACGAGATCCCAATTGATTCCGACCACACGCCTGTTCTCAAAACGTTTCAGCGATTTCGGAAAGACAAGATAACGCACGTCTTTCGCCTGTTTAAAGCCAACAATTCCAAATTCGGTTCCGCTCTCGGTTCGCTGGATTGTCATGATGCGATTGTTCTTAATTGCAGATTGCAGGTGTCGGTCTGCTGATGGCTTTTGCCAAAGCGTGTA
>Ga0137397_10004046_pt1 | contig 10200 bp, 10 predicted proteins | sample czorhiz116metaG_FD_106658 | JGI IMG/M metagenome (GOLD analysis project Ga0137397, IMG submission 106658) | Vadose zone soil microbial communities from Angelo Coast Range Reserve, California, USA - czorhiz1.16 metaG | ecosystem: Environmental > Terrestrial > Soil > Vadose zone | place: USA...
GCCATCTACAGCGCGGTGCAGACGGGGGAGACGGGCGACGCGCTCCTCCTGGTCGGCCTGCTCACCGCGCTCTCGTGCATCGTCCTGGTCGTGGCCGGCCGACTCGGCGCGCGCGCCGCCTGAGATGGCGCGCCTCGACGTGAGCATCGTCAAGCGGTTGCCGGGTTTTACGCTCGACGCGCGGTGGGAGGCCCGCGAAAACGTCGTCGCGCTCTTCGCCCCGTCGGGCGCCGGCAAGACGCTCACGCTCCAGTGTCTGGCCGGGCTCTTGCGCCCCGACGACGGCCGCATCGTCGTGGACGATCGCGTGTTCTTCGACGCTCGGGCCGGAGTCGACCTTTCCTCGCAGTCACGACGGATCGGCTACGTCTTCCAGGGGTACGCCCTGTTCCCTCATCTGACCGTCGCCGACAACGTGGGCTTCGGCCTCCGAAACCGGTCGCGGGCCGAACGACACGCGCGAACCGGTGCCATCATCGCGCGCCTCGGCCTCAGCGGGCTCGAGGGCCGGTACCCGCGTGAGCTCTCCGGCGGCCAGCGCCAGCGCGTGGCGCTGGGGCGGGCGCTCGCCATCGATCCCGCCCTGCTCCTGCTCGACGAGCCGCTCTCCGCGCTCGACCTGCCGACGCGCGCCACGCTCCGCGACGAGCTGCGCTCGACGCTGCTGCAATGTGGCGTGCCCGCGGTGCTGGTCACCCACGATTTCGCCGAGGCCTATCGCTTGGGTGATCGTATCGTCGTCTACGAGGCCGGACGCGTCATCCAGTCGGCGCCACGCTCGGAGCTCTTGTGGCAGCCCGCGTCGGAAGCGGTGGCGCGAATCATGGGCATCCGCAACATCCTGCACGGCACGGTGATCAAGGCGTCGCCCGACCGCATCCAGCTCCGATGGCGTGGTCTCACGATGGAAGCGGTGAACTCGCCGACCCAAGCGTACCTGCCGTCGTCTGAGGCTCCGATTGCCTTCTTCATCCGTCCCGAGTACGTCCGGCTGATCCGGAAGGACCGAGGCGCGCCGGACCCGGGGCATCACATGAATTTGATGTCTGGCCGCGTGGTGGCCGAGGCCGACTTCGGCACCACCGTGGCGCTCATGATCCGACTCGACGAGCCGGGGGAGCCGGCGCAGGGGGAGTATGACCTCGAGGTCGAGGTCCCGCGTCTCGTGTACGAGATCCTCGAGATCGACCGCGACCGGCACTGGCAACTCTCCATCCATCGAGGATCGATCCAGGTCCTGCCCGCGTGACACGCCGCGCGGGTGTGCCGATCGTCGCGCTCACTGGCATCCGACTCGAACGCACGCCGAGCTTCGTCCTCGACGTGCCCGAGCTCGCGATCGAGGCGGGACAGGTGCTCGCGGTGATCGGGCCCAACGGCAGCGGCAAGTCCACGCTGCTGAGGGTCATCGGGCTCCTGGAGTCGCCGGATCGAGGCGAGGTGAGGGTTCACGGCCATATCGTGTCCGCGGCGGCGGCGCTGGCGGAGCGCCGGACGATGGCGACGGTGTTCCAGCAGGCGCTCCTCGCCGACACGACCGTGACCGCCAACGTTGGATTGGGGCTGCGCTTCCGTGGTGTCCCCGCCGACGCGCGCCGGACCCGCGTGACGCGGTGGCTCGAGCGGTTCGGGATCGCACGCCTCGCTGGCCGGCAGGCCCGCTCGCTGTCGGGCGGCGAAGCCCAGCGAGTCGCGCTGGCGCGCGCGCTCGTGCTGGAGCCGGAGCTGCTGCTGCTCGACGAGCCGTTCGCAGCGCTCGACGAGCCGACGCGGTCGGCGCTGATCCCGCAGCTGGCCGGGATCCTCGCGGCCGATCGTGTGGCCACCGTGCTGGTGACCCACGACCGGGCGGAGGCGATGACCCTCGCCGACCGGGTGGCGGTATTGCTCGCTGGCCGGCTCCGTCAGGTGGGAGACACCGCGACTGTCTTCCAGTCGCCGGCGGCCGAAGACGTGGCGCGGTTCGTCGGGGTGGAGACGATCGTGTCGGGCGAGGTGATCTCCGTCCAGGACGGCGTCACCCTGGTCGACGTGGCCGGGCGCAAGCTGGAGGTGGCGGCGCCGGCCCATCCCGGCGAGCGCGTGCGAATCTGCATCAGGCCCGAGGACGTCACGCTGACCCAGGCGCCGGAGAGTCCGGTGCTCTCGAGCGCGCGCAACCACCTGGCCGGTACCGTCTCGCGGATCACGCCCTCGGCGCCCCAGGTGCGCGTGGTCGTCGACGTCGGGTTTCCGCTGGTCGCCGCGCTCACCCGCCGCTCGGTCGAGGAGCTGGGACTCGCCGAGGGCCGCGCCGTGACCGCCATCTTCAAGGCGAGCGCGGTCCATTTGATCCGCACCGCTACCTCGTGAGGCTTTCTTGACACTCACGCGGGTCGGAGGCTATAAACAGTCACCCGCAACCAGGAGCATCGGACGGGGGTAGCGTTATTGATCAAGGCCATCACGAAGCCAGCGCCCACCGGGACGCTGGCTTTGCTTGTTTTACACCGGTCCCGCCCACCGCACGGAGGCCATGCATGACCCAGGAGAGCCTCATTGACCGATTGATCGCCGAGAACGAGGAGTTTCGCCGCCTTCGCGACGAGCATCAGTGCTACGATCGCGAGCTCGAGACACTCAAGGGGGTCTCCCCGCTCTCGGCGGAACAACAGTGGCGGATCACCGAGCTCAAGAAGCTCAAGCTCATGGCCAAAGACCGCATGGAGAGTATCCTCCGGCACGCGCGCGTCACGGCCTGACGCCGGACCGGACACTCTAGGTCGGTCACGATGCCGCGGCGCGCCGGAACAGCGGGGCGCCGCGGTCTCAGTCACCTCTCGCCCCGCGGCGACGCCCGCATGGTGGACGTCTCCGCCAAACCCGAGACAGCCCGGGAAGCGGTCGCCTCCGCGATCCTGCGCATGTCGCCCAAGACCCTCCAGATCGTTCGCGCCGGCAACGCGCCCAAGGGCGACGTGCTAGGCGTCGCTCGCACCGCCGGTATCCTGGCCGCCAAGCGAACCCACGAGCTGATCCCGCTCTGTCACCCGCTTCGTCTCACCGGCATCGATGTGACGTTCAGCGACGATGACCGCGGTGTGCTCACGATCGAGGCGCGCGTACGGACCGTGGACAAGACCGGCGTCGAGATGGAGGCGTTGATGGCAGCGAGCATCGCTGCGCTCGCGGTCTACGACATGGTGAAGGCCGTCGAGAAGGGCGTGACGATCGAGCGCGTCGCCCTGCTCGAGAAATCGGGCGGGAAGTCGGGACACTGGAAGCGCACGCAGCCACCAGCACCGGGAACTGGCCAGCCACGGCCGAAGCCGGCCTCGCGGCGCCCGGTGCCGGTCGACGTTCGAATGGATCAATCGGGGAAAACAACGGAGCCACGCGCTCCTCGAACAGGCCACCCACGGCCCAAGCCGGCCACGCGGACCCCGTTACAGTGAAGACGGCGCTCATCCACTCCGATCAGTGGGCGCGGTTCGATTACGGCCCGGAGCACCCGCTGCGCATGGAGCGCCTCGGTCTGACGTGGCGCCTCATGGAGGCCTACGGACTGACGGCGCTCGCCGGGAGCGCCGTGAGATCGCCAGAACCGGCCGAGGAGGCCGCGCTCCTCACGTTCCACACCGAGGAGTACCTGAACGTGCTCAAGGCGGCCAACACCGGCACGGCGTCGGCGGCGGTGGTCTGTCGCTACGGCCTCGGCCCCGGCGACAACCCGATCTTCCCCGGGCTGTGGGACGCCGCGCGGCTGGCCGCTGGCGGCTCACTGCTGGCCGCGCGACTGGTCGCCGGCGGCGAGGTCACGCGCGCGTTCCACTTTGCCGGCGGCCTGCACCACGCGATGCCCGACCGCGCCTCGGGCTTCTGCTACGTCAACGACGCCGTGCTGGCGATCCTCCACCTGCGTGCGCGGGGGCTGCGCGTGGCCTACGTCGACATCGACGCCCATCACGGCGACGGCGTGCAGCATGCGTTTTACGCCGATCGCAACGTGCTCACGATCTCGACCCACGAGCGTGGTGACCGGTTGTTCCCCGGCACGGGCTTCGTGGAGGAGATGGGGGAAGGCGCGGGCCGTGGGTTCTCGGTGAACCTGCCGCTCGACGTGCTCACCGATTCGAGCATCTATCTGCCGGCGTTCGAGGCGGTCGTGCCCCGACTGCTGACGGCCTTCAAGCCGGACGTGATCGTCATGCAGCTCGGCATCGATTCACATCGGACCGATCCGCTTACGCATCTGGCGCTCGACATCCAGGGTTTCGCTCGGGCCGTGGCTCGCATCACGGAGTTTGCACCTCGCGTCGTCGCCCTCGGTGGCGGGGGCTACGACATCGGCAACGTGGCGCGGGCGTGGACGGCGGCGTGGGCGGTGATGAACGGCGTCGAGGTCAACGCCGATCTGCCGGCGGACTTCGTCGACTACGCCCGGCGGCTCCATCTCCGCATGGGGTCACTCTGGGATCCGCCCGCGCGTCTCGACGACGACCGGCGCGCCCGCGTGCAGGAATACGTCGATCGCCAGGTGGACGCGATCCAGCGCCTGATCTTCCCGATCCACGGCCTCTGAGCCCGCGCCTTACTCGCTCCGCGGCTCGCCCCCGAGATCCTCGGTCACCTCGTAGCCAAGCCGGCGTGACTTCATCCAGCGGACGACCAGGACGTCGACGATCGTCACGAAGGCGCGGTTCATGACGCCGTACTTGGACCGCCCGAAGCGCCGGGGCCGGTGGCCCACCGGCAGCTCCACGACCCGGTAGCCGCGCAACCGCAGCAGGGTCGGGATGAACCGGTGGAAGCCACGGTAGAGCGTCAGCCCACGCACGCACTCACGACGGAAGGCGCGAAAGGTACAGCCGCTGTCCTCGATGGTCTCGTCGCTCACCCAGTTCCGAACGCCGTTGCCCAGGCGCGAGGAGAGACGGCGGACGAGCGAATCACCGGCCGCTCGGTTCGCCCGCCATCCGCAGACTGCGTCCCACTGATCGAGCCGGGCGAGCAGGCGCGGGATGTCCGCGGGGTCGTTCTGCAGGTCGGCGTCCATCGTCACGACCATCCGCCCGCGCGCGGCCTTGAAGCCCGCGTCGGTGGCCGCAGTCTCGCCCGCGTTGGCCTTGAGGCTGACGAGCCGCACGCGGGTATCACCTTCACGGAGCCGGCGGACGATCTCGGCGCTCCTGTCCTGGCTGCCGTCGTCGACGAAGACGACCTCGAAGTCGAGGCCCAGGCCTTCCAGTACCGGGCGGAGCTCGGCCCACAGCGGTGCGAGGTTCTCTTCCTCGTTGTACACGGGGATGACCACCGAGAGATCGAGCACGAACGCTCCCGTCAGTCTCGGCTCACCGCGGCTCGCGCAGCAGCGCCTGGATGTCCAGGAACGCCTGGCGCTCGTCGAACAGGCCAAGGCTGTAGATCTCGCGGATCCGGCCGGCGCGGTCGATCAGGTAGAGCCGCGCCGGGTGGTCGATGTCGCCGTTGGGCAACCGTTTCGTCCACTCGTCGTAGCGTGTCAGCACCGGGCCCAGGCGATCGGGCTCGGAACGCAGGAAGCGCCAGCCGCGGGGACTGGCCGTGAAGGCCTGAGCGTAGCGGGCGAGCACGGCGGCCGAGTCACGCTCGGGATCGACGGTGACGGAGAGCAGCGTCACCTCTCCGGGCAAGAGCCTGGCGTCGGTGAGCCGGCCCTGGAGCACGGCCATGCGCTGGGTGAGGAGCGGGCACGCCGCGGCGCACGACGTATAGATGAAGGAGAGCAGCACGATGCTGCCACGCAGCTCCGACAGCTTGACGTCGGCGCCGGCGACGTCCGGAAGCGCAAAGTCGGGAGCGGGCCGGATCACCGCCAGACTCGGCGCAGTCGTCAGTCGCCCGCCCGGCGACGCGGCCGGCGACGGCGGGTGCCCCCAGGCGGCGGGAGCCGCGCCGACGAGCAGCGCCGCGGCCAGGGCCCCGAGCTGGCGACGGCCCATCTCAGTTCAGCAGCATGTCGTGAGCGCGCGCGGCTCCGCTCGGAAATTTGGTGAAGTCCACGTCGAAGAACGGATCGACCTTGAGCCGGCCGTCGGGGCCGACGTGCACGAGACGGACCCAGAACTTCTCCGAGTAGTCCATGGTCGACAGCAGCGAGTTGGTGACGTACATGCGCTTGCCGTCGCCGGTGACGTGCATCATGTTCGGCGACACGCCGGCCACCACCGTGTCGTGGAGGCGTGGGCGGTCAGGTGTCGACACGTCCCACGCCTGGATCTCGCTCTTCATGAAGCAGGAGACGTAGAGATAGCGGTCGTCGGGCGACTGGCGGAGATCCGCGGGCAGGCAGCCCTTGCCCAGATCGGCGACCTTCTTCGTGGCGAACTTCCCGTCCTTGCCCTGGGCGAAGAACCAGATCGAGTCGCCGAGCGCCGAGTTCGTCCAGCCGTGGGCCTTTCCGGGCCTGACGCTCCAGCGGACCTCGAGCGGCACCGGATCGGTCGTGAGGGTCTGGATCACCTTGCGCTCCTTGAAGTCCCAGACGAGCAGCGTGTTGCCGCCGTCCTTCATGTCCCACTGGGAGAGCGGTTTCCGGTAGTTCCGCAGCGGCGTGAAGCTCGACGTGATCATCCGGTTCACGTCCGGCTTCACGGCGACGTCGTAGGCGTAGGGAGAGTCCGCGGGGTTCTTGATCACCCGGACGAGCTCGCCGTCGTTGGTGAACTCGGCCATGCCGCCCGGTGGATTGCCGTCGGCCGACGACAGGAAGGTCAGGAGCATCCGTCCGGGGAGCGCGTAGTAGGTGTGCGGCCCGTGCAGGCCGGTAACCGCCGAGATGTCCTCGATGGTTTTGACGATCGTCGGCCGGCTCGGATCGGCGGCGACGTCGACGATGAACAGCTTCTTGGAGAGGAGGGTTCCCACCCAGATCTTCGTCCGGTCGTCGCTCCAGCCCATGTGGTGTGGCTCGTTGCCGGCCGAGCCGAGGCTCAGCGTGTTCACCACGCGCCCATACGTCGGTGAGGACAGGCTGACGTCGACCACCGCCAGGAAATCGTTGTCCCGCCCGTCCGCGTCGACGGCGGAGATGTAGAGGAATTTCTCGGGGCCGGCGAGGCGCTTGACGTACGGCGACAGACACACCTCGGCGAAGACGGCGCCGGCGGCCACGAGGACGACGAGGACGGCGGCGATGGCGATTCGACGTTTCATGGTGATCTCCTCAGAGTCGCGACGACGGTCGTCAGGGTGTCCGGGTGCATTGCATCGGCAGACTGTCCGCGACTCTACCACAGCCCTCGTCGCGTTGGTCGCCCCTAGTCCGCGTGCTAGAGTGGCGTATTGCATGAGCTGGAGGCTGGTGGCGTGCGGGGAGTGCTGATCACGTTCGAGGGCGTCGAGGGGTCGGGAAAGTCTACCCAGATCGCCCGGCTGCAGCGCTCCCTCAAGCGCCAGGGTTATCGTGTCGAGCAGACGGCCGAGCCGGACGGCACCGAGCTCGGCCAGGCCGTCCGGCAGCTGTTCGAGCTGCCGCGCGCCCATCCCACGCCGCTCGCGGAAGTCTTCCTCTTCATGGCGGCCCGCCAGCAGCACGTCAACGAGAAGGTCCGGCCGTGGCTCCAGCGAGGCCGCGTCGTCCTCTGCGACCGGTACGCCGACGCCACGCTCGCCTATCAGGGCTACGGCCGCGGCGTGGATCACGACCTGGTTCGTGAGCTGAATCTGCGGGCGACCGGGGGCGTGCTTCCCGATCTGACGTTGCTCTTCGATCTGCCGCCCGCGGCCGGCTTGCGGCGCATCGATCGGCGCCGCCTCGACCGCTTCGAGCGCGAGACGCTCGCGTTCCACCGTCGGGTGCGACGCGGCTATCTGGAGATCCTGCGCGCCGAGCCCAAGCGCGTGCGCCTGATCCGCGCGGGGCGCCCGATCGAGGCCGTCGCCGCCGACGTGGCCACCGTCGTCGAGGAGTTCCTGCGTGGCGCTTGAGGCCATCGAAGGCCAGCCGCGCGCCGTCGAGCTGTTGCGCCGCGCGCTGGCCGCGGATCGCGTGGCTCACGCCTACGCCTTCATCGGCCCCGCCGGCAGCGGCCGGACGACGACGGCGCTCGCCTTCGCCCAGGCGCTGTGCGGGTTGGCCCGCTCCGGGCCTCATCCCGATATCCACCTGATCGTTCCCACGCCGCCCGAGAGCAATCCCAAGGGCCCGAAGGCCATCCGGATCGGCGCCATCCGCGAGCTCGAGCGCCAGGCGTCGCTCCGTCCGGCGCTGGCCCAGCACAAGGTGTTCATCCTGGACGATGCCGACCGCATGACGGGTGAGGCGCCTCAGGCGTTCCTCAAGACACTGGAGGAGCCGCCGGCGCGCACGGTGCTGGTCCTGGTGCTCGAGCGCCCGCGCGCGGTGCCGGCCACGGTGCTCTCGCGCTGCCAGATCGTGCGGTTCGCACCCCGCCGCGACGAGCGCGCCACCGCCGAGCGTGACGAGGCGCTCGACATCCTGGCCGATGTGCGGGCCAAGGGCGTCGAAGCCCTGTTTCGCCGGGCCGGGTCGTTCGATCGCGACCGCGAGCGCGCCGAGCGGGTGGTAGACGCGTACTGGTGGCTCTGCCGCGATCTGGTGCTGGCCAAGTGCGGGGCCGCCCACCTTACGGGTGACGCCGATTCCAGCACACGCGAAGCGGAGGCCTGGTCGTGGGATGATCTGTGGACGGGCCTCGCGATGTGCCGCGAGGCGCGCGAAGCCCTGGCCGTGAACGTCACGCCGCGGCTCACGCTCGAGGTACTGCTGAGCCGGCTGGCGCTGCGCATGAACTGAGGAGAGGACGATGAGCGATCCCAAGGCCGCGGCCGTCGAGTATCTCGTCGGCGTCCGCCTGCGCGAGGTGGCCAAGGCCGAGGACTACCTGGTCGCCGAGGATCTCGAGCTGCACGTGGGCGACCTCGTGATCGTGAGCATGGAGGGTGGCCAGACGGTGGGCGAGGTGCGTCGGCCCCGGCGGCTGTTGCCGGACTTCAAGCGCGACCGGCCGTTTCCGCGCGTGCTGCGTCTGGCAACCGAGGCGGAAGCCCACGAGTGGCGCGAGCGCCGGGAGCGCGAGAAGCGCGCCATCGTCACCTGCGAGCGCAAGGCCCGCGACCACCGGCTCGCCATCAAGGTGGTGGACGTCGAGTTCACGCCGGGGGCCCGGCGCACCACCGTCTACTTCAACGCCGAGGAGCGTGTGGACTTCCGCGATCTCGTGCGCGACCTCGCCCGCGAGTTCCGCGCTCGCGTCGAGATGCGTCAGATCGGGGCTCGCGACGTCACCAAGATCATGGACGGGATCGGACCGTGCGGCCGGCAGCTCTGCTGCTCGTCCTACCTCCGCAAGTTCGAGCCGATCTACGTCAAGATGGCGAAGACCCAGGACATGCCGCTCACCGATAACAGGCTGCTCGGGAATTGCGGCCGGCTCAAGTGCTGCCTGCTCTACGAGTTCTCGCTCTACGAGGAGCTACGGGCACGGCTGCCCCGCGTCAACACGCCCTGTCAGGCCAGCTGCGGTGGCGGCGGCTGCATGAGCGGCAAGATCCGCTCGCTGCGGGTCCTGAAACAGAGCGTCATCGTCGGCTTCCCCGACGGCACCGAAGCCGAGGTGCCGATCGACCAGGTGACGTGGGAGGGGCGAGCGCACATCAAGGCCCAGCTCGAGAAGTGAGCCCGTCCGACCGCGTCTTCTATCTCACCACCCCGATCTACTACGTGAACGCGACGCCCCACCTGGGGCACGCGTACACGACGATCGTCGCCGACGCGATGGCCCGCTATCACCGGCTGGCCGGCGACGACGTGCGCTTCCTGACCGGGACCGACGAGCACGGCGACAAGATCGCCCAGGCCGCGGCCAAGGCGGGCGTGAAGCCCCGGGCCTACACCGACGGCATCTCCGCGAAGTTCCGCGAGACGTGGCAGCGGCTGGGGATCAGCAACGACGACTTCATCCGCACCACCGAGGAGCGGCACAAGACGGTCGTGCAGGGGATCCTCCAGGCGCTGTGGGACGCTGGCGAGATCTACCTCGGCAAGTACGGCGGCCACTACTGCTTCGGCTGCGAGCGGTTCTACACCGAGAAGGAGATCGTCGAGGGCAAGTGCCCCGATCACCAGACGCCGCTGACCTGGATCGAGGAGGAGAACTACTTCTTCAAGATGTCGAAGTATCAGGGCTGGCTGATCGATCACCTCGAGCGGAACCCGGA
>Ga0137397_10004047_pt1 | contig 10199 bp, 9 predicted proteins | sample czorhiz116metaG_FD_106658 | JGI IMG/M metagenome (GOLD analysis project Ga0137397, IMG submission 106658) | Vadose zone soil microbial communities from Angelo Coast Range Reserve, California, USA - czorhiz1.16 metaG | ecosystem: Environmental > Terrestrial > Soil > Vadose zone | place: USA...
CAAGAGGACAAGAAGTAATAGTGCGTCAGATGAGAAACCGTACTAGGCGTGGTAGTCCTGAGAGCGGTCCAAAACGGAGAGCGGAGTAGCGTTTGGGTCTCGATCTAGATGCTCCTCCCCATGCGGCTGACTAGCATCCCTGATTACTGACCTGTCAATATGCACCGTGATGTCGAATTCGCTCGGGTTTTTGCGATGATCGACACGCAAGTCTGCTTTCAGATCTTCACTGATGGTTTCAAGTTTCGTCTGTTGGTCAGAGCGCAAGGCGGACGAGGACGTGTTCCACAACGGTGGCGGTTGTACAATGACTGAAGTCTGTTGCGCCCTTGCCTCTGCGGACCTCATTAAGTCATCGGTCCCGAACTGAGCGTAGTAGGATACGCACCCCGCACGTGGATGAGAATCCGCTGACTCAAGATCCAAACAAAAGCATATGCGAGCGATACGCTATACGGTACTCGTGGTGAGGTTTGCAGCAAAGACCTAGGAAAGGAGAAAGACGTACCCAGCTGATTGAATGTTATGACTAGCGCGTCGATATAGGAAGACGTTCATCATGTTTACGGCTGTACGAAGAGCAGTTGGTTGAGGACTAACGACCCTTCGAAGCAACTTACCAGTGAGCGCGACAAAATATATAAGGCCATCGTATAATAATCTTGGTCTGGGGTAAGGTTATTGCCACCACTATCCGAAACATGACTTACATATTCACAAGCATCGAAGCACTACAAGGTGTCAGTGCTAACACCACATATTACAGGAACATAGCTTACGCGGAGGCTGCGTTTGCTTTCGCCTTAAGAAGGTGATACGTTGAGATAGAGAGTGCGAAAAAGTCGAATAGCATGGCCGCCAAGTAAAAGGACCAGGCAGAAACGGGGCTGTCTGGGCGAGGAGTTGCAATAACGCAACTAAAAAGTTTGTCAGCACAGACGGCAGTAGCAGCGGAGGCGGAATTATACGTACTTTCCCTGACAAAGGTGTAGCCCAACGGCTTTGAATACAACCTCCACGGACACAAGGAAGGAATGATACTTACGTTTGTCATCGAGGCTAACATAAGGTCGATCAGTCAATTAGTCTCAATAGGGAAACTATTTTTGCTCACGATGACGCCCGTTAAATTCAGCGACCCACTCAAACTGTACCCAGTGAGGATAGATCGGATGAAGAGCGAATACAACGGACCACAATAACGGCGATATACGCCAAAATAAGAAAACCGCCTATCCGGCGATTTCGTTTGACGATGTTATATGTCCTGCGGCTCGTTGTCAGACTCGGTGACGTGGAACGGGATGATCAAGACACACCGTACACCCATAATTGCGTGAGACACCATGATCTGGAGGACTGGAAGATTTCAGCCTCTGGCACCTGACGGCGTAGGGCAATGTGACCGTACCTTTGAACGCAGGAGCGAGATAGCCGTAGTGGGCGCAGCTGTTCGGCGAAAAGCCGTGGTAGAAATACCCGATATTGCTGAAGAGGATTGCCATCATGCTCAAGTATCTGCAAAACGTGTGAACAAGTTTCCTGGACGACGACATTGATGATTCATGAACATACCGAATGAGGACGAATAGTATGAGACCCAAGCTGTCCAACAGCGTGTTCCATTTAAGCGCGGTATTCACGACTTGGCGAAACTTTCTTACCTACGTGGACTTGTAGTCTTGTATAGCCGAATTTCGGCAGGAATAGTAATGAGATAACTGACCGAGCTTAGGTCACGATGACAGTCAATAAACAGCTTCCGGCAACGTACTCATAGGCAGCGATCGACAAAGACGCAATACGGCAGTTGTTAGATATGACTGCACTAGAACTTGCACCCGCGGAAGCAGCGAGGGTATATGCGGTGGCCATTCCGAACCAGGAATGTCACGAAGAAATCTGCTGTACCAGAGACGCAGGGAAAGGGAAAGGGAAAGTCCACGTTCCAACAAGCATGTGGACGTGCGGTACTTAAAGATCTTACTGTCGCGCATTGATTTAGCGAATGAGGCCGGGTCACTCAATGGAAGAGAACGTTGTGTTGTGCTTCTTTTGATCGGGGACTCTTTTCTCGCCCTTTGAGAGAACTTCAGGGAAGCATCACCTTTCGCCTGGCGGGAACAGCCTTTTTGGTTGAGGCATCAATACAAATTTGCCAATCATGTGCTCCATAAGTCCTCACGAGTCACGCGCTCCGGGTAACCCTGATAATTGAACTGCGGATTGAGTCGGTCTACTTCGAAACCTTGAAAATCAGGTTATTTGATGCGATGTGATCAGACAAAGAGATGACAAACGCAATTCTGTCACTTTCCACGATGTCAAAGTCCCTGACTGACGGGCGCACGGAGATAAACGGTGCCTTGTCTTGACCCAGAAACAGGTTCTTTTTATTCGTACAAAGACTCATGTTTGATTGGTTGAGTTTCGAGGTAGCTCGACTTGGTAGTGAGAGAAGATAAGCTCAGACCATATCAAGTGCGATTGTGTTGACAACACCATCAATTGTCGTCGTCGATTCATCCTGCTCGACGGCGGGGTTAAGTTACGCAGATGCCTGATATGCACTGGGTGAATAGGGTTGGGACCTGAAATAATTGAATTCGAACGCATTCTGAGCTCAAATTTCCCATACGTACCGTCTCAACTACTCGAGGCTATAAGTGGGGTCTAAGAACGCGCCACTTGCAGGTTCGGAAAACCTACCGTAATTGGTACACCACTGGAGCGCCGGGAGTCCGGAACACGCCAGTTTCAGGCAACGGAGTAGCAAAAAGACAAATATCTTCAGCATTGTTGAGTTGATGAAAACTCGAGTTGTCCCTTATTGGGTACTCCGTCGTAGCCGTTGTGGGGGAGTGAGGGAGGACAACGCGGGCGCACCGGCAGAGTACCAGAACTACTGTAGTACCAGCGGTGAGCAACAAGCGCTTATGAACGCCACTTCGTTCGTGCCCGATCAACATCAGATTTCGGGTTTTTCGTCCAAGCAACATTTTCCTTTTCTTGAGGATCAGCAAAATGACACCTGTCCGGGTGCCCGTCATAAGTTCAAGGTTAATGTGGAGCGCGTAGATGGACGGAATAGGCGATGTGAATTTCGGGTTCAAGTTCAAGGGTCGCAGACGAAATTTATGCGTAGGTATGTCAGATTGGTCAGCAAAATCATTTACCAGCACTGTCGACAAAAACATTGTTAGAAGGCCATACCAGCATGCAGCAGAGGTTTGGAGCAGGAATATTTATGGAGAAAGGGCTGGGATACTAAGTCGCTCGAGCCGCTCAGCACTGGCAAAGTTCAGGCTGTCTGCAACAATTGCTATAGCTTTTAATCAGCTTCGCCAGTGTGGAGAGCGGGAGGCACAGGGACATGCGTGTCGGCAACATGGGGTGATGTTCAAACAGCCCTCGTCGCCCTTTTGATGTGCCCCAAATTGAAGACGGTTCGCAGTTACAACGGAAGCTGGCGGCGGCGGTGTTAGCAAAGCTGCGTGGGAATTGTTGTGGTCAACGGATAGCCTCGTAACCAGGCTCTCTTGAATCGGGTGAACCTCGAGAGTTCGGTCTTTGGACTCGCCGAGAGACGGTCACCGAGCCAAACACTGACTGACTCGTTTTGGCTTGGAGGCCACTTTCAACTCAGTCGACCGCTCTACGACCTTCCATGAAACCTAATCAGTTCGAGCGACGATGCCGAAGGTCCTCTCCAGGCCCTCAAATCCCTGCTTTCTCTTAGGCGTTTCGCACACCCTCTCGCGGTGTCCCTCGCGGCAAGAGCGAAGAGACACGAATTGGGTGGGTAAACGAGCGGATATATATTGATAGCGGATGCACTGACCGAGACGAATTGAAAACGTGATGATCAGAAGTGGGCGGAGGCTAAGAATTGACATACTGTAAGTACCCATCGCATCGGATCCATCATACGCGACGAAGGGTTACAAGATATTCGCCTGGATTAAATATCACAACACCGCGGCTATTCGGACACGCGCTCTTCCTTGGCCTCTTGCCGTGGGCTTCAGCGCCTCGAGCTCTGTAGTTGCATCCTATGATACCTCAGTCACATCAGCAGGTTCGATGCCGGCGGATTTTCTCGACCAGGGAGGTGCCGCGTCCGTGCATGACCAGCCTCTTCCCCTACTCGCAGGGGTCCTCTGCACGTGGGTCGGGTTACGGGAAATCTTTTGGAGGGGGTGTAGCCTTCAAGAGGAAGGTTATATGCGAGGGCTTCCAGACTTTGGCGGCGGCAGAATGCTGCACCCTCTTCCACAAAGTTGGAGTTCTCCTTACAGAGATGGTGGCCCTAAAACAAGTGTCGGATCGGTCATCATGTTAAGCCCGGGCCCCTGCAGGCCCCTGGACCTGAAGCATAAGGTCATTGGGATTGACCGAGTCAAGCACGGTGAAGGTCTTCGTCGGAAGGATCAGAGGCCACGGTGCGGAGTCTCGGAGGTGCCCTGACATCTTGCCAACCCCTGCGAAGCCTCTCCCCGGAGTGACTCGGAATCCCTCGCACCGTCCGTCGAATCCAGGGCTGCCGGAGGATTGGCATCCTCGCGAAGTTTGGCTTGATGGACGCGTTGATGTGTCCTCAGTGCACGTTTAACCGTTCCAGTTGAACGCCATCTACGTCGTAAACTGCTCACAACGGGACGCCAACGCCGGAACGGCCATGTCCGAGACACCCGAGAGCGAGACTGAGTTTTTCAGGAGCAATCCACAGTAGCCGAACATCCCACATGAGAATGGGACCGAGCACCTCGCCAAGACTCAATCTTGTCCGTAACCCTTCCTTTCAGTTTTGGCTATGGAACCAACATAGTTTTGTTTGTTCAGGCCGTTCAGGTTCTTAGGACTTTCAGGTGTATGCATGATAAGCAGCTAGATACGAAAGCACGGCTCGACGCACTCCGAGTCATGGGTGAAACACAGCAAGAGCCCAATACGCTCGGCGACGAGGCGATTTACGGCGACACCAAACAGGCTCGTCCTTCCCACACTTGCCCAATCGCGCAGCCTTATCAGTGGCTCATCACGTAGCAAGGCTCACTTTCCCTCCGGGTCATGACCCGGCTTGCCCGCAACTTTCTCACGCCCAGAGGGTTACGAACGCTGACGTCTCCATCAAAGAGCTCTCCCGCGGGACACGCATCTACATTTTCAATAACGTCCCTGGCCACGCTTTTAGGGGCGACTAGCGACGCAGTCTCTCGAGGATCAAGATCCGCTCCGCGATCCGCAACTCCGAGTCGACCGACCGCGCCCGAGCTTGTTTGTGCCCGAGGTTGCGTCCAAGCAGCTCGTGGAGTCACATACCAACTCCCCAATGCGCTCAACCCGAGGGCGCTGTTAAGATATGCCATGGTGCACTTCAAGTTGATCCGAGTTCGGCCCAAGCATAAAGCCTCTTCGACTTCCAACTCGCCTACATTGACACAGACCACCTGCGTTTATCACGACAACGACGCAGTATTCGTACATGCCACCAGCACATAGTACGGACACGCTCAGCCACCACTTAGTTCCTTTCCACCCGCCTTCGCCGATAATGTGCGCGCCATCCCAACCCAGGTCTGCAGAACCTACCAGGGGATCATCGGCGAGCGCGAATCACCCCTCACCGGTTATCGTCCGAGACGATGACGCGGCTACCGACTCGGCAGACGCGCTTTCCACCTGGTGCAGTTGCATCTATGGCGGCAAGAAGCCTAATGACTACTCTCGACTACGTTTTTGGACAGAGCGGGCCAGGTTTGATTCGTGCGAGCAGCTTCATTCCTGCCACCACTTTGTCCGCGGCGGAATCTGTCGCTCTGCAAGGGTAGGTGGGGCCCGCACGGACGTGGTAACTTCACGGCGAGACGTGTCTGGTGGGAGGATGTTGCGCTGCGGTCAGGGTTGCTGGCAGCGATGGGAACAGCACGGCGTATGACATGATGACATGAAAGCTTGGGCAAGCGCATCGAAGCGGTACGTTCTCTCCGCAACTCTCTGCCCTCGCCTCGACGCGAGGGTTCTGGGAAACGCCTGACTGACAGGTAAAACCACGTCGGCGGTTCCACCGGTCGCCATGACCGGGGCGCAGATGACGATGAGTGAGGATATGAAAATCAACCTGATCCAGTCGCCGATCACGTCATACTTTTCGATCATGCATGAGAGTCGGGGCGATGATACCCAAGACAATCTCAAGCATCCCGAGTGAACGTGCTGTACAAACCAGCGCAATTCGGCGAGCTCTTCAGCCTTCTGGGAGTCCCACCACCAAACCGAAGTGGAACATGACCCCATAGCCCGAGCACTCGAGCCTGCGATCCCTGGCAATTATAACAACGAGTATTCGATGTGATTGTCCTGAATATATACGATTTTCCCCATATCGCGTAAAGGATGCAAGTGTTAGCCGGAGCGTTGGCCCTTCACAATCTCAGCCCAACCTACTACAGGCAGAAAGAGTTGTGTTGGTATTTAACACTATCAAGAGTCAATAAATATGGTTATTTGTGTTTTAACTGAGTCAGAAAATACAATGTAAAGACTAAGGAGGGACAAAGTTTGTGATGAGGGTGGGCGAGCAATGCGAAATTTGACCAAGTCACACCAACCTTTTCGCTGGCCAAGTTGAACACCTACTTGCAAGCCAGGCGTGCGGAGACCTCCTTCTAAGCAGCGACTCGGACAGTGTTTGGAACTGGGTTTGGAAAGAGGGTCTGCGAACCTTTCGGACCTCAGGCCTCAGGCCTCAAGCCTCAAGCTGAGTTAATCTGAGTTGGAAGCAGAACGGCTGGTTCCGAACCTAAACGCGTAAACGCCTCATAAGTTTGGTTCTCACGCGGCAATCACGCTTGGTCCCGTTCCAACAAGTACTGTAGTAGAGTAGCAACACTTTCGTACTATGGATGCACCGCAAGTCCTCCCAAAAGCCCCAAAAGTCCAGTTCCGAGTCCTCATTATTGGAAGAGCAAACGCAGGCAAAACATCCATCTTACAAAGGGTATGCGACACCACGGAGAGTCCAGAGATCTACAGACTTGATCCAGAGGGAACTCGCGAGCCGGTACGTTCTCGTTCTTGATGGCACTTTCGATCTCATCATCTAGCCAGGTTCAGCTCGAGCCTTCACAAGAGGTTCGGCAGGCTTATTCTTGTTGGTGATGGCTGATCGTGAGGATCTTACTTGTGCCGCAGCGTGGCGAGCATGACATCGAGCACGAACTCGTCTTTCCAAACCACGACGGTTACGTTTTCCACGACTCGCGCGGATTTGAGGGTGGGAATAAAGAAGAGCTCGAGATTGTGCAAAATTTTGTCTTTCGTAGGTCGCGAGAGAGGCGACTGAAGGATAGATTACAGGCGATATGGTTTGATTCCTTTGAGTTCTTACCGTTGCAAATTCATAAGACTTACTTTTCAGGTACTGCATTCCGATGGACAATGACCGGCCATCCCTAGATTTAAAGCATTTCGAGGATATCTGTCCGGATAAGAATGGTACGTCCATACGCTACGTTACGGACAGGGGATTGACGTGAGGGATCTTTCAAGTTCCTGTGATAGCGGTATTCACCAAATATGATCAGTTCAGGCGCGAGGTCAGGATGAAGTTAGAGGATCAACGTCGTGACTCGCACGCTCTGTCAGGAACAGATTTCGACGCCGAGATGGAAAAATGTTTCAACGAAAATTACCTAGCCAACCTTGGGGGATCTCCACCGTTCGTACGTTTGGAGAGTGAGAATTTCCTTAACGAGGTAGCATGTACTACGCTAATTGTTGTCCCGAAGAAATGCACAAGCGTAGCCAACGGTGTACTGAGCTTATTGAAAAGACTGCCAACGCACTCTCTAGCGGAGTCGTTAGCATCATGCTCTTGGCTGTGCAAAAGAATAATATGGAGCTGAGCATAAAGCAGGCCGTTAACTGGTAAGTTCCTATCATAGTGAGACGAGAACGAGAGGAGCGTAACCCACTACAGGGCCCAATCTGCAATTCAAGGAGATGAGAGTGCGGGTAGAGTCATAAAGCTATGCATCCTGGCATTTTCATTGCTCTGGGTAAATTGTAATATGCGTGTTCTGAACTCCCTCTTGCTAAAGCAGGTTACTACTTAGTATTGGGTCAGTCAGTCTTTGCCTATTGGGCCATACATAGTGTACTGACTTTTTATTTCACGCTCCCATGGCTTGCTCTCTTGGGCTGTTTCCATGTCCTGACTTGTCCGTCCATATGCGCTCTCCAGGATGTGAGTGCCCCTCGCTCGCTCAGGTTATTACCGTGTCCTGACTTGTCCCTCCCTCTGTGCAATCCAGGAAGTGAGTGCCCCTCGCTTGCTGGGGTTGTTTCTGTATCCTGACTTGTCCCTCCCTCTGGGTTCTCCAGGAAGTAAGTGCTCCTTTGTCTGTCTGTTTGTTTCCGTGTCCAGACTCGTCTATCTCTCTGCACTCTCCAGGATGTGAGTGCACGTGGCTTGCCCGATTGTGTCTGTGTCCTGACTAGTCTCTCCTCCTGTGCTCTCCAGAGGGTGAGTGCCCCTCGATCGCTCAGTTTGTTTCCATTTCCTGACATGTCCCTCCTCTGCACTCTCCAGATTGTGAGTGTCCCTCATTCCCTCGGTTTGTTTCTGAGTCCTGAATTGTTGCTCCGACTGCGCTCTCCAGGAAGTGAGTGCCCCCCGCTTGCTCGATTTGTTTCTGTTGACTTGTCCCTCCCTCGGCGCTGTCAAGGCCCGGGCTGTGAGTGCTCTCGCTTTCTCGGGTTTTTTTCGTTCCCTGACTGGTCTCTAGGATGTGAGTGCCCTTCGCTGGCTGAGTGTTTCCGTGTCCTGACTTGTCCCTTCCCCTACACTCTCCAGTTTGTGAGTGCTATTCAGGAAGTGAGTGCCCCTCACCCGCTAGGATTTTTCCCGTGTTCTGACTTGTCCCTCCCTCTGTACTCCCAGGAAGTAAATGCTCCTCGTTCGCTCGGTTTGTTTCCGTGTCCTGACTTGTCCACCCTTTTGTGCTCTCTAGAAAGTGAGTCCACCTTGCTCCCCCGATTACTTCCGCGTCCTGACTAGTCTCTCCCTTTGTGCTCTCCAGGGAGTGAGTGCCACTTGCTCGGTTTGGTTCCGTGTCCTGACTTGTCTCTCTATACTCTCCAGTTTGTGAGTACCTCGGTCGCTCGGTTTGTTTCCGTATCCTGACTTGTCTTCCTCTCCTCTCTCCAGTCCGTGAGTGCCCCTTACTCGCTCGGTTTGTTTCCGTGTCCTGACCTGTGCCTCCTCTGTGATCTCCAGCTGGTGGGTACCCTTCGCTCTCTCTGTTGTTTCCGTGTACTGACTGTCCTTCCTGATGCACTCTCCAGGAAGTGGGTGCCCTTTATTCGCTCTGTTCGTCTCCGTGCCCTGACTTGCCCCTCCTAATGTGCTCTCAGAGAGTGAGTGCCCGTCACCTGCTCGGTTTATTTCCGTGTCCTGACTTGTCGCTCCCTCTGTGTTCGCCAGGACGTGAGTGCCCGTCACTTGCTCAGTTTGTTTCCGCACGTCCTGACTTGTCCCTTCCTCTGTGTTCTCCAGCTAGTGTGTGCCCCTCGTTCGCTCGGTTTGTTTCGGTGTTTTGACTGTCCCTCTCTGCGTTCTCCAGGACGTGAGTGCCTTGCTCGGTTTGTTTCTGTGTCCTCACTTTTCCCTCCCTCTGAGCTCTCCAGCGTATGAGTGCCCCTTGCTTGCTCAGTTTGTTTCAGTATCCTCACTTGTCCTTCCCTCTGTGCTCTCCAGTTTGTGAGTGCCCCTTGTTCGCTTGGTTTGTTTCGGTGTTTTGACTTGTCCCTCTCTCTGTGTTCTCCAGGACGTGAGTGCCTCTTGCTCGGTTTGTTTCCGTGTCCTCACTTTTCCCTCCCTCTGAGCTCTCCAGGAAGTGAGTGCCCTTGCTCTCTCGGTTTTTTCCCGTGTCCTGACTCGTCCCTCCCTCTGTGGTCTCCAGGTTGTAAGTGCCCCTTGCTCACTTGGTTTATTTGTGTGTCCTGACTTGTCCCTCCCTTTGTGCTATTTAGGATGTGAGTGCCTCTCACTTGCCTGGTTTGTTTCCATGTTCTGACCTGACCCTCCCTCTGTGCTCTCCAGCTTGTGAGTAATTCACTTGCTCAGGTTGTTTCCATGTCCTGAATTGTCCCTCCCTTTGCACCTTCCAGGGTGTGAGTCCCCCTCACTTACTTGG
>Ga0137397_10004049_pt1 | contig 10199 bp, 9 predicted proteins | sample czorhiz116metaG_FD_106658 | JGI IMG/M metagenome (GOLD analysis project Ga0137397, IMG submission 106658) | Vadose zone soil microbial communities from Angelo Coast Range Reserve, California, USA - czorhiz1.16 metaG | ecosystem: Environmental > Terrestrial > Soil > Vadose zone | place: USA...
AAACGCTCTGTTTGAAGAGCAGTATCAGTCCGACCTGCGCAACCTGCCGGAACGGGCGACTTCCTTCGGGGACTATCGCTACAACAATCAGCTCGCCGATGATTCACTCGCCGGAATCGCCGCGCGCCATCAGGCGGATGAAGCATTCCTGAAGCGGCTGGAAGCCGTCTCCGGCGCCGGCTTTTCCAGCCAGGACCGGCTGTCCCATGATCTGCTTGTCCGTACGCTGCAGCAGCGGATTGCCGACTACAATCTCAAAGAATATGAGATGCCCATCAACCAGCAGAATGGCATCCACACGCAGCTCGCGGACCTGCCGCTTTCTGTGCCACTCGATTCCGTTGAGCATATTGAGGATTACCTGGCGCGCCTCCACCAGATTCCCCGCGCCCTCAAACAGACCACCGAGGTGCTGCGCGCCGGAATCAAAGACAACCTCATGCCGGTCAGGTTTCTCATCGAGAAAATTCCTTTCCAGTGTGAAACCATCGCCAATTCTCTTGTTTTTCTTCAGGCGACTTCAAGATTTCCCGCGAACATTCCCGCCGCAGACCGGCAGCGCCTGGCCAACGAGATCAACGACGCCACCAAAAACGAAGTCAATCCCGCCTATAAGGCCTTCGCCGAATTCATCCGTAAGGAATACGCCCCGCACGGACGCGCCGTACTGGCGATCACTTCACTGCCCGACGGCCAAAAACGATATGAGAACGACATCTATGGCCGCACCACCACGCATCTGACTGCCGACGAGATTCATCAGATCGGTTTGCGCGAGATCGACCGCATCCAGGCGGAGATGATGGTGATCGCCAAAAAAGAGGGTTTCACCGATCTTGCCGCCTTCCGGGCGTCTCTGAGGGCCAATCCGAAGTACACCCCGAAATCGGCGGAGCAGATTCTCGACGACTTCCGTCGCTACATCGCGCAGATGGAGCCGAAGCTCCCGGGACTCTTCACCCTGCTGCCGAAATCCCCGGTCACCGTAGAGGCCATCCCCGACTTCCAGGCCACCGCCGCGACGCACTACGTCACCGGCACGCCGGATGGCAAGCGTCCGGGCCGCGTGGTGGTCGCCACCTCGGATTTTGCGAAGCGTTCACTCATTAATGATGAAGCCGTCGCCTACCATGAAGGTGTCCCCGGCCATCACATGCAGTTGTCGGTCCAGCAACAGCTCACCGGACTGCCCAAATTCCGGCTTCACAACCTTGGGTTCAACGCCTACGCCGAAGGCTGGGCGCTCTACGCGGAACAGCTCGGCAAAGAAGTCGGTTTTTATCAGGACCCGGCTTCCGACTACGGACGGCTTTCCTCGGAACTCTTTCGCGCCGTGCGCCTGGTGGTTGACACGGGAATCCACGCCAAAGGATGGGGCCGCGATCAGGTCGTGGATTTCATGCGCAAGTCGGGCGCCGTGGATGAACCCACCATCCAGGCCGAAACCGACCGCTACATCTCCTGGCCCGCCCAGGCCCTGAGTTACAAACTCGGCCAGCTCAAATTCCGCGAACTGCGCGAGCGGGCACAGAAGGCCCTGGGGCCGAAATTCGACATCCGCGCTTTTCACGATGAGATGCTGAACGGAGGAAGTCTGCCGCTGGACCTGCTGGATGCGCGGACGAATGAATGGATTGCGGAGCAGAAATCAAAATAGAAGTCAGGCTGAAAAACCGTAGAGACGTAGCTTGCTACGTCTAAAAGCCGGCGAACTTAAACAGGCCTCGGGAGAACTCCGATGGCGCCGTCGATGAGTCTCTCATCCTCATCTGCGGACCGGTCGGGAGAACTCACGCAAAAGTGAACGCTTTTCATGGCAACCAGAGACGCCTGGGCGTTGTCCCATTCAATGGCAAAAGCTTTTTCGCCCAGAGGTAATTTCAAATGAAAATCGCGCGCCCGCGTCTTTCCTTCCTGTTTTTTCTGGTTTTTCCCGTCCTTTTTTCCATACTTCTCATGACCGGTTGCGGACAGGGGACCATGACTTCCAATCCGAAACCGATGCCCGGCCCCACTCCGCCGCCGGCGGTTACCAACCCAAACAACTTCGTCTACGTCACAGTGAACGATACTTCCACCATTGCCGGGCTGAAAATTGACCCTTCCGGTAATGTAAGCGCGATCGCCGGTTCGCCTTTTCCCGCCCCGGAGGGGCCTGTTGGCCTGGCCAGAACGCAGGATTTCGTGTTCGTCGGCAGTGCCGGTCTGTTACCCCTGACAGTCGACAAGTCGGTGATTACCACGTTCAGACTCGATCAAACCACCGGGGCCATTACCCAGGTGGCGGTAACGCACAGTCTGTTCCCCTATAACCTGGCGGTGGATCCCTCGGGCCGCTTTCTCTACTCCAACGGTGTTGCGGTATTCTCCATAGGGACGAATGGCCAACTGACTGCGCTTCCCGGCTCGCCTTTTGGCGGCGCCTCCAGCCTGGACGATATGCAGGGGCGTCTGGTCTTTCATTCGAGCGGAAAGTTCCTCTACTCCAATGGATGGTCTTCCGGCCATAACTCATCTCCCTCTGCGATTTTCGCTTCGGTCGATCCAGCCAGCGGAGTGCCATCCAACGGACAGATGCTCGGACCTCTGACATTGAATCTGGCGATCACTTCGAGCGGGAAGTTTATGGTGGCTGCCGACTGGGAAGCGGGCGTGCAGAATGGAATCTGCACCTATACTCTCGATCCCGTCACCGGCGCGCCTTCAGGGGCGGTCCTCGGCGGCCAACCGGTGACGCCCGTCGTATGCGCCGGCGCCGGAGAATTTGTGATGGATTTGGCCGTGAACCCTGGCGACTCCTTTGTGGCGACGGCCGGAAACAGCGGTGTATCCATGTTCAGACTGTCGAACGGCAGTTTAAGCCCGGCGGCCGGATCGCCGTTTGCGGCTTCATCATCGCTGTCTCTGTTGAATTTCAGCCGCGACGGCATGTATCTGTTCGCCGCCGGGCCGGTCAATCCCGGCCCTCCCGGAGAAGTCACGATCTTCCGGGTCGATGCCGCAAACGGCACTCTTATTCCGGCTCCCGGATCGCCCTTTGCTCTGAATGGACAGCCTTTCCGCGTCTTGCCTTGACTGACTTTGCAGACATAAACCAGACTAGATTAAAGCCAGAAAGTAGGGGGAAAGGACTGCGCGTTCGATGCGTGGCGAAGGATCTTGAGCCTGGGATTCTGGCGGACGGAGAGGGATTCGGGCTCCCCCTGCGAATTGAAAATACGTAAGTTACTGATTTTATTGGACGCCACAAACGCACTAAAAGCGGAAATTGGGGTATCGAGGTACTAACCGTCAAGGCGAGATTGCCGTTCGAATAATCGGATCTTTTTCCAAAAATGGGAAGCTCCCTACGATCACTTCGCGTATTGTGGTCAGCGCATCTGTTGCAAGCTCCACGCCATCGTTGAGAAACATAGTCCGTATTCCCGCGTCAGCCTCGACCGCCACGACGGCGTTCAGTGAGATTGCCGTCGGATGAGCAAACTTCGAGAAGAGTTTGTTTAGCTGTCTAAAATTATTCTCCCGCCCGACATCTTTTGCCGCTTCAGAGACCCGCTTAAAATCATCGTCGAGTCCCGTCACGCCAAAAACATTTTGCGCAAAACTAATCAAATCCTGTTCCGTCTTCTTCAGTCCCAGATCAGGACTCCCTTGACCCTCGATATAAATCGCTTGGATTGCTTTCGCAAATCCTAAAAGATCTCGAGCCGAATCATCTCGTAACTGCTTCGCCTGAACATCAGACCGGTTACAGTAATCTATCCAGATTGACAATTCGAGTATGTTGCGTGCGGCCCAAGCCAACTTCGTTATCCGCTTTTCGCGATATGCACGCTCCAAATCGTCAGCATTTTGCGTCAGTAGCCCGATGAATTTGAACAACTGCTTTTCCCGCCAACCGGCCATCGCCTTGCCAACTTCGTTTGCTTCAGTGAGCTTTTCGCCTAAATAAAGTGCCCTCACGGGGAAAAACTCACGTAAGAACTCAATCGCCAATTCCCCATCAACCATCCACAGACCTCTACTTTCTTTTTCCTGTAACCATCTTACAATGAAAGCAATCGCGCCTAACAACGCGGGACGGCCATCGTGCCGCACTTCTCCGCACTCCCCGCTTTCTCCGGTTGAAATCCAACTGCGATGGGTGCGGGGACGGCGGATCAGGTTCGTTCTTTGAAAATAGGGGCACAACACCTATGGGCGAACAAAAGCCCAGCATTGGAAGAGTGGTGGTCTATAACCACCCCGGCAGCGCAGACGGCAAGTTTGCGCCGAAACAGTCACCCGCGTTGATCCAAAAGGTCAACGACGACGGCACCGTTGAGATGGTTGTGTTCAGTATCTGGCCGCAAGAAGCAAACCGCAGCACAGACAGAATATGACAGGGAGCACGCGGAGTTAAGGATATGAAGAAATAAAGATCCAAGACATCCTTTTTTAGCCATGCCCCAGACCGAACAAATTTGTTCCTGCTGCGGCCATCCGAAAGACTGGCACATTCAAGGACACTACCAATGTAGCGAGATGGCAACCGACCGCTGTGAGATTTACAACGACGGCGCGCGCTCGAAATGCTGTGCCGCCAAAATCGTCGGCATCGGTTCCGTCTGTCAGACATGCGGCGCACCTACCGGAAGCACCGCCCACGAATGGAAGGCGGAATATCCGGCACTGCCGCCAGCGTTCAAAGACGTTGGTGCGACAACGCAAACGCCACTTTTCACTGAATAGTCTTGCAGTATTCCCGATCTCTGACGCGCCATACACGGAGCGGAATTGGGTCTTTCGCCTTTTTGTCCCACGAAGGCAAGTATCTCGTATCAACTTCAAGCTTCCCCGTGTCCACGAGAAGCCCAAGAGCATCATCGATTGCTCGCCACTCACGACCATAGTCAAGACGTTTTTGAAAGATCGAATCAAAATTCATATCTCCCTTAGCACGACAAACAGCCCGCACTATGTCAATTTTAACTGCCTCGAATTTTTCGTCAGCTTCTTTCTGTTCTTGCTGTTTCTGTTGTAGCTCTGCGCTTTTCTTCTCTTTCTCATCGTAATATCCCCATGCAATATAGCATGCTCCTATCACCACAAAACAAGTAAGTGCCATCGCAAGCAAATGCCGCTTATCGTCCTTCCAGAGCGGCATTAATCCAAGCGCGGCGACAATCAGAGCAAGAACGTCGATTAGCTCGTGACGCATCTCCTACCACCTCCGTTGGCTGTTGTGCATGGCATTGTACGATGAAAGCAAACAGCTCACCAACCTGTATGACCCGCCCGATCACCCAGGAATGCAAACATAAAGACCACCCACCAGTGCGACGGCCACGTTCCCCGCGGATTCGACGAGCGGCACGATTCCATCTGTAAATGCCAATGTCATAGTGAATCTTGAATTGCCGACAAATTCTTCTTCTCTTTTGCTTCGAAGACGTTATTCAAGCCACGGGCGATAATATATGCCGACCCTCCAAGACCCACCCATTGACTCATCAACGGCGTGTCCAGCGATAAGCTGAATGTAATGAAAATGCCCGAGAGGCTCCCAAAGATCACTTCACAGATACCGTATGAGCTTTGGTTCATCCGTTTCCAATAGTGAGCACCGACACCAAGACCGATCACCACTGCGCATACAACCCCACGCATCCCGTATAGGCCGAAATGCCTATATAGAAATCTAAGGCCTGTATCCGTCACAATGAACGTGGTAACAGAGCCAGACAGAACAAGCAACATTATTTCCCGTACAAAAGCTTTCTGCTTCGAGTTTTCCTTAGCCTCTTGGAATACACGTACAGCGACGATAACAAGGGCAATCCCCATCAACAGTAAGCAAAAACGCTCAACCGAAGAACCCATCACGTCTCCCATCAGTTTGACAATTCGTGGCCACATTCTACGCTGAATAAAACCAACTACCAAAAAAGATGAAAGAAAGCGAAGTCCAACGGCAAATTCTCGACTACCTCGCGCTCGAGCGGATTTTCCATTACCGCAATAATTCAGGCGCGTTCGTCGATTCAGATAAGCACTTCTACCGTTTTGGCACGTTGGGGAGCCCGGGCATCATTTGCGTGATCGACGGCCAATTTGTCGGGATCGAGGTGAAGGCCCCGAAGGGCAAGCAGAGTGACCACCAGAAGGAATTTCAGAGGCGGCTTGAGGAGGTGGGAGGACGATATTTTATTGCCCATTCCTTGGAAGACGTTCAATGTGCTCTCGTAGACACTGGTCGAATTGTTCGGTCATCAATATAAGCGCATTTGTTGTCTTGAACGTATTCTTTTCGACCTCTTCAAGGAAACGCAAATATGCACGCTGACTAACAAAAATGCGTAGTACCTTCTCAGTACGCGCGAGCAAAATCCCAATTCTTCCAAGCGCAGAAGCATTCACCAGATTTCCCAAGCAGTGTTTCCGGGACCCACTCTCTTCAAGCTCGATACACAATAGACAACGGGCATTCTCATTGAATCTCGCAAGGGTGGGAAAATCTAAGGGGGCACCGCCGATACCCAGCACATTCAGGTTATGAATTTCGATAAGACTCTCAACAAAGCCTCGGCTTTCATCCATGAGTTCGGTATAGCGGTGGCCGTAGGTACTGTGTGTCGCAAAAGGGCCGACCGCGACATCGACCACAGGCCAGTACATGTCCCTCTTTTCGCCCTTAAACGGATACCATTCGGTCTCAACTTCCACAGTGGGATATAAACGCTGAAGAGCTTCCTTCGCCCTCGCCTGATACTCGGGTGCACGCATATAGCCAACAGGTCTTCGCGGCATAAAACCCCCTGTGCATTGACTGCTCTCAGGAGCATTGTACGATTAAATCAATCCCCCTCTCTCCGTGCATCTTCTTCACCGAGAGAATCGCCAACCGGCCTTCATAAGAACGTCTCATATTTGGCAAGGACAATGGGAGAGGAGCGGGTAATTTCTCATAAACCTAATCAATGCAATCAATGCTCATCATTCAAGGTCTTGCTGCGCTGATTATGCGGCGCACATGATGCTTTCGACCCCGGCAATTCAGGCAGACCCCATGAAGTACGCACAGGTGAAAGACTTTGCCTCACAGGTCTTGGTCTATGCCACGAACGAGCTTACGCTCCTTACGCCTGAGTCGCACAAACGGGAGAGAAGTACACACGTATTGCACACGCGGGAAAAATAAAGGCAAGTAAACGGAAGAAACTAAAGAGGATATTCTGGCGGAGGGAGAGGGATTCGAACCCCCGGTACCCTTTCAGGTACAGCGGTTTTCAAGACCGCCTGTTTCAACCGCTCACACATCCCTCCGCGTGAGTGTCAGCGATTATTTTACCAGTCCCGCAAAATCGCTGCCGGACACCAACGGCAAATTGCAGACGCAAAAACGACCACCAAGCGTATCACAGTAAACGATGCACTGTCTGTTCAGAATTGAACATAGCGCAATTAAGGTTCGATTAAATTTTGAAGTCTGGCCCTCGCTACAGGAACACATCTTCTTTCAAAAATCCGGATTGACCTTTGATTCGAAAGTCGCCAAAAACCAAAACCGGAGAAGGTGATCAGTTTTGAGCAGCACACGCCAAAAGACGCTGTGAGAATCATGGCGGGGCAGGGCCGGATCGAAGTTTGCCCCTGCTCCTCAGGGAGCCCATCTTCAATGCGTCATCTTCTTACTACCGCACTTATTCTGCTTACCGCCTGCGCCTGCACGGCCCAGGTCGGATTCAATTCAACTTTCTATCCCACTTCTCAGGGGGGCCAGGGACTGGGCATTGCAAGCGGCGACTTCAACCGCGACGGACTGCCCGATATCGCCGTCGGCACCAACGGGGCCGTCAACATTTACATGAACCTCGGAGGAGGGAACTTCGGGCCGGCCATCGGCTACGCCATCGTCGGGGACGGCAGCGTTGTTCGGGCCGTGGACATCAATAATGACGGATGGCTCGATCTGGTCGTCGCGAGCTCCGACCAGACATCGCTTACCGTGCTTCTCAACAACGGAGACGGAAGCTTCAGCAACGGAACGCCGGTCACTCTGACCGAACCATCTTACGACCTTGCCGCCGGCGATCTGCGGAACAGCGGGAACATCGATCTGGTGGTCCAGCAGTGCAATTCAACGACGAACCAGTGTCAGTTTGCCGTATTCAACGGCTCCGGCACGGGGACTTTTGCCACGGGCACAACCATCGATATCGCCGGGCAGTCCGTGAGCGGCCTGAAACTTGCGGACGTCTATGAGGACGGCAAACTCGATATCATTCACACTGTCGATACCATGGTGCAGATTCGCAGAGGCAACGGTGACGGCACATTCCAGTCTCCTGTGTCTCTGACTCCGCCCGCGGTTTGTCCCCCCGACAACAGCACCTGCGCCGACTCGCTGTCGGGCCTGGTGGTGGCCGATTTCAATCACGACGCCGCGCTCGATATCGCCGTTTTGCAGGCGCATTTCTGCGGCTCCGCCTGCGGCAATAACACCGTCTACATTTACCGAAACAATGGTGCGGGCGCATTTACGCTGTCGTCATCGTTCACCATGGGGCCTTCGGCCGGAGGTCAGCTCTACGCCGGCGACCTCAACGGCGAAAAGGAAACAGACCTGATCAATCTCAACCCCGCGCACTTCGGCGGGGCCGTGGTCTATGTCATCGGCAAAGGCGACACCACGTTCGGCGCGGAACAAACCCTGCCCACCAGCGAAAACTCGGCCCTGGTGGTGCGCGACTTCAATCTGGATTCGCGTCACGATATCGGAATCTCAACCTGGATGGGTTCCGGATGGCAGGCCTTTATCAATACCACCTCGTTCACCAATTGCGCGAACCCGGGCTCCGCGAATCTGACGGCGAAGATATGCAAGCCCGCAAACAATGCCACGGTATCTTCCCCGGTACTGGTGACCGCCGGCGGCAATTCACCCGCCGGAGTCATGAGAATGGAAGTGTGGGTTGACGGCGTCAAACGCACCCAGAACTGGAGCGATCAGATCGCCCGAAACGTCACCCTGGCGAGCGGCACCCACCAGATCACGGTGGTGGCCGTGGACCGCTACAAGGGAGTCGGAAAATCGACGGTCACGGTGAGAGTACCCTAACGTCGGAAACGGCCGCGCGGGACAAAGCAAAAAGATTTCAAATTTGAAATTTTAAATTTGAAATTTAAAATCCCGCGCGGCGCTCTCTCACTTAGCGGCAAAGACATTGACTGGTTTTCAAATTTAAAATTTCAAATTTGAAATTTAAAATCTTCCCCTCTCTTTCCCGCACGACAGTCTTTGCTCAGAGCCTTATTCCTCCGCCCACCGGCAGCACTTCTCCGGTCACCCACTGCGAGTCGTTCGATGCGAGGAAGACGGCGGCCTTCGCGATGTCTTCGGTGGTCCCGGCGCGCCCGAGGGGCGTGCGGCTGACTGCGCTCTTTCCGAAATCGCTTTCGGCGGGATTTTCTCCGGCCACGGCCCTGAGTCCTTCGGTGGAAGTAAAGCCCGGAGCCAGCGAGTTCACGCGAATTTTACGCGGACCCAGATGGAGGGCCAGCGAACGCGAGATCGCATCCACGGACGCCTTGGTCGCGCTGTAAACCGGGCTTGCGGGCGATGGAGTGAGGGCCACCACAGAACTGAGATTGATGATGGAACCGCCCTCGGCGTTGAAATCCTTAAGCGCTTCCTGGGTCGCCAGCAGCGTGCCCAGAACGTTGGTATCGAACAGCCGCCGATAACTTTCCTCCGTGGCCTGCTCGATCGGCGCGAATTCATAGACCCCGGCGTTGTTGACCAGAACGCTCACCGGTCCGAGCCCGGTCTTCACTTCGGCGAAAAGTTTTTCTACGTCGGCCTTTTTGGCGACATCGCCGCCGATGGCCTTTGCCTTGCCCCCGGCTTTCGTGATCTCGGCGACCACGGCGTCCGCGCCTTTTTTATCGGAACGATAGTTGACGGCAACCGTCGCGCCTTCGGCGGCCAGCGCCTTTGCAATGGCGGCCCCGATGCCCTTGGAAGCCCCCGTTACGACTGCCACTTTACCTTTGAGTTTACTCATTTTTACCGGCTCCTTTTGGATAGTTGAATGACGGTCAATTTGATGACTGTCGAACTGATGACTCTCCAGTAGATGACCGGCGAGGACAAAGGATTCAACCTGAAAAACGGGAGGGAACGGAGGATAAAAGAGATTTGGTAATTGCCAAAATTG
>Ga0137397_10004050_pt1 | contig 10197 bp, 9 predicted proteins | sample czorhiz116metaG_FD_106658 | JGI IMG/M metagenome (GOLD analysis project Ga0137397, IMG submission 106658) | Vadose zone soil microbial communities from Angelo Coast Range Reserve, California, USA - czorhiz1.16 metaG | ecosystem: Environmental > Terrestrial > Soil > Vadose zone | place: USA...
CGGGCGGAATGAATCGTATCCTCCATATCTAAAACCAAACACCCGCCTGTGCCGTACACGCGCCGTCAAACGCTGCGTTGAACCTGTCAAATTGTGGTTTCGCTGAGTGCGTGCTGTCGGTGTGTTGTGGTCTAAAACGTTTCGTTTCGTCTCATTCCATGCTTGGTGTGGCGTAAAAAATCTGAGACACAAAACATGTTGGTCCCTGTTTCCGAAAAGGGGGGGAGGAATAGCCCAGCGGCTTGCGCGACCTTAATACCACCTATAGTTAGCCCGATTGCCGCACCTGTAAAACGTGCAGCGAAAATAAATATGCTTTGACAAGAAATTCAAGGTGACAGACACGACGCCGCAGTCGTACCGAAAACTAGAACAAATTCGTTATGGCGTGAACTCTGGCAGCAAGTCCAGACAAGCCGCTGACAGGTACAGTGCTAGTGCTAGCACGACTTTCGCGAATCATCCGGATGTTCCCATTTTCAGGGTGTCAAGCATGTCAAGGTCCAGACCCTGGCAGTGTGCGCTGTCATTAGTGTGGCACGACACTCAACGGGCTTGCTTGAGATCTTGGTTCACTGCACTTCTTCAACGAGTCACAAATTACGAATTGATTTAGCTGTACATGGGAATAGACTACGAGTCGGCAAGCGCTACTAATACTCTCGACCAAGTAGGTAAGAGGAGACACTCATCACATCGGCATCAAACGCCGCGAGCCTCACATCGCAATTTTTGCGTCCATGGCGTCTGAAGAACGGTACAATGGCGCAAATGCCGCGATTTTCTTTTGAAAAAAATCTTACTAGTGGCGCGCTATGCCAACTGGAATTTCACGTGGCCAAACTCGTGTAAGTGTCGAGAACGTTCAGTTGGCAGTGTCATCCGCCGTGGGAAGTGCCTGTGACGACCGCCTTGCGCGGTGCATTCTAGCCATGAGAGCAATTAAAAAAAAAAAAAAGTAATACAGAGAAGGCGGTTACAGTTACAGAATACTAAAGCCACCGCAGGTGGCTAGACAATCTTAATGACAAGCTTTCCAGAATCGGTTGGAAAGATACATAGATACATATTTTGTTCTTCCTCCATCACCCGTATGGCTTCTCTAATTTCCGTCTATGGGTAGACCTAGTAGGATAGCCATCAAAACGAATGTCGCTTCTCCAAGTGTGATGAGATGCTAACATTCAGCTTGCCTTGTGGATGCACGTCCGTATCGGACCATTTCCTCATGAAGGAGCTTAGCCGCTCGGCAAATTTAAAGCAGTATATGAATGCGCCTAGTGTCGTTGGGTCCAGAGTAAGTTTGTAATCTGCCGACCGCGAGCGTAGAGTAGAGTCCTGGATGCGCAGGCACTTTGTCCAGTATTGGGCGAAGGTTCAGACTTGAGACTTCTGAGCCGAACTACGTGTCTGGATATGAGGGATCAGTACTACACAGCTCACGTGAAACCGCTGATGAGTGAGAGCATCGTTATACGACCATCAGTTACCAATGCATCCAGGTTGCGGCTGAAGCGCCTGCCCGACAGCATCAGCGATCAGGTCGACGTCTTTTCCGCCCGTCGCGCCCATCGTAACCTCGACAAAATCTTGTGACTTCTAATTTACAGCACGAGTAGCACCGGCCGGTCGAGCTTTCCGTCGTAGATGCCGTCGTGGTGATAGTTCGCCTGATATGAACAGTGGCATAGAAGAAGCTGGAGGAGAAGAACAGTTGTTGACACTGGAGGCGAACTTACGCCCCATAGAAGCGCGCGAGCTGGATCGTAGCAAACCCTACGCCTGAGGCGGCTACATGGACGAGGACATCGTCTCCGCGTTTGATGTCGCCAGCCGTGACAAGCGCTCGTTCAGCGCCGAACCGGAAAGGGGGGGATCCTCTGTGAACCAAGTTGAGACTCGCCTGTGATGAAAGTCTCTGGGATGCTTGCGACCTCAACCCCATGATAATTACGGCTGCTTGCGAAGAATTTGTGTTTCAAGGAACCCTGCATAAGCGCTCTTAAGCTGGATAATCAACGTTGATGACCTTGGCGTTCAGTCAGTCGTCCGACCGGCAGTTTGTTGGTGCCGACTTACCCCGGATGTGAGGCCTATCGCCCACTGACAGTTCGCTGACATGTTTGGACCTAGCGCGGCGATGTGTCCAGAGAATTTCACGCCCAGAATCTCTGACGCGCCTGGCGGAAGGGGATAATCGCCCTTACATTGCGAAATATCCATGCGATTCAATCCAAATGCCGCAATTTGAGGTAATTCACACGCTGTGATGGTGAGTGGAGGGCACGTTCACTCAGAGCTCTGCATTTACGTGCCTTGACCAGCACCCTCCTGCGACCTCGGGGTCGCATGGCCGTCTCGCCGATATACAAGATTTCGAGAGAGGATCCTTTTCGTCCTTGTTAAGGATTACTTGCATTTTCGCCATAGCTCGTTTGAGGAGCGTGGTCCGTGATTAGGAAATGGAAATGACAAGAAGTACGATCATGATCTGTGACAGTAAAGGTTTGATTATTTGCTTGTGGGTCAGACCCGAACCAGGTGTTGCCTTGCCGATTCGCCTACTAGCTACACTAATGGTAAGTTTGCCCTCAGAGGTATCAGGAGTCCATCGATACATTCACCATATATCAACAATAGGGGCCTAGGAGATATGACAAAATCAAAGCTCAAGAGAGGGTAAAGCCACATGAAACGTTTGGCCGAATACCATCCAGCGAGTAAAGAACTTGAATTTTGTATTAGAGTTCGACAGTAGAGTAGGGACTTGTACACAAAGCAATGCTATTCCTGAGTGGGGAGATGACTCCCGCAGCACCACGGCTATGGCCCTACTTTCAGCCTAGGAATGAACGGACAACGACCGCAGACGTACCATAGATACACATACCCGCGCACGTCACAAGCAGCCACTGAAAAGGTGGCTTGCCGAGAGGTAATCCTAGGTGCTACGAGTAGGGTGATTCAGGGTCAGAATCACGCAGGGCAACGGCCGGCTGATGCAAGTCGTGACCCCGCACCATCGGCCGGTGGGTGGAATAGCTGCAAGGCGGGTTATTCTGGGCGTGCCCGTCGCCATTTGCAGTGAGTGGCTAGTGGAGATAGAAGATGACATTTGGGCTTCGCGCTCCTAGCGTAGCTTAAACGATCGGCTGCGGATTTGAATTTCTATCTGATCGTGTGGCTGCATCTAGGCATCATGATGAGCCCCCGACTAGTACTAAATATCGACGGCACTATCACAGTTGCCGGTACCTTTCGTACTATACGTATCAGTGAAATTGGAGAGATAGGGTTTGGACAAAGCCATACCTTTCAGGGATCCTAGACGGTTTTCAAACTATAGGGTGGCGTTAGGGCAATGATTTTGGCCTTAGAAGACCACATGAAAGAGCAGAGGAAGCGGCGCTAGTTGACGGCGATAACAAGAGGTCGTGAACGATGGCCGAGGTGGACGCAGGCGGACTAGAACCGGAGGGAAAAGACGGGACTTCGATGACGGAAAAATGCAGCCCTGGAACTCGAAGCCGTAAAAGGCGGAGGCAGGAAACTAGTGGCGCGAGACAAACCTGACGAATGCCAGGGACGTCCAACATTAACGCCGAACGCACAGACGCCTGCAGCGCAGGCTCGACCGAGGTATGATTGATACGATGCCTGCTTTCCGTAAACGATGGCCTTAATTACGGTCGAAGCGCCCCGAGTCAAATCTGTGCTGCGATTAGAAAAGTCTCCGGTGTCGAGAAAAACCGACCAACATGATGGTGTCGTGGAAGTCCAACATGAGCGCGTTGCCGCATCAACGACCGAACGGGAGCGCACAAGCTGGAATCAGGGGGTTTGCGAAGGGAATCACAGGATGCAATCAGGGTTGGGCGTGAAATACCGGACTCCGAAGAGCCACGTCGTCGGGACTTGTGACCGACCGAGTTCCCTCCGCCGGGCTGGTTGCATCAATCAGCAATGGGCGGATCGAAAAAGAAAGAAGATAGTTGATATGATGCAGTAGGGAAGGACACAAGTTGGGAGACAGAGACAGCCGACAGATACTGTATATGATTCCACGCTGTAAACCCACCAGTTGGGGAAAAAAAAGAGGCTTGCGAGAGGCGGATGACTGCCAGGCGGACGGCTCAAAGTCTCTTCAATGTCAAATATTCGGATATTAAGCTATCTCACTGCAAAGGCATTAGTACTAGTACAGTAACCCCGTTCGTCAATGGTATCTGGTGCTGGTTGCGGTTTTGTCCTATCCTAGCGATGAGTCATGCAAGGGTCACTGCACCGGTCACTGGCAGGCTTTGACCAACATCATCTGACTGTACATCCACCATAAAATTTCTGTAGGTCTCTAGAGTGATTGGCATGCTGTGTATATATCACCGTAGTACCCCTACGAGTACCTACGACAACGATACAGCTCTCGGGCAGGATGAAACTCGTACATCATTGCGTAACGAAAACATAAGACGAAGATGGCATAAAGAGAATTCATAAAGAGAATGAGTGTAACGAGGATTAGCGCCTCCTATTCTAGTCAAAAGGTGAGGACAGAAGTATGAAAGTGCGTATGTATGGAAATATGGAAAACGGCAAGCGGGCTGCTATGCAAAGTGTGGAATGGACAAAGCGTAAATTGTGTACGCCTGTTGTGTTGTCGACACTTAGCCAGGTAAAATCACAACGCGGGAGGGGGTCTGCTGATAGCGCACCTGCACGAAATACTTGCTATTATGGCATTGAGACCAAACCCGTCTTCTCGCGAATATCCGCTGTCCTCTGCCCAACCGCGGCGAACCAATCCTTCGCGAGGACGGCACGGCGCTCCATTTCTTCCGCGCCCCGCACCTCACGCGAACGCTCGTCCAAGGCGGCACGAAACCGTTCTCTCAGATCCCATGACGCGAGGCGAAGCACCTTGCGTGTCTCGCGCGCGACCCGTGCGGCGTGGGCATCCACGAACCGCTCGTCTTGCGATACCTGACTGCTTCCGGGCTTAACGAGGGGATTCCGAATACGCCTGCCGATTGTGCGGGGCACCGAACTTGGCAGATCGAGGACAAAGTACGTGCTCGCGCCTAGGACAACCGCGCCGAATACCGGTGCGACCCACTTACGCGCGGATTCGTTAGAAAGTATATCCGCGACGCGTACGGCACCCTCCACAAATGCACGAACGCCGACGGCTTGCCCCCCGATCATCGTGACCACGCCAATACCGACGGACATGATGCTGAGTGCGCTGGGCCCGCTCTCGTCCTCGCTGTTCTCCTTGCCGTCTCCGAAATATACCCAGAAATGGTGCGGGACATCGAATAGATCAAAAACGGTTGGCTGGCTCATTTCTGGGCGTGAGGCAAGGCCGATGCCAAGGCCGAGTGTGCCGCCGGCGACGACGAAGCTGTCTCGGCGAATCTTGCGCCTGCCGTCACGTGTACGACGGGTGCTGAACATTGCCTCGGGCATGAAGACGCGGCGAGAGCGCTCGACGCCAGGTGGGAGATACTCCTCGCCCAAGGCGAGGACCTGTTGAACGCCCGCAGTGGTTATTATACGTGCATCGTCCTCCGCGAGCTTGACTGCCACGTCAAGGCTCGTAAGGAGTGCCTTGCGCACGTCCCGCACGTAGTCCCATAGGTTGAGCAAGCCGGGATACGAAGGCATCTGCGCTGAAGAAAGTTCTACTCCGGGAAGGCCTTGACCGATCCGGTCGAGCGCATCCGATAGGACGCACTGGGTCTTGCTACTTGCTGAACGCGCACCCTGCTCCTCGACGACTTCCAATGCGTCTTCAAGAGCTTCGCGACTGCTTTTCATCCTTTCCAGCACGGGGAGAGCGACATCTAGATCGCCCTTGGCGCGCGCGATCTCCGCCTGTGCTTGAATGGCATTTGCACCCACGAGGAGCTCTATGTCTGAGAGCAGGTTAGATAGATATGTGGAGGCGGGGTTGAGCTTCGATTTGGCGCGCTTGACCAACACGAAAGATCGCAAGGCAGCCTCGAGATCTTCGAACGGAGGGTCATCCTTGCCTATCAGCGAGTCGACAAAGTGCACCAAGTCATTTGCATCTTCGTAAGTGCGAGGGCTGAGTTCCCTGATTTGTTCGAGGACCATACGTCGGCACTTGTCTTTGTTCTTGATCTGATCGAACTTGTTAACCACGACGAAAAGGTAGGTCTTCTCGTTGCTGGCATTCCTGAGGAAGCTCCGGGCCGACTCTGTGAGATGATTCTCCGCGGAAACGACGAAGACAATGACGTCAATCTCCTCCTGTCGAGCAAATAATGCGGTCGTTTTGACGCTGTCACGATTAAGGCCAGGGGCATCTATCAGGGAGATATCCACGACACCATTGTTCACGAGTGATTGACCAAGCGGTCGTGAATCATTGAGGTAAAGCTTGAGTAATCCCCGTGAAGTGGGATCGTCGTCCATGATACTGTCGAGATCGTTGAGACTGGCGCGCTTGAACGTCGACTCATCGTCGATTCTGTAGGCAGCTGCGTCCTTGACAACGTGCACTTCTTCTATGTTGACATTCTCCGAAAAGTCGTGGACTTCGCAAAACGCCGTCGTACAGGGCTGCTGGTCGACAGGCATAACGGCACGCCGAAGGAGGGCATTGACAAAGGTCGATTTGCCGGCATTCAGATCGCCTGTAACGAGGACCTTGGACGACGTATCCTCCACGCGGACACGCAGCTTATCGATGTGCTGGGCCGAAGCGGCTATGCGTTCATCCACGAGATTCGCGATAGAAACTTTCTCAAGTTGCGAGACCAGAGCTCCCGCTCGTGCAGATGAGCCTGGAATACCGAGGTTAAGGTCGAGACGAAACATCTGGAAGTCAGGAGACCCCGACTCGGGGGTGAGCCGCTCGACGGCGTCGGAATCCGTCGGAAACTCGTCACTGTCATTCTCCTGAGCATCCGATACAGAGGCAAGGGTCAGAGAGCGGGTAAGGCTTTTTTTGAGGACAACATCGGTCTCTGATGACGGATCATCCGCGAAGGAAAGAGAATGGCGCACGCCGCGGCGTTTGGGGGAGGGCTCGACGACATCGGGCTTGGCGCGCAGCGTTGGATAGCGGATGGTCCAAGAATCTTTATTGAATACTCGGATATCGGATAAAAGTGATTTTGCGGAGCCCAGCCCGCCGAGTAGACTGCAGGAATATGGGTTAAGCACTGGTGGAGTGCACAGACGGCAGAAACACGCACCGGTCTTTCTGCTCAATGTATGCCTCCTGTGCCGCCCGAAGAGGACGAGAGGCCTCTTCTATTGCAGCCATTTTGGAAGTAAAGTAGGATTGTGTTGAGATATGGGTGGTGGCGATGCCGTTGTGACCGCTGTCGTGGCCGTTGCAGTCGTCGGTGTCGGTCGGATGAACACAAACATATGCAAATTACCAACCGGAACATTACGTAATCAAACCCCCCCAAATATTAATTCCGTCTCGTCTAATCATCTCGAGTGGGAATACGTTGCCTCTAGTCGTGACTTGACATAATCCCCTGCGGTCACCACCTCGTATTTTCCAGGAAAGTCATCCGAGACGCAGCTGGGCAGTGCCTGAGTGGCTACCATCAGCGAGATCTTCATCATGGTAACGTCTAAAACTTGCCTCGAGGGACACATTATAATCGGTGCCAAAGAACAGTGGAATAGAATAGCGCGCAACACCGGAGCGATTTATGGCACGATGCACTGTAGATCGGAATACGTCGTCTTTGTGCACGCGATCAGCGTTGGATGTACAACTCGATGAGATGATACCCCACGCACTTGTCCAGCGTGCAAACTGGTCGCCGAGACTGAAGCGATCAGGTGACGTGGAATACGGAACAAAATCCACACACTTGACGACCAGGGAACCGCGAATGGGAACAGCATTGATCCACTTTCCAGCCGTATTCAGAACCTGTAGCGCATTGGTATCATCTTGCTGCCACAGAATCGTGAAGCACTGCCGTGAATATCAGCACCCTTCTGGTGCTCAGGCTCGAAAAAGAAATGACCTCGTAGCTAGAGAAGTTGGTCAAATTTCTCTTCTTCTATCCTGTCATTCCACGTACTCGGTGTGTGAGCCGATGCCAATTGTGCGATCATCAACTACCCCTGTTTGAGGCGGATAATATAGCAAGCGCATAATCGCCGCAGGCTTTGTGATCTGCCCAAACACTCATTTCCATGTACATTAGATGAATGATGGAAATTTACTGACCTTATCGGCGAAGAAACCCTCAGGCAAGTCCAACGCGAGAGCGAACAAGGGAAACAGATACTGTCCAAGGCGCACAGCTGCGTGGCTGTCTCAAAATGGCCAACATGAGTCCGCAGGAGAAGAGAAGGAGCTGATAATAGGACTCGCTAATACTCGAGTACGGCTCGTCGGAAGCCAGGGAGGAGTGTGTCGTCAGGCCATACGTTTTCGCCTGCCATTGCGCCATCTTCTTCCGACGACCGAACCACGCCCGACCCAGGCTCTTCCCATCCCAAGTCAAAACCCTCGTGGAGGTCCCCGCGATTCTCCGGGTTGGTGTTTTCACCGAGTAGGGCAGTGTACCCCTTGAAGTTCTTACTCTTGTGGATGTCCAACTGAGAAATCACAAAGCATAGCAATGTGTCGATGACTGTCATCGAATGGCCGTTTGCGCACGGATGGGGTATTCGTACCTCCAATTTCGTCGACTCTGGGAGAGCAAAATAGTTCTGGGCAGCAGCGAAGGCACCAGATAAAGCTGGATCTGGTATGCCATGGCCTGTAACTGGGAGATTTGACTCAGATGCACGTCGTTACAACACTGTGTATATACACACTGTAAAAGAACCCAACATTTATTGATGCGTCACGGATTTGGCCTGCGATGTGTCGCTTGACAGTTGGGTCGTCTGAAATTGCACCCTTGAGGTCGCTGTGTGTGATGGACTTGATTGAACTTGTAAAGCTGTGTGAAATAGCTCACATTATTGGGATCTCATCGAAGGTTTCCTCTGTCTCTACCCCTGCCAGGAGTAGACTCATCAGTCTGCCCGACATTGACGGTCAGCCACAAAGGTCCATTAACCCGCTTTGGGGGTACACGTAGTACAAATAACGCAACCTCGCCGCCTCTTCGCCGCCTTCGACGGTCATCGCCAGCGTTGTTGTTTGTTGCGATGGAGACAATTGTCCCCGCCCGGATCAACGTTCTGCACCACAATGATGATACAAAACGGTCCTGTGGCGACTTGGTGCCCCCAGCTACTACACTCAGTTCAATCCTCTCTTTGCTCATCCTTTCTTTCCATCCGCACACTCCTTAATACCGACAGGGTCGGTTGTTCTTTCCAGTTTGCGCTGAGCGCTTTGATCTACAACAAGCTTGCTCTCAATTGCCTGCTGATCCATAGTTCCACTTATCCCGTGTTTTCGCCCACTACGATTTGCGATGAAATTCCCATCTAACTTTGTCATTCTCGGCGTCCTCGCTACGACTGTGTCGTCCATTCCGGTCGCTCAAAGGGACGTAGATGAAACCCTGGTGCCCCAATTCGGCTTCTCATCTGGGGTGAACCCGACTGGCACGTCCTCACTCATCTTACGGTTGTTTTCACTAATCCGATTCTTGGTGCGTGCATAGGTACTGGTGATTGTGATGGTGCCGTGACGGGATCCAACGGTCTACCCATTAAAGTCCCCTGCTCCTGCCCCCCCGATCGTTCTAGTTTTATCCAAGTAAGGACAAACGTGTTCTTCCTTCACACCAACCGGATCCTGACGAAAGTGATTCATTAACCCGACTCTCAGATCTTGAACGCAAACGTTGCGGCGGGTCACGTTCTCAATAACCCGTCTGTCCCCATCTCGTTTCCAGAGGACAACTCCAAAGGGTCGCAACTCGCCCGCCTCAATGCCGCAACTGTGACGCTGCAAAATCTCAATGGGCCAGGGAAGGGTTGTCCCGTTGTCTCGACCACTTTCCAGGCTCAGGCGGCTGCTATCAACGCTAACACCAACCCATCGCCACCAGCGACATCCTCTGCTTCGGCAGCGCCGACGACCGTGCCGGCCCCCGCGTCTCCTGCGCCATCTTCTACTCCAAGCGCACCACCGACTGTCTCACAGGTCGATGCTCTGGCACCTCAGCTTGGTTTCACTGCCGGCAAGAACCCGACCGGTGGGCTTTATGCCCTCTATAACTATCTCTTTAC
>Ga0137397_10004053_pt1 | contig 10193 bp, 8 predicted proteins | sample czorhiz116metaG_FD_106658 | JGI IMG/M metagenome (GOLD analysis project Ga0137397, IMG submission 106658) | Vadose zone soil microbial communities from Angelo Coast Range Reserve, California, USA - czorhiz1.16 metaG | ecosystem: Environmental > Terrestrial > Soil > Vadose zone | place: USA...
CCACCACCGGCACGACCGGGACCGGGAGCGATACCTCGATCGGGACCAACCCGGCGTCGCCTAGCACGGACACGACGTCGCCCAGCACGAACCCGACGTCGCCCAGCACGGACCCGACGACGGGCAGCAGCACCACGGGCAACCCCACCACGGGGACGTCCACGGACAACTCGGCGACGACCGGTTCGTCGACCAGCACCTCGCCGACCACCAGCCCGAGCGGCACGGACGGCAAGTCGAACGACCCGAACAAGCAATAGCTGGATTTGAGCCTCCGGTCCGGTGGTGTGGTAGGAGCGCCGGACCGGAGGTTGCATGATCCCCATCCTGGCGCTGCTCCTCGCCGCAAATCCAATCGCGCTCAAGGCCGCGCGCATGTTCGACGCGCGCACGGGCGTGGTGGTGCAACCCGGGCTGGTGCTGGTCGAAGGGCAGCGCATCGCGCGGGTCGGCGGAGCAGTTCCCGCCGGGGCGCAGGTCGTGGACCTCGGCGACGCGACGCTCCTGCCTGGCCTGATCGACGCGCACACGCACGTCACGTTCGAGGCGGGCGCGAGCTGGTACCGCGACAGCATGGATCTCTTGCTGCGCTGGCCGACGGAGCAGGCGCAGTACGCGGCCGAGTATGCGCGGCGGACGCTGGAGGCGGGGTTCACCACCATCCGCGATCTCGGCGCCTACGATTCCCTCGACCTCGGGTTGTCCAAGGCGATCGAGGCCGGCGCGGTCCCGGGGCCGCGCATGATCTTCGCGCTCGCGGCGATCGGATCTCGCGGCGGACATGCCGACCTGGACCCCTACCCTGCGCATCGGGTCCCGCCGCTGGGCGTAGAGCGCGGCATCTGCAACGGGCCGGAGGAGTGCAGGGCCGCAGTGCGCTGGCAGACCAAGTACGGCGCGGGGGTGATCAAGTTCATGGCTTCGGGCGGGGTGCTCTCGCTGGGGGACCCGGTGGACAACCCGCAGCTCACGCAGGCCGAGATGGACGCCATCGTCCAGGAGGCGCACGCCTGGGGAAGGAAGGCCGCCGCGCATTGCCACGGCGACGCGCCGGCCAAGCGCGCGGTCCAGGCCGGCGTCGACTCGATCGAGCACGGGACCTTCCTCAAGCCGGACACGCTGGCGCTGATGCAGCGCAAGGGCGTCTTCCTGATGCCCGGGCCGATCCAGGATCCGGCCGGGCTCCCCGCCGATTTCGAGAAGAAGTTCCCACCCGCGATCGTGGAGAAGGCGCGCGCAGCGGTGAAAGCCTGGCCGGAGATGCTGCGCAACGCGCAGCGGGTCGGCGTCCGCATCGCGTTCGGGAGCGACGCCGGGGTCGGCATGCACGGGAAGACCAATCCCGAGCAGGTTACCTTTCTGGTGCGCTGGGGGATGACTCCTGCGCAGGCGCTGCAGAGCGCGACGGTCACCGCGGCGCAACTCGTGGGCGTGGACGCCGGCTCGCTGGAGGCGGGCAAGCTCGCCGACGTGATCGCCGTCCCTGGCGATCCGCTTCGCGACATCACGGCGATCCAGAGAGTGTCGTTCGTGATGAAGGGCGGGCAGATCTTCCTGAACGGCGCGCGGCCGGCGCCGCCGCAGAAGCTCGCGCTCCGCGCGGCGCACCTGTTCGATTCAGCGGCAGGGGCGCTGGTCGACGGAGCCACCGTGGTGATCGAAGGCGAGCGCATCGTCGCGGCCGGGCCAAACGTGGCAGTTCCTCCGGACGCGCAGGTGATCGACCTCGGAAACTCCACCTTGCTCCCTGGCCTGATCGACGCGCACGTCCACCTGACCAACGAATCGCAGGACGACTTCGCCAAGGCCTACGTCGAGAACGTGATGCGGTTCCCGACCGAGGAGACCCTGACGGCGCGCGTGTACGCGCAGCGGACGCTGCTGGGCGGAATCACCGCCGCGCGCATCCTGGGCGCTCCCGACCTCACCGACTTCGGGCTCAAGCGCGGGATTGAGCTGGGGTTCGCGGAAGGGCCGCGGCTGCTGGTGGCCGAGCACCCCATCGGCTCCCGCGGCGGCCACACCGACGGGTCGCCGGCCCCGCCCGGCCATCTGGTTCCCCGCGGCGTGCCCGAGGGGATCTGCTCCGGCGCCGACCAGTGCCGCGACGCGGTCCGCTGGCAGCTCAAGTACGGCGCCGACGTGATCAAGATCGCGATCTCCGGAGGCGTGCTCTCGCTCACCGACCCGGTGGACGTCCCGCAGCTCACGGCGGACGAGACCGCGGCGATCGTGAGCGAGGCGCACGCCTGGCGGCGCAAGGTGGCGGCGCACTGCCACGGCGACGAGGCGGCGAAGATCGCCATCGCGGCAGGCGTCGATTCCATCGAGCACGGCTCGTTCCTCAAGTCCGATACGCTGGCCGAGATGAAGCGCCGGGGCACGGTCCTGATCCCGACCCTGATGGCGGTGGAGGATGTCGAGCGCCGGGCGCGAGAGAAGAAGCTGCCGCCGCTGATCGCGGAAAAGGCGATGGCCGCTGCCGGGTCGCTCGCCAAGACCTTCCAAGCCGCGGTGAAGCTCGGCGTCACCATCGGGATGGGGACGGACAGCGGCGTCTCGCACCACGGGTTCAACGCGCACGAGATCACCCTGATGGTGAAGAACGGCATGACGGCGGCGCAGGCGCTGCAAGCGGCCACCGTGGTGGATGCGCGCCTTTTGCAGATGGAAGACAGGATCGGCAAGCTCGCGCCGGGCTTCCTGGCGGACGTGATCGCGGTGCCGGGGAACGTCCTGCAGGATCCCACGGCGGTCGAGCGGGTCTCGCTGGTGGTCAAAGGAGGACGCGTGGTGAAGCGCCCTTGAGGAAGGGAGCCATGGAGCGCCGGATTGCCCTCTGCCTCTGCGCCTGCCTGAGCGCATTGCCGGCCTGCAAGAGGAGCCAGGTCCCGCGCACCGTCGGGCTGGCGCTGGACGTCGGGGGCCGGGGCGATCAGTCCTTCAACGACGGCGCGTTGCGCGGCCTGGAGGCGATGGCCGCGGGCTTGCGCTACACCGCCAAGGGATACGAGCCGCTGGCCGAGGCGGACTACCGCAAGCTGCTGCCGGCAGACCTGCGCGGCAGCCCGTTCCCGCACCTGGGGATCCCGCCTCCGCTAGTTCTGTCCGGCAAGGCGCAGGAGGACTACGAGCCGAATCTGCAGCTCCTGGTGGATCAGGGGGCGGTCCTGGTCGTCGCGGTCGGCTTCATGATGGAGCCGGCCGCGCGGGCGGTCTCGGCCCGCAACCCGAATGCGCGCTTCCTGCTCATCGACAGCCCGGTGCTCGATGCGTCCGGCAAGCCGACCACCGCTCCCAACGTCCGGGCGGTGGTCTTCCGCGAGCACGAAGGCAGCTTCCTCGCGGGCGCCCTCGCCGGAAGGCTCACGCGGGGGAAGGTCGGCTTCGTCGGAGGGATGCAGCTTCCCCTGATCCGGAAGTTCGAGACGGGATACCGCGCCGGCGTGCGGCAAGTGAACCCCGCCGCGGAAGTGATGGTCGCGTACACCGGCAGCTTCGACGACGAGAAGAAGGGCATCGAGGTGGGCCAGGACCTCTACGCGCGCGGATGCGACATCGTCTTCCACGGCGCCGGCCTCGATGGGCTGGGCGTGATCAAGGCGGCGCAGCACTCCGGCAAGTGGGTGATCGGCGTGGACAGCGACCAGTCGCACGTGGCGCCCGACAACGTCCTCACCAGCATGGTCAAGCACGTCGACGTGGCGGTCTACCAGGCCGTGAAGGACGTCCTGGAAGGAAGGTTCGCGGGCGGCGACGTCGCGCTGGGTCTCAAGGAAGGCGGGCTGACCCTGGCGCCGCTCGGCCCGATGGTCGCGCCGGCGGAGGCCAAGGCGGCCCTCAAGGAGGCGGACCGGCTGCGCGAGGAGATCGTCGCTGGACGACTGGAGGTCCCCGCCACCCTCGAGCAGCTGGCGAAGTTCGCGGCGGCCCATCCGTGAATGCGCTCGAGCTGACGGGCATCCGCAAGCGCTTCGGCGCCGTCGCGGCGGTGGACGGAGTCTCGTGCGCGGTCGCGGAGGGTGAGGTCCTGGCGCTGGTCGGGGAGAATGGCGCGGGCAAGTCCTCGCTGATCTCCGTGGCGTGCGGGCTGTACCGGCCGGATTCGGGGTCGGTCCGCGCGTTCGGGCGCGAGCTGCCGCCAGGAGATCCAGGGGCGGCCATCGAGGCGCGGATCGGCGCCGTCCACCAGCACTTCATGTTGGTGGGACCGCTGACGGTCTGGGAGAACGTGGTTCTCGGGCGGGAGCCGCGGCGCCGGGGGTTCATCGATGCGGCGCGGGCGCGCAGGGAGGTGGCCGAGGGGGCGGAGCGGTGCGGGCTGGCCGTCGACCCCCAGGCGCGCGTTGAGACGCTGGGCGTGGCCGCACAGCAGCGCGTCGAGATCGTCAAGCAGCTCTGGCGCGGGGCCCGGGTGTTGATCCTCGACGAGCCGACGGCGTTGCTCTCGCCGCAGGAATCCGCGGCGCTGCTGCGCACGGTGCGCGCGCTCGCCGAGGAAGGGCGCGCAGTGGTCTTCGTCTCGCACAAGCTGCGCGAGGTGCTGGACGTGGCCGATCGGATCGCGGTCCTCCGGCGCGGGCGGCTCGTCCAGATCAGCCGGCGGAGTGAGACCGATGCGGACAAGATCGCCGGCGCGCTGATCGAAGGGCCCGCAACGGCGCCGGAAGCATCCGCCCGGCAAGGCGAGCGCGGACCCGTTCTCCTCACGGTCCGCGAGCTCTCCTGCGCCTCGGACCGCGGACGCCCCGCGCTGCGGGGACTGTCGTTCGAGCTGCAGCGCGGAGAGATCCTCGGCGTCGCCGGCGTGGACGGGAACGGACAATCGGAGCTCGCGGAGGTCCTCACCGGGCTGCGGCGAGCGGACGGGACCGCTTCGCTGGGGAACGACGTCTCCTTCCACCGTTCCCCCGCCGCCGCGCGGCGCGCGGGCGTGGCGCACCTGCCCGAGGATCGCCAGCGGCGCGGCCTCTGCCTGCCGCTCAGCGTGGAGGAGAACCTGGCGCTCGGCCACCATGCGTTGCCGCCGTATGCGCGAGGGCCGCTCATCGACCGCGCGGGGCGCCGCGAGAAGGCGCGCGAGCTGATCGAAGGCTTCGATGTCCGCCCGGCGGATCCACTGGCCCGCGCCGGGGCCCTCTCCGGAGGCAACCAGCAGAAGTTGGTGGCTGCCCGGGAGCTCGCGGGCGGGCCGCCGCCGCGCCTGATCGTCGCGGTCCATCCGACGCGGGGGCTGGATCCGTTCGCTGCGCGCCGCGTCCACCAGGCGCTCCGGGCGGCGCGCGACCGCGGCGCGGGCGTTCTCCTGATCTCGCTCGATCTCGACGAGCTGCGCGCCCTCGCGGATCGGATCCTGGTCTTGTTCGAAGGCCGGTCGGCCGGCGAGGCGGAACCCGAGGCCGGCGACGATCGGCTGGGCCGGATGATGCTCGGACAGGAACCGGCGCGTGCCTGACCTGCGCGCGCGCCTGTTTCGACCCGCGCGCGATCCTGCGTGGGGCGCCGCTGCGGCCCTGCTCGCGTCGTTCGCGGTCAGCTTCGTGGCGATGGCGGCGAGCGGACGCGACCCGGTGGACGGCTTCGGGCACCTGCTCTCCGGCGCCTTCGGAGGGCCCGGACCGCTGGGCGAGACGGCGCTCAAGACATCGATCCTGATCCTGACCGGTCTCTCGGTCGCCGTGGCCTTGATCGTCGGGCTGTTCAACATCGGCGCGGAAGGTCAGCTCATCTGGGGAGCCCTGGCCGCCGCGGTGGTCGGACGGCTGGAGGTTCCCGGCGTGATGCTGCTGGCCCTGCTGGCGGCAGCGCTCGCTGGAGGCGCTTGGGGGTTGATCGCCGGATGGCTGAAGGTGCGGCGGGGAGTGCACGAGGTGATCAGCACGATCCTGCTGAACTGGATCGCCATCCACCTGATCCAGGGATGGCTCGTGCCAGGACCGCTCGCCGCCACCGGGTCGGGGGCGCACGTCAGCGTGGCGGGCACCGAGGCGATCCAGCGGGGAGCCTGGCTGCCGCGGCTCTGGCCCGGCACGCGTCTCGATCTCGGATTTCCGCTTGCCCTGCTGATCGCCCTTGGCGTCTGGTTCCTGCTCTCGCGCACGCGCCGCGGGTTCGAGTGGCGGGCCGTCGGTGCGGGCCCGGACGCGGCCCTCGCGGCCGGCATCCCGGCGGGGCGGCGCATCTGCGAAGGGATGGCGCTGTCGGGAGCGCTCGCCGGGATCGGCGGCGCGCTGCTCATCCTCGGCACCGAGCACCGGTATCCCGGCGTGTTCCGCACCGGATACGGATTCGACGGAATCGCGGTGGCGCTGGTCGGCGGGGGCAGCCCGGCCGCGACGGCGATCGCGGCGCTGGTCTTCGGCGCCCTGCGCGCCGGGGCGACCCGCCTGCAGCTCGTCGGGATCCATCCCTCCTTCGCCGAGCTGACGCAGGGGCTCGCGGTGCTGCTGGTGGCGGCGCCGCGGATGTTCCAGCCGCTGCTCGCCCGGCTGCGCGGAAGGGACGCGGTGCCGCCGTGAACCTGGTGCTGGATTTCGCCGCGCCGCTCGTCTTCGCCGCGCTGGGAGGCGTGCTGAGCGAGCGCGCGGGCGTGGTGAACATCGGCCTGGAGGGCATGATGCGATTCGGCGCGTTCGGCGCGGCGGCCGGCGCGATCGCTTCCGGATCGCCGTGGATCGGTCTCGCCTGCGGCGCGCTCGCCGGCGCCGCCGCCGCCGCTCTGCACGCGCTGCTGTCGTTGCGGTTTCGCGCCAACCAGGTGGTGAGCGGGATCGCGTTGAACCTCGTCGCGCTCGGCCTGGTCACCTACCTGCTCCAGTCGATCTTCGGCTCCGCCGGCGTGAGCCCGGAGGCGCCGTCGCTGCCGCGCGATCGGTTCGGACACACCGCGCTCGCCTATGCGGCGCTGGTCGTTCCGGTTCTCTTCCAGCTCTGGCTCTCGCGCACGCCCGCGGGGCTGCGCGTGCGCGCCGTGGGCGAGCACCCGCGAGCCGCGGCGACGCTCGGCGTCCGGGTGCTTCCGCTGCGGGCGGTCTGCGTTGTCTGCAGCGGCCTTTTGGCCGGAATCGGCGGCGCGACGCTCTCGGTGGGAATCCTCGGCCAGTTCGACGCGCGCATGCCGGCGGGGCAGGGATTCATGGCCCTGGCCGCCGTGGTCTTCGGGAGGTGGACGCCGCTGGGAGCCGCCGGGGCAGCGTTCTTCTTCGCGGCGGCGGACGCCCTCCAGCGTCACCTCTCGCTGACGCTCCACGCGGCGGATCTCAGGCTGGACGGCCTTTTTCTCGCCTTGCCCTACGCCTTGACCCTGCTGGTGCTCGCCCTGGGCATCGGCCGCACCCGCGCCCCGGCCGCCGACGGCATCCCGTACGACCCCGAAGCCCGGACGTAGTCCCGACGGCAGCGCGTAGACGGGCTACAGTCCCTGGCCGACCTGGACGTTGCTGCCTTCCAGCTCGAGAACGCGCCGGCGCCAGACTTCGGGCCAGGTCATGCCGCGCAGGCTGGACATCTCCACGCAGACGACGACGGTCTCGCCGACGGCCGGGCGCAGGCCGGTCTCCACGTTGTCGACGATGTACTCGAGGCGGGCGCTTCGGTGGCCGAGCCAGGCCGTACGGACGCGGATGGCGAGGGGATCGTCGAAGCGGGCCGGCGCAAGGAAGTCGACGACTGCGCGGCGCACGACCGCCTGGACCGGCGTCCGTGAGCCGCCCTCGAGCATCAGGCCCAGGTATCTCAGGTACTCGATGCGGCCGAGCTGGAACAAGTTGAGCCAACTCGCGCTGCCGACGACACCCTGCGCGTCCACCTCCTCGTACCGGACGCGATGTCCGTGCGTGAACCGGAAGAGCTCCTCGAGGACCGGCTTTTGCTCGCGGGGCTCGTCCATCAGCCAATCGCCGGGAGGAAGCTCTTGCCGCGGGACTCCGTGACACCGAAATACCCGGCCACGGTCGCGCCCAGATCGCTGAAGCTCTCGCGCACGCCGAGATCGGCGCCGGCGGGCCTGTCGGGCGACCAGGCGAGAAGCGGCGCGTACTCGCGCGTGTGATCGGACCCGGGGAACGTCGGGTCGCAGCCGTGGTCGGCGGTCAATGCCAGCAGGTCTCCCTTGCGCAGCCGTCCCGCGATCCCGGGCAGCGCCGCGTCGATCTCCGCGAGGGCCCGCGCGTAGCCCGCCGGATCGCGGCGGTGGCCGTACAGCATGTCGGTGTCCACCAGGTTGACGAAGAGAAACCCCGAGGACATCCGGTCGAGGATCTCGCCGGTGCGCCGGAGGCCGTCGGCGTTGCCCTCGGTGTGGATCGCTTCGGCGATGCCGTGCCCGTCGTAGATGTCGGGGATCTTCCCCACGCCGATGGTGCGCACGCCCTGGTCCGCCAGCCGATCGAGCACCGTCCCCTTCGGGGGAGGCTGCGAGAAGTCGCGCCGGTTGTAGGTGCGCTTGAAGCTGCCGCGGCGGTCGCCGACGAACGGCCGCGCGATCACGCGGGCGAGGCCGTATCGCTTTCCCGCCTCGCGCGCCGCCTCGCACCAGGAATAGAGCGTCTCGAGCGGCACCCTCTGCTCGTGCGCGGCGATCTGGAAGACGCTGTCGGCGCTGGTGTAGACGATGGGCAGGCCGGTGCGGAGATGCTCCTCGCCGAGCTCGTCGAGGATCACGGTCCCGCTCGCGGGCTTGTTGCCGAGCGCGCCAGGCGCCCCCGACTTGCGCTGCCATTCCTGCAACAGCTCCGGGGGGAAACCGTTGGGGAAGGTCGTGAACCCTTTCCTCAGCACAATCCCCATCATCTCCCAGTGGCCGGTGGTGGTGTCCTTGCCCTCCGACTTTTCCGCCATCCGCCCGAACGCGGCGCGCGGCGCCGGGGCCGGCGGGCAGCCCGCGATCGAAGTGATGTTGCCGAGGCCCCATTCCTGGAGGTGGGGGACTTTCAGTCCTCCCACGACGCGCGCGCAGTTGCCCAGCGTGTTGGCGCCCGCGTCGCCGTAGGCGGCGGCGTCCGGCAGCGCGCCGGCGCCGCAGGAATCGACGACGATGACCACGAAGCGCCCCATCATGCCTTCCCGGTGACGATGGCCACGCCGGCGCTGGTGCCCAAGCGGCTTGCGCCCGCCGCGATCATGCTGCGGGCATCCGCCGCGGTCCGGATCCCGCCGCTCGCCTTCACGCCGACGTCGTCGCCGACGATCCTCCGCATCAGCGCAACGTCCTCGACGGTGGCTCCGCCCGGCCCGAAGCCTGTGCTCGTCTTCACGAACGCAGCGCCGGCGGCCTTCGCCAGGGCGCACGCGACGATCTTCTCGTCCTGGCTGAGAGCACCCGCTTCCAGGATGACCTTCACCGCGCGCCCGTCGGCCGCTTCGACCACGGTGCGGATGTCCGCCTCCACGTACCCGTAGTCCTTCGCCTTCAGCCTGCCGACGTGGAGCACCATGTCGATCTCAGCGGCGCCGGCGGCGACGGCCGCTCGCGCTTCGGCCGCCTTGGCGGCGGTGGTCTCCGTGCCCGTGGGAAAACCCACCACCGAGACTGGCTTGACGTTGCTCCCTTCCAGCTCCCGCGCGCAGAAGGCGACGTTCTCCGGGCGGACGCAGACGGTGGCGAATCCGTGCTCGCGCGCTTCCGCGCAGATGCGGATCAGATCCTCCCGTGCCGCACCGGGCTTGAGCAAGGTGTGATCGATCATGGACGCCAGTCCGCCCATCGGGTCACCAGCTTACCAGCGGAGGCAGGCTCATGAAGATGGCCTCGACGTTCCCGCCGCTCTTCAAGCCGAAGAGCGTGCCGCGGTCGTAGAGCAGGTTGAACTCGACGTACCGGCCCCGCCAGCGGAGCTGGGCGGCGCGATCCGCTTCGGTCCAGCGCAGCTCCCGGCGGCGCTCGACGATGGGCACGTACGCCGGGAGGAACGACTGGCCCACCGACTGCGCCAGCCCGAAGTGCTCGTTCCCGCGCAGATAGTCGAAGAAGATTCCCCCAACGCCGCGCTCCGAATTCCGGTGGGTGATGAAGAAGTACTCGCGTGCCCACTGAGAGAACCGCGCGTAGCGATCCGCTCCGCAGGCCTGCTGCAGCACGCCGTGGAAGTGCGCCGTGTCCTCCGGGAACGGGCGGAACGGCGTGAGATCGATCCCGCCGCCGAACCAGGAGACGTCGCCCGCCTCCAGGTAGCGGACGTTCATGTGCACGATCG
>Ga0137397_10004054_pt1 | contig 10190 bp, 8 predicted proteins | sample czorhiz116metaG_FD_106658 | JGI IMG/M metagenome (GOLD analysis project Ga0137397, IMG submission 106658) | Vadose zone soil microbial communities from Angelo Coast Range Reserve, California, USA - czorhiz1.16 metaG | ecosystem: Environmental > Terrestrial > Soil > Vadose zone | place: USA...
AGTAGGACACTTGTTTGTATGTAGATCTTGCTATAAAACCACTCCCCTCCGCCTCGTCAAAAGGCAGGCAAGTGAGTGGTGAACTTTTCCCCCTTCCTCCTCCACGCGTGTTCCCTCCTTTGACCCTCGACGTAAACCAAGCCACGAGAGCCGTAAGTCGCTCAGGCAATCGACCCGAGGCCCCGCCGTATTCTCCCGCCCGCCGACGACGTTCAATCGAGCCACGAGAGCCGTCACACGCCCGCCGGTTACGGGGCACCTTATTCTTTCTCTCGCGTTCTCGTCTCGTCTCGTTCTCTCGCCTCGCAGTTCCCTCGATCGACCAGCACCGTCAAGTTCTCATTAACACACACACACACTCTCTCTCTCTCTTCCCTGCGCCCTCCGTCGTCCGCGCCGCGCGCGTGTGGCCACCTCAAGCACTCCCCAAGTCTCTCCCTTCCCTTTTCTCTTTTGCGCCCTCGCTTTCCTTTTTGGGATCGCGACCCGCCTTGGATCACCCAGCCCGAACTCGCCTTACAATGCCAAAGGCAGTCCACATCTGCCACATCATGATAAGGGCGCCACGGATGGCGGGAGGGGCACATCCAGCGGTGTAGACCGGAACCGTGGACGACTTGGGGCCGATGCCTATTCCGAGGGAAAAGCGAGCGATAAAGAGATGGGGCCAAGTTTGTAACACCTTGCCAAATGCAGGTGAGGAAAGAAAAGCAAGCGCAAACGAAGATGGTGCCCCGACGGCCAAGCCGACGATTGAGAGGTTCGGTGAGCCAACAACCGATTATGGCGCAACATAGCTACAAGAGAGTGGTGAATATGTCCAATAGGGACGCTTCAAAGAGGTGATCGCAACGCACACACAGTATGGCGCCGAGTTAACGAGGCCGAGGAGCCACTTGTTTTGGCTCTTGATGCCCTGGTTATCACGTCCGAGAGGGAACAATAGTGGAACGAATCTTATCGTACCGTCGGCCTGAGCTCCGCACACATGGCATTGAGTTAGCCTCCTCTCTCCCTAACGCCCCACTCTTGGCAGCAGTACGCAGTATTCATAATGCCCGCAGCTGTCTTCTCAAATTATCTTCTTTGCCAGGTTTATGTCGTTATATTAGGGAAAATGCAAAGAAAAATACGTAAGTTGTAAAAGCACGTGACATAAGATCTCGATATGCCGCGATAGTACTGGTTAGTAAGAAAGTCCTCGTAGGTAGGCTGTTTGAGGCATACGCTCCGTCATGCGTGTCCTGCGCCCCCAGGCGCATAATGCTTCTCCCCGACCACACCTTCAAATTCGTAAAGGGGCGGTAATGGATCGACCTTCATGCGGAAGATGTACTTCTTGATGTTGTGCGGTAGCGCCTTGATCTGATACGCCGCATGGGTCTGCGTCGGCACCGAAAAGACTAGAGGATTGGGTGGGGGTGCGTGAATAAAAAAGCACGCCGAGCCGCGGCCGTCGGGGAAAAAACGGTACTCACCCTGGTCCAACTCTTCAAGTGAGAGCGCCTTCGTCTCAGGCACGAAGAGCAAGATGGCGAAGAATCCCACGATGTTCCACGCGGCGTACCATCCGAATGCACCCTGAGGTTTGAACGCTCCTAGCAGACGAGGGAAAGTAATCGCGACGACAAAGTTGCTGAGCGCGTGGACCAATCGGCCGTTAGCTATATTCTCTGAGACGAACGGCAGGCGACGTACAAGAACCACGTAAGGGCGGTTGCGTATGACATGCCAATGTCACGAATGTATAGTGGGAATGCCTCGGCGGAATATGTGAACGGTACAGGGCCCTCTCCTGGGGAGTAGACACAGTCGAATAGGTAGATGCCGAGTGCTACGACCGCGATTCGGCCATTTCCTTGCGGAATCCAGCTAACAACCGGTCAGCTGTCGAATTAAAACTGAAGACGGAAAATGCAGGCTACCCTGAGCACTTACAACGCGAAGCCAGTCATGAGTAAAAATAACGACATGAGGGGGAACGTGACAAGTAGAAGGTTTCTACGGCCAAACGTGTCGATGGTATATACCGCAGGGAGCGCCATGACGAAATTCAGAGCGCCAAAGCCCCAGGAAGCGAGCAGAGCCTGGATCTGGGTGAAGCTGGCCTCCGTGAATATTGTCGATGAGTAGTAAGCGATAACGTTGACGCCGCAAAATTGCTGCCTGAGATAGTTGTCAAAACGACATGAGCCAGAATCCTCGACCATCCGCAAACTTTGTACTACTCACATGAACATGACAATGCCGGAGGCAAGGGTCGCGCGGCGGTTACGAGGGACAGTGAAGAGTTCAAGATAACGATTGCGTCCCCGAGTAAGCTCCTTCTCCGCCTCGAGGAGGACATGGATATCTGATGGACGATGAGAGGTTGTGCGATACGAAGAGAGATCAACAGACAATAGAGATCTCGGGCAGCTTGGATAGGATGACGGCGGAGCCGCTCCAGTGACTTGTACGCGTCGGGGTATCGGTCCTTTGACATGAGCCAACGCGGTGATTCAGGACAGAAAAAGACTTGTGCCATGAGGAAGAGTGCAGGTATACCGGCCTTGAGTGGGCGTCAGTTCGGACACATGCGGGAAAATGGAAGCATGTAGGTACCGATGCAAGCATGAGACGCCAGTTAAGCCCCTTGATATGAGGCTTATCGGGAACCTTGAAGAAGGCAAGGTCCGAAACGTAACCCAACATGATGCCAAAGGCAGTCCACATCTGCCACATCATAACAAGACCGCCACGGATGGCGGGAGGGGCGCATTCGGCGGCGTACACTGGCACTGTGGAAGACTTGGGACCAATGCCTATTCCGAGGAAAAAGCGAGCGATGAAGAGATGCTGCCATGAGTTGGTGACACCTTGCCAAATGCAGGTGAGGAAAGAAAAACAAGCGCAGACGAAGATGGTGCCCCGACGGCCAAGCCAATGATTGAGAGGTTCGGTGAGCCAGCAACCAAGGATGGCGCAACACAGCTACAAACAAGAGAGCAGTGAATAGGGACGCATTCAAGAGGTGACCGCAGCGCATACATATGGTGCCGAGTTGACCAGGCCGAGAAGCCACTGGTTCTTGCCCTGGTTGCCCTGGTTGGGGTCGATGCCGAATTGTGGAGCAAAGAACAAATTCGCGCCGTTGATGACGGCTTCGTCCATCTGATTAGATAAGATGGGATGGCCAAAAAAGGCAGTCGAATCTCAACAACACTCACTCCTTGGACAGCGGCTGCGACGGAGCACAAAATCACGAGATAATATAAGGTACCAGGGTGGTCCCAACGATGCGTGATTTCCCGACGAAAGATATCCTTTTCGGCTTCGGTAAAGTGAGAGATGGTATCGAAAGCGAGAGGGTCTTGTGCGGCGAGTGCGCCCTTCCTGAACAAGTCTTCGAGGTGCCCGAGACCGTGCGACCTCGCGAACTCTGCACCGTCATCCATAAGCTGCTCATGGGACAGACCCATGAGCGGGTTGGCGAGCTTGGCGTTGACATTCGAGATCGCGTTGTCGACGTGGGTTTGCGGAGGGGCGATCGGATGATCCTGTTGTTTTTCATCCCGAATGGATTCCGTAGCCGTAGGACTTCTCTTTTCGTCGGCGCCTTCGGCAGACATCCTGGGGCAAGGAGGGAAATGAGGGCAAAGGTTGCGCAGAGAGCGAACGCCTGCGCAACGGAGCTTCTTTCTTCCATGGCTTTTATATGGGCGGAATGGACTGGGATCAGACTGGTAGGCGAGTCCACTAGAGAACCGAGGTGCTTCGCCGGTGCATCGGCAAGCCGTGGAGCTAAGCGGTATGCCAAATTACCACTTTTGGATTTATGTTTTGGGGTCTCAATGACCCTCATCAGACCACAAGATCACATAGTATCAGCACTACTGATCGAGAGGCTTTCATTAACCAGGTTACTGTATCGGTTTAGCCTGTACTCGAAATTTTCAACACACATGTTTCGCGACCTCCTCGGTGTGGTTTTTCTTCCCAAAAAATATCTGTTTCTCAATGTTCTGACCGATCCCGGATCACAGGACTGGCACCCTCAACCAGCCGCGGCAGGCTCGCCTCCAACACCAAAAGTAACAACGACAATAAGGATAATAATAAAAAAGAAGCCCGAGGCTTCCAGCATGCTTAGTGGTCCACATGCGAGCCGGACTCATCCCGCAGTAGTACAACGGCGCGCTACAAGGGACGATTCCTGGTTCATCTCTCTGATAGAGGGGCCTCGTGTACGTACGGAATGCTTCGCGACTTCCTGGCCTTCTCAAAGCGTCCGCCCAATCGGGCCGCCCACTGGTCTGGTGGTCGGGTTTGCTACTATCTGATCTTTTGCCATGACGCAAACGCGGTCTACTATGGAGTAGAGTATACTCCAATCCATTAAGCATTGATCGTGGCTGCTCCTGCGTGTGTTTCATCTTGCGATGTTCCACTTCTGCCAATCGCAACGCTATCTCGCCGACGCCCTCGGGGCTACTATACCCACGTGAACGAGCGCAGCCTGAGTCTTCGCGAACCTCGATGACTGTACGTGCGAACACCGCGTATCATCGATATATCATGTCTCGCTGTCAGTGATCTCAGACGCAAAGAAGTTACCAACGAAGTGGCGTCAATCCTGCCTTCCCTCTTTCCGAGTCCCTCCACTGCACGCTCTGTTATTCCCTAAAATCACCCTTGATAGCCCAATTCCTGTCCTGTCCTCTTCTCCCGGAGTGACATAAGTGCTTAACCTACTTCGGTGGCCTACTGTAAACAGTACAGCACAGCATTCCCATCCCGGCGGTTAAATAGCCAACCCGTCGGATAGAACCCATGTGCAATCACTCCACTATTCGCTCCTAGCCATCAAGTGAACGCCGCGGTGGACAAATGAACGCCAGTATCCGTCGAGCGCCTATAATCTCACATACATCACTGTGCTTGGGCTGCGATTCACTGAACTCCACGGACGTTGTGGGTGTTGCCGTGCGCGGGTCCAGTAGCGACGCGAATGAATCCACGCGCACCAGACGCGTACGAAACGGGCGTCAAAGTCATCTGAGTCAGGCCCGCAATTAACATTGTGGAGCGGACTAAGTTATGGCCCACACGATCGGTGGTCACGCTAAAACTCATCGTCCTGTGATCCCCAGTCATTAGAGGTGCCGTCCATCTCATACGAGTGGTGCAGCGCCGGTGTAACATTTTGTCATCTCAGTTACGATATATGATGGGGGCCACACCAACTCCCACTAGTGGTACTGCTGCAGGCGACCGGGACTGGAGCCGTCCGGAACGCGACTCCGATCTCGTGCGCGATGACAGACAACTGAAGCATCACCTCAGGTGGCATTTTCACGGCGCTTCCGGTGCGAGACTCCAGTACTTGTCCACGGTCCTTCGACTATGAAGCGACCGGCACGCGCGAATCAATACGGGATACCTTACAGTAATGAACGATTCGTGATCCCCGCCGGCAGTGAGACCGAGCTCGAAAGGAAATGTTGACCTCACGTGGCGGCGGTCGCGACGCTCTGTCTGCACTGGCGATTCATGGTTCTCTACTAATGGCGACGTCCCGTGGCAAAACGACGTCTTGTTACGAGAACATCAAGTGCCATTGCGCCAGAATCAAATTAAAGCCCATGCAAAAAAAGTGTAAGCCGTGATGCATGATGGATAGACGTACAGTACTTATGATGATTTATTTATAGGACGTCCTTGAGAACCTCAGTGAACCACATGGACGACGCGCCATTCAAGACGCCACCTGGCGCCGGCTGCGCGCCAATTGAACGTTGAACTCTTCCATAGTCAAGTATCATACCGGCATGTCGAATCTCGGGGGCTCTGTGAGTTCAAGAAATCAAAGCATGCTATGGAATACGAAGTGGAGCATAAGCATTGAACAGTAACCATGAATCTTGGAGGCCTGAGGCCTGATGCGTGCGATGCATGTGGTATACGGGGGTCACGGTGTGGAAATCAGTATGCTCGGATATACCCGGCCCCCCAAGCACTCCCGGATATGGGCGCTTGTTTCGTTTTTCATTTCATAGTAGGGCGTGCTCTCCAGTGCCACTCGCACTTCAAGTTGCCGAACACCGACAAGCATTTTTCGTAAAAGGTAGGATTCCAAAGTCTTCAGAAGACAAAGGAGGCGGGAGGGTTCTGTGTCTGTTCCCAGTCGTACGTTACCTTACCTTACCTTACAGCACCTGAAACAAAAACTAGTAGAGAAGTTTCCACGGGGGTTACCCGCTTACGTTTGTAGTGGGTGGGCGCAATGATATGGCTGTACTGTACGTCAACCCTGCCATGGCAGTACTTGTACAGTGTGGAAATACAGTACATAGACGACATAAGGGCTGAAGATGATGTGATACGAATACAGTCTTACCAGGCAACCACGCTACTGTACCACTCGTGCCCAGCGTCAGGATTCACGTAGCGGACTGCGTGCCAGTGCCAGTGCCAGTGCCAGTGCCAGTTTCAGTGCCCATGCCAATACCCTTGGCAAATACACGACACCAGACTGGTCCATGTCCCCCCAGTACAGTACTGAGCTCGGCATCCGAGTCCGGGCTGCACTTGTAATATTGGTCTGGGCATCGCCGAATTAGGATTTACCCGTCCACGGACCTGAGCTGATGCGGCGTTAATGCGGCGTTGCTGCTGCGCGGTCACATGGAGTTGACCTCAGAAGCAGCAACTGAGGGTGGGAAGGGGCGGGGACGGCGGGATCTAGCATTGGCGGCCGCGGAGGGTGCTACGTAATCACCCATGTCCTGCATGCCGACCAAGCAAAGAGAAACCCTTTAAGACGTTACTGAGACGACAAGATAGAGATACCTCGAACAAAAGTCGACAATTCGTACAACGAATGTAACCCCCAAAATTTTCGTTTTTTTTTTGGTTTCCGCCGAAAGCTCCCGCACGCGCCCCGCCCTCTCAATTCCAGAGATGCAACTGCTGCTCCGCGGGACCGTCCACATATCGTGAACCCTTCCTGGGATACTTCTCCAACAGTTGCGCGATCTCCGCCATCTCTTCCGACGACAGCTCTACGTCCCCGGCAGCCAAATTCTCCAAAGTGCGTTTTGCGTTCCTGAGGCAGCCCCCGGTCCACGATGAGTATGTATGATAAAGGGAATCCCAACGAACGAACGAGGCGTGCAAGTGAAACAAAAAAAAAAAAACTCACGAGGATCCGGGAAGCGGGACGACGTGGTCGCCGAGCGCGCCCACCCATGCGATACAAAGCTGGGCGAGCGTGATTTTCTTACGGTTCGCTATGGCCGACAAGCCGTCCACGAGCTGGAGGTTATGTCCGAGGTTCTATGCAATCAAAGGGTACGTCAGCAGAGGAATGCATGGCTGGCGCACGGAGAGATGGCGAGCGCTCTCACCTCATCCTGGAAACGGCTGAACCCGCGCCTGAAATCGCCTTCCTCGAGGTCCTGACGGCTCTTGATCTGACCCGTGAGTAATCCACGCCCGAGTGGGCTGTTTGAGTTTAGAATGAGGTGATTGCGGCGCGGCGAGAGAGAGGAGTGCTTACGAGTATGCGATGACGGCGATGCCAAGTTCTTTACAGGTGGCGATCACTAAGCCATGGATACCGTGCATAAGCCTTCCCAGGAGCGGGGACAGATGCCAAAGCTCACCATCTTTCGTTTGCTGTTCGTAGGCTTGAAGACTCACTTCGATCTCGACCGCCGCGATAGGCGCAACCTAAACTCATGTGTATCAGGACCCACCACGCCGATAAAAGAGACGATCGGCATGTATTACTCACCTTCTGTGCTCGACGCACCGTCTCCGCGCCCACTTCCGACAGACCGATATAGTCGAACTTTCCCTCCTTGACCATCTCGTTGAGCACCTCGGCGTAGTGCTCGATCTCGTAGTTCGGGTCGCGCCTCGCGGACTCGAACAGATCGAGTTTCTTCGTCCCGCGCAGCACCTTGAGGATGTTGTCGACGCTCCGGCGCAGGTTCTCCCTGCTCCCGTCCACACTCAACTGGCCCGGGAGAAGGCCGCCCTTGACGGAGAGGAAAACGAGGTCCTTGTAGTCGGGGTACTTCTCGAAGAAGCGCGCGACGAGCTCGAGATTCGCTACGCTCATGCCCTGCCCGTAGAACTCGCCTGAACGAAAATGAAAATGAAGACAGGTTTGGTAAATAAAAAAATAAAAAAAAGGAGACGCTGTGTGTGAGATTGGAGAGGTCACACCCACCGCTGTTGAGGAACACCTTTACGTCCTGTGGAGCGCAGTCGATGCCTGCCTTGATTGCGGCGAAGGCTTCTTCGTCCGGGACGGGTGTTGGCTTCCACGTCATCATCATGAGCCCATGCTGTAATAAAGACCGCGTGAGTCGTCGTGAGTAGAATGCGGAGCGTAGCCGGGGTAGGATAGATAGGCGGGAGGGAGGCGGACGCCGTCGATCGGATTGCACCACTTACCGCGACTTTCGCGACGACAACATCAGAGGCTGCGTTACCGAGTCTTGCCGTCTTGTTTGCCATGATCCTTGGTTTGTGACTGAGACTTACTCCGAAGGTGGTGTTCAGGAAGTGGAATTGTCTATGCCACTGCATGGCTGATATATATATAGGAGGCCGAGGCGGGAACTTGAAGTTACTTAGAGAAGCTTAGAGAATAGTGATATCTAAGCAGCATCAGCATCAGTGCGTGTCGATGTGGATGCATGTCAGCACGTGCCACGGTGGGCAGTAAGCGATAGTCCATCTCTCCCACATCGCAATGACGCCGTCAGTCAGACTTGGGGACACCAATCAACAAGACGCGCGACAGGCCCGCATTATCGCCGTACGTGGCAACACGGCTCGTTGGCCGCGAATCGTTGAAGTGGGTCACGCGGGCGGGGGCCGGGGTGGATGCACCAGTGATGCACCACTGTGGATGCAACTGTGGATGCCTCCTTATTAACTTACCAGAAGGCTAAGAACTCGTGGCTGATGCTATCATTCAAATCATTTGTGGGTGACTGAGAGTTACTACAGTAGCTACCTACGGTACGTCCAAGTTGGATGGTTGATCGATGGATCAAGTTTGACCCCGCGTGCGAAGTTGTTGCCATGGTCACATCCTCAAGGCATCCTCTCTGCTCTCACAGACTTTGTTGGCCTTCCCAAACGCTCCGGTGGCCTGTTCAGACATCAGTATCAGTAGATTCCCAAAGTAGACAAGAGATGATTGATGATCTGCCTTCTGCTTGCCGGAGGATAGGAATGGGGATTATAATCAATTCAATGATGTGATTGTTTTGTGTTCTTTCGCCAACGTTCACTCATCCGCAGGGCAGTACAGTACGACAACATGCCTTGCTAACATTAGGCACCGCCAGCAGGGCAATCTAGGCGGCCGCGATATGGAATCCTCCGTGTCAGCCACCGCCACTGCAGCGTGGCGTGGCGCCGTTTCACAATCGCGCGGTTGCTTCAGCGCTCATCAAGTAGGGAAGGTAGGCCAATATTGGATGTCTCAGAGAGGCAGACGAGACGCGGAGACGGGCACCAGTTTCCTTTTATGCCGTTCACGCATCGGTTCGGCGATAAGATGTTGGAAGCGGATGCATTTCGTTACGTGAAAGTAAAACTCATTTCACTCGACTAAGAAAGCAAAAGCAATTGCGCAGAACTACAGAGCAATATATACATGACGGACCACGACGCAAATCCGAATGGAGTCAAAGACAGGAGGATGGTAGAGGTGATGGTGATTCGGCGTGATTAGTGATATAACGTACGCAGAGGTTGAGATTGTTCTTTTCATGAAACCGAAGATACGAACCAGACACCAGAGACCCAAGAATAGGTTGACGCGAACGCCTTTTGACAGATGACATATCTGGTATGCCGAAGTCGAAATATTGTACAAGGCGATGAATGCAAAGGGTGTCGATACATTGCGCTTGCTCATTTCGACCTGGCGGGGTCTTGGATTCTTGATAGGCGAGGCGAAGCTGGAGTGCTGAAGTCGATTCGAATAGTGGCCAGGCGTAAATAGTCATGCTACAGCGCAGATAAGAGGCATAAAAAAAGGCTAGTATCGGTGCTGGACAATGAGTGACGGCGGTGAGGGCACAGGCGGGGGCTATAGAGGTCAATAGTCAGGGTCGATCATCTCAATAGCGCCACACTGCTCGCAGTGGCTCCACATTGTGCGTTGTCCATGCGAACTAGAG
>Ga0137397_10004055_pt1 | contig 10188 bp, 16 predicted proteins | sample czorhiz116metaG_FD_106658 | JGI IMG/M metagenome (GOLD analysis project Ga0137397, IMG submission 106658) | Vadose zone soil microbial communities from Angelo Coast Range Reserve, California, USA - czorhiz1.16 metaG | ecosystem: Environmental > Terrestrial > Soil > Vadose zone | place: USA...
CACGTCAGTGTACGAGTCGGTGGCTAACGCATTTTCTTCTGGTCCAGTATGCCCGGGGAGGACTCGCAGACGGTATCGTACCAACTCATCGGTCAGCATACCAACGGAGTTGGCAAGGTGGGCGTCGGCGGCCTTCCGCGCGCTTGCGCATGCTGAGCTTACTATTTCGGGTAGGGGGCGCTAGTACACTTCTCAGAAGACGACGCAAGGAATGCGACAGACGATATCAGTGAGTAATTACTATCGGCGCCGTAAATCCCTCTGTTACTTGTGGAGCCTTACGTTGTGCCATCCAGCGACCACGCCTTGGATAGCGCTCGTCGCATGTGATGCTAATTCCACACATACATCTCAAGAAGTCGACATTTTCACGCTTGCCAATGAGAGAGGAGCTGTTGGAGCGGTGCGCTTGTGTTCTCATGCTAACTTGTTGAGCGCGACTAATCGTGATCATCCTGATCTAGCTCCTTTATTCGGAATGGTCAAGCGCGTGCATCATCAATCCCGGATATAAAGACCCCGACATTTTCACGCCGCTCATGGACATATATTCCACGCAGTCCCTGGCGTCCGCACGGGTCATTGTCAACCAATTCGTGGCCATCAACATTAGCATATATGGCGAGTACAATGCTACAACCCTGAATGCCTCTCAATCTGCAATCAACCAAACGCTCGTTACTGGCTATCCGACTGCCTCGGGCTATCTATGGGCGACACTCGCCGCGTACAATGCCACGGCACCCCTAGGCATCAACGGCTCTGGGAATGCAAATCAAAACCCACCAACTGTGAGTGGTACGGGGAGCTCAAAGACCACCCTTGCGATGTGAGGATATGCATCACTACGTTCGTTAACTAGCTCCTCACATATATCTCGTCATAGGGTCATTCTTTATGCCATTACTGGTTGCATTGCGGGGTTATTTGCTGTGGTCATCATCACTGGCGTAGGCACACTAGATTTTCACGACCAATGGCGACGCTGACAATAAGCTTAGGTAATCCGTGCCATACGACATCCTGAACGTTATCGTGCTGCTGCTGGCGCAGGGGATGTTGGTGGAGGTCGTGGCGGCGTCCTAACGCGCGCGATCCTCGACACGTTCCCTCTTATCAAGTTCGGGGCCCGCCGTGCCGAGGCGGACAGGCAAAGGGAAGCGAAGGATTTGGAGGCCCTCGGAGACGGGCAGCAACCCGGGCACGAGATGCAAGATACCGGAGGCGACGCCGCAGAAGCCGCAGAGCCAGAACCGACACAGACCGCAAACATAGATAGCTCGAACGGGATCGAACACAGCCACGACGAGCTGGCAGATCTCCCGCCGCCGCGCCTACGGGCCGGACCGTCGGCCGCTTCGGCCGTTACCTCCGCGAAAGCGGACCCACTACCGGAGGCAATCGGTCGTGAGACGTGCCCGATTTGCATCGTTGATTTTGAGGACGGCGATGACGTGCGCATCTTGCCATGCGAGGGCAAGCACCTTTTTCACCAGGCGTGCGTCGATCCTTGGTTGCTCGAGCTGTCCAGCTCGTGTCCGATCTGCCGGCACGGTACGTAGCAAAAAAAACAAAATGATATTCGCCCCGTTCTTTTTCTCTTACTGATGACGACGGGTATTTTTGGCAGACTTTCAAGCGCTGGAGACGCTACTTGCTGGTGGTGAACCGACCGAGCGACGCGCGTCGCAACCCCCGCGCTTCTCGCGGTATCTGCGGTTTGCACGCCGCCGTCACCGGCACGGGATGGAGGATGAAGATAGGACCGATTCGCCGCTTCCGCTGGCTCCCGAACGCGGCCATGACTAATTGGATATCCATAGACGCCCCTACCGACTGGTGGGAAAGCACAGACTCGTGCGATCGTAAGTAGTTGGAGTGTTAGTGTTCGAACTGTGTGGTTTTGCGTTGTTTTACATGTTGTCTCGATGTGCAGCACGTTCATGTTTCTGACGAGTTGTTTCCTTTCTTATCAAAGCCCCTCAATTACACTTCAAGCGTTTGTATGACTAGCCATATAATAAACTTTTCCTGGATGCAATGACTCGATCCGTACCAGTCAGGGACGCGCGCACCGAAGCTGATAGCTGCTGACCTATGCTCCTCCATGATACCCCTCTCCAGTGACCCGGCTTCTGAAAAGTAGTCCTTGAGCACGTTCGGAGAAGGGGTCCCGGATGAAGGGCCAAACGAGATGACTGCAGCGGTCACATCATTGCTCGTTAAAAACCGGAGGGACAAGCCGTCTGCGGGAAAGCTGTGGTTCACTGGACTTACAATGAATAGGACACGCAGTGACGTAGGGTAAAAAATACAGTAAATAAGACACAAGACAAGAACTTATCGCGTTACTACAGTATCAGATCGCTCACGCCAGTATTCTTCCCAAAAATTAGTACAGAGATCAGAATTGTAATGTAACACGTGATGAGTCCGTGCTCCTGTCAGACGCGAGTTCCGTGTCGCATTCTTTTCTATCACTTCTACGATCATGCAGTCCGAGGGCCACCCTTTTGTCGAGTCACGCATGCAAGTTGACGAGCCAGTGCCAGCTGATCGCACCAATCTCGGGCCGAGCATTATGCCCAAGAGACCGTCCACGCAGTCAAGGGTTTCTATCCCAGAGGAAGCTGTCCAAGGCGCGTGCAAACAGCTCGAACGTTGCATTCAACCCGACGACGACGACAGTATCCGGGAGGGCCTGGGCACTGTTTGGATTATAGTTCGCGATGCTCTCTCGCTAGAGCAAACGCTGCGCGCACGTCTCGCTGACAGAGACGAATTTCAAGAAAATGTCGAAAAATTTGGCGAGAAAGAATTCACCGAATTGTTGAGAGGCATAACGAAGAAGAAAAATGGCGGGATTTGCTTGAAAACGGTAAATAATGCATTCCTGGCGTCTGACCTCAAGCGCCCTAATCGTGGTCTGCCTCCGTCTCCAGACGTGTTTTTCAAGAAACCAGAGTGGAGCCTGAGACCGGCCACAATGAAATGGTGCGAAATGAGCTTACGGCCGCCCCACGTTTCGCTGATCGCCCCTGATCGCAGCTTCTGTACGCGCGTGGGGTACCACTTTCAAAGGCAAAGCTGCAGATGTATTTGTCGACACTATCGCGGATTACCTCGAAATACGGAGAAGCGTTTATTCAATGCATACCTGCTTTGTAAATTCGTCTGGGACAGGAAAGTCGCGCATGGTCCATGAAGTGGCGACAAAAATCATCATCATGGTGCCGATGTGCTTGCGTCTAGAGGGAACACAAGGTTTCGCGTTCTGCGCTTTTTCGTTTTGGTGTGCTTATAACGTGGTCCCTCAGGATTCCCTCCTCCTGATGTTGGTCTTCGGTCTTCGTGATTGGTTTAAAAAACTGGCAGGTGCGGAACTAAACGAGCAAGCCTCAGTCGCGAAGAGACTACATGATTTCATGTACTCTCTTTTAATTATACTTCTCAAATGGCTCGAGAAGATCGAGTCGGACGAACGCCTCGAGGAGGTCAAGTCGGGGGAATGTCGTGATTATCCTGTAATTCCTTCCCAGACTATGAGCTAACGACATGCCAGGTATTCCGAGAATACCATCATATGATCCACAAAACCGCCCTTTGCATGAAGACCTTGTCAAAAAGCGCCAAGAAAAGTTGGCAGCGAAGTTCTGTGACCTAATGACGGCAGATATCTCATTTGAGTCCCATGATTACCGGCATCGTTTTTACAAAGAAGTAATGCTTGAGGTAAATTTCCGTGTCCTTCACCATTGTTTTTGAGTATGATAGACCTTCCTTGTTGGAGGAACGCAGCCGAGAATCCCAAGGGTCAAACAGACATGGGCCTATTCGATACATTTACGAGCTCGAAATGGAGGTCAAAGAGGCCGGGGATAGACTTTGTCAGTTCATAGATCCTCACAGCGTGTTGGATTCGCCCGCAGGGTCACGATGGCCCTTGGTTATCTTTGCCTTTGGCGAGTCCCATATACTCACGGAACTTCCGAAACACTGCGATTGGACCTTGTTTCCTGAGTTGTGTCATGCGTTGCATGCGATCGTCAAACAACCCATGTTCTCTCTGTTTCTTGCGACAGCGGGAAACTCTCATCTATCTTCTCCGGAGATAAAATCAGACCCTGGAACCCGGGTCATAAATCACAGCATTCATCCCCTGGGCCCTATCACGGAAATAAGCTTCGACGACATCGCGTACCCTGCAAAGGAAGGAACTGTCTCATTGAGTCACGTGGTGACAGCTAATTGGATATCTCACTTGACTAGTACTGTGCGTGCGTTTTACATATTCCTCCCAAGAGCAGCTTGGTTCTTACCTTATCCAGGTTTGGTGCCTATTATGACGCCTTGGGGAAATATCGGAACATTTAATCTTGGCGAAGCAGAAGCTGTTGAACGGCAGGTCTAGGCTCGTGGATGGGGATGACTCTGGTTCTCTTGCATGCCTCTCTGTGCGGTTCGCTCTGGAGTTCAATGCGGGCTCAATATCTCGTAACATCGCTTACACACAAGTTGGACACCACATGCAGCTGTCTCGCCGCTAAGGCGGGATTCGAAATCTTGACCACTTCTTCCGGATCGGAGCCCTTCCTAGCTGAGGCGGCGTTGCAACTCATACATGACAGTGGGTCGAATCCGGTGCACCACTTGGCGAACTACCCGGACTTGCATTGTCTCAACCTTGGACGGCGTGGGCGTGGTGAACTTCAAGTTGTGGCCGCGCTCATCATGCAGGCACGTGACACGGGGGAGCATAGCCGCCGACGCAAGGGAGAATCCATCAATGACTTCATGCAGGCCCTGCTTCCGAAGGAGAAATATGTGGAACTTCAAAGCTCTCTGCCGGCATCTTGGCGCGTAGGAGAGGACAGGCCATCCGTTGAGACGTTCCAGGATTATGCCATGTAGTACAATCACGTTATCATGATCGAGGCGGACGATATGCTCAATGCCAAGTTTCTCTGGATGTTCATCACGCGCGGCACGATGTTAATAGTCCCCCACAATCAAAATTGTGTTGACATCATCTTGCCTCTTTGTCTCAGGACAGGAAGCTTTCGCGCAGCACCGTGTCTGCGATACTTATTCAGGTCAAGACTCAAGACCTCAGACAAATATGGGTACGATATCGAAGAGGCACTGTTTGGTGGATTATCTCTATTCCGGGTAGGCCTATTCGATGCAGGCAGCCCCAAGGCCCGTGATTCGAATGGCCTTTGCCCTCACCTCCTCAAAATCTGGCATACACTTCCCCGAAGTGCGCGAGCGTCCCCATACTTCCTCCCACGAGGATTTCACCGCTTTCGATATCTGGTGTGTGGGCTGTCGTCATTCAAGGACACTCACGAGGGCTTGGCCTCGTACCAAATTCTGCTGGACCGTTCGCTTCGGCCTCGCGAATTCGAGTTGTTAAGAGGCGACGTTCATCTGAACGATGCCACGGAGTTAAGAGCAGATCGGAGGCGGACGATGGCCGCGTTGCCCATCATGACGAGCACCCCTAACTTTACGAAAATGATGCAAGTGTACACGTACGAGTCTCGGAAGCAATAAGTGCAAAGTGTTAGTGTTTGTACGTGCACCAACCGTCGGTTCTAGGCTGCGTGTGGAAGGAGTCCGCCTCGGGCTCGAGCTCGGGCTCTTTAAAACGGAAGATCCTAGTCTCGTATTCATGTCGCTGAGTCGCCGATGCGTCCCTCAGGGTGTCACGATGGCTGTCGTGGTCGCGGTATTACCGCGAATCGTCGGGATTGAGGTAGAAGTCGCGGTGCGTGATATGGCCTTCGGGCACAGCGAAGGTGGTATTATCATAAGCACAGAGCAAGATCCACCGTAACATCACCGAACAGATAATGTTTTGATGTCTTCACTATCAGTTTTGCTTATAACAATGCCACATTCTACAGTAATAAAATAGACGCCTTCAACTTCTTTCGCGAATTTGAGCATTTTTTCCAGGATTCAACATCAACAATAACATATTGGGATATCGTGCCAATAGGCCGCTCTGGTGACTCATTCCTTCACCCCCAAGCAGAGCATATGTGGCATGTCCGGCCGAGCGCTGATATTCCTCGCACATGGTCGCCCTACTCCGTCGCCGAAGAGAGGTTGTCCTATGACCGTACAATCTGAGGTGTGAAAAATACCTCTGGCAGCAGAACATGATTAGAATGATCGAGGTGAAAGGAAAGGAAAATGTACCATTTGACATTAGATCTCTCCAGGTCCCATTCACTGCCGCATCTCTCAACATATTGATGACCTGCTGCCTGCCTTTTCGCTTAACATTTTGTAGGAATTCGTCTGTGTTGGCAAGACGTCGGCTCAGGGCTGGATCTTGCCCAAGGGCACCATAGATGTCACAATGGACACAGTACATAGACTTCCCGATACTCGCATCGCTGTGGCTGGGATCAACCAAGTGTACAAGACCCCAGCACGCTTCTTCCAACGCATCATCTGGTATAGACACCGTTTGTTGCGACGACGGGAGAGTGTGAGGCGTCGGCGTGGAATCTGTTGATGAGCAACCAATTCGTCCATGTCCACTTGCATGCAGCGCCGTCTTCAGGTGGCTGAAACGCCGGTTGTTGGTTGTTGGGGCTTCTTGAGGGCATGTTTGTGATTTGTGGAAGTTAATGGGTAGCAAGGGACAAGGACACGACAAGGACACGAACAAGTATCAGATGGTGAAATTTGCGAGTGATAAGATAAGTTGGGGGGGGGCCGGTACTACTAGTGGTCCAAGAGTGCCAATTTGTTGGAAAATATGAGCGCGGGCGTTACGAAGCCTTGGGATTGAGCGGAATGAACGAGCTGGAGTCGATCAAGCAAGTTTTGAATGCACGGAGTGCGAAAGAACCGATACAGATGGTGTATTCCGTTGGTTGATACAGTGTCTTTTATACAGTTTTCTACTCAACAATAAAAGAGGGGTCCAGGCGAAGTTGAAAGGGGACAGGGGTCGAATGGAACAACTTAGAAGCGATTCGGATGTCGGATAGTTTGAAGTCAGGGGTCTCCAGGAGCTTGTAGAATGCTGGGGCGCGCGCAATAATGTCGGTGCAATGCGAAAGGAGCGCGCTCGTGTAGAAAGGAGACCCGGAAAATGTAACAAAAATGCGAAATTAAAGGAGACTTCTCTTCCGAATATGAAATCCTTTTTCTCTTGATTTTATCGGACGTCCGCGAGTGTGCGCGACCGATACGTTTTGTTTGCGTATGCGTTTGGCGCCCGGGATCGGGCCGGGCTTGCTGTCAGGCCAAAGTGTCCCCTCGCTCGGTTACTACAGTAGTAATCAAACTGAAATGTCCTCCTAGGACGTCTTATCTTGGAGAAACTCAAAGGTAAATTGGTGCGCCCGTCGCCTTATAGGCCCGTCTTTAACTATATCTATTGCGCGTACAACTAGACAGTCGTATACGGCCGGTGGCGGTTTGCGCTACTAGCGCAAACTAGTAACCACTGGCATTCTCCCGTCCCCATATCTGACATCTGCAGTCCATCCTAACACTCCCTTTTACATAGGTTCGTGTTTATGCTTAGAACGTCCTCCCGATCCCGATACGATTACGAAGCCAGCCCAGCGCGGCCATACCTAAACATGGTCTATGTGAGGACAGGACAAACAAAGGAAAAGTGTAAATAACGTCGACGGCAAAGTTCGGAACTTTGTATCTCCAGCCGTTTTCGAAGGGCGCACGAACCGCTCGATATCCTGGTACTTGTAATAGTCCTCTAGGGCCCCCGGATTAGCGACCGTAGAGCTCGGCACAACGCGCATCCCAGAGACGATCTTCTTGACTGCAATCTCGATCTTCTTACCGTTGATAGTGTACTACATGGATGGACCATCAGCCCAAGTGCCCCTTCCTTGCGTGTACACAGGCATACGCGCGAAAAGCTGTAGAAATATATTGTAACTCACCGGGATATCCTTGACCTCCAATATATGCGCAGGGATATGACGCGAACGCAGCACCGCCCTAATCGCGGTACGGATGGCCTGCTCGAAGGACTGATCCAGCTTTTGGTCTGGGCGCATCTTGATGAACCACAGCACGCGCTCGTCCTCGTCCTGTGGCCGACGCTGGCCCACGCAAATCGCGTCGTCGACGCGCCGTGAACTCTGACCGCTCCAGTACGCCGTAGATCTCTCCGGAGCCGAAGCGCAGACTTGATGGGTTTAGCACACAGTCGCTGTCGATAACTGGGTCTTCGCATCAGCACGCACGAAATAAGGGACGAAGGTAATGTGGTATTCGGACCTGCGACCGAAGATTATGTAGCCTCTTGTGCGAGTTCATCACGATGAAGTCTCCGTGATGCCACACGCCAGGATAAATGTCGTAGTAGTACGCCTTGAGAAACCGGGTCCTATCATCATCTCAGAAGCGCAGCGGGATCGAGAAATGAGGTCTGGTATAGACGAGCTCCCTTGCCATGCCGCTTTCCGAGATATCTTTCCCCCCTTGTCGATGGCCTTTCCAGGGTACACCGCTTCGGTAATGAACTTGGGCAGAGCGGTTTGGAATACCCTGGGGCGCAGTTGAGTCGACCGAATTGCGCTTGTACTTCGAATGACAATACCTTCACGCCCATGTCTGTTGCAGTACTAGCGAAGATACCTCCAAGGCACGCTGTAGCCAACGCGATGGCGACAGATATAGTTCTGTTAGCAAACAATGGCTTGGTCATATGAGATGAGTGAGACGTGCGGGTGTCAAACGCCGAACGAACCTGTCACCTACTAGCGAGTCCATGGATTCTGAGGGCGCCCGCCAGTTTGCGAACTTGCTCTCGCAACTCATGATAGAGTAGGAAGAAACGGGCCTGGATTCATTGCACTCCGTTGGTGTGCCTCTGTTCATCAGTGCGTCAGAGCAGGTTCTAGGCATAGTTCAAGCGAGCAGCCGGGAACCATCGAGGCACTTCTTTGATGCATCCCTCTTCTAAGACCTAGTAAAAGATAAAAACACGGTCCATGGCCTTTGATGCGGGTGCCAGCTTCGCGGAGAGGGAGCGAGTACTCTGCCGTTCGCTTTGCTGCGGCTCCGAGGACCGAAATGGGCAGCGCAGACGGAGGTGGCGACTTCGAACTTTTCATATCCTTCGAAAGCGGCGGCCTCGACGCGGCGTGTGCGCAACCGCTCAACAAGGGCTTTGCGCATTGGGGCACTAGCCGCAAGGATATGAGCGGTGCCGTCTGCAGAAGCCTGGCTTCCAGGAGCCAACAGAAGAGCTCATCGGTGAGCTTCTGGTCCTCGGCGCTCGACTGGTACTGGTGCTGCGGAGAGCGCGCAGCTTTCGGAGCGGGCGCCGCTGGAGGTTAATGGGAGGTTACAGGAGGTGAAGCTTTGGGGAGGGGAGGCACGACTTCAGGAAGCTTCGGAGGTCTAGTGTTGCGATTTTTTTTCGCTGCTGCGAAGACCTTGAACATGTGGTATTGGTCGCCGGCAAACTGTCGTTAATGACTCGCTATCGTCGGATTCGGAAGCGTCGGCAATCTGTTCCATGTGCACCTCGCGGCGTACTGCATCGAGGCTTAAGGCCGTTATGTGGGACAGGGAGTCACGCTGAAAAGCAGCAGTGGGATTTGTCTGTGATGGGGCTGTTAAAACCTCACCAGTGCGCGTCCTGTTAACCACCAGCCAGGTATCGATACTTTCAGGCCACTGCCGTCGTTCGGTATCGGATCGCCATCGGGGAAGTAAAGGCGGCTGTTCTTGATGACGGCGCGGTTGGTGGCAACGGATTCTTCGGCGGCAGGACACCCTCGAAGAATATGGCCTGCCAGGGCACAAAAGCGTAACCGTCGGTTGTAGGCTGCGTGCGGAAGAGGGACTCCGCCTCTCATGAGGCTGTGGGAGGCGCGCGGTGTGAGGGCGGTGCGGTGACTGGCTGCTGCCACGACTGCTTGATACGCGACGGTGGACGCGGATCGTCGATGGCGGTGGAAGTCGTGGAGTTGTGATAGCGATAGGGATCCATGATCACGGAAGTTGTCGCGGCCGTGTAGATGGTATCATCGGTGTGTTGGCGGCGGGTTTGACGTGGCCTTCGGGCACCAGGCGGCTGGGCGCGTACCATGGCCCGATATCCCAATATGTTACCGTTGGTGGTGAATCCCGGCATAATATTGTCCTATTCGCGAGAGAGCTGCAACGCGTGCATGTTGTTCC
>Ga0137397_10004056_pt1 | contig 10187 bp, 3 predicted proteins | sample czorhiz116metaG_FD_106658 | JGI IMG/M metagenome (GOLD analysis project Ga0137397, IMG submission 106658) | Vadose zone soil microbial communities from Angelo Coast Range Reserve, California, USA - czorhiz1.16 metaG | ecosystem: Environmental > Terrestrial > Soil > Vadose zone | place: USA...
CAGGGGCGGTGATGCCGCCGCCGCCCAGCCCTGGACCGAACGGGATGCGGAGCGCCGGATTCGAGTTGTAGGCCAGATTGCTCACGCTGGCGCCCTGCAGATACTTGCCGATATTCACCTTGAGCGCCGTTTTCCCATTGCCGAAGAGATCGTACGCGGCGCCGAGACGCGGAGTGATGTCGTTGTAACCCGTCACGCCGTCGGTGCGCGGGAAGGTGACGCCGGGGAAGAACCGCGTCCTCGGTTCCGCGGTCTCCGGGAACCAGCTCCACGGGTGATCCCATCGGACGCCGCCCTGCAGCGTCAGCCGCTTCGCCGTCCACTGATCCTGCGCGTACAGCGACGCCTGCATGGCGCGCGCGTTCACGCTATACGGGTTGACGTACTCGGTGATGGAGCTGGGCGCGCCGCCGATGAAGGTGTACTGCACATCCTGCGTGTTGGTGTGCAACTCGCGGTCGTCCTTCCACCAGTAGCCCTGGTATCCGAACTTCATGCTGTGCGAGCCGGTCACGTAGGTAGCAGATCCTGTGTAGTTCACGCCGGCGGTTCTCGCCTGCATCCAGTTCTGCGAGCGATACATGAAATTCGCCGTGATCGCGGGCGTCGTGGCCGTCGCGGGCACGACGACCTGGCCGATATTGAACACGCGCGCGAGATCGCGCGTGGGGTTCGGATCGCGCTCGCGGTTGCCCCACCCGTAGTAGCTGGTGCCGAGTCCCGCTTCGAGCAGCAGCTTGTTGGTCAACGTCGACGTCCAACGCGCCTGCTGGACACGCTGCGGGTTGTACTCGCCGTAGCCGTCCGCCTCCGGAGAGGTCGTGTTGACAGGCGAGCCGCTGAACGACGTCGAGCCCGTGCACTTGCGGCAGATCGGCTGCTCGTCCCACACGAACGAGAACTTGTTGCGCGGCGACGCCTGCCAGGTGATGCGAGGCGTGTAGTTCTCCCACGTGCGATCCGAGTACGCGGGCTGGCCGAGAATGGGGACGTACGTCCACGCGTTCGGGTCGCCCGCGTTCTGGTTGTAGTACAGGTTCAGCGTGTTCTGCCGCTGCCCCTGTTGGCGGACGCTCATGTAGTACCAGAGCTTGTCTTTGGCGATCGGCCCGCCGACTGCGGCGTTGATGTCGTACACGTGGTACACCGGGTTCGGCTGCGTCACCCCGCGCGCCGCCAGCTCCGACGTGTAGTTGCTGGCCTGCATTCCCTCCGAGAAGCCGGAGGCGAACAGCAGGCCCGACGTCCTGTTGCCGCCCTGCTTCGGGACGATGTTGATCTGGAGGCCGGCGGTCTCCGCCTCGCCGAGGCCGCCCGAGGTGGTCATCGTCACTTCCGCCGAGTTGCCGACGTCGGCAACGTAGTTCGACGGCTGGTTGCCGCCGGGCGGGTTGCTGATGTTCAGTCCATCGACCGTCAGACGCGATTCGACGCCACGGCCGCCGTGGATCGGGAAGATCGCGAAAACCGGACCGGTGTTGACGTTGTTGTTGTTGGTCTGCAGCCCGGGAACGGTGGTGAGCAGGTAGCTGTAGCTGCGGACGCCCGGAAGGTTTCGCATGGTCTCGTTGTCGAACGTGACGTCACGCCGCGTACTCTGCACGTCGACGACCGGCGACACGCCGGTGACGACGACCGTCTCCGCGACCCCGCCGACCTTCATGTCCGCGTCGATCTTGATGACGCCGGTACCCGACAGGATCACCTCGTCACGCTTCAAGGTGGAGAACCCGGCGAGCGTGAACATCACGCTGTACGTGCCAGGTTGCAGGCTCTCGATTCGGTACTGCCCGGTGGCGTCGGTCGTCGCCGTCCGCGTCCTTTCAATCAGTACTGGGCTCGACGCTTCGACGGTGACGCCGGGCAGCACGGCGCTCGAAGCGTCCTTGACGGTGCCGGCGAGGGTCACCTGGGCATACAGCGCAGACGGCAGGAGCGCGACGCACGCCGCCATCGCCACTCTGACGATTCGCATGTCCACCTCTCCCTTTGGGTCGCTCAAACCACGTCACCCGACATTTCCGATTTGACCGCCGAACTTCGGCAGCATCCTACGCCTGCTGCGGTCCAATGGGACGGATTTTTTTGTCGTCTCGATCGCGCATCACGAAAACCGATGAGCCGTCCGCCCCGTTTTGCGTCACGGAGCGACGTCCTCGCCATTTCTGCGACGCCTTTTCTACGTTGCGCGCTCTCTTCGCCCGGACGGTCTCCGGCAACTCTCGCCGCCGGCCCGTCAGGACCTGGCAGCGCTCAAAGGCGCTGGAACCCGCCCGTGTGCGCAGCCTTTGTGGCGTGAACGCGGAGTTCAGCTGGTAAGAGTACTGTGCGTCGATCGACGGGGACGCGTCGCAACGGCGCTGGGACGCGGCGCGACCGGCTCGATCCTGATCAGCGCCGCCTGATCTTCGTCGGTCAGCAGATACAGCAGGCCGTCTGGACCCTGCCGCACGTCCCGGACCCGCTGATGGAGGTCGCGCAGCAGCGACTCGCGCCGGAGCTCCTCCCACTTGTCGTTGAACACGATCCGCTGGAGCTGTCCGGTCGGCGCCACTTCGCCTTCGCGCATCCCACCGACAAGCGCGTTGCGCTTCCAGCCTGGAAAGCGGTCGCCGGTGTAGAACACGAGGCCCGACGCCGCAATCGACGGCACCCAGAAGACGACCGGCTCCTCGAACCCGGGCGCGGACGGCGGAAAGCGCGGCCCGTTGTAGTCACGGCCGTAGCTGACGATCGGCCAGCCGTAGTTCCGGCCCGGCTTCAGCACGTTCAATTCGTCGCCGCCGTTTGGACCGTTTTCCTCCTCCCAGATCTCGCCGGTGAACGGATTGAGAGCGAGCCCAAGCTGCACGCGATGACCGATCGTGAAGATGGCCGGCTTGTAGCCGGTCTTTCCGACAAACGGATTGTCCGGCGGCACGCTCCCATCGTCCCGCAGGCGCAGGACCTTGCCGGCCAGATCGTTGGTGTGCTGGGCGCGGTCGACGCTGACGTGCGGCCCGGTTCCCGGTCCGCCGATGCCCATGTAGAGCATCCCGTCCTGGCCGAACACGATCCGCGACGCTTCCGTATCGACGTCGTCGGACACGAACACGTCCCGAACATCGGTCAGCGCTTTGCCGTCCCACGTGCCGCGCAGGACCGAGTTTGCGGCGACGCCGGGCGCGAGCGGCTTGTGATACGAGATGTAGATCCAGTTGTTCTGTGCGAAATTCGGATGGAGCGCAATGTCCATCAGGCCCGCCATCGTGGCGCGCGAGAGCACTTGCGGCGTGCCGGCCACCGGCGCCGGATCGAGCACGCCGTTGCGGAGGATGCGAAGACGTCCGGCGCGCTCGGTGATCAGGATGCTCCCGTCCGGTAGAAACGCCAGACTCCACGGGTGCGAGAGTCCCTTTGTGACCACGCTGACCTTGATGTCACGCTGCTCGAGCGTGGACGATATCCAGGGCCCGTCGCCGAGCGGCGGCGACGGGAGGGGCCGCGGACCCGGCGGTACGACGCCGCGTTGGTCGCGGATCACCGGATACGGGAATCGCTTCTGCAGTTCCTCGGCCTCCGGAGACAATCGCGGCGGGCCTTGCTGCGACGCGCGCGCGACAGCGACGGCGACACCAAAAATCACCGCCAGTACCAGGATCTTCCTCATCGCGATCCTCTGTCGAATGCCGGCTTGCCCGCCGAAGTTCGCGCGTGCCTTGGTGCGAACGAAGGCAGGTAAGCTATCACGAACGCACCGATTCGGATCACCGGTTCGCGTGCCGGGCGTTCGATACGCCACAACGATGAAGACAGCAGGATTGCAGAACGGCAGGATCGCGGCAGCAGGTGTCGTGTTCGCCGCCACGCTTGCGTTCGTGAGCGGTTTGCGCGCGGTCGTCCCGGAGCCGGTCAAAACTGACGCCGGCCTGCTCTCCGGCACGTCCGCAGCGGCGCCTGGCGTTCGCGTGTTCAAGGGCATTCCGTTCGCGGCCCCGCCCGTCGGCGAGCTGCGCTGGCGTGCGCCGCAGCCAGTGGCGAAATGGACCGGCATCCGCCAAGCCGACAGATTCGGCAACGTCTGCGTCCAGCCGAAGGGCATCGGACGCCTGAACGTCTCGGTCGATCTTCCCGACTCGCCGGCGGCCGGCGAGGACTGCCTGTATCTGAACGTGTGGACGGCCGCACAGTCAGCGTCCGAGCGGCGTCCGGTGATGTTCTGGATCTTCGGCGGCGCGTACACCGAAGGCGCGGGCTCGAGCCCGCACAACGACGGCGAAGCGCTCGCCCGCCAGGGCGCGGTCGTCGTCACGTTCAATTACCGGCTCGGTGCGTTCGGATTCTTCTCGCATCCCGAGCTGACGAAGGAGTCGGGGCAGAACGCGTCGGGCAATCAGGCGCTGATGGACACGATGGCCGCACTGAGATGGGTGCAGATCAACATCGCAGCCTTCGGCGGCGATCGGCGCAACGTGACGATCTTCGGCGAATCGGCCGGGGCGGCAATCTCCGCCGGGCTCGTCGGCTCGCCCCGCACTGCGGGCCTGTTCCGCCGTGCGATTTCCGAAAGCGGCGCGTGGATGGGCCTCGGCGTGGCGGCGATGCGCACGCGGCAGCAGGCCGAGCAGCCGGCCGGACGACGGGGCGCGCCGCCGCCGCCGCTGGTGCCGCTGATGCCGCTCGGAGAGCTTCGCGCGAAATCCACGGAAGAGATCTCGCGGACGCTCTCCGGCGCCGGCATGATTGTCGATGGTTGGATCATCCCCGAGGACGAGTCGCTGACCTTCGCGCAGGGGCGGCAGCAGCCGGTCGACGTGCTGGTCGGATCGAACAAGGACGAAGGGACCTTCGCCGGCAACACGACGGCCACGGCGTGGACGAACCGTGTGCGGCAGCGCTGGGGCGATCTGGCCGACGACTGCCTGAAAGTCTATCCGGCTGGTTCTGACGAGGAAGCGACGCGCTCGTCGCAGATGGCGTTTCGCGACGAGATGGCGTGGCACATGCGCCTGTACGCGACACTGCAGGCAAAGCTCGGGACACGCGCATATTGGTACTTCTTCACGCACGAGCCGACGTATGCGCCGGACGCGCGAAATCTGAGAGCGACGCATACCGTGGAAATCCCGTACGTCTTCAACAATCTCCGCGCGCCGCGCGTCTATCCGGGCGCGAGCTCGCCCGCGCTGGGCTCGGCATCGGCGCCAGAGCGCGCGCTGGCCGAGAGGGTGTCGTCCTTTTGGGTGAACTTCGCCCGGAAGGGCGATCCCAACGGCAAAGGCCTGCCGCGCTGGCCAGCGTTCAGCGACGCGAGCGCCGCGCCGATGATCATTGGCGAGATCAAGGAAACGCCGGATCCAAAGCGGCTCGCGATCTACGACAAGCTGTACGCGAAGATTCTGGCGGACCTGAAGGAGTGAAAGGAGCGACAGCGACTGACAGTCCTCAGTTGGTCGAAGGCCTCCCGATCGCTGCGCGCAGATCGTTGATCGTCACCCACCGGCCGTGGATCGGTGCAATCTGCTGCACGTCGAGCTTCAAGCGCCGGATGTTGTCGTACAGGTTCACGGCCTCCACCACCGGGGCCCCGAGGGCATTTGGCGCCGCCAGGGTGGCTGGCGTGTCTCTCCCTCGTCTGCTGGTTCGGCGTGGCTTACGCAGGGCGCGCGATCTCGTTCGAGATCCTGTTCGGCGCCTGACGCCTCGTTCACTTTATTTCCGCCAATACGGCCGTTCGGGTATAGCATCACCTGCGGAGGCCACTGTTTTTCGTGCGCATCCGCCGGGGCATGTCCACCGCTGACACAGCGAGACTGCTATCGGAAGCCTCCGGATATCGGCCTCGACGCCAGGACTCACCGGTCACACCTCCCCGGGCCGTTCAACGATCGTTCGCGATTCGGTTTCCCTTCTGTTCAGACGACAAGAAGAGCCTGACGAGATCGAGTCTGGCCGGCGTAGCCGATCGAATGCTCCAACTGGGGTTCCGCACGACCTTCTAGCCTGGTCAGTGGGAGGAGGAGGACATGACCAAAGCCAAGTTCGCTGCGCGTCTCTTTAGCCCTCTGGTGGTCCTGGTGGTGGTGCCGTCGCTCGCTTCAGCCCAGAGCACGATTTCCGGCGTGGTAAAAGACGCGAGCGGCGCCGTCATTCCGGGCGTGACCGTAGAAGCTGCCAGCGAGGTGCTGATCGAAAGGTCGCGCACCGTGGTCACCAGCGGCGACGGACGCTATACCGTCGTTGACGTGCGGCCGGGCCTCTACACAATGACCTTCACCTTGCCGGGGTTCAGCACGGTCAAGCAGCAGGTCACCGTGCCGTCGAACGTGTCGGTCCCCGTTGACGCCGAAATGAAAGTCAGCGCGCTCGAGGAAACGGTGACCGTCGAATCCAAGTTGGCGACCGTTGACATAGAGAACGTGGCGCACCCCGCGGTCTTGTCCCGCACGGAAATGGACGCGATCCCGAGCGCGCGGAACATGCAGTCCCTCGGGTCCTATGTTCCCGGCGTCCACCTGAACACGCCGGATGTGGCCGGCTCCATGCAGGTCCAGCAAACCTACATAACCACGCACGGCAACCTGCCCCACGACAGCACTTACTTGCTGGACGGCATGCTCATCAACTCCACCATAGCCGACGGCCGGGCCCAGAACTATATCGATAACGCGATCATTCAGGAGACGACCTATCAAACCAGCAGCGTCACCGCGGAAGTGTCCGGCGGGGGCGTCTACACCAACATGGTGCCCAAGGACGGCGGCAACCAGTTTCATGGAGATTTGTTCCTCGGCGGAGTGGGCTCCAGCTTTGTAGGGGCCAACATCGATCAGAAGCTGGTTGACCGCGGTGTGACGGGTCAATCGGCGGTCAACAAGATCAATGACTTCGACGGCTCGCTGGGAGGGCCTATCAAGAAGGACAAGCTGTGGTTCCTTGTGACAGGTCGCAAACAACTTACCAACCTTCAATCGGCGGGCTCGTTCTTTGCGGATGGCCGCCCCGGAATCGAGCGCGATTCCCTCGATACGGTGACCGGCCGCCTCACCTGGCAGATCAGTCCGAAAAACAAGTTCAGCGCCATGTATTCGCGGATTTGGAAGTCCATCTCAGCCGATATCGTCTCCAGCCTCTTTGGCTTGGGGCAGGGGATGTCGCCGTACAACGCCACCGACCCGAACATCTCTTCGCTCCACCGCGATCCGGTCCTGTACTACATCGCGCAGGGCAAGTGGACCGGCACGCTCACACCCCGGCTGCTTCTCCAAGCCGGCTTCTCGCTCAACAAAGAGGACTTCGACGTCGTGTACCAGCCGGGCATTCGACAGGATCCCTTTACCCCTGCCTGGTACGCCGGAGCATCGCACTTAGATGTGGCGCTGCTCACTCGCAGCGTCGCGGGAGCTGTGAACAGCTTCAACAAATACGACCGGTATGTCTGGAGCGGTTCGGGGGTGTACGTCACTGGCGCACACACAATCAAGTTCGGCATCCAGGACAGCTATGGTCCCGCCTATGTCAGCAACATCGCGAACGGAGACGCCTACTACAATTTCACAAATGGAGTGCCGCTCAATGTCACGGCGTACAACACGCCGACAGTCTCCAGGCCATACCTGAATGCGGACATCGGGATCTATGGAATGGATACCTGGCACTTCAATCGGTTGTCGATGACCGCCGGCCTGCGCTGGGAATATCTATCGGCGGAGATCGAACCGTCGAGTGCGCCGGCGGGCCGCTTCGTGCCGGCTCGCAACTTCGCCCAGGTGGACTGCAACACGGTCAAGGGGATGGGGTGTTTCAACAACTGGTCGCCGCGGCTTGGCATCGTCTACGATTTGTTCAGCAACCACCGGACAGCGTTGAAGGCCGGTTTCGGAAAGTACAACACACCCATCGTCACCTCCATTTCGAACAACTTCAACCCGATGTTCCTGACCACCGTGAACATCCCTTGGAACGATGCGAACCGCAACGGCATCGCCGAAGGAGCCGGGTTCGGGCAGGGCGAGCTCGGTCCGAATCCGAATCCGTTGTTCGGTATCCTCCAGAACCGGACGCTCGATCCCAATTTCCAGCGCGAGTACAACCTGCAGTACAGCGCAGGCATTCAGCAGCAGGTCGCGCGCGGCGTGACCCTGAATTTCAACTGGAATCGTCGCGTGGATTATCAGCAGGTCCTGACCTTGAACAATGCCGTGCCGTCCTCTGCATGGACGCCTTACGAGATCGTCAACCCGCTCGATGGCACGCCGATTACGGTCTTTAACCTGCAGCCTGCCTATTTCGGGCTTCCTCCGCAGGTGTATCAAACCAACACCCGCCAAAGCAGTCGCGCCAACACGTACAACGGCTTCGAGACATCCGTGACGGCCCGGCTGCCGCGAGGAGCGTTCCTCTTCGGGGGATGGACCATCGAGCGGCATGTCGATCGGGCCTGTGACATGAGCGCCTGCACGAATCTCTTGAACGATCCAAACTCCCTCCGGTTCTGCGACTGGACGGGCAGCTTGTATCAGGAGCTGGGCGCGATACCAGGGATACCGCACCGGAACGAGTTCAAGCTTATCGGGAGCGTGCCTGTGGGCTGGGGCTTCGAGGTGAACGGATCTATCTACAGCAACCCGGTTTACAGCACGAACTTCGCCACGAACCTGGCTTTCAACAATACCACTCAGGTGTACTCACCGGCCGCCTACTTCGCCGGTCAGACCCAGGGGTTTTATGTGGTGAACTGGAGTATTACGCCGACGACGAGGTATCCGGCCGACTGCCGCTGTCCTAACCCGGGTGGGCTGGTCGACCCGGGCCTGAGACAGGGCTCGGAGCTGATCCCGCTGGTGGCGCCCGGCTCTCGGCTTACGCCCCGACTGAATCAGATCGACCTCGGCGTCAGGAGGGTCTTCCATCCTCGCCAAAACATGACCCTGTCCGCTCAGGCCGAGGTTTTCAACGTCATCAACGTGAACACCGTGCTGACCGAGAGCGAGACGCTCGGAACATCCGTCGCGCCGTACCTGCCCGGAGGCATCGGCGGCCAGCCCGCGGCGATCGCGAACCCGCGCATGCTACGGCTCGCGCTTCAGTTTAAGTTCTGATGTGGAGCGGCGGTGCTATGATGCCAGGGCTGTCCTCTGGCGCGTCCGACAATTCAGGATCTTTGGGAGGAGGGGTCACAGTGAACGCTACATGGAACCCCCGGATTTTCACCGCCGCCGGTCTGATGCTCGCAGTGGTCTTCGCCGCCCCGGCGGTGGCGGCTGCACAGGCGCCGGCCACGCAAGGGCCGGTGACGTTCGCCAAGGACGTGGCGCCGATCCTGCAGCGGAACTGTCAGGTTTGTCATCGGCCCGGCTCGACCGCCCCCATGTCCCTGCTGAAATATGAGGAGGTGCGGCCCTGGGCCCGGGCGATCAAGCAGCGCACGTCGCTTCGGGAAATGCCGCCGTGGTACATCGATCGAAACGTGGGCATCCACCAATTCAAGAATGATCGGTCCCTGTCCGACGAAGAGATCGCCACGATCGCCAAGTGGACGGACGCCGGCGCGCCTCTTGGGAATCCCGCCGACCTGCCGCCTCCGCGGCAGTTCGAGGATGTGGACAAGTGGCACATCGGAGCCCCGGATCTGATCGTGACGATGCCGAAAGACCAGATCGTCCCGCCAGAGGGCCCCGACAAATGGCTGGACGTTCTCGTGGACCCCGGGCTGACGGAAGACCGGTACCTCAAGGCTGTGGAGACCAAACCCAGCAAGGGCTTCAAAGTGATTCACCACTCGGTACAGACGATGACGGAACCCGACGGATCGATTGATGATTCCGACAACCCGCGGGGAAAGTTCCTCAACGAGTATGCGCTGGGCAAGAACGGCGACGTCTTCCCTGAGGGTGCGGGGCGACTGATCAAGGCGGGCACGAAGTTCAATTTCAATCTCCATCTTCACTCGATTGGCGAGGAGACGAGAGCCAACGTGGAGCTTGGTCTCAAGTTCTATCCCAAAGGCTACGTCCCGCGGTACGTCGAGAACTCGGAGGGCGTCGGGAGAAATCAGGATCTCGACATTCCGGCCAACACCGACAACGTACGATCCGACGGCTATTTCACCCTGACCAGACCGGCCCGAGTCCTGTCGTTCCAGCCCCACATGCACAACCGGGGGAAGGCGATGTGCGTGGAGGCCATCTATCCGCCTACGGGCAGCC
>Ga0137397_10004057_pt1 | contig 10185 bp, 11 predicted proteins | sample czorhiz116metaG_FD_106658 | JGI IMG/M metagenome (GOLD analysis project Ga0137397, IMG submission 106658) | Vadose zone soil microbial communities from Angelo Coast Range Reserve, California, USA - czorhiz1.16 metaG | ecosystem: Environmental > Terrestrial > Soil > Vadose zone | place: USA...
ACGCCGACATGCTCGTCGACAACGTCCTCTGCGGCCTCGTGCCGATGCAGGCCGCTGCGCGAGAGCGTGTCCCGCACATTGTCGTCACCAGCTCGTCGTGTGTGTACTCAGACGAGGCGCCGGTACCGACGCCGGAGCTGGACCCGTTGGTCGGCATGCCGGAGCAGGTCAATGAAGGTTACGGATGGGCGAAGAGGGTTCACGAGCTCGCGGCGGGGTACTTCGCCCGTGAAAGCGGAATGAAGATCACTATTCTGCGGCCCCTGAACATGTATGGTGGCAACTATCTCTGGCGATCCGACGAGAAGGCCCATGTCATTCCTTCGATCGTCAAACGCGTCCTCGACGGTGAAGATCCGCTCGTCGTCTGGGGCTCCGGCGAGCAGCGCCGCAATTTCCTGCATGGGAGCGATGCGGCCGAACTGGTGCTGCGGGTCATTGCCAGCGGCGCTGAAGGACCTGTCAACATCGGCTACGAGGAGACGACTCGTGTCGCCGATCTCGTCGCGCTCGTCTGCGACGTGACGGGAAGGCACCCGAAGATCGTGTTCGACCTGAGCAAGCCGGACGGGCATCCATGGAAGTCGGCGGACTCGACTCGTCTCCGTGCGCTCACCGGCAACTATCTGCCAATCGTCACTCTTCGCGCCGGCATCGAGGAGATGGTGAACTGGTATGGCCGCATTGACGCGGGAACGGTGAAGTAACGCCCTTCCTACTCGCGGCGTTCACGGCGCGCAGCCGTATCGCGTTCGCACCGCGGCGCGCGTCCCCAGCCGTCGGACGGGATCATTCATTTTCAGTTCCGTCGGGCATCCGGTGCAGCCATTCCCGCGCCGCGCGCGCCGCCTCGCGCCAGCTGCTGACACCGATGATTGCCCGCGCACCGGAGGCAGCCACTATCGCTAACCCTGCAGCCAGCATCCATCGCGCGACGGGATGCCTCAATACCGGTAGTCGATCTGCTATCCACATGAACCTGCGGCTCTCGTTCGCGGTCTCCCAGGGAATCTCGTATTTTGCGCGGTCGATGTCCCCCGTATCCGCGACCTCGGGATCCTGTACGAGCGCTCTGATGTTTGTGGATCTCGTGTCCATCAGGACGTACGAGTATGAGAGTCCTTGCGGCGCAGCGGGTCCTGTCAGCCGGTACTTCCATTCGAGCCACGCGCGTCGGCCATCGCTCGTGCCATCGCGCCATCGCACACGGATTTCAGGCGCCGGTTCGCGGGTGAGGTCGTACGCAACACGCAGCGAGAGCAGGCCCGCGAGGCCGATCACCAGCAGGATCGCTGCGCGCAGCACCGGCTATAGGTCCTCCAGCGCTTCGACGTTCTTGTGCCCCTCAACCAGGCGCGCCGCGACCTCGGCGAGCAGCTGGTCGAGGCCGGACGCCTGGGCGCGCAACTCCGTGGTCATCGAGCGATATTCCGCGAGCATCACCTGCATCGCGATTGCGTCTCCTTCGTCCAGCGCGCCCTCCCCGACGCGCCGGTGGAGCATTCCGACGACGTCACGAAGCCGATCGTCGCGCGTCGGCGCATCGCCAGGTGTCGACGCGGGACCCCCGCCGAGGCCGCCGCTGCTCGAGCTGATCGAGCAGACGCTCGAGCCGGGTGATCCGTTCGCCGAGGTCCGTCGGGCGCGTCATGGAGGGTGGAAAGTCCGGGCCACAAGCCTCGTCAGACCAATCAGTTCCGGTCTGACGGCGGTGGGCGCGTGCATTATATCCTGAGATGTTGAGCGCCCTTCGCGGATGGCTACCGGTGCGCGCATCGCGCTTCGCATTGCCGCGGCCGAGGTTCGCAAGAATTTCGTCGTCGACAACGTTTCCGGAACCCCAGCCGTTCCCGGTCCGTCCGCTATCCCTGTTCCCAACGCTTTAGCCGCTCTTGGCGCCGGTCGAAATCGCGCGTCGCAAGGGCGTCACCACGCGGCGCAGTTCAGCGACTGCTGGCACTGCCGCCCAGTCAAAATCCAAGTACTGCGCACCACCGCCAATCTCGCGCACCGGCGCGTGCGCCAATCCCCAGCTGTCTGCGTTGTCGTAAACGACGTAACGCGACGGCCACTGCCGTTTGCCCCATCTCCCTTCGGCGGAACTTCCCTCGAGAACGTTCTTCGAGATGCGGTAGCTACCTTCATGATTGACGTGGTACACGGGACTGAGAATGTCCTCGATCTGGTATCCGCAACCGTATGCTTTTACGAGGAAGTTGTGATCGACGCCGGCTCTCGCGAGACGGTACACCTCGTTGAAACCGCGCAGCTGGTGCCATACCGTGCGATGCGCGAGCATGAAATCGCCTGATGCGCCAGCATATAACGGCGCCTTCAACGTCGGACGCCTCGCGTGGCCATTCGCATCGTCCAGTCCCTCCCATGTGACGCGGCTTTGGTCCGAACCGAGGGCGAGATCGATGCGCGCTGCGCGATAGACGACATTTGTATGAAGCGTCGAACAGGCGAGCGCCTCGACAATACCGCGGCTGAAGAAAATGTCCGTGTTCGTCACGAGGACGAATGGTCCACGCGCCCGACGGACGCCGACGTTTTTGGCGACGTACTCAAGGTACTGCAGGTTCACGTTGAGTGAGCATGCAGCCTGGTAACCAGCATCTACAACATAACGGCGAAATCGCACGGGGGGAATTTCTGGGAGATCACGCTCCAGTTCCTGGACCAGATATTCGCGGTGCGCAACCGGGTTCCATTCCACGAAGACAACCTCCGCATTCACGTGAGCCTTCGACAGATTGTCCCAGTTGAACCGAAGCGCACGCTCGCACCGGACCGTGAAGTCCCCGCCGTAATTGTCATTGCGGCCGGTGAGTACGATCGAAACGTCAATATTATCCACGCTTGTTGGACGGACCGCTGCGCCGGCGCTCGCGGAGTGTGCTGACGACGCCATCGAAGCCGGCGATCGCCAGCTTTAGCCGATTTTTTCCAGTTCTTTCAGGCCCGCGCGAACACCGGCAATCTTGGCGTCCGCATCCGTCAGCCGACGATCGGCGGCCGCCGCAACACTACGAAGATCTGCGGCGATCTCGCGTAGCTGTTGGACCAGTGCACGCATCGCAATGGCATCGCCATCGTCAAGGTCCCTCGTCGGCCGCTGGATCAGCGATGCGAGATCGGTAAGCCTCTCAACCGACGATTCTTCCGTCGAACTCTTTCGGCTCGACGAAATATCGGCAGCGACAGACGTGTCGACGTTCAGCAGCTGTTCGAGCCGAGCGATCCGACTTTTGAGGTCGTCGCACATGGTACGCCCGCGGATAAAGACATCAGTGGAGAACTGAACACGCGAACAGGTTGCCGCTGAAACGTCGTTCGCCCATGTAGTATATCTTGGGATGTTGAGACGGCTAGCCAGGTACTTACCTGTGCGCGCGGAGCGCCTGCGCATTGCCGCCGAGCAGCTGCAGAAGAGCCAGGCCCGAGTCGCGGAACTTAAGGTGTCGCTGCACCAAGCCCGTGGCGACGGGCGCGACGCGGCGGCCAGGGCAGCGCAGCTCGCCAAGCGGCTCGAGTGTGTTGAGCGGCAACTTACGAATGAACGCACCGAATTGCATGCTCGCATAGCGGCGCTCACGGACAAGCGCGCACGTATCGTCGCAGATCTTCGCGATCATCTTGCCGAGGCTGACCGCGACCTCAATCTCGCTCGCGAGCATTTGATGATGATTGATGCGAAACTCGATATCGTCGAGGGCGCCGCGGCGGTCTTTGACGCTCGGACGCGTGCACTGCTCGGCGTCGGTAAGGTAAACGAGTAGGAAGTGGACAGTCTCGTCGTCGAACATCTCGGAAAGTGCTACGTCATTCGGCGCGGCGCGGAGAAGAAGCAAACCAGCACGTTCCGCGACCGGCTGCGTATCAGCCCGGGCGACGGTGACAACCGGGGCGCGCAGGAGTTCTGGGCGCTCCGCGAGGTGTCGTTCCGCGTGCAGCCGGGGACGATCCTCGGCATCATCGGCGCCAACGGCGCCGGCAAGACGACGCTCCTGAAGATCCTCGCGCGGGTCATCGCGCCGACGACCGGGCGCGTCGTCGGCGTCGGACGCGTCGTCTCGCTGCTCGAGCTCGGCGCCGGGTTCGATCCGGATCTTCCCGCGTACGACAACATCTTGATGAACGCCGCGATGCTGGGCGTGCCGAAGCACGAGGCGCTCAAGCGCATCGACGACATTCTCTCGTTCGCCGAGGCGGAGCAGTTCGGCGCGACGCCGTTGAAGCACTATTCGAGCGGCATGTACCTGCGGATGGCGTTCTCGGTCGCGATCAACATGAACCCGGACATCCTGCTGGCGGACGAGATCCTGGCCGTCGGAGACCAGGCGTTCCAGGAGCGATGCCTGCAGCGCGTCGAGCAGGAAGGCCGTAATGGGCTGACCGTGCTGTTCGTCTCGCACGATATGGACGCCATCATGCGCGTCTGCAACCGCGTGATCTGGATCAACGCGGGGCAGGTCATGCGAATGGGGGAACCGGAGGAGATCGTCGACGAGTACCAGAACGCGGTCTGGGCGCAGGCCGACGCGTCGCGCGACGAGCGCGGACGGCGTGCGAACCGCTTCGCGGAAGTGATCTCGGTGCGGCTGGCTTCGTCGGCCGGACGCGATATCGGCGGCGCGCCGATCTCCGATGACGTGTACGTGCGCGTGCGGCTCAACGCGCTGAAGCGCCGCCTCAAGATCAAGTGCGCGCTCGATCTCAATACGCGCGGCCACCTGCTGTTCCGCAGCACGGATCCCGCCACGCATCAGCTCGGCGAGCCTGGCGTCTACGAGATCCTCGCGAAGATTCCGGCCAACCTGCTCGCGGAGGCGAACTATTCCGTCACCGTCAGCTGCATCATCACGTGGAAGGACGAGCCGCAGGAGTATCCGCTGGTCGTGTACAACGCGCTGACCTTCATTGCGTACGCGACGGAGGAGCCCTTGACGGTGCCCGGGCGAATGCAGAAGACCGGTCTGATCGCGCCACGCCTCGATTGGACGGTCAGGCAGGAGGAGGCCAGTGCTGCTCGCGCTTAGGCGCCTGTTCGGCCTCGCCGACACTGCGGCTGCCGAGGAAGCGGCCGACCGCGACTGGCGCGCGCGCAAGTGGGTGATCGAACCGACGCGCCAGGCGTTCCGCGCGCGCGTCGAGGAGGTGTGGCGCTATCGCCGCATCCTGTGGTTCCTCGCCAGGCAGCGTGTCCGCGATCGGTACGAAGGGATGACGCTCGGGCCCTTCTGGCTGCTGGCACGGCCACTGATGCCGATTCTGATCGGCACGCTCGTGTTCGGCGGCCTGCTGGGCGTCGCGTCCGACCGCGTCCCGTATTTCCTGTTCTTCCTGACGGGCACGTCGTGCTGGCGCATCTTCGAGCGGTCGCTGCTGTGGGTCACCCGCGGTCTCGAGAACGTGCGCGCGCTCGTGAAAAAGGTGTACTTCCCGAGGATCATTGCGCCGATGGCCGCCGTGTCACCGGCGCTGACCGAATTCATCGTGCTGCTGATCCTGCTCGTGCTCGCGTCGATCTTCTACTGGTTCAAGGACGGCGTCATGTATCTGCAGTTCGGCCCGCGGATGCTCGCCGCGGTCGGCGCCATCCTGCTGACCGTCTTCTTCGCGATCTCCGTCGGGCTGTTCACGTCGGTGCTGCAGGTGCGGCACCGAGACGTGCGGTACTCGATGCGCTACGTGAACCAGTTCTGGATGTACGCGACGCCGGTGATCTACCCGATGTCGCAGATCCCGCCGAAGTATCACTTCCTGATGTATCTGAACCCGATGGCGCCCCTCGTCGAGACCTACAAGTGGGGTATGCTCGGGATTGGGTCGTTCCCGGTGATGCCGTTCGTCTCGGCCGTCATCGTGATGACCATCGTGTTCGTCGCGGGCCTCGTCTTCTTCAACCGTTACGAAGCCGCATCGGTGGATAAGCTCTAACGGTAGGGCGGGTCCTTTCGGACCCGCCAAGCCGGGATTCGGGATTCGGGATCCGGGATTCGATCAGTACACCAGCCAGAAGCCGCCGACCGCGATGGCGAGCGTGGCGGCGGCGAGCATCATGCCGCGGTGGAGCGTGGCGCCGTGGTGCGCGCGCGCGCCTGCCGATCCCATGATCGCCGCAAACGCCGTCATGGCCGCGACGGTGCCCACGCCAAACGCGGCAATGTATTCGACGGCCGCGCCGCGCGTCGGCAGCGCCAGCGCCGGAAGCACGCCAAGAAAATGCGAGCTGCCGGCGATGCCGTGCAGGATGCCCATGCAGAACGACGCGTGCGCGTGGCCGAGGCGCCGCGCCCAGCCGGGACCGGCGTGCACGTGCACGTGATTGTGCTCGACAGCGCCGTGGTGGTGCGCCCCGGGCGCGATGTTCAACGCGCGGCGCAGCGCCCACAGGCCAATCGCGATCAGCGCGACGCCGACCACGCGCTCGCCCCAGGCGGAGAGGATGTCCACCGGCGGCAGCAGCTCCCGGAAGGCGATCGCGAGCAGCGCCACCACGACGACGCCGGAGGCGTGGCCGAACCCCCACGTCCAGCCGGCCAACCATCCGCGGCGGCCGTCTTCGACCGCGAGCGGCGCCACCGCCGCCAGGTGGTCCGGCCCCGAAAGCACGTGAAAAAGTCCGGCGAGCGCGCCCGTCAGTACGATCCCAGTCACCTGCTACCTGCTGCCTGCAACCTACTGCCTCCTGCTACCTGCCACCTACTGCCCACTGCCCACTGCCCACTGCCCACTGCCAGCTGCCAACTACTTCGGAGCCATTCTAATGGCTCCGTCCAACCGGATCACCTCGCCATTGAGCATCTCGTTTTCGAAGACGTGGCAGACGAGCGCCGCGTATTCGGCCGGCCGGCCCAGTCGCGAGGGGAACGGGACCTGCTGTCCGAGTGATTCGCGAATCGATTCGGGCATCGCGGCCAGCATCGGCGTGTCGAAGATGCCGGGCGCGATCGTCACGACGCGGATGCCAAACCGTGCAAGCTCGCGCGCAATCGGCAGCGTCATGCTGACGATGCCGCCCTTCGACGCCGCGTACGCGGCCTGGCCGATCTGCCCCTCGTACGCCGCCACCGACGCGGTGTTGACGATCACGCCGCGCTCACCCGACGGCGCCGGCTGGTTGTTCATCATCGCGGCCGCCGCGAGCCGCATGACGTTGAACGTCCCGATCAGGTTGATCTGGATGACGCGTGCGAACTGATCGAGCGGCATCGGGCCGTCGCGGCCGACGACGCGCGCCGCGGGACCGATGCCGGCGGCGTTGACCAGGCCGGTGAAGGCGCCGAACTCCTTGATGGCGGTGGCGATGGCCTGCTGGACGTCGGCCTCGCTCGTGACATCGGTCCGGACGAAGCGCGCGCTCGCGCCGAGCCGCGCGGCCGCCGTTCTCCCGGCGGCCTCGTTGACGTCGGCGACGATCACGCGGCCGCCGGCCGCGACGATCATTTCAGCGGTCGCCCCGCCAAGCCCCGACGCGCCACCTGTGACCAGGACAGTCTGGTTCTGAAGTCGCACGCGCCGATCTTAGCAGGCGGGTAGCGCAGTGCGGCGGCGCGAAAGATCCAGAAGGGAAGCTACAATCGGTGTCCGTTGACCGCTCCGAGCCGAACACTCGACAGCGCGCGCGACATGCGGCGGAGGTGGGCGCCGCTGGCCCTTCACGCGATGGCGTTCGCACTCCTCCTCTTCTGGAGTTGGCGCAAATGGCCGGATCCGCTGGTCGACTTCGGGCGCGAGCTCTATGTGCCCTGGCAGATCGGCCGCGGACGGGTGCTCTATCGGGACATCGCGTCGCTGTTCGGGCCGCTCTCCCCCTATCTCAATGCGTTGTGGTTCCGGCTGTTCGGCCCATCCCTGATGACGCTCGCGATCTGCAACCTCGCGATCTTCTCGGCGATGTTGGCGGGACTCTATCACCTGCTGCGTGCGTCGACCGATCGGGTCACCGCCACCGCCGCGGGTCTCACAACGCTGCTGCTCTTCGGGTTCTCGCAATACGTCGAGACAGGCAACTACAACTTCGTCACGCCCTACTCGCACGAGGCCACGCACGGCATGGCATTGAGCGTGGCGCTGCTCGCGTGCCTGTATCGTACGCTGCGGACGCGATCCCGGATCGCGTCCGCGACGGCCGGGCTGTGCTTCGGCCTCGTATTGCTGACAAAGCCGGAGATTGGCGCGGCTGCCACCGCCGCCGTGCTTGCCGCATGCGTCGCCGCCTATGGACTCGACGGCCCGGTCGGGCGCCTGCCGATCTCGACCGCGTCACTCTTCATCATGGCTGCGGCGATTCCACCGCTGCTGTTCCTTTCGTACTTCGCGACGCAGATGGACAGTGCGGCGGCGTTGCGCGCGACCGCCGGGGCCTGGGTGCCGATCTTCGGGACAGCGATCACATCGAACGACTTCTATCGCCGCAGCATGGGCCTCGACGCCCCCGTGGCCAATAGCGCCCGGATGCTCCTCACGTTCGCCGGCTTCATCGCGTTCACCGCGGCGGCCTTCGCGATCTCGTGGACGAGTGTCGACGGAACCGGACGGATGTCGGCGCGGACGCGCATCCTGCGCATTGCCTTGCTCGCGCTCGTCATCCTGGTGATGAGACCCGGGACGTTTCCACGCGCGCTGCCGCTGATCGTGATCTCAACGCTCGTCGCGGTCGTCATGCTGTTCGTGCGCGCGCGACGCGATCGCGATCGTGCCGTTCGGCTGACACCGCTGATCATGTGTGCAGTCTTTGCGCTCGTGCTGCTCGCCAAGATGGGCCTCAACGCGCGCGTCGAGCACTACGGCTTCTATCTCGGGTTGCCCGCGATGGCCGTCGCCATCGCCCTCGTCAGCTGGCTCATTCCACACCTGCTGACGTCGTGGAGATCCGACACGGCCGGCCGCACTTTTCGCCAGCTCGCCTTGTGGGCGCTTGCCGCCGTGATCGCTCCATATCTGGGGCTCGAGTACGGATGGTATCGGACCAAGACGCTCGCGGTCGCCTCGGGCAGCGATCGCTTCTACGCGTCGACGCTGGACGGCCTGTGGCAGGGGCGTGCCGTCCGGGACGCGCTGGACGTCCTCGCGCAGGACGCCGCTCCCGGCGACACGCTCGCCGTTCTTCCCGAAGGCGTCATGCTGAACTACCTGGCGCGCCTCGATTCTCCGTTGCGTGTCATCAACCTGATGCCGCCAGAGGTGATGGCGTTCGGGGAAGACGATGTGCTGCGATCGCTGGCGGCGAGGCCGCCGGACTTCGTGCTGCTGGTCCACAGAGACACGAGTGAGTATGGGTACCCGCCATTCGGCCGCGATCCACGGTATGGGCTCGGCATCGTCAACTGGATTAACGAACGCTATGACGGCGTTCGGAGGATCGGACCGCCCGGCGCTGCCGACGCTGGTATGCAGCTGCTGAAACGGCGCAGCCGCTGATGACGCAGCCACGGTTGTGACGTCGTTCTAGTCTTCGTCGTCGTGAGCGGCGATCGCATCGAGCCGCGCCAGCAGCGCACGGAACCCGCACTGATCCGGATCGAAGAATCCCCATTCGTCCTGGGCGGGCTTGGGCTCGCCTTTCGCACCGCGCTTCGGAGCTGACGACACCGTTGTGTGCGTCGCCACCTGCACCGACACCGCCACGGCGACATTCACCGAGGTCTGCGAGCTGCCGTCGCCGGTCGGCACCATGATCACCTGCGGGACCTGGACAGGTTGCGGCACGAGGGCGGGCACCTGCGCCGGCTCGGGCCGGCGTTCGCGGCGGCGCGCGAGCGGAGCAGCGACGGCCGGAAGCAGTTCGGCGCGCGACGGCGCCTCTGCGTACGACGTGCGGGGCTCGAGGCGCGCAACGGGTGCACGAGGTGCTTCGACCACGAGAACGGGTTCGACCACGGGAACGGGTTCGACGACGAGAACGGGCTCGACGACGAGAACGGGTTCCGCCCGGACCTCTTCTACTGCACGTATCGCCTGTTCGCGGCGCGGTTCAAAGGCTTCACGCCGTTCGATCGGTTCAGCGGGTTGAACCGGTTCAACATCGTCAACACGCGCCGCGGGTTCAACGCGTGCAGCGGGCGCGACGGGTTCGACGCGTCGGACGGGAGCGCTCGGGACGACCCGTGCGACTGGTGGAGCAGCCTGAATCGGTTCAGCGAGCAGACGGGAGGATTGTATGGGTTCAATGGGTTC
>Ga0137397_10004058_pt1 | contig 10184 bp, 11 predicted proteins | sample czorhiz116metaG_FD_106658 | JGI IMG/M metagenome (GOLD analysis project Ga0137397, IMG submission 106658) | Vadose zone soil microbial communities from Angelo Coast Range Reserve, California, USA - czorhiz1.16 metaG | ecosystem: Environmental > Terrestrial > Soil > Vadose zone | place: USA...
CGGGTGCCAGGACGGCCGGGCGGTGCGGATCACCGCATGGATTTCGAAGCCGCGCTCGAGCGGCTCCCGGACGGCGCGCGCCAGGTGTTCGTGCTCCACGACGTCGAAGGCTTCAAGCACGAGGAGATCGCGGATCTGCTCGGGGTGACGGCGGGTACAACGAAAGCGCAATTGCACCGCGCCCGAATGATCTTGCGCCAGCACCTTTGCCGATGAGAGGAGCGGGACGATGAGCGACCGCTGGACGGAATCGATTTCGGAGTACCTCGACGGGGGTCTGGAGGCGGCCGAGCGCCGGCGCTTCGAGGCCCATGTCGCCGAGTGCGCCGAGTGCGCCGCGGCGATCGAGGATCTCCGACTCATCACGTCGCGCGCGCGCGCCCTCCCGACCGAAGGGCCCGAGGCCGATCTCTGGCCCGGGATCGAGACCCGAATCCGGGACTTGGGCGCTGTCGCGCGCCCGGTCGTGGCCGCCCGGCGCGGCGGCTTCACCGCGCGGCGATTCTCGTTTTCCCTCCCCCAACTCGCGGCGGCCTGCTTGGCGCTCGTGATCGTCTCGGGTGGCGCCGTCTGGTACGCGCTGCGCCCTGAGCGAACTCGGGCGCTCCTCGCCGGCGGGTCCGCTTCGCGCACGGCGCCGGCGTCGCAGAACGCGCCTGATCACGTCGCCATTCGAGACGTCGAGGAGCTGGGCCGCGTGCTCGCCGCGGGGAGAGAGAAGCTCGACCCTGCGACCGTGCGGTCGCTCGAGGAGAGCCTTCTGATCATCGACGTCGCCATCCGGCAGGCCAAGCGGGCGCTCGATGCCGATCCGAACAATCCATATGTCCGCGCGCACCTTGACGACACCATGCGCCGTAAGGTCGAGTTCCTGCGCCGGGCGACGATGTTGGCGAGCGCGCCCCAGTAGAGGAGATCCCCCCGCCATGTGTCTGACGCTCGCCGTCGCCGCCGCCGCCACCGTCATCTCGCTGGGATCGAGCGCCGATACGACCCTCTCCGTCCGACGAGGCACGGAGCTTCAGGTGGCCAACTTCGCTGGTGAGGTGACCGTGCGCTCGTGGGAGAAGAACGCGGTCCGAATCCAGGCCGAGGCGGACGGCAACGACAGGATCATCGTCAAGGAATCCGACGGGGTGCTTCTGGTCAAAGCCTATTCCAAGCGAGCCGCCCAGCACTCGGTGGATCTGGAGATTACCGCGCCATCATGGATGGACCTGGTCGTCTCGGGGGTGAATACCGACGTCAACATCGAGGGCACGAAGGGCCGCGTCCGCGTCGACACGGTGCACGGCGACATCGCGGTCGTGGGCGGGAGGGGGCAGATCGAGCTGAACGCGATCAACCAGGACATCCGGCTTACGGACGCATCGGGGATCGTCCTCTCCGAGACGGTGAACGGCGATCTCACCCTCCAGCGGATCGAGTCGGACAGCGTCGTGGTCTCGACGGTCAACGGACAGATCTTCTACGATGGGACGATCCGGAGCCACGGCGTCTACGAGTTCACGAGCCACAACGGCGACATCGCGATCGCCCTTCCCACGTCGGCCAGTGCCACCGTGAGCGTTTCCACGTTCTCAGGCGAGTTTGCTTCGGACTTCCCCGTGATGCTGAGCGAGACGAGGCCGGGCCGGCGGTTCTGCTTCACGCTCGGCAAGGGAGGCGCCCGAGTCCAGCTCGAGTCGTTCCAGGGGACGATCCACATCTTCCGCCCTGGATCGCGGGGACCGGGCGATGACGAGCATCACAACGGCGACTCGGATTCCGATTCGAACTCGAACTCGAATTCGAACGACAACTCGGACGAGAACGGCGAATAGTAGAGACGGCGGATCGCTTCACGCGAACACCGCTGCCCAGGGAAGCTCGAGCTCCTAGACTGCCCTCCCGCCTTCACCGCGCGTCGTAGCGCTCGCTGCGGCCGCGGGCAGGCGGATCGGCGGTAGCGCGGCCGTGAGCTCGCCGCGCCTCGGCTCCAGCCACGGCGGGAGGACCAGGCTCGCCCCCAACAGCTCCGGGCTCTCGTCGACGGCGAAGCCCGGCGCGTCGGTCGCGATCTCGAAGAGGACGCCTCCCGGCTCCCGAAAGTAGATCGACCGGAAATACTTTCGATCGATGATCGGCGTCACGTTGTAGCCGAGCGCCGCGAGCTTCTTCCGCCACTCCTCCTGCTCCGCGTCGCTCGAGGTGCGCCAGGCAACGTGGTGCACGGTCCCCACCGCCACGATTCCCCGCGGCGAGCCGGGACCCGCGACCACGTCGACAAACGCGCCGGGACCGCCGCGCCCGGCGGCGAAGCGGCGCCTCCCTTCGGACTCCCCTGAAGCGCGAAAGCCCAACGTATCGGTCAGGAGCCGCGCGGTCTCCTCGGGCCGCTCTTCGAGGAGCGTCACGCCGTGGAACCCTCGGATCGCGTGCGCTACTGGGACAGGGCCATCCCGCCAGGGCGCCCGCGGGTCGGATTCCTCTGATGCCTTGAGCTCGAGCGGGAGCCCGTCCGGATCGGAGAATGAGATCACCTGGTCGCCGAAGCGGCTCTCCGGGCGGCGCGTGGCTACGTCTTGCTGTTTGAGGCGCTCGAGCCAGAAGCCGACCGATTCGGGAGGGATCGAGTACGACGTCGCGGTCGCCTGACCACTCCCGATGCGCCCTCGCGGCGCCCCCGGCCAGGGAAAGAAGGTGAGAAGCGAGCCGGGCCGCCCGGATTCGTCGCCGTAATAGAGGTGGTACGTGCCGGGGTCGTCGAAATTCACCGTGCGCTTCACCATGCGAAGGCCGAGCGCCCCGACGTAGAAGTCGACATTTCGCTGCGGATCGCCCGCGATGGCCGTGATGTGGTGGATGCCTGGAATCATGTTACCTTTGGATTCGCCGGACGCGGTTAGGATCCACGCCAATGGCCGCAAGGAGAGCGATTCCATGGCGCGTCTCGAGGCAACGCACGGCGACATCACCCGCGAAGACGTCGACGCCGTGGTGAACGCGGCGAACCAGACCTTGCTCGGCGGCGGAGGCGTCGACGGCGCCATTCACCGAGCCGCGGGTCACGAGCTCCGCGAAGCCTGCCGGGCGATCGGCGGGTGCGGGATCGGAGAAGCGCGCATCACTCCGGGCTTCCGCCTTCCGGCGCGATTCGTGATTCACACGGTCGGCCCGATTTGGCGCGATGGAACCCATCGTGAGCCGGAGCTCCTCCAAAGATGTTACCGCTCCTGTCTCGATCTGGCCGAGACGTATGGGCTGCGGTCGATCGCCTTCCCCTGCATCAGCACCGGAGCGTACGGCTACCCCCCCGACGACGCCGCGGAGATCGCCGTCACCACGGTTCGGGAGTCGCTCTCTGGCTCCGACCGGATCGAGCTGGTGCGCTTCGTCTGCTTTAGCTCAGCCGATCTCTTGACCTACGACCGGCTCCTTACGGCGTATTCAGGATAATCGGAAGCCCGTTCCTTCCCCCGGCGATGATCACCTTCGCGTTGGGTGATTCGGCAAGCGCTTTCGTCGCTTCGATCCCCTTCCAGGTCAGGAGCCCCGGCGTGATCCCGGCGGTCACGATGCGCTGAAAGTCCGCGATCCCCTGTGCCTCGATCCGCTTCCGCTCCGCTTCGCGCTGTTCCTTCTTCAGCACGAACTCCATCTGCTGCGCCTGCTGGTCGGCGGCCAGCTTCGCTTCGACCGCCTTCGCGACCTGATCTGGGAGGGCGATGTTCCGGAGCAGGATCGCTTCGACGGCAATCCCACGGCCCTCGAGCCGGCTCCTTAGGTCCGACAGCATCTTCCGCCCGATCTCCTCACGCCTCCCGGAATAGAGGTCGACCGCATTGAAGGCGGCGGTGACGTCGCGGATCACCGATCGAAACTCGGGGATCAGCACGTTGGCCGTGAGGCCGCTCAGCCCGCCGTAGCGCGAGTAGACGTCTTTGGCGGCCGTCGGCTCCGCGTGGTAGACGAGGCTCACGTCGAGGCCCACGACGAGGCCCTCTCCCGTGGGCGTCGCCGTCCGCTCCTCGAGCTGGAGCGTCTGGCAGTTGATCCGGTGAACCCCGGTCCAGGGCGCCCAGGCGTGGAGCCCCGGCGGCCATGTGGTGTCGAGGACCTTGCCGAATGTCTCTAAGACTCCAACGTGCTGCGGCGGGACGGCGGCGCATCCCGCCGACAGCGCGACCGTCAAGAGCAGAGCAGTGTATCGACTACGGGTCATGGAATCTGCCTCCTTCCGTGGAGTGATGGTGGCGACCTTCGGTAGCCATCGCCCTCGCGTGCAAGACGAGGCAGTATAGGTTCGCCGGCCCGATTAGGGAATCGCGCCCTCCTTGCCGGCCATGCGGCGGAGGAGAAGGTCATGCGGCGCATCGTGTCGGTACCCCTGGGCGCCGAGGGAGGATCTTTGCTACAATCTTCCGCTCATGATCGCACCTCATCCACGCGCCGACCGCCGCGCCCTCGCCATCGTCGCCCACGTCGACCACGGCAAGACCACGCTCGTAGACGCGCTGCTGCGCCAGTGCGGCACGTTCCGCGTCGGCCAGCACGTCGAGGACTGCGTCATGGATTCGGGCGAGCTCGAGCGCGAGCGCGGGATCACGATCCTCGCCAAGAACACCGCGATCCGATACCGCGACACGGTCATCAACATCGTGGACACGCCGGGCCATCGCGATTTCGGTTCGGAGGTCGAGCGGATCCTCACCATGGTCGAGGGAGTGCTCCTCCTCGTCGACGCGGCCGAGGGCCCGCTGCCCCAGACCCGATTCGTGCTCAAGAAGGCCCTGGAACAAGGGAAGCGGCCGATCGTCCTGATCAACAAGATCGACCGCGGGGACGCGCGCCCGCTGGAGGTGGAGGAGGAGATCCACGATCTCTTCCTCTCGCTCGCCACGCGCGACGACCACCTCGACTTCCCCGTCCTTTACGGTTCGGGACGCATCGGCTACGCCTCGACCGACCCCGCGGCCGTCAGCGGCGATCTCCGGCCGCTGCTCGACACCATCCTCGAGCGCGTTCCGGCGCCGGTCGTCGGCGACGCGCCGTTCAAGCTGATCGTCGCCAACATCGACTACTCCGACTATCTGGGCCGGCTCGCGGTGGGGCGGATCTTCTCGGGCCAGCTCACGCGGGCGACCGAGCTCGCCGCGATGCGCCCCGACGGGACGACGGTTCAGAAAGGCCGCGTCGGAAAGATCTACCTGTTCGAGGGCATCCAGCGCGTCGAGGTCGCGGACGCCTCGGCCGGCGACATCGTCGTCCTCTCCGGGTTTCCCCAGATCGAGATCGGCCAGACGATCCTGGATCCCTCCGATCCGACGCCGCTCGAAGGGATCCGGGTGGACGAGCCGACGCTTTCCATGGAGCTCCGCGTGAACGATTCGCCGATGTCGGGGCTCTCGGGCAAATACGTGACCAGCCGCCATCTCCTCGAGCGGCTCGAGAAGGAGCTGGAGCGGAACGTGGGCCTGCGCCTCGAGCGGACGCTCGACGCCGACTCGTTCCTGGTTCTCGGCCGCGGCGAGCTCTCCCTCGCGATCCTCGCCGAGACGATGCGCCGCGAGGGCTTCGAGTTCTCCCTGGGCCGGCCGCAGGTGATCCTCCGAAAGGACAACGACGGTTCGGTGCTCGAGCCGTATGAAGAGTTGGTGATCGATTGCGGCGAAGAGTTCACCGGGGCGGTGATCGCCTCGATCGGCGAGCGGCGCGGCGAGCTCCAGCATCTGGGCCGCCACGGCGACCGGACGCGCATGGAGTTCACGATCCCCTCCCGCGGCCTCCTCGGATTCCGAACCGAGTTTCTCACGCTGACCAAGGGGACCGGGCTTTTGAACCACCTCTTCGACCGCTATGGCCCTCACAAGGGAGCGCTCCCGAACCGGAAGCGCGGCGCGATGGTCGCGAAGGAGGCCGGGGACATCACCGCCTACGCGCTCGACCAGCTCGGGGACCGGGGCCTCTTCTTCGTGAAGCCGATGGAGCGGGTCTACGCCGGGCAGGTCGTCGGCGAGCAGGTCAAGGACGGGGATATGGTGGTGCAGGCCTGCCGCCGGAAGCATCTCACGAACATGCGCGCCTCGACAGCCGACATCGCTGTGAAACTGCAGCCGCCGCGCGATATGACGATCGAGTCGGCGATCGAGTGGATCAACGACGACGAGCTGGTGGAGGTCGCTCCCGCCGGGATCCGGATCCGGAAGCGGATCCTGGATCACACCAAGAGAAAGTCGGCCGAAGCTAAGGCCTAGGGCTTCGGTCGCCTACGGCACCGTCTGCCGCTTCCTCGCTGCCGTGCTCCGGAACAAGCGCCGGAAATAACGGACGACCTTTACCAAGATCCAGATCGAGAGTGCCATGAGCGCGGCGACGATCCCAAGCGTCACGAGCGGATGCGCCGCCGCGAGCCAGGCCAAGGCGATCGCGACCCCGTCCTCCACCACGCTTAGGATCCAATTGCTGATCGGCTCGGGGCTCGTGTTGACCGCCGCACGCGCCGTGGTCTTCGTTCCGTGCGACGTCAGCGCCACGCCGCCGGCCACGAGCGCCGCGACGACCCGCCACGGCTCGGGCACCCCCGCCACGGCGGCATACGCGAGGATCGCCGCCGCCGGCGGACGGATAAAGGTATGAAGCGTGTCCCAGGCGGTGTCGACGTACGGAATCTTGTCGGCGAAGAATTCGATCACGTACAGGAAGAGTGCCACGCCGATCACGACAGGGTGCGCGAGGAGTTGGAGCCGTGGAGGGAGCGCGATCAGTCCGAACCGCTCCAGAAGCCCCAGCGTGGCGATCGTGGCGTAGAGATTGAGACCCGCCGCGAAGGAAGCCCCGAGCGCGAGTCCGATCAGGTTCAGGGGCATCGGCGCGGCCCACCGGGCATCAGCTTCGGCGCCCGGCCGGGTCCCCGGGCCTCGCCTCTCCACGCCGGATGACCGCGAAGGCGATCAGGGCTACGACGAAGAAGACCAGGAGCGCCCACGCAACCCCCTGGAGTGTCTGGATGATCGTCCGGTAGATCTCGAGGCCGATCGAAGCCCCGTCGAGCACGATTACTTGTGGGGAGCCGTCCGGCCGGAAGCGGTCCGGGTGGACATACTGCTCCAGCTTCCAGATCTGGACGCCGGAGGAGACGCCGACGACGAAGATCGCGAAGAGGAGAAAGCGGTGCCACCCCGACGCGATCTCCTCGCCGATGATCCGGTCTAGAATCTGTCGTATCGGGCGGTTGAAGAAGAAGACCACGAGCGCCGAGGTCGCGAGCGCCACCCCGAGCGTCAACGCCAGAAGGACCAGAAACATGAAGCTCCTTTCCGCGGAGCGGCGCATCGAGACGGGCCGCCCGCAGCGCGAGGATTGTACGGCCGGATGTTGATATACTACATGCTATCGCTCGTCTGCCCACGACTTCCGAGGCGACCCGGATCCGGCAGCCGCCTGGAACTGAGACCGGAGACTCCATGAAAACTACTTCGATGCGGCGTTCGCTGGTGCACTACCTCCACTTCCCAGCCCTGCTCGTGCTCTCGCTCCTCGCGGTCTCGTTCCACGCCGTGGGATGCACCGAGAAGACAATCCCGATCGGCGACCTTGCGAAGAACTCCGCCGGCTACGACGGCAAGACGGTCCAGGTGTCGGGCACCGTGAAGAGCGCCGCCGGAGCGCTCGGGTACGGCGTCTACCAGGTCGATGATGGGACGGGAACGATCATGGTCGTGACCGAGAGCGGCGGCGCGCCGGCGCAAGGCGCGAAGATCGGGGTTCGGGGAATATTCCATTCTGCCTTTACAATCGGTACCGACGTCGTCGCCGTGATCGTGGAGAAGGAGCGGCGCACGCGTTAGCCGCGCGATGGGACTCGCCGTGAGCCCCAAGGGCGTGGCGCGACTTCAGATCTGCGCCACGGCCCTTCTCTTTTCGATCGCGGGCGCCGGCATCAAAGCGTGCGCCCTGACGAGCTGGCAGGTCGCGGGCTTCCGCTCCGGATTCGCGGCACTCCTGATTCTGCTGGTTCTCCCCGATTCACGCCGCGGCTGGACCTGGCGCACGACGCTGGTTGGGGCGACCTACGCCGCCACGATGATCCTCTTCGTGTTGGCCAACAAGCTCACGACCTCCGCCAACACGATCTTTCTCCAGTCGACCGCTCCCCTCTACGTCCTCCTGCTGGGTCCATGGATTCTCAAGGAGAAGAACCGGCCAACCGATCTGCTCGTGATGGTGATGGTCGGGCTGGGACTCGCCCTCTTCTTCGTGGGAAGCGAGGCCCCGGTCCGGACCGCGCCGGCGCCGCTTCGGGGGAACATTCTCGCGGTGACGTGCGGGCTCATGTGGGCGCTCACGATCATGGGAATGCGCTGGCTGGGGCGCGAGGAGCGGGAGGGTGGTGGAACCGCGGCGCCTGCCGTGGCGGCCGGAAATCTCATCGCGCTGCTCGTCTCGCTGCCGTTCGCCCTTCCTGTGGTGGGCGCAAGACCGCTCGATTGGGGGATCGTGTTCGGCCTCGGCACGGTGCAGATCGGGCTCGCCTACGTCTTCCTGACCCGGGCGATCCGTTTTGTGCCCGCGTTCGAGGCGATGATCCTTCTCCTCCTGGAGCCGGCGCTGAATCCCATCTGGGCGTGGCTCATCCACGGGGAGCGGCCCGGGCCGCTCCGGATCCTGGGCGGTGCCTTGATCCTGGCCGCGACCGGCCTCAAGACGTGGATTGATTCCCGACGTAGCGCACCACGAGAACCGTGATGTCGTCGGCGGGAGGATGTCCCTTCGCGAACTGGCGCGTGGCGTAGAGGACCCCCTCGAGGATCTCCTCGGGCGTGCGCCCAGCCTTGCGGTCCGCCAAAACGGAGAAGAGCCGCTCCTCCCCGAACTGCTCGCCGGTCGGGCTTTCGGCATCGGTGACCCCGTCGCTGAAGAGGACCAGGGTGTCGCCGGGGTGGAGCGTCACCGCCTCCTCCTCGTAGGTCGCGTCCCCGAAGGCCCCGACGATGAGCCCGCCCTTCTCGAGGCGCTGCACCGTTCCGTCGCGGCCCAGGAGATAGGCCGGGTTGTGCCCGGCGCTGCAGGAGACGAGCCTTCCGTCGGGCGTGAGGACCATGTAGGCGATCGTCGCGAACCGGGTCTCGATCCCTCGACGGTAGAGCGCCTGGTTCACGCGTGAGAGGGTCGCGGCGGGCCCGTCGTCACGGTCCACGTGGGTCGTGAAGATTCCCTGCACCATCGCCGCGAGGATCGCCGCGGGCGGTCCCTTCCCCGCGACGTCGCCGAGCGCGAACCCGACGCGCTCGCCGGGGAGATCGAAGTACTCGAAGAAGTCGCCGCCGATGGTGCGGCACGGGATCGAGGCCCCCGCGGCGGCATACCCCCTCCCCGCGCGGATCCGGGGCGGGAGGAGGGCCCGCTGGATCTCGGCCGCGATCCGCAGCTCCTGCTCCTCGCGAGTCCGGTTCTCGGCCTCCTCGCGGATCCGCTGGATGAAGAGGCGCCGCATCCGAGTGGCGTAGATCACCCCGAGGAAGAGCCCGGTAAAGATCGCCGAATACATGAGGAGGAGCACGATGTCGCGCCCCGTGCCGAATGTGCCCGGCGCGATCGTGTAGTGGAGGATGATTCCTGCGGCCACGCTCCCGAGCATCGCCGCCACGGCGTAGCTCGCGACCTGAAGCGATTGGGGCGGGCCGGACCGGGAGTGGCCCGGCGGAGTCAGCCGGGGCACGACCCAGCGTCGGTTCGCCTCGACGGCAAACGTGATCGCGAACGAGAAGAAGAGCGTGCCGATGTAGTAGTCGCCGAGCTTGTCGAGCCCGGCTCCCTGCTGAAAGCAGAAGAAGAACGCGAACGGGATGGAGAAGAGGAGCGGCCGGACGACCAGCCACCAGAAATAGCCGGTTCGGCTGGGGAGAGGGCGGAGGTGCATGACGGCATGATACTCGAGACTGCTTTAGAGCTCCCGCTCCATGAAGATGGCGCCGGGGATCGGATTCGCCCGGTAGGCCCCGATCTCCCGAAACCCAAGCGCGCGGTAGAGGGCGATCGCCGCCTCCATGCCTGGGACGGTATCGAGCCTCATGCGGCGGTAGCCGCGCGCACGAGCCTGCGCGAGGATCGCGTCGGCCAGCCGCTTCCCGAGCCCGGTCCCCCGGTGCGAGGGACGCACGTAGAGGCGCTTCATCTCGCACGTCTCGCCGTCGAGTGGGCGA
>Ga0137397_10004059_pt1 | contig 10175 bp, 6 predicted proteins | sample czorhiz116metaG_FD_106658 | JGI IMG/M metagenome (GOLD analysis project Ga0137397, IMG submission 106658) | Vadose zone soil microbial communities from Angelo Coast Range Reserve, California, USA - czorhiz1.16 metaG | ecosystem: Environmental > Terrestrial > Soil > Vadose zone | place: USA...
CATCTGTCTCCTGATTGCACTGTTCGGCGCGCCGCTCGCGATCTCGAGTCCCAAGAGCGGCACGGCCTGGGGTGTCGCGGCGAGCCTCGCCACGACTTTCATCGTGCTGTTGATGTTTCAGCTCGCGAAAGCAGTCGGTGCGGGAGGCGTCTTGCCTCCGATGCTGGCGGCATGGACTCCCAATCTTCTCGTTGCGGTCGCGGCTGTGTATCTGCTCCGGAAGGCTCCTACATAAGACGGGTCTCCTTTAAGACTCATCCCCGCAATGTCCGCGGTGAGAGCGATTGTCGCCCAACACAGCGCGGCGAACAGCTGGGCGGGCGCCCGAACAACTGACGCCCTGCCCGGATGGTTGAACGAGATGCCAAGTACTTCGTTCATCGGTTCCGTTTCAACGGACTCTGAATAGGCCGCTGCACCTTGCGCTGTCCATTGCTCCTCAACTGGTCGCGCTCTGCGGGCACAGGATTTACAGCCGGAGCAGGATTTACGGCCGGGGACTGGTCACAGTGCGGCGGACACTCCGGCGGAGGCGGTGGAGGTACCGGCGGTGGCGGCGGTGGTGAAGGTGGCGGCGGTGGCGGCGGTGGCGGCGGACTCTGCCATGGATAGAGGTTCTTGAGCCAGATCGCCCGAATCGCGCTCCGCGACCAGTCCGACGGTTCGGCCGCCTGCTCTGTTTCTGCAGTGGGGTCAGTGGATCGGGTCGGGAAATAGGTGTTGTTCGAGGTTATTGTCCCGTCAACCGCGCGTTCCAGGCACCAGATGGTCATATCCACGCCACTTGCGCGTTGCCAATTGAACGAAGGGATGTAATTCGTGCAGGTCTTCATGATGTCGGCGACATACCGACCCGGGTACGTCACCGCGTCGTGCGGTTCTACTCCCGCGTCAGTGAGGTCGAACAAGACGGCCGAGACCGCATGCGGCACGATCGAACCTTCTTCACCTGGATCGAGCGCGGAATTGGTCTCGACCTCCGTGAAGTGCCAAGCTGCCGCACCCATGATCGCCCAGGAAAAGTAGCTCGCCCATCCTTCGCCGAGTGCGCAGCGCAATGTCTGTGGCCGGTCGTAGGCATGCTCCGTTCCACTCGGCGTTGGGCAGTCACCCGACGTATTGATGGTCCCTCCGAGCACTTGCTGGTGCAAAGCGTGACCATACTCATGCGCTTGAGCCTGGATCCCAAAGCTTCCCCACACACTCACAATGGTGATCTGATCGCACGGGTCAGCGAACACACAGGGCCCGCTGTCGTAACTGTTGGCATTCGCGTTCGGGTTTAGCGTGTAGTTCACTACGCCGCGTGAGACTCCGAAGACGCTCGGTGTACGTGCCGCGGTGAAGGACAGATTGGTGTAGACGTGGGCCCAGTCAGAGTTGATTGCGATGCCCTGAATCACACTGCCATCGGGATCGGCGCAATCCGCCTCGGTCAGTGATAGGTACTCGGCAATGGCCTTGGGCCTGCTTGTGACGCTGTAATTGTCCAGCACCATGCGGACTTCGTACCGCTCCCCGGACTGTGGACATTGGATTAGCCAGTAGCCGTCATCGTCTCCCGCGCCATTAATCGTCCCTAGGAAGCCGGAGTAGTTGTCGTACCGATCCATCTCGACGAAGTAATTGCGGACCGGATAATACGAGCTGTCATTTGCATTAAAGTAGAGAAGTCGGTAATAACTAGCGGTCGCGGCGCTTCGCGCGCTGGCTTGGGGCCCGCTGGGGCTTGTGCCTCCTCGGCGGTTCGCATGAAAGGGTCCTACCGTCCTGGGCGCGCCGGCGGGAAAACGCGTGAAGTCGGGCGTCCCCTGCAACGCGCCACCCCCGTCACTGATGAGCAGCCATCGCTCCGCAACGGCGATACCACTGATCGCTTCGCCATTCTCGAACGTGACATCGTGATCGAGGTCCGCCGCACGGATCACGACGCGATAGTAGCCGGCGCTGACAGGATTCAGGACGACCGTCCGCGTTATCGACCCACCCCGAGCGATGCCGCTGCTCCATTGAGCCACGGGAGCGATGGCCAGCCCCTCTGGAACCTGAAAGCCCGCTTGCCAGCCGGACTTCTCCGCGATCGTGAGCTCGGGCGCTGCAATTGCGACGCTCGCATGACCGGCCCCATGGGGCGCCCCCACGCGCACCGTGAGCGTCACCGGATCGCCGGGCCGGAACGTACCTTTGGCATCGATATCAAGAGTGAAGCGAGATGCGACCCGCAACTGATCGTCCAAACGCCCGGACACACGTAGGTCGCCGGGTTTCGGCGCCGCGATAGAACGCGAGTCATCGCGGCAAGCCACCGCGGCGGCGAGTAGTGATACAGAGACAATCTGAGTGAGTTTTGAATACAGCATAAATTCCCTCGGGGGTTGGTCCTTGGACTGGAATGGATTAATCCAAGGGGCAACGAGAAGGAATTCTACTTGGGGATGACGAGCTAATCCAAAAGTAGCTCACCCAAAGGGGCGACAAATGCGGGGCCCCATGCGCCACCCCGCACTTTTTAAGCAGCATTACAGCGAGCGTCTGCAATCGAGGCTCTTAAAGGGTGTACCTCGCGCCCAGCTGTATCTGCCAGCGCGACGACGTCAAGTTCACTCGCGTCGCCGCGCGCGTCGCCAATGTGTAGCGGCCGCGCTTCTTCGCGAGGTCGTAGTCGGTCGCGCGCAAGAAGTTCTCGTTTTCAAACCCCGGCCCAACGCTCGTCGTCCGGAACAGCCCCCAACTGGTCGTTGGTCAGATGGAGGAGATTGAAAATTGTCACTCGAGATCTCGATCCTCTCACCTGCGCACGCGGGATGACCTTCGTCAGCCAAGCATTCATGATGTTGATCCACGGATTGTCGGGGGCGAGCGTCGCCACGGCTTTCATCGTCCTGCTGATGTTTCAGCTGGCAAAAGCAGTCGGCGCCGGAGGCGTGTTGCCTCCCGCGCTCGCTGCGTGGACGCCGATATCCTCGTTGGTGTCGCAGCTATGTATCTGCTGCGTAAAGCGCCCACCTAGCGTCCTTGACGCGGTTTGGGATCGGGAACACTTTCTCCCGGTCTCGATTGGCACCTGCGACCTGCATCCGTTTCTTCGAAGGAGAGGTTCATCCATGCGCTGGATCGTTGGCTCTGGCCGCGCCCTGGTGGCCGCGGCGCTCTTTTCGGTGTTTTATGCAGGCCCTGTCCTTGCCCAGGGCGTGACTACCGGCGCGATCGCCGGAGTCGTCGTCGACTCTGCCAACGGCAGTCCGCTGGACGGCGCACGTGTCGTGGCAATGCATGAGCCTTCGGGAACCACATACTCCACCCAGACGCGAGCGAACGGCCGCTTCACGATCCCCGGTATGCGGGTCGGCGGACCGTATCGTGTCACCGTGTCGCGCGTGGGTTATCGCCCGGAGATCCAAAACGGCATCGGCGTCACGTTGGGTGTAACCAGCGACCTCAGTTTCCCGCTCAAGCAGGTGAGCGTACAGCTCGAGCCGATCACCGTTACTGCCACGACCGGTACCGTGTTCAGCTCCCAGCGCACCGGCGCCGCGACAACTGTGGGAGCGGAACAACTCGCCCATCTCCCGACCATAAGCCGCCGCGTGGAGGACTTGCTCCGGCTGACGCCTCAGTACAGCCCGATGTCGTTTGGGTTCTCGTTCGCCGGTCAGGACAACCGGCTCAACAACATGACGATCGATGGGTCCTACTTCAACAATTCGTTCGGACTGGCCGGCCAACCCGGCGACCGGACCGGAGTGACGCCCATTTCGATGGACGCCCTCGAGCAGGTTCAGGTGAGCATCGCGCCCTATGACGTGCGACAGGGGAATTTCGTCGGGGCGGGCATCAATATGGTGACCAAGAGCGGCGCGAATGACTTCACCGGCTCGGCGTTCTACAACACGCGCAACAACGACTTCGTAGGCACCGATGCGGGACCGAACAAGTTCAATCCGGGCACGTTCCAATACCGCGACATCGGGATCTCGCTCGGCGGGCCGATCATTCGCAACCGCCTTTTCCTCTTTACGAGCTTCGAGGACGACAGGCAGACAGCGCCCGGCACCACGTTCCTCGCGAACTCGGGGACCGACTCGATCACCGGCGTACACACCCGTGTGCTTGCATCGGATTTGGACGCGCTGAGCACGTATCTGCAGACCAACTTCAGCTACGCAACCGGCCCCTATCAGGGGTACGATTTCAAGACTCCGTCGCGCCGGTTCCTGGCGCGCCTCGATTACAACCTGAGCGATCACAATAAGCTGAGCCTGCGTTACAACCTGCTGAACTCCGTCACCGATCAGCTGGTCTCCAACTCGGGCTCACTTGGCTTGGGGAGCCGCCGGAGCAGCCTGCAGTCCCTCAACTTCGCCAACTCGAACTACGCCATTCTGGAGAACATCCGGTCGATCGTGGGCGAGTGGAACTCGTCCTTCGGCAACAAGTCGAACAATCTGATCGTTGGATACAATACGAGCGACGAGAGTCGCAAGAACGTCGATGGGCCGTGGTTCCCAGAAGTCGAAATCCGCCAGGGGGCCGATAACTACACCACATTCGGGTTCGAGCCGTTCACGCCGAACAACAAGCTGTTTTACCATAGCTACCAGCTGCAGGACAACTTCACGATGTATATGTCGCAGCATTCACTCACGTTTGGAGTCAGCGTCGAGAAATATCACTCACTCAACGTGTTCAACTCCGGCGCCCAAAGTATCTATGTGTACAACTCGCTGGCGGATTTCTACACCGATGCGAACGACTACATTGCCAATCCCAGCCGCACCGTTTCGCCGGTGACCCTGCGGCGCTTCCAATATCGCTACGCCAACATCCCGGGGCTGGCCGAGCCGATCCAGCCGCTCGACGTCCTGTATTCGGGCGCCTACCTCCAGGACGAATGGCGGCCCATTCGCAACTTGACGCTGAGCGGCGGTCTCCGGATCGATGCCCCCAAGTTCAAGAACACCGCGTATGACAACCGGGTGGCGGACACGATGACCTTTCGCGACGCCAGCGGTGCGCCGGTGCACTACAACAGCGGCGCCTTGCCCGGCGTGAACCTGCTGTTCTCGCCGCGGTTGGGCTTCAATTACGACGTGGGTGGCGCACAGAAGACCCAGATCCGCGGCGGCACCGGCATCTTCACCGGCCGGCCAGCATACGTGTGGATCTCGAACCAGATCGGCAACACGGGCGTACTGACGGGATTCATTCAGGCCGATAACACGACGGCGTATCCCTTCAATCCGGACCCCAATCACTACCGGCCCGCGGACTCCCTTATTACCGGCGCTCCAGCGGCCACCTTCCAGCTCGCGCTGACCGATCCCAAGTTCAAGTTCCCGCAGCTGTGGCGGACCAACATCGCGATCGACCAACGTCTGCCCTGGGGCCTGACGGGCACCGCCGAGTACCTCTATTCCAAGGATGTGAACGGGATCGCGTACATCAACGCCAACTTGCCCGCGCCTCAGTCGGCATTCAGGGGCGCGGACGGTCGCGCGCGCTGGACGTCGAACCGCATCTATCCGGCGGTCAGCGATGCCACAGTGCTCACGAACCAGGGGCGGGGATACGCTTGGAGCCTTTCTGGAACGCTCGAGCGGGCATTCAACAACGGTCTGTTCGCGAAGGTCGGATACTCCTACGGCGAGAGCAAGAACACGGTGGATGCGGGCTCAATCGCGTCCGGGTCATGGACCGGAAACGCGATTGCCATCGATCCGAACAACCCAGTGGCGGGCTATTCGCAATTCTCGCCGGGGGGCCGCCTCTTCGGGGCGGCGTCATACACGAAGGACTTCTTTGGAATCGGACCGACGAGCATCAGCGTATACTTCGACGGCCGCAGCTCCGGTACCGCCAACTACACCTTCTCGAATGACATGAACGGCGATGGAGCGACGAACGACCTGATTTACATTCCTCGCAATGTCAGCGAAATGAACTTTACAACGCTGACCATAAACCCCGGACCCAACCAGGTCGTCTACAACCCAGCGCAACAGGCGGCCGCGTGGGAAGCGTACATTAACCAGGACCCTTATCTCCGCGCCCACCGGGGCGAATACGCGGGCCGCAATGCCATCCTTCTGCCGAAGGTCTACCGGGCCGACGTGAGCATTTCCCAGGACGTCGGCGGTCGCATCGCAGGCAACCAGAACAGGCTGCAGATCCGGCTCGACATGCTGAACTTCAGCAATTTCCTCAACAAGAACTGGGGCGTATCCCAGGGCCTCGTGACGAACCGGCCACTCGTCTCCGTTGGTGTGGACGGGACTGGAGCATCGCAGTACAGGCTCGCCAACGTCGGGACAGCGCTTATTTCGAAGAGCACCGTGAAGTTCGTAACCACTGCGGACGTGTGGCGGGTGCAGCTGGGCGTGCGCTACGCGTTCAACTGGTAGCGTCAGTCGAAGCTGATAGCCTGACGTCCCGAGGGACGGTTGGACGGAAAACAGTAGGTCACGGGAACGAGTAGGGTGCAGGGAACACAAGTAGGGGCGCAGCATGCTGCGCCCCTACATTTTTTCTGCACGTTGAGCACTACGCGATCATGTGCCGCCGGCGCCATGCAAGCCACAGATAGATCGGCACGCCGGTCAGAATGATTCCAATATCGACCGCGAAGCTCGAGGTCTCACGGACGAGATAGTTGCCGAGCAAAAACAGCGCGGCCACGAGAAACACGAACGGTACGAACGGATAACCCCACGTGCGGTAGGGCCGCTCGAGCCCTGGCCGGGTGCGCCGCAGCACGTACACACCGGCCACCGCCAGCGCGTAGAACGGCCAGATCCCGATGATGAACTGGTCCGCCAGCGCGGTAAACCGCCGCACCAGAATGAAGATCACGCCCATCACCGTCATGAGCACCACCGCGGTCGTGGGGGCGTGGTTCTTGGGATCCACGCGCGCGAGGACGCTGGGAAAGAGACCGTCCTCTGCCGCGGCAAAAAAGATTCGCGGGGCCGTCATCATCGAGCCATTCAACGTGCCAAACGTGCTGACCGCGATCGCACCAGACACGACGACGACGCCCGCAGGACCAATCACGAGCTTCGCCACGTCCGCCGCGACCAGCTCAGCATGTTTCATCTGCTCGATGGGGATGAGATAGAGGTACACCAGGTTGGCGCCGAGATAAAGGACCACGACTGTGGCGGTCCCGATCAGCAGCGCGCGCGGCAGCGTCTTTTGCGGATGCAGCACTTCCCCACCGATGAACGCGAGATCAGCCCAGCCGTCGTACGCCCACAGAATCGCGACCATCGCGAGCAAAAACGGCGACAGCCCCACCGCGGCGCGCTGCGCGAAGATGCCGCCGGTGGGGAGATCGGCCGACGGGCTCCCCAGTGCGAACCCGACCAGAATCAGGAGCGCCAGCGCCGCGACCTTGAACACGGTGCTCAGATTCTGCAGCACCGCCCCGCGATGGATGCCGAAAAAGTTCACCGTGCCGACCAGGGTGATGTATCCCGCGCCGAGCAGCTGCTCGGCGCCGATCTTCAGGGGGCCGATCGTTGCGACGATTGCCGCGGGATCATGGCCGAGGGTGCGTAATGTGTAGGCCGAGGCGGTAATGCCGATCGCGCCGTAGGCGCCGGGCCGGATGACCCACAGCTCCGCCCATGCAAACAGGAATGCCGGCAGCCGGCCGAACGACTCGCGCACGAACACATACACGCCGCCCGAGCGTGGGAATGCGGCGGCAAGCTCCGAGTAGGTGAGCGCACCGCAGAGGACGACGATACCGCCCACGACCCAGGCGAGCAGGAACAGCGGCACGTCGTCGATGCGTTGCGCGACGCTTGCCGGCGTGCGGAAGATGCCGCTGCCGATCGTCGAGCCCACGAGCACCGCGACCGCGCTCCACAGTCCGAGCCGGCGGATCAGCCGCTCGCCCCAGCGGTCTGCGGGGGGGGGCATCAAAGGTGCGGACATAAGATTCGCAAATTATACCTTGACACCGCCTACCCCGGGGGCATACTCCCGAGAGGTTGAATTCGGCTCACCTGGGGGGACCGTCCATGCCGCACTTTCGTTCGCTCCCGCAGCTTGTCGCGCTTTCCGTCCTCGCCTTAGGCTGCAAAACAAGCAAGTCCTTCGACCGAACTACGGAGCCCGGCGGCAGGCCGCTATCCAGAACGACCACCGGCAGTCTGGTCATCACCGGCCGCGCGCTCTCGGCGGATCCGGGCCGAACCGTCCTGGACGCGATCAGACACTCAATGCCGCAGCTCCGCATTGCCGGGTGGACACAATACACGCGCTGCCCGCTGCTCGAGATGCGCGGCAAGGACAGTGTCGAGGGAACTAACAATCCCGATGTGTACGTCGACGGTACCCGGACTACCGATACCTGCCCGCTCGTCACGATCCAGGCGGTGTCGACGGAGCGCATCGAGGTGTATCCCATGGGGATGACCTCACGGCCCGGCTATCCCAGCAGCGGGCACGGCCTGATTCTGATTTTCCTCGCGCGCGCAGACACCGCCGACAGTACCTGAAACAGAAACCCCCGGAAGCGGCTTCCGCTCCCGGGGGCTTCACACCATCACTGCAACAACTTCTTACGGACAGTACGCCGGCGGTGGATACGTCGGGCTCGTCGTCCGCCCCGTGAACCACAGCGGTTTGGCGATATCGTTGCCCGCGCTGAACCCCTGAGCCGAGACGGCAGTAGCGAGGTTGGCTGCGTTCAACACCGCCTCGTTGTCGTCATACGGCAGGCGCTCAGGACTCGAGCGCGTCGCGGCGTGGCATCCCGGCACGATTGTCGGGACCCCCGTGCGCCGCACCTCCGTCCAAGCTTCCGGCCCTTGCATGTACAGCGAGATCCATTTCTGGAAGGCAACCTGCTGCAGATGCCCGGCCAGCGTCGCCCCGGCGCCATCGTAACCCACTTTGGCCTGCGCCAGGTACGTATTCGTCGAGACGGTATCGATGCCATACTGGCTCATCGACGCCTTGATGCCATTGGTGTAGTACGTCGCCGCGGCCGCGCTGCCACCCGGAATCCACCCGCGCTCAGCTGCTTCCGCCTGCAGGAACAGCACCTCCGAGTACGACAGCAACACCAACGGCGCATCCGGCGTCTCACGCCACAGTGCCCCGATGCGAGAGATGTACTTCAGGGCGTCGAGTGTGTCGATCTTCTCACCGTCCAGAAGGCCATTCGCCAAACCGCGATACGCCGTATTCGCCGGAGGGATCTGCGCGTAGACGGGCAGACGGGGATCGTTCCAGCTGTTCAGCGTGTCTACAAACGACCTGCTCAACCCGTAGTCGTCGCGGTTGCCGACGTGGGCGTCACCGTAAATTGGGTTCTGATTTGGCGAGGTCGCGAGGTACATGAGCTCGGCGTTGTCGGCGTTGCTCGTGAACACGCCGCCGGCAGCAGCGACGGCGGCGGCGGCTTCACTCGCCGCCTTCGTCGCATTCGCGTTCGACAGATGGATCGCCAGCCGCAGCCGCAGGGAATTGGCGAGCTTTCTCCACTTGGCCATGTTGCCACCGTACATCAGATCGCCATTCGCGAAACCCACCGCACCCGGCGCGAGATTGAATGCGGAGCTCGCCCCCGCCAGGTTCGCCAACAGACTGTCATAAATGGACTGCTGCGAATCGTACAGCGGGTGGAGGACGGTGTCGCCCCTCAGCGCCTGCGAGTAGGGGAGATCGCCCATCATATCGGTCATGACACTGAAGGTGTATGCCTTCAGGACCTGGCCTACCGAAGTCCAGTTGGCGGCGTTGGACGCTTGGCCTTTGATGATCATGCGCTGGGCATCTTCCAGGACGCTGTTATACAAGCCCCAGCCGCCGCTCGTCCCGGACCGCAAGATGAATTTGTCCTCGTCCCGGTACTGGATTTCCGAGTAGTACTGCACCCAGAGCCCACCGCCCCGGATATTCAGGCTGGTCACGCCGTTGACGGTGCCCGCCAACGTCTGAAGGACATTGGGCAGGATTGACGGCGGCGGGACGTCCACCGGGCCGTTCGGGTTTCGATTGATAGACGTCAGATCGCCGCACGCGGTGACCCCAATCAGCGCGGCGAAGACGCTCAGGATTTTGTATCGCATGGTTTCTGTCTCCTAGAGCGGCTACGGCCGCACGGACATGGTGAAGCCAATGCTGCGCGCGGTCGGCAGCTGGCCGTTCTCGACACCCTGGCG
>Ga0137397_10004061_pt1 | contig 10169 bp, 8 predicted proteins | sample czorhiz116metaG_FD_106658 | JGI IMG/M metagenome (GOLD analysis project Ga0137397, IMG submission 106658) | Vadose zone soil microbial communities from Angelo Coast Range Reserve, California, USA - czorhiz1.16 metaG | ecosystem: Environmental > Terrestrial > Soil > Vadose zone | place: USA...
GTTCCGAAGATAGGCTTCCATCTCCTCGGCCTGGTTCTGGGCTCCTGCCGCAACGCGAGCAATATCAGCTAGATAAGAGCCAGCAGGACCGGTGACCACGCACTTGGTCTCCATCGCGGAAACTGGGATGCAGACCAAGGTGGCGAGCAACAAACTAGCAAACAGTTTACGAATCATCGGTTTCTACCTCCTCTTGTCGGACTGACTGAACTTAACTGGGGGCACTTTCTTGACCCCTCGGCGAGAATTGATGCACTTACCCACAAAAAAGTTTCTTCACCCTTACGCTCATTCCAAGTAGTTTCAGTTCAATAATATACGGCTCACAGGCGGGTTTATCCGAGCGTTTGCGCGGCTTAGTTGTACGGCCAATCGGAGAACCCCCGCAGGACCGATAACGAAGTCTATGGCACGCGCCGCGACCTAAAATTGACAAACACAAATAATGCGGCCAAGCTGTATCAGGCGAACACAAAGCGAAGCTAGCCCTTTACTTCGCTTTGCCAAAACAGGATGCATTCGAAATCCACTGCCCTGCACCTCCCATGTCGAGTCCGTTCCTGCCGAACGCATCACGTCTCCATTCCGTCCCCTGCAGATCGAACCTCCTTGCAGCGTGCCTGCGGGAATTCCCGCTCTGGATGAACCTACGGGCGGTCTCCCACAGGCTGCCTGACGGAAATCTACGGGCCTCCTTCCTCGGGAAAAACTTCACTTCTGCAATCCGCCTTGGCAACGCGCACGGCGAATTCCCAAGTGCGCGCCTTGGCCGATGCGCAAGACCCTTTTTGATCCGGCGTTCGCACAATCCGCTGGGGTTTCCCTGCGTCAACCGCTCCGGATTCGCTGCAACAATCTTGACCATGCGCTGCGTTCTGTGGACTTGCTTCTCCACAGCGGCGGATTTGGCTTTGGCATGTGGCGATAGGCCTGAGCAACTTTCGCGATCCCGTTGACCTCAGCCGACTCTTTCGGCAAGGGACAGGTCAATCTAGGAGACGATTGCCTACGCAGCATCCAGCAGGGGTTGGACGGCAGGTCTACGCTTGCTGGTTGACACGCGTTTCTTGACCCGTTTGAAAAACGAAGAAAGTCTCTCCCTCATTTTCCAGCATCGAGGGCAGCGCGCATAGTGGCGATGCTTTCAGTGCGGTCCGCCTTGCCGTACAAGTCGGCCATGCCCATTGCACCGAGACCGATGCTTGAAACCGTCGGGCCATGTTTTCCAAGCGTTCGGCTTGTGAGAGTCCGTGTCATTTTTCTACCCCTTTGATCCGGTCTGATTAGTCGTTACTGCTCAAGCATTGGCGATGACGGGCGGGGACGCGCATACAACCTCTTCCCCGCCGGTACGGACTAGAACGGGTAGGCGGGAATCTGCGCGTGCGTCGTGATCCATTGCCACTCACTGAACTGATCGGCATTGCTCACCGTGCCATGGCCGAAGCCATTTCCGGAGGCGCTAACGCCGCCGATTGGGCCATACACCCCGTGCACTACCGTCTGGTCGTTGATGTGGACGACACCAGAGTGAAGTCCGTCGGCGATGCGCTGGGCGCGTGCGATATCCGGCGAGACAACGGCTGCGACGAGGCCGTACTCCGTCGCGTTGGCAATCGCGATCGCCTCCTCGTCAGTTCGAAACGTCGTGATCACGGCGATCGGGCCAAAGCGTTCTTCGTCAAACGCCGCCATTCCGGGCTTCACGTCGGCAATGACCGTTGGCTCGAAGAAGAGTCCTTTGCGAGTTCCGCCGGTCAAAAGTGTCCCACCCTTGGTGATTGTTTCGGTGACGATCCGCTCGACATTCGCGGCTTGGCGCTCGTTGACAATCGGCCCCACTTGAACCTTCTCGTCGAAGGGGTCGCCCACGACGAGCGCCTTGGCTTTTCTCACGAGGGCTTTGACATACGCGTCAGCAATGCGTTCATGGACGATGTGGCGGCCGCCGGTAAGGCAGATCTGTCCCTGGTGGAAAAAGGCAGCCCAAGCCCCCGCGCTGGCCGCCGCCTCGCTGTCCGCATCATCGAGCACGATGTAGGGATTGTTGCCGCCGAGTTCGAGTGAGACGCGCTTGAGCTGTTCGCTCGCAATCGAACCGACTTGACGGCCGACGCGAGTCGATCCCGTGAAGCTGATCATGTCGATGAGGCGCTCCTTAACGAGCGCCGTGCCCGTTTCGGGGCCGCCTGGCAGAACGTGGAACAATCCATTGGGCAGGCCGGCTTCTTCGAGGAGCCGGGCGAAGACCACTCCGCCAGCGATCGGCGTCTTCGTGTCTGGCTTCATGATTACGGCGTTACCCATGGCAAGGGCGGGGCCAATCGCCCGTGCGGCAAGGATAATTGGCGAGTTCCAAGGCGTAATGATGCCAATGACACCGAGTGGAACCCTCCGAGCGATGCTCTGAAACCCGGCTTCCAGCGTAGCGGTTAGGACACCTTGCGGCTGGCTTCCGAGTGTCGCAGCTTCCAGGAACTCGCGGGCGGTTATCTGTACTTCCCACTGGGCCTTCGCCCGGATCGAACCCGCCTCCCGAACAAGTTGATCGGCTACCTCCTGAGAGTTCGCGAGCAATAAACGCGAGAATTCCCTCAGCACGTCGCCACGCTTCGGGCCCGCCATCTTGGCCCATTCTTTCTGTGCATGGTGTGCCGCTGCAGCTGCCGCTGATATGTCTTCCGGCGACGCGATGCCGATTATTCCTAGCTTCGCACCGGTTGCTTTTTCAACCACATCTTCCGTACCACGACCTGGCTTTTTCCAGCCATTGCTGTAGATTTTTCCGCTCCACACTTCAGTGGGCTTGAGCAAAGTGTTGGCCGTTTCTTTCAACCCTCCTACGAGTCTTGCCGTCGTCATCTTCAAGTCTCCCTTCACTGCGATTTCACTTCTTTGAAATTCCGAGAGCGTCCGCTCACGCGGACAGTTTTTGCTGCGATGCACTCGACCACTCTCACTTGCCACGCAGGCGGAAGATTGTGACCGTTGTGTTCGCGCCGCCGATATCGGGAGCGATCGAGTTGTATATCCCCACGAAGCCTGAGACGATCGCCACGTTTTGCACCCCGCGAGCATCGTAGGTGACCACACCGCCCGCAGCTGGGCCATCCAGGGCGCTTCGCAGAAGTACCTTGCCCGTCCTCGCGTCAAAAGCCAGCAGGTCACCGGTCAATTCACCCGTGAAAATCAGATCACCCTCAGTCACCGTGACGCCCGCTATCATTGGTTTCGGGGCGTCGTAGCGCCACTTTTCTTTACCCGTGGAAGCTTCGAAGGCAGTGAGCCGTCCATGCGCGGCTGACCACGGATCAAACTTCGTTTCACCACCGAAGTAAAAGCCGTGCGTATGCTCTTTCTCCGCATCCGGCGGCGCCGCGTCCTTTTTGAACTCCGCACACCAATCGGTAGTAGGCACTACCAGCAAATTCAGTTTCATGTGGTATGCGGAGCCGTTCCACTCCTGCCCGCCGAGAGTGCCCGGGCAGACGCGCATGGGCGTCGTGGATACACCCGCATCAGCGTTAACTCGGCTAGTGAACGGAACGCTGTAGAGGATGTCAGTCGAATCGCGGTCCAAAAGCCGCAGTATTCCATCCTTGCCGCTGCTGGCGACCACGTTCCGTGTCGCCCCACTAATCGCCGTCTTGAACATTGGCCCGACGTGCGTGACGTCGTAATCGTGCACGTCGTGTGGGATGAACTGCCGGTACCACGCCAGGCGTCCCGACGCGCCATCCAAAGCGATAAACGAATTCGTGTATAGATTGGCTCCGGGACGGCCTTCGTCATAGATATCGGGCGCGGCGTTTCCACCGGGCACGTAGAGCAGATTTTTCTCCTCGTCAAACGTCATAGGAGTCCAGAGATTTCCTCCGCCGTGTTTGCGCGCTGCAGGATCTGCACCCCACGTGTTTGCGCCGGGCTCGCCGTCGCCGGGCACTATGTTGAATCGCCACACCTGCTCTCCATCAGTGACTCGGAATGCGCCGACCCAACCGCTCGCGGCCCACTCAGCGCCTGCGGGTCCGATATAAACCAGATCGCCGTGAACCAGCGGAGGCATGCTGACAAAGTAGCCTTCCTTTGGATTAGCAATCTGCTTGGCCCAAAGCGTATGTCCGTCCTTTGCGTCGAACGCCAACAGGAAGCCATCAGCAGTACCGCGAATGATCTTTCCGCCGCCGAGTGCTGCGCCGCGGTGCGTGTTGAACGTCTCGTGATCGCGCGGCGACCATTTGCTCACCCAGATCACGTGGCAATCAGAACCATCAAGAGCGACGGTGTAATGCGCAGTCGTCAAATACATGATTCCAGCGGAAACGATTGGAGCGGTTTGCGATGGCTCTTTGTCCGGGAACGTGTACGCACAGGCTTTGCTAAGTTGCGAAACATTTTTGGTAGTGATCTGTTTGAGGGGCGAGTAGCGGGTTCCTGCTAGGTCGTGGTCGACGTAAAGCCAGTCGCTGCCGCCTGGGTCGCTGACAGCACCTTGCTGGGAAGCTGTCGCGTACGACATGACAAAAACGACCGCGAACGCGACGACAATAGTAAAAACCAACCTTGACTGCATCGCAGTACTCCTTGTTTTTTCGAGTTCTTTGAGACGACTGCAGGTCATGCTTAAACGAATGGTTGACGATCCAATCCAACCCTCCACTGTTAGGTCGTCAGTCGCCCTTGTCGTTGGCGTAAGCCAACTCAATCGCGAACGTGCTAGGAATCTCACTCGCGACTTTCACGAACGCACCTACTGTGTCCTTGCGACCCCAGTCGCGCTGTAACTCGCATAGGAGTTGCATCAAACTGGTCCTCTTCCCGCCGGCCTGTTCGATGCGACGCAAGGCGGAGTCATGCGCCTCAACTGACGTACCGCCCACCGCGTCGGCAACAACGTAGACCTCATAGCCCGATTGCAGGGCATCGAGCGACGGAAACGTCAGGCAGGCCTCCGTCCATAGCGCTGTAATAATGAGTTTTTTGCGCCCGGCGGCCTTGACCGCTTTAACGAACTCGACGTCCTCCCACGCATTGATCGTCGTGCGATCAAACGTCGGGAGATCCCCAAGCACTTTGCGAATTTGCGGTATCGGTGGCTTGTTAATGCCGGTCTTGACGTTGACCGTGGAATGCACGATTGGCAGCCCGAAAGCGCGGCCGAGCTTGGCGACACCAACAATGTTGTCAATCAGCTTCTGACGGTCCATCGAGGTGATCGAATTCACCTGCGCCGGCTGATAGTCGATGATGAGCAGCGCCGAGTTCTTTGGCGTTAGTAGATGATCCTTAACGGGGTCTCGAATGGGCTCACTTGCCATTGCCTTGTTCTCCTTTGAAGTCGATTTGTGAAGCTCCTGCTCTCCGTACAAGTGATTTGCGTAGCGCGGCTCGAGCGTGAAACAGGCGACCTTTTGCGGCCTCGACGGAAATACCCAAGCGTCCCGCTGTTTCCTTCAACGAAAGCTCTTGTAATTGCGCGAACTGGACAACGACCCGAATCCGCGGACGAAGAGCGTGGATTGCCCGGTTCAAAATCTTCCTTCGTTCATGCTCCACAAAGGACTCTTCGGGATTCGGAGAACGGTCGGCAAATTGGTGGATTAAAGATACCTTGTCGGCTTCCTCTATAGCGTCCATCGAAACCTCGCGCACATTACGGTTTTTGCGGAGAATCATCAGCGCGGAGTTGATTACGATTCGAGTCAGCCACGTGGAGAACAACGACCGGGCTTCAAAAGACTTCAGATTAGCGCACGCCTTCAGCCACGAGTCCTGCAGAGCGTCCTCCGCATCTTCCTTATTTCGCAGAACACCGAAGGCCGTCCGATAAAGCTTGGCGGCATGGCGTTTGAATAACTGCTCCTGGGCTGTTACCTCGCCGGCGATTGATCGCTGAATGAGGCCAAGGTCGGGTAGCGCTGAGGGCGGAGGGAAGTGCGGCACAGAATTTGGCGACCTTGCGGCCAAGGAGCCGCCTGTGCCTGTTTTCCTCCCCCGGCGGTGCGCGCGATTCTGTCCCCCGATTGTTGGCTGCGAATTGAATATCGAACTTTGTGGCACGCCCATCAGCAATCTCCCCGAGAATCGTCTGGTCGTCGTTCTCCTGTGATCCACTCGCGGATGTACGCTGGGCAATTCGTGAGCTGGATGTTTTCCGCTTCGCAGCGCCTAAGAAAACCGACAACGTCTCGATCGACCAGCGTTAGGTCTTTCAGATCCAAGATGATCCGGCGACCGCTTGCTTCTGCCCTAATCTGCGTTTCCAACTCGCCTACGTTTTCTGCGCTCATACGACCACTCAGTCTAAAGACCACTTGTCCGTCCGATGCCCGCGTGATCTTCAGCATCCGGCCCCTCCGGAGAATTTCGTATCTCTGTCGCGTCCTTCATACGACCGTGTAAGGGGCAATCGGAGGGCCTATGTTGGCTATTGAAATTAAATGGCTTACTACGAAGCTGAATTACGAGTTTTCGCAACTTGCGAAATTTCGCAACCGTATGCTCTGGGCTCGCTGAGGAAGGTATCTAGATGCGACTTGCTGAGGAGGCTGTAGTTTTGAAGCGTTTCTTGTTGATCTTTAGTGACCTTATCTTCGACTCGAGAGTAGATCCCGGTAGGCCGAGTTTGGCTGCCGCCCCTGACGGTCCAGAGACTTGTCCTCTGCTTTCGCGCAGGGCAGCCTCAATCATCTCTTTCTCCTGGGCAGCAAGTTTTCGAGATAGCTCCGGCTGGCTCTTCGGCTCGCTTTCAAGAGGCTTCCGTGAAAGCCAACTCTCATCCACCGAGAAATTCTCTGTGTCGCACACGATTACAGATCGCTCGATGACGTTCTGCAACTCGCGAATGTTGCCCGGCCAAGGGTACGACTGAAGCAGATCGAGGCTCTTTTTGCTGACCGCCTCAAAGCTCTTTCCCGCCTTCCGCGCATAACGATTGATGAAATACTCAACTAGCACGGGAATATCTTCCCGTCGTTCCCGCAGAGGAGGCACTTCGATCGGAAAAACGTTGAGCCGGTAAAAGAGGTCGCTCCGGAACAAGCCCTCAGCGATGGCAGCTTCCAAATCGCGATTCGTTGCTGCAATCACTCGAACATTAGACCGAATGGATCCAGTCCCGCCGACACGGTCAAACTCATGCTCCTGCAGAACACGCAACAATGCGATCTGAGTCTCGGCAGGAAGCTCTCCGACTTCATCGAGGAAGATTGTGCCTCCCTCGGCCAGCTCAAAGCGCCCTAAGCGTCGCTGAGTGGCCCCTGTGAAGGCGCCCTTCTCATGGCCGAACAATTCTGACGCGATCAAGTCGCGTGGAATCGCCGCGCAGTTAACACTGACAAACGGTCTCGAGGAACGTTGTGAGCGTTTGTGGACGGCGCGCGCAATCAGTTCTTTGCCGGTTCCGGTTTCGCCGGTGATCAGAACGCTCGAGTCCGTGGGAGCAACCTTGGAGACGCGAGAGAGCACCGCGTGTAAGGCTGGAGAGATTCCCAAGATCTCCTCGAACATCGATGCCCTATCGATTTCTTCGCGCAAGGCAACGTTCTCGTTCTGGAGTCGCTGCTCAACCTGCTTGCGATCCTCGATATCGGTCGCCGCGGCATACCAACGTGTGAGGTGTCCTTCTTCATCTCGAATTGGATTAAAGCGGAAAAGAAACCAGCGATACTGCCCGTCTTTCCTCCTTAGCCGTACCTCGAATTCGTACGGGGATCCGCTGAGGAATTTGCTTGGATGTTCGCGCCTCATCCGTTCCGCATCCTGAGGATGAAGCAGCCTATCCAAATCAGCGCTCCGCCACTCCTCCAGAGTAAGGCCATGATAATCGAGCGCGGCCTGGTTGTTATAGAGAGGAACTCCATCAGGCCCAAATTCCGTGATGTGCAGAGGCGTGAGATCAAGGAGCTGCCTGAGCTCCCTTCCGCCTTGTCGGATCTTTTCTTCTGCGCGATTGCGCTCGGTGACGTCGATCACGGTACCCACGAACTCAACGAGACCGCCGGATGGGCTGAGAACCGGATGCCCCACTACGTGGATGTCCCTGACCTCGCCGCCCGGATGAACGATTCGGTAGTTCAACTCAAACTCGGCCCCCTCGCGCTTCGCCCTCTCGAGGGTTTCGCTGGTCGCGGCTTGATCATCCGGATGAATGCGCTGAAAAAATGTTTCAAAACGCGGCTCCCCACCGTGCGGGTCAAAACCCAGCACGCGGTAGCATTCCTTGGACCAATACCTAATATCTCTAGCAGGGGTCCATGCCCAACTTCCCGTGTGGCTTAGCCTCTGCGCTTCCGCCAAGTATGCCTCGCTCTCCCGAAGCGTCTCTTCGGCCTGCTTTACCTCGGTGACGTCCATTGAGGTCCCGACAAATTCTACGAGGTCCCCCGACTCGTTCAGGCTGGGATGGCCCACGGAATGGATGTACTTGATGGTTCCGCCGGGAAGAACTATGCGGTAATCCGCTTGATAAGGGGTTTTCTGGATTTCGCTTTTCTCAAACACTTCCCGAACTTGCTTCCGGTCTTCAGGATGAACCCTGTTAAAGTAGAGTTCGGCACTTGAGACATCCTCGCCAGGTTTGATGTCGAATATTCGATAGATCTCCGGCGAGACTGTGACTTTCCCCGATGCAATGTCATGTCCCCAGCTACCCGTATGGCTCATTCTCTGAGCCTCAAGCAAACATTCTTCACTGCGGCGCAGATCTTTCTCCACGAGCTTGCGCTCGGTGATGTCGGTCACCGCTCCGACCAACTCCGAACGGCCCGTTTCGTCCTCCGAGGGGCGCCCCACGATCCGTAAATATTTGATCGATCCGTCGGGCATAAGCAGCCGATGTTCAAAATCAAACTCCGCCTTCTCGCGTGAAACCCGTTCGATGAGCTGCTCCACGGCCGACCTGTCGTCAGGGTGAGTTCGTTGCACTACCATCTCGACTGTAACTCTGGTTGTGGGTTCGTATTCAAATATCCGAAAGGTTTCAAGAGACCAGTAGATCTCTCCGCTGGAGACGTCCCAGCCGAAACTGCCTGTGTGGCCCAATTTCTGCGCTTCGGATAAGTAAGCTTCACTCCCCCGCAGCTTTTCTTCCGCTCTCTTGCGGTCGTCAATGTCCGTAAGCAGGTTATACCAACGGATGATGTGGTCTTTAGCGTCAGTCAGGGGCAGGGCGGCCGAATGGAACCAGCGGTACACACCGTCAGCACGGCGGAGACGGTGATCAAAGTCGTACGGATGACCAGTTTCGACCGAGTGCCTCCATGCGGTGAGCGCGGGAGGAACGTCATCTGGAGGAACGACATCTGCCGTCTGCCAGCTTCTTAATTCTTCGAGCGTCTTGCCAAAATATTCTAGGCCCCTGCGGTTGACGAATTCGACCTGACCTCCCGCGTTCAGGAGAACCACGAGACCGGGAATGCTATCAACGATCTGAAGAAGACGCTGTTCACTGTCTTGAACGTGGTCGGAGGAATTCATTTCGTTGAACCGCCGTCAGACTATTCTAAGCGGCGAAAGCCTGCTATCAAAACCGTCTGGTGCGGAAGAGCGAGTGGCATGCCATTTTGGGTTCTTGGCGAGTCTCGAAAATGGAAAGCCTATCGGACAACGCACTTACGTTCACCCTCAAAATCGAAGACGGTACGCTTCTGATGGAAGCCTAGCTTTTCTTGCTCAGCCCCCAAAGCCCCAGCCGTGACTCGTAATAGCCCCTCAGTTTCCCGTAACGCTCGGACAATTTCTCATCCTTCGCCGCAACAAATTTCTCATACTCACTCACGATGAAATCGTACCCCGGCTGCACCATGATCTTTGCCTCACCCGGCTTTGCCAGTTGCGACATCACTTCGCCGAGATAATCGAGATATCTTTCCCCATCCTCCACGGCCGTGAAATCCGTGATTTTCTGAACCATCGCGCATAGTGCATCTGATTTCCTGCCGCTGAACTCCTTCCTGGCTGCGCCGAGGTAATCCCAAAAAGTCTTCCCGATTAGGATACGCGGATACTTTGCACGCTTCGATTCCAATTCGTACGCATCGCCCAGAGCCGTACCGTAGATTTCCTCTGGCCCTATTTCCACCCCAAGCCCAACTTCAATTCCTCCGCGAACCGCGTGTTTGCTTGCGAAAGCGGTCATCATAATGGTCGAGGCGGAGGACAGCGCCGAA